>Ga0181589_10000101_pt1 | contig 52083 bp, 43 predicted proteins | sample 071ome_25_FD_132444 | JGI IMG/M metagenome (GOLD analysis project Ga0181589, IMG submission 132444) | Coastal salt marsh microbial communities from the Groves Creek Marsh, Skidaway Island, Georgia - 071410BT metaG (megahit assembly) | ecosystem: Environmental > Aquatic > Marine > Intertidal...
GGCACCCTGATTTTTGTTGGGGCGACCACTGAAAACCCTTCTTTTGAACTGAACAATGCCTTGCTGTCACGGGCGCGGGTCTATGTTCTGAAAAGTTTGGAAACATCTGACCTGCTTAAAATTCTCCAGCAGGCACTGTCGGATAAAAATCGCGGCCTGGGAGATTCTGCTTTGCACTTGAGCGAGCAGCAGCAACTGATACTGGCGCAGTCAGCCGATGGTGATGCACGACGTTTACTGAACCTGCTGGAACTGAGTGCCGAACTGGCGAATGCCGAGCAGATAAATAGCCTCAGTGACGAGACCCTCGCCCAGATTATTCAGGGCAGCACTCGCCGCTTCGACAAGGGGGGAGATGTTTTTTATGAGCAGATATCTGCCTTGCACAAGGCGGTTCGTGGCTCCTCGCCTGATGCAGCTTTGTATTGGCTCTGTCGTATGCTGGATGGTGGTTGTGATCCGCTGTATATTGCCCGCCGTGTAGTCAGAATGGCCAGTGAAGATATAGGAAACGCAGATCCGCGGGCGCTTGAAATTGCGCTAAATGCCTGGGATGTCCAGGAACGGCTGGGGAGCCCGGAAGGAGAGCTCAGTCTGGCTCAGGCGGTTATTTATATGGCTTGCGCAGCAAAGAGCAATGCCGCATACATGGCCTTCAAGGCAGCAATGCGCGAAGTTAAAAATTCAGAGAGTTATGAGGTGCCGATGCACATTCGCAATGCGCCGACACAGTTAATGAAGGACATGGACTATGGTGAGGACTATCGCTATGCTCACGATGAGTCTGAAGGCTATAGTGCCGGGGACAACTATTTTCCTGAGCCGCTTAAAGACAAGCGCTATTATTTTCCCACTGAGCGTGGTCTGGAAATGAAAATCAAGGAAAAGATGGACTATCTGCGCAAACTGGATGCCAGTGCGGCATTTAAACGCTATAAATAAATCAGGATAAAGCAGGGTGATAAGGTGATGCCATATTTAGCGGTCGCTCTGGGTGGCGCATTGGGAGCGATGGCTCGTTACTGGATGTATAATACCTGGCTGAAGCTGGCGGAGAATTCCTTTCCCTATGTCACCTTACTGGTGAATGTCATCGGATCTTTGCTGATTGGTGTGGTATTTGTGCTGTTGGTAGAGCGGGGTGCTTTGACCTTGGAATGGCGAAATGTGCTAAGTGTTGGATTTCTCGGCGCTTTTACAACATTTTCCACGTTCTCCCTCGATGCACTCGGTCTGCTTGAGCAAGGCGAGTTTGCACTGGCCTTGCTTTATGTTTTGGCCAGTGTACTTGTCTGCATATTGGCTGCCTGGCTGGGTCTGAGTGTGACCCGTATGATGTTTTAAGAAAATCAATCGACAGAAGTAGAGTTATTCATGTTAGATCCCAAATTACTGCGTAGCGAACCGGAGCTGGTTGCCAAAAAACTTCAATTGCGAGGTTTTACACTGGACATCAATCGAATCAAGTCTCTGGAAGAGCAGCGCAAGTCACTGCAGGTAGTCACAGAAGAATTGCAAAACCAGCGCAATACCCGCTCCAAGAATATCGGCAAGGCCAAGGCTGCCGGAGAAGATATAGCGCCCTTGCTGGCAGAAGTCGAAAAACTCAAGGACGAATTGGAAGAAAAGAAGCAGGCGCTGGCGGACGTGCAGCTTGCCTTTGATGAAATCATTCACTCGACGCCCAATCTGCCGGACGACAAAGTGCCGGCCGGAAATGATGAAAGTGCCAATGTGGAAATCCGGCGCTGGGGTGAACCGAGAAAGTTCGATTTTGAGGTGAAGGATCATATTGCCCTGGGCGAGCGGGGAACTGCACTGGATTTTGCCGCTGCAGGTAAGATCACCGGGTCACGTTTTGTCGTGATGCGTGGCGAAATCGCTCGACTGCATCGGGCACTGACACAGTTCATGCTGGATATGCATACTCAGCAGCACGCGTATTCGGAAGTTTATGCACCTTATATCGTCAACAGTCAGACCCTGTTTGGAACCGGGCAGCTCCCCAAATTTGCCGAGGACTTGTTTCGCCTGGAAGGAGAACAGGACTACTACCTGATTCCGACAGCAGAAGTACCGGTTACCAATATTGTCCGTGACGAGATTATTGATGCCACTGAATTGCCATTGAAATTTGTCTGCCATACCCCCTGTTTTCGCAGTGAAGCAGGCAGTTACGGCAAGGACACCAAGGGCATGATCAGGCAGCATCAATTCGAAAAGGTTGAGCTGGTGCAGATCGTCAGACCGCAAGATTCTGTACAGGCTCATGAGAATCTGGTGGCTGATGCGGAGCGGGTCCTGCAGGCCCTCAAACTGCCTTACCGCACTGTGGTGCTCTGTGGCGGTGATCTTGGGTTTGGTGCCAGACTGACTTATGACATCGAGGTCTGGTTGCCGGGTCAGAACAGCTATCGTGAAATTTCATCCTGTAGCAATTATGGTGACTTCCAGGCCAGACGCATGCTGGCCAGATGGCGAAACCCGGAAACGGGCAAGCCTGAACTAGTGCATACTCTCAATGGTTCAGGGCTTGCGGTCGGCAGGGCGCTGATTGCTGTGCTGGAAAATTACCAGCAGGCCGATGGCAGCGTGAGCATTCCGGAAGTCCTGCAAAGCTATATGGGCGGCATGGATTCAATCCTTGTGCCCTGATGGACTTTCTCCCCATTTTCTTCAAGGTGCAAGCCAGGCGGGTACTTCTGGTCGGTGGCGGAGATATTGCCCAACGCAAGGCGCGTCTCTTGCTGCGTGCCGGGGCACAGATCAAACTCGTCGCCAGGGAAATCAATCCCGAGCTTCGCCAGCGCCTGGATTCAGCAGAGCATGAATTGATTGAACGTGCCTATCAAACGGATGATATGTCAGCGGTGAGCATGGTGATTGCGGCTAGCAATGACAATCAACTGAATCGTCAGATTTATGAGCAAGCGCTTGAGCTAAATCTGCCCGTCAATGTTGTTGACCAACCAGAGCTCTGCACCTTTATTTTTCCCTCCATCGTGGATCGAAATCCATTATTGATAGCCGTTTCCAGCGGTGGTCGTTCTCCGGTTCTGGCTCGTCTACTAAGAGCGCGGCTGGAAACCTTTATCCCGGCTGCCTATGGCCATCTGGCAAACTTTCTGGGTGCTCACCGCCAGCGTGTCAAAGCTGTGATCAGTGACAGCGCCCTGCGCATGCGCTTCTGGGAAAGAATCATTAATGGACCCGTTGGTGAAAGCGTGCTGGCCGGAAAGCAGGCACAGGCTCAGAGCCTCCTGGAGGATGCCTTGCAAACGGATGAGCAGGCCGAGCAACAGGGAGAAGTCTATCTGGTGGGAGCCGGCCCGGGAGATCCGGATTTATTGACTTTCCGAGCCTTGCGGCTAATGCAGCAGGCTGATGTGGTGCTCTATGATCGTCTGGTCTCCGAGCAAGTGTTGAATATGACCCGGCAGGATGCTGAAAAGATACATGTCGGTAAACAGCGGCAGCAACACACGATGCCACAACAGGAAATCAGCGCCCTGTTGGTCAGCCTGGCGCAAGCCGGGAAGCGCGTATTACGTCTGAAAGGCGGAGACCCTTTTATTTTTGGGCGGGGTGGTGAAGAAATTGAAAAACTGGCGCAGGCGAGAATCCCCTTTCAAGTCGTGCCAGGTATCACAGCGGCGTCTGGTTGTTCCACATATGCAGGCATTCCTTTAACTCATCGCGATCATGCGCAGTCCGTTGTGTTTGTGACCGGGCACATGAAAAACGGCCAGTGCGAACTGAACTGGCAATCCCTGGTTCAGGAAAACCAGACGGTTGTCATTTACATGGGGCTGATCAGCCTGCCTTTGATTTGCGATGAGCTGATTGCGCATGGACGTAATAAAAACACCCCCGCTGCCTTAATACAGCAGGGAACAATGCCGCAGCAAAAAATCCTGACGGGCACGCTTGCAAGCCTTCCCGCCATAGTGGAGGCCGATGAGGTCAGGGCGCCAACCCTGATTATTGTGGGGGAGGTGGTTGCATTGCATGAGCAGCTTGCCTGGCGGTAAAAAGAAATGCGCGTAAGCAGCAATAAATCACTTGGCAGCCTTGCTTTATACGCTGCTGGGCATTGTAATAGGCAGCTGCAAACAAGGTAGTCGTTCAGTATGTCAGAAAATATTTTTGAGGATATTCAGATACCCGGAGCCTGGCGGATAGATATTTCCGGTATGCGCAAAGGCATTGATAACTACCACTTGATGTTCGTCTGAGTAAACGTTTCAGTTCCGACCTGAAAGTCCTGATAACTGAACTGCTCAGACGGGAAACGGAACAGACAAAATTTCAGGGCGATCCGAGCAGAGCTTTCACACCAATTTGTAAAAGTTATCAGGATATGATGACTGTCCTGATCCATCGCGTAAAAACGGATCTTAATGCCGAAGAAGTGTCTTTTTTACAATTTTCAGTCGTCAAACATATTCTTGATTCGGTTACATTTTCGTTAAACAAGCTGATCACAGATACCAAAAAGGAAGCCACGGACTTGAGGTCGCAGGGTTCCATGCATGTTCTGAAAGTTCAGCATCAACTCGCAAGTCTCAGTAAAAACTATAACGCGATTGTTTATGCCATTCTGAAGCAGATATTCACATATCTCCATCGCACGGAATACCGTCAATTACGCAGCTTGCGAGAACAGTACCTGACAGAGACAAACATTGACTATCAGGCTTTTCTGAATAATTCCATGCTATTCAGCAAAGATCTGAATTCAGCGCATTTTCTGATTCAGCACTATATCTTCTGGGGTGGCGACATGGATGCCAGTGATTTCCCCGCTCTTAATGCGGGCTTGGAAGATCTGATGCAGCAGGTTTTGCCCGAGCTTGTAACCGAAGAGCTGAAGCAGGATGTCAACAGTGCGGAAGACTCACTGGAGGTCTATGACGATCTGCGTGTGTTGAGGGCCATCCAGTATTACCTTGGGCCGGCACTTAATCAGCGAGAGCAGGTTGAGGAAGCTTTCTGCTGGCTGGATTCTCCGGATACTGTTCGCAGCCTGTTTGATATTGAAAAACTGCAGGACTGTTTGCCTGAAATAAAATAGGAATTCGGCTCAAAAAGTGCCAGACTTTATAAAGCCCAAATAAGGACACTGCAGAAATCATTAAAGCGTTTTGCCACACAGTTGAAGCGGCAAAAGCGACTGAAGCTGTTTTTAGCATCCTATGAAACCAGAAAAATCTGGTCCGACATTTTCAATGAAGAGCTTGATCCGAGATCGCTTTGCCTCTACCTGGCCGGTGATGGTGATCTCAAGCGCCTGCAGGATAAGACTCATGGCGGGCGTGAGCTGAGTGATGAGGACAAGCTGACACTCAAGACATCCATCAAGCAGATTGCCCAGGCTGCTAGCAAGCAGCTAAATGAAAGACTGCTGGATGTGTTGGTCGATATTGCCCGTTTTCGGCAGGATCTGAAATATACACGTTTTGCCCATCGCCTGTTTAACCGAATGCAGGTCCTTAGCTCGGCTGATGATATTGCTTTGTCAAAACAGGCGCAGACCTTATACCAGTTGCCCTGTGCTGATGAAATTGAAGATGATGAAGCCAAGATTGTTCACCATGCGGTCATGAAGGCAGATGTGCGTGGTTCGACAGTGGTGACGGAAATGCTGGAAAAGCATAATCTCAATCCCGCTTCCTATTTCAGCCTGCACTTTTTTAACCCGATCAATGAGATTATTCCTGTTTATGGTGGTAACAAGGTCTTTATCGAAGGCGATGCCATCATATTGAGTTTTCTGGAGTATGAAAACACGCCTCAACAATGGTTTTCCGTTGCCCATGCATGCGGGTTGGCGCGAGCCATGTTGCGAATCATTCATGCCAACAACAAGTTTGCCCGTCAGGCAGAATTACCCACACTGGAATTGGGCATTGGAATCTGCTTTTCGTCGGACGCTCCGCGTTACCTGTTTGATGGCGAGCAGCCCATCATGATTTCCTCCGCCATTGGCCTGGCAGACAGACTGTCTTCCTGTTCCTGGAAGTTACGGGAAAAAATGCAGAGCCGTATTTTTAGTGTTGAGGTGCTGAACTATGCCGAGGATGATCGGGATAAGGGTGAAAAAGGGCAGCAAAAAATTCGTTACAACGTCAATGGTATCCTGCTGGAAAATGCTGCCTTTGCCAAACTGGAAAAGGAAGTAAAACTACGCAAGATTACAGCCGGCATAGATGGGCATAAAGAGACCTTGTATTACGGGATCTACAGTGACCTGCAGGAAAGCAGGCATGATATTGTCATTCGAGAGGGGCGAGTCGGCCTTTGGCAGAATGATGATATCGTGAAGGGTGCAGCAAGCTCAGAGCCCTATTACGAAGTCGTCACAAACGGTAAAGTCATTTCAATGCTAAGGGACAAGCTCAAGACCTGATCTTACCGTGTCAGAGTTCGTAAGAGGGCAATGGCCTCATGGCAGAGTAGCGAGGTTTTACTGTTGCGCAGCCCTTTCTGCATTATCCTGCCGGTGTTTTTGTTTTAGGATTTTGCGTTTTTCGGGGTCTTTGGGTTTTCGCGCAATCGTTTTGTTAATCGCTTTAGTAACAAGTGCGGTCTCCCAGTTAATGTAAGACATAACACACCTCCAATTTATTTAAGCGACGCAATGTAACATATAATTATTATCAATGTATATACAAATTAACATCTTTTGTTATCAGAAAATTAAGGGAAGACGCCGCGTAACAGTTTGGCTTCACTGACCCGGCTGATACCTTCAATCAATGCCGCTGTTCGCATGTCGACGTCATCGCGCTGACTGCGCAGTAAAGTCCGCTGGAAAGCCTCCACCATGATCTGATGCAGACGGTTATTTACTTCTTCCAGTGTCCAGCTAAATTCCTGTGTATTCTGTACCCATTCAAAGTAAGAGACGATGACCCCGCCGGCATTACCCAATATATCCGGCAGGACAAAGATGTCCCTTTCACGCAGAACCCGGTCAGCCTCCAGCGTAGTCGGGCCATTGGCTCCTTCCGCGAGCAGGCGACAGTTAATATAGTTGGCGTTCTCGGCAGTAATCTGGTTTTGCAGAGCGCAGGGGGCGAGAATGTCACATTTCAACTCCAGCAATTCGCTGTTACTGATTTCATCGGCGTCTTCAAATCCTTTCAGCACCTTGTTTTTTTGCAGATGATCATCGATAGCGCCAAGAGAGAGTCCTTTTTCATGATGCAGGCCACAACTGACATCGCTGATTGCGATAATTTTGACGCCCAACTGCTCCAGAAACGTGGCGACATTACGTCCGACATTGCCAAAACCCTGAATGACGGCTGTGGTATTTTTTAAATCGATGCCAATGTGATTGGCAGCATCCTGAATCAGGTAAACCAGGCCGCGACCGGTTGCCTCCTCGCGTCCCTTAGAGCCTCCCAGCACCACGGGTTTACCGTGACCACCTCAGGGACAGAATAACCAACCTGCTGACTGTAGGTATCCATAATCCAGGCCATCACCTGGGCGTTGGTTCCCATATCCGGTGCCGGTATGTCCTTGTCCGGGCCAAGCATATTGACGAACTCCATGGTGTAGCGTCGGGTCAGGCGCTGTAATTCAGACCGGCTAAATTCCTGCGGATTAATACGCACACCACCCTTGGCCCGCCAAAAGGCAGGTGCATAAGGGCACACTTCCAGGTCATCCACATGGCGAGGGCTGAAACCTCGCCCAGGGTGACATCCTCGTGATAGCGGATACCACCCTTGGTGGGGCCCATGGTGAGCACATGCTGCACCCGGTAGCCGAAGACCGTTTCGACTTCAGAATATTTGTCTTTACGGCAGGGGAAGCTGGCTATCATGGCGCGTTGGGGGAACAGCAGCCGCTTGCGGATATTGTCATCCAGGCCCATTAAGGTGGCAGCCTTTAAAAACTGCTGCTGCGCCAAGTTGAACATTGGGGAATCCCACTCTGCTTGGGGGATGATGTGATCAGAATTTTCCATAGGTTTATCCGAATAATAATTTATCCGAAGCTCTTAAGCTCCAATTTAAACGACAGATAAAGCGATTATTAAAAGTGTCGCCATCATCCGTCCAAAATTAACTTGGCCAGCCTACTATCTGAATGTTCTTTCCGAGTGTGGTAGCCGTACTTATACCGAAAAAAATACTATTAATTAATCGGCAGGGCTGGTAATAAACTTTACTACTTTATTCGGATAATCGGTAAATACACCATCGATGTGCTGTTGGTTTAGAAATAAATCTAATAAGTGGTTAAAATTTGGGGCATAAGATGGCAGTTCAAATTCGGCAGCACGAAAAGTATAGGCATGAACAAGGAGCCCTGCTTGGTGTGCCATGGCAACCAGATTGGTGTTAATAATGATTCTTGCTGATGACTCCGGACGAATGATCATCGCCAGATTGGGGCCGATACCGTCAACATAATGGGATAATTGTTGCAGGCCTTCAGCCTGGTACATCCACTCATAGTCATAAGCTTGCAGTTGCCCCTGCTCGTTTATTTCAAAAGTTTCCTGCCAGGAATTTTCAGCTATCAGCTGGACCAGTTTGAGATCCATTTGCAGTTCAGGCAGTAAGTCGTCGTGAATCCTGCGGATTTCATTAAAATCAAAACTTTGCAAATAGACCGGGGAGGATTTATCGTCATAGCCATAGTGTTTCAGGGTCTGCAGGACTGCGAGACTCAGATCTTTTCCGGCCTGGTGATGAAACCAGGGTGACTTGACCTCCGGATAAATTCCCGCCTCTCTATGACTTGAGGCATTGAGTGCTTGAATCAGCTCTATTTCTTCTGCCAGAGTATGTACCGAGTAGTGCTCCATAAACAAATCAGGAAAAGTGCTGGTCAAGCCCAGCTCTCTGGCCGGGCCGTGATCAAAATTCAGTCGAAGTTGACGAATTTCTTCCAGGCTAAAGTCGATAACGTAAAAATGGCCATCACTGCGCCGCCTCGTAGGGTAGACGTCAGCAACATTGGTAGTCCTGTCCAATGTCAGGTCATGAAAAACCAGTAACTCGTTGTCACGAGTCATTACCACATCCTGCTCTATATAATCCGCACCCATGGCATGTGCCAGTATTTTGGCTTGCAGGCTGTGTTCAGGGAGGTAGGCGCTGGCACCTCTATGTGCAATGACGAGTTTTTCCTGAGCATTAAGTGGGTGAATGAAAAGACTAATGCTCAAGCAGATGAATAGCACAGAAGCGGCAGATTTGATGTTCATGGGTTTATTACCGTTAATAGGCTCTACACTAACTTAGATGAATTATCTTATGTCCTTTAAATTAAATTTTTATGAAGATGGATTTAAAAAAATATAATCCTTATAAAATAATAAGTTAAAATATATAGTTAAAGTTTTTTATATTATTAAAACTATTGTGTACATCCTACTAAACTGTTGTGAGAAGGGAGGTGCTCTGTGGACATTAGCCTATTCGGATCTTATGCTTTGGCCTTAATTTATGGCACCCAGATATAGGCGAGCTTTGCGCCTTCGGCAAACCTGTGTGTTCGCCTTTCATCCCCATCGAGAAAACTGACACTATGAATATTCGTAAAGCAAAGCCCGATGATGCTCCGGTAATTCTGCAGCTGATCACCGAACTGGCTATATATGAAAAGGCTGAAGATAAAGTGCTTTGTTCTGCGCAGGACATTCATGACAGTCTCTTTAGTGACAAGGCCAAAGCCAGCGCCTTGCTGGTCGACCTTGATGGGCAGGTCGTGGCTTATGCGATTTATTTCTATAACTACTCCACCTGGCTTGGGCGAGCAGGTATTTATCTGGAAGACCTTTATGTACAGGAGGCTTTTCGCAAAAGAGGAATTGCCACGGCCCTGCTCAAGCATATTGCCAATATTGCCCTGCAGGAAAACTGCGGTCGTTTTGAATGGGCAGTTCTAGACTGGAATAAACCAGCCATTGATTTCTATGAGTCGCTGGGTGCCAAAGCACAGGATGAGTGGACCATTTATCGTCTTAGCGGCGAGGATCTGCGTGATTTTGCCCAAAACTGAACGGCGATTAATAGACAATCTGCTGAACAGCTGCTTTTGCATCAAGTATAATGCGCAGTTTCGACATTCAAGCAGTGAAGCCACATGACTGAAGTACGCACACGTATTGCCCCATCACCGACAGGAGACCCCCATGTCGGCACCGCCTATATTGCTCTGTTTAATCTGTGTTTTGCCCGACAGCACGGTGGGAAATTCATATTGCGTATTGAGGATACGGATCAGTTGCGCAGTACCAGTGAGTCTGAAGCCGACATCCTGGCAGCCCTTAAGTGGCTTGGGCTGGACTGGGATGAAGGACCAGATAAGGGTGGGGATTTTGGGCCCTATCGACAGAGTGAGCGTTCGGATATATACCGGCAGCATGTGAATATCTTGCTGGAGCAGGGTGATGCCTTCCACTGCTTCTGCTCCGCTGAAAGGCTGGACAGTCTACGTAAACAACAGATGGAGGAAAAACGCAGCCTTGGCTATGACGGTTATTGCCTGAACCTGAGCCAGGCAGTGGTTAAGGCCAAGCTGGGAAAAAATGTGCCTCATGTGATTCGCTTGAAAGTGCCTGAATCAGGAGAGTGCATTGTAAAAGACATGTTGCGTGATGATGTTGCCATCGACTGGCGACAGATCGATATGCAGGTATTGATGAAATCAGATGGTTTACCGACTTACCATCTGGCCAATGTCATCGATGACCATCTGATGAAGATTACCCATGTGATCCGGGGAGAAGAGTGGATTAATTCCGCGCCCAAACACCTGCTGCTCTATCAGTATTTTGGCTGGGAGCCACCGCAACTTTGCCATATGCCGCTATTACGCAATCCCGACAAGAGTAAACTCAGCAAGCGTAAAAATCCTACCAGTATTAATTACTATCGGCGTATGGGTTATCTGGCAGAAGCAGTGACAAACTATCTGGGTATGATGGGATGGTCCATGCCGGATGAAAGGGAAATGTTTTCTCTGCAGGAAATGATTGAACATTTTGATATTCAGCGTGTCTCACTTGGTGGCCCGGTGTTTGATACGGAAAAACTGAACTGGCTAAATGGTCGTTACCTGCGAGAATCACTCTCTGATGAGGAATTCATGCAGCGTTTTTCGCGCTGGGCCATGCGCCCAGAAGCACTGCAGGCAATTGTTCCGTTGATTAAGCAACGAGTTGAGCGCTTCAGTGATGTGGCACCACTGGCTGCGTTCTTTCTTTCAGGCCTGCCTGTAATCAGTGAGCAGAGTTTTGAGCACAAAAAACTGACAAGGGAAGAATTCCTGAAAATTTTGCAGTTTATTGCCTGGAAAATGGAAGAGCTCAAGGTCTGGCATCGTGACCGGATTGAGCAGTCACTGATGGGATTGTCGGCACAAATGGATTATAAAATTCGCGATTTTCTGTTTCCGGTTTTTATCGCCATTGCCGGTACCGCTGTGTCCATCTCGGTAATCGATTCAATTGCGGTATTGGGGCTGGATATAACCAGAGCACGTCTGCGTCATGCTATCAACGTGCTGGGCGGAATTTCCAACAAGCAGCTAAAAAAAATGGAAAAAGAATTCGCTGATCTGGATGCTGGCGACTCAGCTTCTTAATAATTTCTTTATTCCTTGACAGCTTTGAGGGTGCTGCTTAGAATGCGCGTCTTTGCTGATCTTGGTCGGCAATTGACTCGCAAGAAGCATATGTTTGTAGAGTAAAGCGGGGCCATAGCTCAGCTGGGAGAGCGCAACGCTGGCAGCGTTGAGGTCAGGAGTTCGATCCTCCTTGGCTCCACCACCTACAACCCACATAAAGATTGTGAGAAACACCTGTCCCCTTCGTCTAGAGGCCTAGGACACCGGGTTTTCATCCCGGCAACAGGGGTTCGAAACCCCTAGGGGACGCCATTTTAAAAAAAGCCCGCTTATAAGCGGGCTTTTTTGTTTTGGCTTTTTATTTTTTGGGATAGTCCCGCGAGGTTGGTCCAGTATACAGCTGTCGAGGGCGACCTATCTTGAAAGGGTTGCTGATCATTTCATGCCAATGGGCGACCCATCCAGGAGTTCTGCCAGTGGCAAAAATCACAGTAAATAGACTGGTTGGGATACCGATGGCTTTGAGGATGATGCCCGAATAGAAATCCACATTGGGGTACAGGTTACGTTCAACGAAATACTCGTCTTCGAGCGCAATCTTTTCCAGTTTCATGGCGATTTTCAATAAGGGGTCATCGTCCTTGCCGAGATCTTCAAGAACATTCTGGCAGGCTTCTCGCAGAACCTTGGCACGGGGGTCAAAGTTTTTGTAGACGCGGTGCCCGAAGCCCATCAGACGGAAGGGATCATCCTTGTCCTTGGCTTTCTTGATAAACTTGTCGATATTGGATTCGTCGCCAATCTCGTTGAGCATCTTCAGTACGGCTTCATTGGCCCCGCCGTGAGCTGGTCCCCATAATGCAGCAATGCCCGAGGCAATACAGGCGTAGGGATTGGCACCAGTGGAACCGGCCAGTCTTACAGTAGAAGTAGATGCATTCTGCTCATGATCGGCATGTAGCAGGAAAATTTTATCCATAGCGTCGGCCAGCACCGGACTGACTTTTGTCTCTTCACAGGGTGTGCTGAACATCATGTGCAAAAAGTTTTCCGAGAAGCCTAGGCTGTTGTCGGGATAGACAAAGGGCTGGCCCACTGAATATTTGTAGCACATGGCCGCCAGGGTTGGCATTTTGGCAATAAGTCGAACTGCAGCTTCCATGCGATGTTCGTCATTGCCTATTTCCAGGTTGTCGTGATAGAAGGCTGAAAGGGCTCCAACCACACCAACCATGATAGCCATTGGATGAGCGTTACGGGGAAAGCCATTAAAGAAGCTGTGCATTTGCTCATGCACCATGGTGTGGTAGCGGATGCGGTTATTGAAGGATTCTTTTTGTTCAGCGTCTGGCAGTTCGCCATTCAAAAGAAGATAGCAACATTCCAGAAAATCTGATTTTTCAGCAAGTTGCTCAATCGGATAGCCCCTGTAGAGCAGTATGCCCTTGCCGCCATCAATGTAGGTGATTTTGGATTCACAGGAGGCGGTGGACATGAAACCAGGGTCAAAAGTGAAAACGCCTTTGCCTGCCAAACTGCTTACATCAATTACATCTGCTCCGGTAGTACCCTCGTAGACGGGTAAGTCAAGGGTTTCATCTATGCCATCAACTGACAACTGAGCTTTTTTCTCAGCCATAGCTACTCCTGTTAAGAGAAATATTAGTTCTGTGAAAAGTGTGTTTTTTAAAGCACACCGCAACGGAAAATGCACACTATCTTCTGCCAAGGAAATTGTCAAATAGACAGGACAAAAAAACCCAGTCTACACGCCACTTAGACGCACTTTTTGCAATCCTGCTGAATTCCCAAAAAAGCGCAAAAGGCTGTTGCGAAAAGGGGGCGAAGCGACTAATATGCACACATTTTCTTGGTCAGACCGTTATGATAATAAAAATCTATCAGATATTGAATTTCTGATAGATATTTAAAAAAGGGGTTGCTCTATCGTGAAAGACAAACGGCCGGTAAATCTAGATATATCCACCATCCACCTGCCCATTGCGGCATACACTTCCATCACTCACCGAATTTCAGGGGTCATCGTATTCGTCGGCGTCGCCATTTTACTGTGGATATTTGATCTGTCCATGAGCAGTGAAGAGGGCTTCAATCAGATAAAAGACCTGATGACTTCGCCGCTGATGAAGTTCATTGTCTGGGGTATTCTCTCGGCCCTGGCTTACCACCTGGTTGCCGGCGTCAAGCATTTGCTGATGGACATGGGTATTGGTGAAACCAAAGAGGCTGCACCGCTAGGGGCTAAAATCACCCTTGTTGTGAGTCTGATTCTGATTGTCGCTCTGGGGGTATGGGTATGGTAACCAATGTCACTAGTTTTGGTCGCAGTGGTCTGTATGACTGGATTGTGCAGCGGCTTTCAGCAGTCTTCCTGCTTATATATGTATTCTTTCTGCTTTATGTCTTTATGACAACACCGGATATGCAGTATGAAGACTGGCAGGCTTTATTTGCACAAAACCCGGTACGGATATTCAGTCTGGTAGCGCTTTTATCGCTCTGTGCTCATGCGTGGATTGGTATGTGGACCATCTCCACAGACTACCTGACCACTAAGATGCTGGGCAGTGCTGCTGGAAAAATTCGCTTCTTGTTTGAACTTGTGTGCCTCCTGTTGCTCTTTGTCTATTTTGTGTGGTGCATCCAGATTTTGTGGGGTATTTAAGTCGTGGCTAAAATCAGAACATTATCCTTTGATGCCGTAATTGTGGGTGGCGGTGGCTCAGGCATGCGTGCCGCTTTGCAACTGGCCCAGTCTGGATACAATACGGCCGTTATTTCCAAAGTTTTTCCAACCCGTTCACATACAGTGTCTGCCCAGGGCGGCATCACCTGTGCGATTGCCAGTGCCGACCCGGAAGATGACTGGCGCTGGCATATGTACGATACAGTCAAGGGTTCTGACTATATCGGTGATCAGGATGCAATCGAATACATGTGCAGCGAAGGGCCACAGGCTGTCTTTGAGTTGGAGCATATGGGCTTGCCATTCTCACGCAACGAAGATGGACGAATCTACCAACGACCATTTGGCGGGCAGTCAAAGGATTATGGTAAAGGTGGTCAGGCAGCACGTACCTGTGCCGCTGCTGACCGAACCGGACATGCACTTTTACACACCCTGTATCAGGGTAACCTGAAGAATAACGCCAGTTTTCTGAATGAATGGTTTGCTACGGACATTGTCAAGAATCAGGACGGTGCTGTAGTCGGGGTGATTGCCATTTGCATGGAAACGGGTGAAACGGTCTACATCAAAGCCAAGGCTACTGTTTTTGCAACAGGAGGCGCTGGTCGTATTTACGCATCAACCACCAATGCACTGATCAATACCGGTGACGGTGTTGGCATGGCATTGCGAGCCGGATTCCCTGTGCAGGATATCGAAATGTGGCAATTTCATCCAACCGGTATCCATGGCGCAGGCGTGCTGGTGACAGAAGGTTGCCGCGGTGAAGGTGGTTATCTGATCAATAAAGATGGTGAGCGTTTCATGGAGCGTTATGCACCGAATGCCAAAGATCTGGCCGGGCGCGATGTGGTTGCCCGCTCGATGGTGCTGGAAGTTCTGGCAGGGCGCGGTGTTGGCCCGGAAGGCGACCATGTTCTGCTAAAACTGGACCATCTGGGTGAAAAAACCCTGAATGCCAAATTGCCAGGAATTCTTGAACTTTCGCGTACCTTTGCACACGTGGATCCGGTCAAGGAGCCTATTCCGGTTATACCGACCTGCCACTACATGATGGGTGGTATCCCAACCAATGTTCATGGCCAGGCCATTACCCAGGATGAGCAGGGAAATGACAAGGTCATTGAGGGTCTTTATGCGGTCGGCGAGGTCGCCTGTGTCTCTGTTCATGGTGCCAACCGTCTGGGTGGCAACTCGCTGCTGGACCTGGTTGTTTTTGGCCGGGCTGCGGGTATTCATATCGAAAAAGCCCTGAGTCAGGGTATCGAAATGCGCGATGCAGTCGAAACCGATATCGAAGAATCCATGCAGCGCCTGAACCGACTCAACGAGAGTAGTTCTGGTGAGAAAGTGCCGGACCTGCGCAAGGAGCTGCAGGGCATTATGCAGAACCATTTTGGCGTATTCCGTAAAGGCGACTTCATGCAGGAAGGCATTGAGAAACTGAAAGATCTGCGAGAGCGGATTGCCAAGGTACACCTGGAAGATAAAAGCCAGGCTTTCAATACAGCACGCATTGAAGCGCTGGAACTGGAAAACCTGTTTGAAGTAGCTGAGGCAACGGCTATTGCGGCAGAAGCAAGAACTGAAAGCCGTGGTGCGCATGCCCGTGAAGATTATGCTGAACGGGATGACGAGAACTGGCTGTGCCATTCCATCTATACCCCCGGGACGAAAAAACTGAGCAAGCGCTCAGTGAACTTTACACCGAAAACGGTCCCGACTTTTGAACCAAAAGTACGAACTTATTAAGGTAGAGGGTGAATCATTGTGTTAGTTAGTGTTTATCGTTACAACCCGGAAACAGATAAAGAACCGCACATGCAGGATATAGAGGTTGAATTGCCGGAAGGCAAGGACCTTATGGTGCTGGATGTGCTGCAACTGGTTAAAAATCAGGATGCCAGTATTGCCTATCGACGTTCCTGCCGCGAGGGTGTTTGTGGCTCAGACGGGCTTAATATGAATGGCAAAAATGGTCTAGCCTGTATCACACCGGTGTCCAGTATTATAAAAAATAACAAACTGGTCTTGCGTCCACTGCCTGGTCTGCCGGTCATCCGAGACCTGGTGGTGGATATGAGTGCCTTCTATAAGCAATATGAGCGCATCAAGCCCTATTTGCAGAATGATGAACCGGCTCCAGCCATAGAGCGTCTTCAGTCTCCCGAAGACAGGGCCAAACTTGATGGACTTTATGAATGCATACTCTGTGCTTGCTGTTCCACTAACTGTCCGTCTTTTTGGTGGAATCCGGACAAGTTTGTGGGGCCGGCCGGTTTGCTGCAGGCTTATCGTTTTCTGGCTGACAGCCGGGATACCCATACTGAGGAAAGGTTGGCGGGACTGGAAGACCCTTTCAGTGTTTTCCGTTGTCGCGGCATCATGAATTGCGTCGCAGTCTGTCCGAAAGGTCTGAATCCGACGCGTGCAATTGGACATATTAAATCCATGCTAATGGATCGAGCTACCTGACGAGGAAGGGCTTAAGCATGTCGACGCCTGAGAATTTTCGCGAACTAATGTTTCGATCTACTCATATTTCCGGTAGCAATCTGGAATATGTTGAAGAGCTGTATGAGTCGTACCTGGAAGACCCGGCTTCGGTGCCGCAGGAGTGGCAGGACTTTTTCAATGAACTGCCAGGCGTGGGGGCTCAACAGGAAGTTGCGCTGTCGGCGATTGAAAAACAGTTTATGGGAGTCCCACGTCGTAGTAGTGGGCAAATTATTATACAGGCGGCTGTAGGCGGTCAGCAGGTTTCGGCGTCTCATGAAGCCAAACAGGTAAGTGTTGTTCAGCTCATCAGCTCCTACCGGGTACGGGGGCACCAGCATGCCAAGCTTGACCCGCTTGGCATTATGTACCGTGAAGAAGTGCCAGACCTTAAGCTCGGTTTCCATCAGCTTTCTGCTGCCGACCTGCAAATTAGTTTCAAAACACAGCCATTATTTGTGCCTAAAAATGAAGCCGCATTGTCTGAAATTATTGATATGTGTGAGAGCATTTATTGCAGCTCTATCGGTTACGAATTCATGGGCATAGTTAACCTGGAAGAAAAGCAATGGATACAGCGCCGTATCGAAAGTAATGGCGGCAAACCGAATTTTCCAAATGAAACCCGGCTGCATATTCTGGAACGCCTGAGTGCTGCAGAAGGGCTGGAGAAGCATCTAGATTCAAAATACCCAGGAACCAAACGTTTTGGTCTTGAAGGCGGAGAAAGCCTGATTCATGCCCTGGACGATATTATTCAGCGAGCTGGAGAGCATGGAGCCCAGGAAATTCTTATTTCAATGGCCCACCGCGGCCGACTGAATGTGCTGGTCAATACGCTGGGTAAAAATCCGGCAGACCTGTTTGATGAATTTGAAGGACGAGCGGTATTTAAAGGCTCAGGTGATGTGAAGTATCACCAGGGGTTTTCGTCTAATGTAATGACGCCGGGCGGTGAAGTTCATTGCAGTATGGGATTTAATCCATCGCATCTTGAGATCAGTTCGCCGGTAATTCAGGGATCTGCAAGAGCCCGTCAGGATCGTCGAAAAGATCCAGTTGGTGATACGGTATTACCGATTTGCATCCATGGTGATGCAGCTTTCGCTGGACAGGGCGTGGTAATGGAAACTTTCCAGATGTCACAGACTCGGGGTTATAAGACAGGTGGCACGGTGCACATCATTATTAATAATCAGGTTGGCTTTACCACTAACCGTCAGGATGATGCCCGATCCACAGAATATTGTACCGATATAGCTAAAATGGTGCAGGCACCTATTTTTCATGTAAATGGTGATGACCCTGAAGCCGTTCTTTTTGTGACACACCTGGCACTTGATTACAGAAACAAATTCCATAAAGACGTCGTTGTTGATTTGATTTGCTACCGACGACGTGGACATAACGAGACTGACGAGCCTTCTGCTACACAGCCCAGAATGTACGAAGTAATTAAAAAATTACCGACTACGCGGAACCTGTATGCAGAAAAGCTGATTGCCGAGGGCTTGCTGAGCCAGACAGAGGCCGAAGAGCTGAACTACTCATACCGTAAAGCACTGGATGAAGGTACGCATGTGGTGAAATCTCTGGTGCATGCTCCGAACACCGCCATGTTTGTGGACTGGCGCCCCTATCTGGGTCACGACGCTGACATGAAGTGTGATACCTCCATAGATCAGGAACATCTGCAGCGCCTTGCACACAGGCTGGTCGAAATTCCAGAAGGTTTCAAGCTCAACAGGCAGGTTGCCAAAGTGATCGAAGCCCGCAAGGCAATGGCGAACGGCGAGCAGCCATTTGACTGGGGTGGTGCGGAACTACTGGCCTATGCCAGTCTGGTCGATAGCAATTATAAAGTCCGTATCACAGGCCAGGATGTTGGTCGTGGCACTTTCTCCCATCGTCATGCCGTTGTTTATGACCAGGATACCGGTGAGCCCTATGTACCGCTCAGTTACATTTCAGAATCGCAAAGAAAATTTGTGATTTATGATTCACTGTTGTCGGAAGAAGCTGTGCTGGCTTTCGAATACGGTTATGCCACCACACGCCCGGATGCGCTGGTTATCTGGGAAGCTCAGTTCGGTGATTTCGCTAATGGAGCTCAGGTGGTCATCGATCAATTTGTCAGTAGTGGTGAAATCAAGTGGGAGCGTCTTTGTGGGCTGACCATGTTTTTACCGCACGGCTACGAAGGTCAGGGTCCGGAGCATTCATCGGCGCGATTAGAACGTTTCCTGCAATTATGCGCTGAAGGCAATATACAGGTTTGCGTCCCGACCACTCCTGCTCAAACATTCCATATGTTGCGCCGTCAAATGATGCGCCCATTACGCAAGCCGCTGGTGGTAATGACGCCGAAAAGCTTGTTAAGACACAAAGAGGCCATATCGAGTTACGATGAACTGGCCAATGGGCGTTTTCATCGGGTGTTACCTGAGACGGATGATCTGGATGCCAAAAAAATTAAGCGCGTCGTGCTTTGCAGCGGTAAAGTTTATTATGAACTTCGTGCCAAACGCCGCGAGGAAAACATCGACAATATAGCCATCATCAGACTTGAACAGCTTTATCCCTTCCCGGAAGAATCGCTGGAGAAAATACTCTCCGCGTATACGAATGTCGAGTCTGTCGTCTGGTGTCAGGAAGAGCCGCAGAATATGGGTGCCTGGTATCCCAGTCAGCACCATATGAAAAATGTGCTGCACAGGCTTAATCCAAAACTTGTTCTGGAATATGCGGGTCGTGACCTGTCAGCATCACCGGCGGCCGGGTACACCGCTTTGCATGTAGCTAGACAGGAAAAACTTGTGCTGGATGCGCTCAAGCTGAGCAAAGACTGAAATTTTTTCAATAACTCATTGTTAACTGACAAATACGGAAAAACACATGGCTATAGAAATTAAAGCTCCTTCATTGCCGGAATCAGTTCCGGATGGAACCATTGCTACCTGGTATAAGCAGGAAGGGGAAAGTGTATCCCGTGATGAGCTTCTGGTTGATATAGAAACCGATAAGGTATTGCTGGAAGTGGTTGCTCCGGATAACGGTGTGTTACAGAAAATCCAGAAAGCTGAGGGCGATACCATTGTCAGCAACGAGGTTCTGGCATTGTTTGAGGCTGGCGCGGTGGCAGAAAAAGCAGCTGAACAAACTGAGCCGACACAGGATAAACCTGCAAAAGCAGAGCCGGTTGAAGACAACAGTTCTGTAGAGGTGCTGTTGAGTCCTGCAGCAAAAAAACTGGTGGAAGAAAATGGCCTGGAACCAAATAGTGTGAAGGGTACCGGTAAAGATGGTCGTGTAACAAAAGAGGATGTGCTCAAGCATCTTGAATCAGGTGGCGCTAGTGCTGAACCTGCCGCGGTCATAAGCCCGGCAGCAGTTGCAGCGACACCGCTAGTAAGTGGCCCCAGAGCTGAAGAACGTGTGCCGATGACTCGTTTGCGCGCCAAAGTGGCTGAACGCCTCCTGCAGGCAACCAATACCACGGCAATGCTGACAACCTTCAATGAAGTCAACATGCAGCCAGTTATGGAACTGCGCAACAAGTACAAAGACATGTTTGAGAAAAAACATGATGGCACCAGACTTGGCTTCATGTCTTTCTTTGTGCGGGCCAGTATTGAGGCCTTGAAACAGTTCCCGGCGGTCAATGCTTCAATAGACGGCAACGACATTATCTATCACGGTTATCAGGATATTGGTGTTGCCGTGTCTTCACCTCGAGGCCTGGTAGTACCAGTTTTGCGCGATGCAGATGCGATGAGCCTGGCGGATATCGAAGGTCAGATTCGTGATTATGGGCTTAAAGCGCGTGACGGAAAATTGACTATCGAAGAAATGACAGGTGGCACCTTTACCATTTCCAATGGAGGGGTATTTGGTTCACTCTTATCCACGCCGATTTTGAACCCGCCACAAACAGCCATTCTAGGTATGCATAAAATTCAGGATCGACCGATGGCAGTGGACGGAGAGGTGAAAATTCTACCCATGATGTACCTGGCATTGTCTTATGATCACCGGATGATAGACGGGAAAGAAGCTGTACAGTTTCTGGTTACGGTAAAAGAATTGCTGGAGGATCCGGCGCGAATCCTTCTGGAAGTTTGATAGAAAACGGGAATTATTATGTCGGCAGATTATGATGTTATTGTTATTGGTGCTGGACCGGCCGGATATGTGGCGGCGATCAGGGCAGCCCAATTAGGCTTTAAAACGGCCTGTATCGAAAAGTGGCTGGATAAAGAAAACAAACCGGTATTTGGTGGAACTTGTCTTAATGTTGGTTGCATCCCGTCCAAAGCGCTGCTGGACTCTTCACATAAATTTACAGAAGCAAAACATGATTTTGAATTGCATGGAATCGGCACAGGCACCTTGAAAATTGACGTGCCAAAAATGATTGAGCGTAAGGAAAAAGTTGTCAAACAAATGGCAGGGGGCATAGGTGGCCTGTTTCAGGCTAATAAAGTAACCGCCATTTCCGGAACTGGAAAGCTTCTGAAAGATAAAAAAGTGGAAGTTCTGGATCATGCCGGAAAGACCCAGACACTTGCAGCAGAGCATGTCATCATAGCGGCCGGTTCTGTACCAATCGAAATTCCGCCGACACCTCTGCAGGATGGCATCATCGTTGATTCCACGGGTGCGCTTGAGTTCCAGTCTGTGCCCAAAAAACTCGGCGTTATTGGTGCCGGTGTAATCGGCCTTGAATTGGGCTCTGTCTGGTCCCGTCTCGGTGCCGAAGTGGTTGTTCTGGAAGCCACTGAGAAGTTTCTCCCCATGGTCGATCAGCAGATTGCCAAAGAGGCACAGAAAATTCTTGGCAAGCAGGGTCTGGACATTCGCCTGGGCGCCAAGGTAACCGGTAGCAAGATCAAGAAAGGAAAAACTCCGGGGGTCACTGTCGAGTATACCGACAAGGACGGGGAGCAGAAAATCGATTTTGACAAGCTGATTGTCTGTGTTGGTCGCAGACCCTATACCGAGGGGCTGCTTGCCGATGACTGTGGCATTGAGAAAGATGAGCGTGGTTTCATCAAGGTTGATGATTATTGTGCGACCTCGGTACCCGGCGTTTATGCAGTGGGAGATGTCGTGCGTGGACCGATGCTGGCTCACAAGGGTTCCGAAGAGGGTGTCATGGTGGCTGAACGGATAGCCGGTCAAAAAGCTGCGATGAATTATGAGCTGATTCCATCGGTTATCTACACGCACCCGGAAATTGCCTCGGTCGGCAAGACAGAAGAGCAACTGAAAGAGGCGGGCATAGACTACAAGGTTGGGACTTTTCCTTTCCTGGCTGTTGGCAGAGCCGTTGCCGCCAATGATGCAGACGGCATGGTGAAAATGCTGGCTGATGCCAAAACTGACCGGGTACTGGGTTGCCATATTATCGGGCCATCTGCCGCCGATCTCGCGCAGACTGTTACTGTTGCTATGGAGTTCAGTACCAGTGCTGAAGATATCGGAATGACAGTCTTCGCTCATCCTGCGCTGAGTGAAGCGGTTCATGAAGCTGCACTGGCGGTCAATGGCCATGCGATCCACATGCCTAACCGTAAAAAACGCTAAAACGAATCCACTATCATTCTCGCAACTTAATTCAAGGGTGCTTATTAATGAATTTACATGAATACCAGGCAAAACAGATTTTTGCTGAATATGGTTTGCCGGTCTCCAAGGGAAAAGCTTGCGATACGCCGGATGAGGCTGTAGCAGCAGCAAAAGAAATTGGGGGTAGTGAATGGGTGGTCAAAGCTCAGGTGCATGCCGGTGGCCGAGGTAAAGCCGGGGGTGTAAAGCTGCTGAGCGATATGGATGAAATCAAGGCCTTTGCCCAGAAGTGGCTGGGTAAAAACCTGGTGACCTATCAGACCGATAAAAACGGCCAGCCCGTCAGTAAAATTCTGGTAGAAGCCTGTACTGATATTGAACAGGAACTCTATCTGGGTGCGGTGGTGGATAGAGCTTCACGTCGAATTGTCTTTATGGCTTCCACAGAAGGTGGTGTGGAAATCGAAAAAGTGGCAGAAGAAACACCTGAACTGATTCTCAAAGCCGTGATTGACCCACAGGTCGGTGCTCAGGCCTATCAGGGCAGGGAGCTGGCATTCAAGCTGGGTTTGAACCCCGAACAAGTCAAACAATTCACCAAGATATTTTTGGGCCTGGCGAAAATATTTGAAGATTGTGATCTGGCACTGCTGGAGATCAACCCTCTGGTGATTACCACTGCTGGTAACCTGCATTGTCTGGACGCCAAACTGAATATAGATGGCAATGCACTCTACCGTCAGTCGAAAATTCATGAAATGCGTGATCCTTCCCAGGAGGATGCGCGTGAAGCCCAGGCAGCCCTGTGGGAGCTGAATTATGTGGCGCTCGATGGCAATATTGGCTGCATGGTGAACGGAGCCGGTCTGGCTATGGGGACCATGGATATCGTCAAGTTGCATGGCGGCGAACCTGCAAACTTCCTTGATGTGGGTGGTGGCGCTACCAAAGAGCGAGTCTCTGAGGCCTTTAAAATCATTCTGTCAGATGAAAATGTCAAAGCCGTGCTGGTGAATATCTTTGGCGGTATTGTCCGCTGCGACCTGATAGCGGAAGGGATTATCGGGGCTGTTGAAGAAGTCGGCGTGGAAGTGCCGGTTGTTGTCAGGCTGGAAGGGAATAATGCCGACCTGGGCACCAAGGTGCTGGCTGAAAGCGGATTGAATATTATTGCTGCAAGCAGTCTCACCGATGCCGCTCAGCAGGTTGTTAAAGCAGCGGGAGGTGCGTAATGAGCATTTTGTTAAATAAAGATACCAGAGTTATCTGTCAGGGCTTCACCGGCTCACAAGGAACCTATCATTCCGAACAGGCCATAGAGTATGGCACTCGAATGGTTGGCGGCGTTACGCCTGGGAAAGGCGGGCAAACCCACCTGAGTTTGCCGGTTTTTAATACTGTTTCAGATGCTGTAGCAGAAACCCAGGCGGATGCATCGGTTATTTACGTGCCGGCACCGTTTTGCAAAGACTCCATCCTGGAGGCTATTGATGCGGGCATTAAGTTGATTGTCTGTATTACCGAAGGCATCCCGACGCTGGATATGCTGGATGTAAAAGTGGTTTGTGACCGTGAAGGTGTCCGATTGATCGGGCCAAACTGTCCGGGCATTATCACGCCGGGTGAATCAAAGATTGGGATCATGCCAGGGCATATCCACTTGCCTGGAAAAGTTGGCATCGTATCCCGATCAGGCACACTGACTTATGAGGCTGTCAAGCAGACCACGGATTACGGTTTTGGTCAGTCCACCTGTGTCGGTATTGGCGGAGACCCGATTCCCGGTTCCAGTTTTATCGACATTCTGACGCTGCTCGAGAAAGACGAGCAGACTGAGGCGATTGTCATGATCGGCGAAATTGGCGGAACCGCAGAAGAAGAGGCCGCTGCCTATATCAAGCAGAATGTCACAAAGCCTGTTGTTTCCTATATTGCCGGGGTGACAGCACCTCCGGGTAAACGCATGGGCCATGCCGGTGCCATTATTTCCGGTGGCAAGGGAACGGCTGATGAGAAGTTTGCGGCATTGAATGATGCCGGTGTCACCACAGTTCGAAGTTTGGCGGAAATTGGTGATGGTTTGAAGAGGGCGGCAGGCTGGTAGCTGGGCGGGTTTGAGATAGATTGAGCATAGCTAAATTTTAGTAATTTACCGGTTCAATCTGCTTAAACTATCTGCTATGCTCCGCAGCTCTGCCTGTTAATGTGCTTAGTTTTATAATAATTAATCGGCGTGATAAGTAGTTCCTACAAGGGCATTATCGGCAGATCTGAATTAAAAAATTTAAGTTTTGATTAATCTACGAATGGGATGACTCATGAAATACCATCTAATTAGGAAGCAGTTGTACGCTTCAATACTGGTTGCCCCAGTACTTCTTAATACCGGGCCGGCTAGCGCCCAAGACACCGTAATAGACACCAGTATCCTGGACGAAATCTCTGCTCAGGCGGCAGAAGTTTTTAGCATGGGTGCAGAAGCTCAGATTGAGATCAATGAATTATCCGATCAGGCCGATGAACTGACCGTGGAATTCCAAGATCAGGCCAAGCTGGTTGACGGCCTGGAAATCTACAATGCCGGTATGCGTCGAACCATAGCCCAACAGGAGCGTACCATCGCTGAATACGATGAGTCGATTGCTGATGCGGCAGAGCTGCAACGCCAGATTGCCCCATTGATGGAAAGAATGATGGTTGCGCTGGAGCAGTTTGTTGAGCTTGATCTGCCTTTCCAGTTGGATGAAAGACAGGCACGACTCGATACCATCAGAAACACATTTGATGATTCAAGCGTTAACGTCGCTGAGAAATTCCGTCTGGTGCTGCAGGCCTACCAGATTGAAAATGATTATGGCCGTGGTATTGCCCATTATACAGACACGCTGGAAATTGATGGTGTGGAGCGTGATGTGGACCTGCTGCGTGTTGGTCGAATCGCGCTGATCTATCAGTCCAGTGACCAGAACTCTACAGGCGTTTGGGATAAAGCAGCCGGACAGTGGGTGGCACTGGATGATTCCTATCGCCGACCTGTCGCTCTGGGTATTCGTATGGCCCAGCAGCTTGAAACCACGCAACTTCTTGAATTACCGATTCCAGCACCGGAGTAAGACAACATGAAATTACTAAAAACTTTTGGATTAACTCTGGCTTCGGCGGCATTTTGCTTTTCATCGGTACAGGCTAACGCTCAGACTGATGCACGAAGCCTTGATGAATTGCTGCAGCTGGTGGAGCAGGCTACCCTGACAGAAACCCAGGAACAGCGTGACCGTATACAGCGCTTTACACAGAATGTTAACCAGCGTCAGCAGATGCTTAACGACATTCAGCAGAGACGTGCCGAAGAAGAGGCCATCAGTGCCCAGCTGGAAGCCACCTATGAAGAGAATGAAATTCTCAAGGCCCAGCGTTTTGACACCCTGCAGGAACGGCTGGGTGACCTGGATGAGCTCTTCGGAACCATCGCCGGTGTCGTAGGTGATACCCGCAGTTCATTCGAGCAATCGCTGATCAGCGCACAGTTTGATGGTCGTGAGGAATTCCTCACTGATCTGGCCAACATTATGGCCAGTGATTCCCAGTTGCCCAGTATTGAAGAGCTTGAGCGTCTGTGGTTCTACCTGCAGCAGGAAATGACTGAATCAGGCCGTATCGTCAAGTTCAATGCGCCTGTTGCTGCGGCTGATGGTACCCAGAATACACAGGAAGTGGTCCGTATTGGTTCCTATAATATCCTGTCTAATGGTGAATACCTGCAGTATGACTCGAATACTGGCCGTTTGAGCGTGCTGCCTGCACAGCCAACCGGAGGACTGTTGAATGCTGCTTATTATCAGAACCAGGCTGCAGACTTCCAGGCCGCGACCGGTGGATTTGTCAGCATCGGTATTGACCCGACCGGTCCAACCGGTGGTTCCTACCTTGCTGCCTTGATCAGCAGCCCGGATTTACGTCAGCGTATTGATCAGGGTCGTGAAGTAGGGCGTGTGATTATCGGTATCGGTATTGTCGCACTGCTGTTTGCCATTGAGCGCATGATTTACCTGACCATGGTCGGTGCCAAAGTTAGAGCCCAGCTGAAAAATACTGCCAAGCCTAACAAGAAAAACCCACTTGGCCGTGTTTTGATGATTTATGAGCAGGATCAGTCTATGGACATTGAAACCCTGGAGTTGAAGCTGGGTGAAGCGATCCTGCAGGAAACACCAAAACTGGAACGTTTCCTGACGCTGTTGAAGATCATTTCCACCGTGGCTCCATTGATGGGTCTTCTGGGTACAGTCACCGGTATGATCGACGTGTTCCAGCAGATTACCCTGTTCGGTACCGGCGATCCCCAGATCATGGCTGGTGGTATTTCTGCCGCCCTGGTTACCACAGTATTGGGTCTGGTTGTGGCCATTCCTACCGTACTGCTGCATACCCTGGTTAAAAGCCGCAGTGACCGCATCATTCATATCCTGGAAGAGCAGGCAACGGGTATTATTGCCAGAAAAGCTGAAGCAAGCGGTGCAGCATAAGCTAAGGGATTACTGGAGAATAGCTTATGTTTGACTTGTTTGAAGAAAGCGTATTTGCCATTCAGGACTTCATGGAACGTGGCGGTCCCGTATTATGGTTGATAGCACTGTTATTGTTTGTGAAATGGAGCCTCATGTTTGAGAGGGTCTGGTTTCTCAACAGCGTGCACAAGAAGAATACGGCGACCGCACTGGCAGAATGGGAAAAGCGCGGTGATAAAAAGTCCTGGCACGCCCATGCGATACGCCAGGAATTGATTTCCCGCGTTTCCCTGGATCTCAGATCAACCATTCCGATGATTGAAGTACTGGTCGTAGTCTGTCCCCTCTTGGGGCTGCTCGGCACAGTGACCGGCATGATCGAGGTGTTCTATGTGATGGCCGTGACTGGTGGTGGGGATGCCAAGCAGATGTCAGGTGGTGTTGCAAAAGCAACGATTCCTACTATGGCAGGAATGGTTGGCGCACTTTCCGGTATTTTTGCCAGTAACTGGTTAAAACATAAAACCAACCGGGAAATTGAACTGCTGGAAGATCATTTAACAATACAACACGCTTAATATATTACTTTAGATATTTAGCGTAACTTATTGAAAAATAAATATGAAAACTTTAGCAAAAGATAAAGAAGAAGGGCAGGCAGGTGAAATAGATCTTACGCCAATGCTGGATGTGGTATTTATCCTGCTGATTTTCTTCATTGTAACGGCGGTTTTTGTCAAGGAAGCCGGTTATGATGTGGTGAAACCCCAGGCCTCCATGGCGCAATTTACCACGCTGGACCCCATTCTGATTGCTATTTCCCCAGCTGGTGAAATATTCATGGATGGTGATATAGTAGAGCAGAGAAATCTGCGATTTCGTCTGGAGCAGCGCGTGGCCGAGACGCCTAACGCGCCCGTTATTATTCAGGCTGATCAACAGGCAACCAACGAATATGTAATAGCTGTGATGGATGCCGCTCGCGAGACCGGCATTTCCAGCATTCAGATAGCTGCGGAGGAATAGTCATGGTAAGAACAGTCAATGCCCTGTTAGCTGTACTCTTAGGTGCTGCTATCACCTTTTCACTCTTCTATTTGATGCAATCATTGATTGCAGCGGGTATTGGAGAGCCTGAACAGCGTGAAGTGATTCGAATTGCCGATATCACTATCCCTGAGCTTGAAATTGAAATTACCCGTGCCGAGCCCAAGCCGCAGGAACCGGAGGAGCCAGAAGAGGCGCCGGAGTTGCCTGATCTGCAGGCCGATACCATGGAAATGAATACTGGTGAAGGCTTGAATATCACGCGTGTCGAAGTCGACCTGGGTGCGGTTGACACGAATGTGGCTGTCGGAATCAATGATACTGAGATGCTACCTATCGTGACTGTGCAACCGCAATACCCTAACCGTGCACTGTCCCGTGGTATCGAAGGCTGGTGTCTGGTGTCGTTCACGGTGACAGCAACTGGAACCGTGGAAAACCCGGTTGTTGTTGATGCTGATCCGCCCGATATTTTCAACAATTCCTCGATTCGAGCTGTTGAGCGTTTTAAATTCAACCCCCGAGTTGAAGACGGTGTACCCGTACCAGTAGAAGGTGTGCAATACCTGTTTAGATATAATGTAGACGAATAAGGGGAACTCATGAATCTGCTAAAAAACAGAATAAATGCATTCTCGAAATTCCTGATACTGGCGCTAGCAGTGGCTTTGCTGCCGCTGAGCCAGTCGGTATCTTCAGCTTTGAACTTTGTTCAGAGTGCGGCATTAGCACAGGAAGAAGAGGGTCGTCGTGCACCTCCCTCAGCACGTTCTTCACAGACTCTGTCTCGTCGTGTCTATGAGCGATTGGAAGAAATCATGGAACTGCGTGATGCCGAAGATATGGAGGGTGCCAACCAGGTACTGGCTGAAATCATGGAGATGTATGAAGATGGTCGTCTCAATGATAAGGAATCGCTGACCATGTGGCAGTTTTATGCCAATATCGCTGCTCTGGATGAGCGTTATGAAGAGGCCATAGGTTATCAGCAGGAAATTCTGGCAATGGGTGATGTGCTGTTGCCAGAACAGGTGGAAGACACTCTGTCGATGCTGGGGCAGCTGAGCTACGCCATCGAAGATTATCGGGGAGCCATCGATTATTACCTGCGCTTTCTGGATGTTGCCTTGGAGCCAGGTCTGGATCCCTATCTGCGTATTGCTTCTGCCTATTACACTATTGAAGAATATGCAGATGCCATTCCTTTCATGCTTGAGTTTATTGATCGTAGCCGGGCTATGAATGAAGATATAGACCGATCAACCTTCCTGCTGCTAAGAGCACTCTATACCACGCTTGAGCAATACCCCGAAGCGCTGCAGCTGACTCGAGAAATGATTATCATGTATCAGGACAAAGAAGACTGGGAGTTCATGATCAACCTTCTCGGCGTGCTGGAGCGTTTCGATGAACAGGCTGGTTTCCTGTATGCCATGGACGCCTTTGGTTATCTGGATTCTGAAGGCCAAGTGACCAATCTGGCTGCACAGTTCTTCAATGAAGGCTTCTACTGGGGATCCGCCAAGACCCTGGAAAAAGGGCTTGAGCAGGGAATTATCGAAGATGAAGCCGACTTTCGCCTTTGGTCTAATATTGGTCAGGGCTACCAGTTTTCCCGTGAAGATGAAATGTCTCTTGAGCCTTTGGCCAGAGCAGCTGAACTGGATGAGTCTGGCGACACCTATTCTCGGCTGGCAACTGCCTATATCAACTTGGGACGCTATGAAGATGCCGTACCCGTTTTTGAGGATGCCTTTGCCAAAGGCGACCTGAATAGGGAGGATCAGACCTATCTGCGTCAGGCTCAGGTTTACCTGAACCTGAACCGTTTTGATGATGCTCTGGAAGCCGCTCGTAATGCAGGCCGGGATGAGCGCAGTGAAGATGCTGCCGAGACCTGGATACGCTACATTGAAAATGAGCGTAATTTATATGACACCAAGGAGCGCCAGCGAGAACTCTACCAGGGTTTTTTCCGCTAGACTTAGTGTAAGTTCTATAAAAAACGCACCTTCGGGTGCGTTTTTTTTGCCCTTGAAAAAATATATTCAGCCCCTATCTATTGAACTTGTTTTAGCTATAACACCGTATCTGTCCCAGGAGATTTTGTCATGACGGCTGCACAAAAGCAGACACTTGGATTCCAGACAGAAGCCAAACAGCTTCTGCATCTGATGATTCATTCACTTTACAGCAATAAAGAGATCTTTTTACGTGAGTTGATTTCAAATGCCTCTGATGCAGCGGATAAGCTTCGCTTTGCTGCCTTGAAAGATGATTCCCTGTATGAAGGTGATCCAGACCTGAAAATTCAGGTGGATTGTGATGAGAAGAAAAAGACTATCACGATCAGCGACAACGGTATCGGCATGACGCGTGATGAAATTGTTGAAAACCTTGGCACGATTGCCAAATCCGGTACAGCACAGTTTCTGGAGAGTCTTACCGGAGATCAGAAAAAGGATTCCAAATTAATTGGGCAGTTTGGCGTTGGGTTTTATTCCGCATTTATTGTTGCCGACAAGGTTGAAGTCTTGAGTCGGAAAGCAGGTGAGAGCGCTGATTCGGCAGTACACTGGGAATCCAACGGCGAATCCGAGTTTAGTATTGAAAGTATTGAAAAACCCGAACGGGGAACGACAATAATTCTGCACCTGAAAAAAGCGGAAAAGGAATTTGCTGAACCCTTCAGGCTGAGGGGTATTGTTAAAAAATATGCCGATCATATTTCCCTGCCGGTGATGATGCCCAAGCAGGAAATTGGTGATGAGAAAGGGAAGAAGAAAAATAAAGAATATGAGGCTGTTAACGCTGCCCAGGCTTTGTGGACGCGTCCCCGTGCAGAACTGAATGATGAGGAATACCAGGAATTCTACAAGCATATCAGCCATGATTTCGGCGATTCTCTGGTCTGGAGTCATAATAAAGTGGAGGGCAAGCTCGAATATACCTCCTTACTTTACCTGCCTGCTAAAGCCCCCTTTGATCTGTGGAATCGGGATGCTGCACGTGGCTTGAAGCTCTATGTTCAGCGCGTTTTCATAATGGATGAGGCAGAACAGTTCCTGCCCTTATACCTTAGGTTTATCAAAGGGGTAATTGATTCCAATGATTTGTCGCTGAACGTATCACGTGAAATTCTGCAAAAAGACCCGGCAGTTGAATCCATGAAAAGCGCATTGACCAAACGGGTCTTGGACATGCTGAACAAGCTCAAGAAAAAAGACAGTGAAAAGTATCAGAATTTTTGGAAAGAGTTTGGTCAGGTGCTCAAGGAAGGCCCCGCTGAAGACCCGACTAACCGTGAAAAAATTGCCAAACTGTTGCTGTTTGCAACTACGCATACCGATCAGCCTGCACAGGATCAGTCCCTGTCAGATTATGTTAAGCGTATGCCAGAAGGTCAGAATAAAATCTATTACATCAGTAGTGAGACTTTCAATACTGCCAAGAACAGCCCGCATCTGGAAGTTTTCAGGAAAAAGGGACTCGAGGTTTTACTGCTTTCAGACCGGGTTGATGAATGGCTGATGAGTCACTTGATGGAATTCGATGGCAAGGTTTTTCAGGATATCACCAAGGGCAAACTGGACCTGGGTGAACTGGACAGCGAGGAAGAGAAAAAACAGCAGGAAAAGGCCGATACAGCAGCCCAGCCTTTGCTGGAGCGTGTGCAGCAGTCTCTTGAAGATAAAGTATCTGAAGTGCGTACAACCAACCGTCTGACGGATTCGCCGGCCTGTATTGCCGTCGGTGAATATGACATGAACCTGCAAATGCGCAAATTGATGGAGGCTGCCGGCCAATCTGTTCAGGCATCCAAGCCAATCTTTGAATTGAACCTGGAACATCCTCTGTTGAAAAAACTTGAAGCAGAGACAGATGATGAGCGTTTTAATGAACTGGCAGCCATTCTGTTTGATCAGGCCAGTTTGGCAGAAGGCGGCCAGCTGGATGATCCGGGCACTTTTATCCGACGTCTTAACAAGCTATTGCTCGATTTAAGCCAGTAAGCTGGTTTTATCCGTCATGAAGGCGCGCTGTTTTGCTACAGCGCGCTTCATGAGATTTCGTCAGCCCTGGAAACCGTCAATCAGTGCATTGAGTGTGCTGCTGGGACGCATGGCCCTGGTACACAACGCATCATCAGGCAGGTAATAACCGCCAGTCTCAACTGCTGAGCCCTGTGCTGAATTCAGTTCGCTGACGATGATACTTTCATTGTCACCCAACTGTTGGGCAAGTGCTGTAAAGGCCTCGCTGAGTTCCTGATCCTGTTGCTGTTCTGCCAGAGCCTGTGCCCAATACAGGGCCAGGTAAAAATGACTGCCCCGGTTGTCCAGTTCGCCGACTTTACGTGAGGGCGACTTGTTGTTCATGAGCAGTTTGCCGGTGGCGGCATCCAGTGTTTCAGCAAGTACTTTGGCTTTTGTATTGGTATTGGCCTGGCTGTAATGCTCGTAGGAAACGGCCAGCGCTAAGAACTCGCCCAGTGAATCCCAGCGCAAATGATTTTCGCTGACAAACTGCTGGACATGTTTAGGGGCAGATCCTCCAGCACCGGTTTCAAACATGCCTCCACCATTCATCAGGGGCACAATTGACAGCATTTTGGCGCTGGTGCCGAGCTCCAGAATTGGAAAGAGGTCGGTTAGATAGTCTCGCAATACATTGCCGGTCACCGAGATGGTGTCGTCACCGTTTTTCATGCGTTGCAGGGAGTAGCGTGTTGCTTCCACCGGTGACATGATATGAATCTCCAGACCTTCGGTATCATGCTGCGACAAGTAGGTTTTAACTTTTTTGATCAGCTCACTGTCATGGGCACGCTGCGGGTCCAGCCAGAATACTGCAGGGTCCCCCGTAGCACGGGCCCGGTTGACAGCCAGTTTTACCCAGTCCTGAATCGGGGCATCTTTCACCTGACACATGCGGAAAATATCACCGGCTTCAACCGTCTGCTCCAGCAGGGTATTGCCCTTGCCATCAAGCACGAGGACCTTGCCAGCATCCTGCATTTCAAAAGTTTTATCATGTGAGCCATATTCCTCGGCTTTTTGTGCCATCAGGCCGACATTGGGAACGCTGCCCATGGTGCGTGGGTCAAATGCCCCGTTTTCCTTGCAGAAGGAAATGGTTTCCTGATACACGCCGGCATAGCAGCGATCAGGAATGACGGCTTTCATATCCTGTGGTTTGCCATCAGCATTCCACATCTTGCCACCGGCACGGATCGCTGCAGGCATGGAGGCATCGATGATGACATCACTGGGCACATGTAAATTGGTAATGCCTTTGTCTGAATCTACCATGGCCAGTGAAGGGCGCTTGGCATAACAGGCCTGTATATCTTTCTCGATTTCGGCACGTTCGGCTTCAGGTAGGCTTTGAATTTGCTGCAGCAGGGAGCCAAAACCGTTGTTAGGGTTCACACCCAGGCTGGCGAATGTGTCAGCATGTTTCTGGAAAAGATCCTTGAAATAAACCGAGACAGCATGACCGAAAAGTATAGGGTCAGAAACTTTCATCATGGTGGCTTTCAGGTGCACAGAAAACAATACGCCCTGTTCCTTGGCATCCTGCATTTCGTTTTCCAGGAAGCTTCTCAGCTCCCGGCAACTGAGCACGCTGGCATCGATAATTTCACCGGCCAGCAGGGGGCTGCTTTCTCGCAGAGTACTGCGCTGACCTGTTTGGTCTTCAAAGATGATACTGAAAGAATCATCAGCTTCCAGGGTCAGCGATTTCTCGCTGCCAAAAAAGTCATGGCTTTCCATGTGGGCCACATGAGTCTGGGAGTCTTTGCTCCATTCCCCCATGGAATGCGGGTTGTTGCGGGCATATTCCTTTACGGCGCCAGGTGCCCGACGGTCAGAGTTACCTTCACGCAGGACGGGATTGACAGCACTGCCTTTGACCTTGTCATAGCGGGCCTTGATATCCTTTTCTTCTGGAGTTTTTGCATCGTTGGGGTAATCCGGTAGCTGATAGCCTTTATCCTGCAGCTCCTTGATGGTGGCGAGCATTTGCGGCATGGATGCGCTGATATTAGGCAACTTGATGATATTGGCCTGTGGCGTTTTGGCCAGCTCACCCAGTTCGGCCAGGTCATCACTGTGTTTCTGCTCTGCACTGCAGTAGTCTGGAAAGACGGCAAGAATACGGCCAGCAAGTGAAATATCACGGCTTTCAATCTGGATGCCGGCGGGCTTGGAAAAGGCCCGTATGATTGGCAAAAATGAATAAGTGGCTAGAGCCGGGGCTTCATCAGTCTTGGTATAAATAATTGTTGCGTTATCAGACATGAGGGTCCTTGATCTTGGCTAGTTATAGTAAGTCAGCTGCAGCCTGGCTGGGTGCGTGGTGCTGTATTTTGAGGCTGGCGATTATAGCAGCAAGCCGGTTTTTTTACATTCTTTCCAGGGTCTCAATACCCAGTAAATTCAAGCCCTGTTTCAATGTCAGCGAGGTGAGTTGGCAGAGGCCAAGTCTGGATTCCTTGCTGGAGCCTTCAGCCTTCAAGACCGGACAGGCTTCATAGAAAGCCATGAAACTGCCAGACAGCTCATACAGATACAGGCACAACTGGTTTGGAAAACATTCACTCATTAGGTCATTGATCAGTTCGGCAAATTGAAGCAACTTCAGTGCCAGGGCTCTTTCTTCGGTGGCACTGAGCACGATGGAATATTCAGCATCAGGATCCAATTCGGCTTTCCTGAAGATGCTACGGATACGGGCATAGGCATAGAGCAGGTAGGGGGCGGTGTTTCCTTCAAAGGCCAGCATCTGATCCCAGTCAAAAACATAATCACTGTTACGGTTCTTGGATAAGTCAGCATATTTGATAGCAGAAATTCCTACGGTGTGGGCTACGCTGCGTTTTTCATCCTCGCTGAGTGTTGGATTTTTTTCTTCAACCACCTTCAGAGCACGCTCCATGCCTTCTTCAATAAGGTCGATTAACTTAACGGTGCCTCCGCTACGGGTTTTGAATGGTTTGCCATCCTTGCCCATCATGGTGCCGTAGCTCAGATGTTCAAGTGAACATGAGTCTGAAGCGAGTCCTGCGAGCCTGGCGACTGCGAAAACCTGCTGAAAGTGCAGGCTCTGGCGGGCATCTACCACATACAGAATACGATCGGCAGCCAGGGTCTGACAGCGGTGCTGGATAGCAGCCAGGTCTGTGGTGGCATACAGGTATCCGCCATCGGACTTTTGAATGATTGTCGGGAGTGGATCGCCGTCCTTGTTTCGAAATTCTTCCAGAAAAACACACTGAGCACCCTCAGATTCCTGCAGCAGTTCTTGCTGCTTCAGGCTATCAACGATCCCTGCCAGCTTGTCGTTATAGAAGCTCTCAGGGACGATATCGCTTTCACTCAGTGTGATATTGAGTGCGCTATACAGCTGCTGGCAATGCGCTATTGAGACCTTAATAAACTCCTGCCATAAGGCGAGGCACTGAGGATCTCCCGACTGCAGTTTAACCACGTTTTCCCGGGATTTTCGGGCAAATTCAGGGTCCTGATCAAAGCGTTGTTTGGCTTCCCGATAGAATATTTCAAGATTTTCAAGCTCCGCTTGAGGATCATCGAGTTCCAGCATGAAGGTGATCAACATGCCAAACTGGGTTCCCCAGTCACCGAAGTGATTCTGACGAATCAGCTTATGCCCCATCCATGTGAAGGTTCTGGCTATGGCATCTCCGATGATGGTGCCGCGCAGGTGTCCAACATGCATTTCCTTGGCAAGATTGGGAGAGGAGTAATCAATCACGATGGTTTGTGCTTCCTGACTTTGCGGAACCAAACGCGTTTTATCCAGGCTGGCAAGTGCCTGGTTCAGGTAGTCTTTGCTGATGAAAATATTGATGAATCCAGGGCCCGCCAGTTCGACTTTTTCGGCCAGAGCACCGAGATCCAATTGCTGCAAAACTTCTTCCCCCAGTTCTCTGGGGTTCCTGCCAAGTCGCTTGGCCAGAGGCATGACACCATTTGCCTGATAATCACCAAACTGGAGGGATTTCGAATAATTTATCAGTGCCTGGCAGGCGTTTTCGCCGCTGGCTGCGCAAAGGGCCTCTGATATTTTTCGTTCAAGCGTATCACGTAGATTCATGCCAAAGAGAGCTCAGTTAAATGAGCGCGCATTTTACACGAAAGGTAGGGACGGGTCAGTAAGAGAGAAGGAGACCTTCAGCAGCGAAATATTGCTTCCAGGTCTTATCAAAAGCCCGGATTTCAGCTAAAGTGAGCGCTTGAATCCTGCCGGGAGCAAAGCGATGAAAATAACATTGAAAAAAGACTTTCTCTTGTCCATTGAAGATGAGTCACCGGATAACAATGGCGCATCAGCGTATGCTCACCTGAGTCGTCGTGGCTTTCTGAAAGCATCCGGCGGGGCAACGGCCTGTTTTTCTCTGGCTTCGTTTATTTCAGCGGGTACTGCCAGTGCGGCCGAAGCGGCTGATTCAGAGCATCTGGAGTTAAATGCCTTCGTCGAGGTGCATCCTGACGGTGCCATCCGGATTTATGCCCATGTGCCGGAAAAAGGGCAGGGAATTAAAACCTCATTGCCGATGATTATCGCTGAAGAGCTTGGCGCTGACTGGAATGATGTAACCGTGGTGCGTGCCCCGTTTAATGAATCGGTTTACGGTATCCAACGTGCTGGGGGTTCAACCTCAACGCCACGAGAGTGGAACCCGATGAGACAGGCAGGTGCTGCTGCGCGTGTGATGTTTATCTCGGCGGCGGCCAAGCGTCTTAATCTCAGTCCAACCCTGTTTTATACCGAGAATTCAGCGGTGATTAACCGCGAAAACGGAGAACGTATCAGTTTTGCCGAACTTGCCATGGATGCTGCAATGGAGCCAATTCCTGATATAGAGTCCCTGGTTTTCAAAAATCGCGAGGATTACACCCTGCTGGGCACCCGGGTCAGCGATGTCGACAATCCTATTATCATGCGCGGTGGCAGCCTGTTTGGCTCAGATTTGCAATTGCCAGGCATGCTCTATGCGGCTTATGAGAAATGTCCAGCTACATACGGCACCGTGGCTAGCGCCAACCTGGATTACATTAAAACTCTGCCTGGCGTCGTTGATGCCTTTGTTGTTCAGGGGAATGACAACGCCGGCGAACTGCTCGATGGTGTAGCCATTGTCGCTCGCAGTACCTGGCAGGCTTTTCAGGCTAAACAGCAGCTTGAAGTCGAGTGGGATACCTCGTCGGCTTCAGTGGATGATAATGAAGGCTTTTTTTCGGAAGCGACATCAATAGCCAATGCTGCCTGGCCAGAAGCTGATCAGGTCAGTGTCAATGGAGACGTGGAAGAGCAGTTTGCTGATGAAAATACTGAAGTTGTCCAGAGTACATACCGTTTCCCCTACCTGGCACATGCCTGTATGGAGCCGATGAACTGCACGGCACGGTATGACAGGGAAACGAACAGTATCGAGATATGGGCCCCGACCCGACAGCCCCAATTAACCGTTGCGGCGATGGAAAATGCCCTGGGTATTCCACCTGAAAATGTCACCCTGCACATGATTCGTATGGGTGGTTCATTCGGGCGACGAAGACTGCAGGATTATTCTTCAGAAGCAGCTGCCATTGCCATGCGTGTAAATGCGCCAGTCAAACTGCAATGGACCCGTGAAGACGACCTGACGCATGATCAGTACCGACCTGGTGGTGTCTATGGTTTCAAGGCGGCTGTGAGCCGGGAAGGCCGTGTTACGGCGATGCAGACCCATCTGGTTGGGCCCTCTATTCGAGGAAGAGCAGGTGCGGGGGTCAATCTATCAGAAGATGAATTTCCAGCGCTTAATCTGGACAATTATCGAGGAGCGCTGTCCCTGATCAATACCAATACACCAACAGGATCCTGGCGTGCTCCAGGCTCCAATGCGACTGGGTGGGCCGTACAAAGCTTTATCGCCGAGCTGGCCGCTGCTGCAGGACGAGATCATGTCGACTTACTGATTGAAATGATGGGTGAGCCACGGTGGTTTGAACCTGGCAATCAGAATTCACTGAATACTGGTAGAGCGGTTGATGTCATCAGAATGGCAGCTGAGCGCAGTGGCTGGGGTAAATCCCTGCCGGCTGGTCGTGGTCTGGGGCTGGCTTTCCATTTCAGTCATCGGGGACATGTAGCCGAGGCTGTTGAGCTCAGTGTCGATGCTGATAAACGAATTACCATCCATAATGTGACTGTTGCGCTGGATATCGGGCCGATAATCAACATGAGTGGAGCGCTCAAGCAGGTTGAAGGTGCTGCAACGGATGCCCTCAGTTCAATGTATGATCTTGAAATTACTATGCAAAACGGTCGTATCCAGCAGCAGAATTTCCATCAGTACAATATTTTGCGTATGCGAAACGCCCCCGTGAATGTTCAGGCTCATTTCATCCAGAGTGAATACGACCCGACGGGTCTGGGAGAGCCTGTATTGCCACCGCTAATGCCGGCAGTGACCAATGCTATCTTTGCCGCGACGGGTGAACGGGTCAGAGTGCTGCCGTTGAGTAAATCTGGTTTCACCCTGGCATAAGATCCAGCATTTACAGGTATAAAAAAGGCGCCATGAGGCGCCTTTTTTTTGTCGCTTGTTTACTGGGCAAAACAGTAAAAATAGCCGTTTCCACCTGTGGCAATCAGGTTGTCCTGGCTGCAGCCGCGAGAGGCATGTGCCGCATTCCAGGATTCAGGAATGGCTCCACCCCCCTGACGATCGAAATGACCAACAGTGGCGCTGCCATCTTCAGAATTACTGGTCCAGTTGTTGCAATTCAGGCCAGAAGAGGTGCCATCAGGGTTTGAACCGGTCAAAAGGTCATGCTGGTTAGGGTTGTCACCGCGACCATTGACGATGCCACCCATCTCGTTCAGAGCTGTCTGTTTGGTAAACAGCACGTTGCTGTAATGCAGATCGTCCAGATTTCGGGCAACCAGCTCTCCTTCGGCGTTGTACCATGGGCCTTCACCGATACGGTCACGGGCATGAATAGTATTGCCACCGCTGGTGCTCAAATAGGCACGCCAGGTTTTACCTCTGGAGCCTGCAGCAGAAGCCAGTGCAGCGCAATGGGTATCAGCACCGGCAAGACCACCAAGATTCGCCCCATCGCCCGATCCGACACTGGTGATAAAGAATCCCATGCTGGTGTCTTCCTCGGCAGCCTGTGAAGCCAAGGGTAATGCTGACAAAGAACACAGTGCAGTCGCTGCAATGATTGATTTAATTTTCATAGACGTCTCCATAGAGCTAGCTTTAATTGGTTTTGATTTTACAGCCATCAAACTCACACAGCCCGTGTTGAAAGTCAATAGTGGTGCGGTTTATCTACAATATCATGCAGTAGTTCAGCAAGTTTCACGGGCTCAGACCAGAAAGGGCTATGGTCAGTATCCAGGGTATAAATCTGATCGCAGGGCTGCGCTTCGAGCATCCACTGAAACTGGCTCTGTGGAATAACCCTGTCCTGCAGGCATCGAATATAGCTTTTGGGTATCGTGCCAAAGCCATTCTGGCTCAAGTGGACTTTTGCGGCCAGTGGCAGGCTCGCTTGTGCCTGAATTTGTGACAGGCCCGCTTGCTTTTGCTGAAGGGAGCAGCAGTTATAGAAGAGGGGGATGATATCCTGCCTGTTCAAACTGCACTGGCGCTTATCTGGGCTGAATTCTATGGCTGACTCAATTGGTGCAGCACCATGTTGCTGCCGCTGTATCTGCATCAAATCAAACAGGCTTTGTTCATTGCCGGGCAAATAAGCGCTCAAATAGATCAGATGCTTGACTTTGTCACTGTGCTCTTCAGCGAGACAAGAAGCCAGTATGCCTGCCATACTGTGAGCGATTAATACAATATAATTATAATTATCAATTAGTTGTGAAATATATCTAGAATAAATATTAAGATTTATTTTGTTGATATCATGCCGGTTGGTACCATGACCGGGCAAGTCCGGGGTCAGGCAATCCAGGCCTTTTTTTGCCAGCAGAACTGACAGTTCCTGCCAACAAGTGGCGCTATGCCAGGCGCCGTGCAGCAGTATGATAAGCGGTTTAGATTCGGGTGAGGACAAATTTACTCGGTGCTATCGAGATCCTGGTCCATATCCAGGGCAGGCTGATCGCCACTTGGCCTGCCGACGACCACGGCAGGAATACCGGCCACCGTGGTATGGGCTTCCACATCCGACAACACAACACTGCCAGCACCGACTTTGGCACCTTCGCCAATCGTGACATTGCCAATAATGATAGCGTTGGAGCCTATCAGCACGCCTGCTCGGACTTTGGGGTGTCGGTTGCCGCTCTCTTTTCCGGTTCCTCCCAAAGTAACCCCCTGCATAATAGAGATATTGTCTTCCAGTATGCTGGTTTCACCAATGACTATACCGGTGGCGTGATCAACCATTATGCCGGAACCGATTTGAGCTGCAGGATGGATATCCACAGCGAATACCTCAGATATCAGGCTTTGCAGGTAAAGAGCCAGGTTTTCACGTGCCTGGTGCCAGAGCCAGTGAGCCACCCGGTAGGCCTGCAGGGCCTGAAAACCCTTGAAATAGAGCAGGATATCGGTATAACCACGCACGGCGGGATCACGCTGTTTGGTAGCCAGCAGGTCTGCTACCACAGCCTGCATGATGTCGGGGTCAGCACTCAGCGCTTCATTGAACAATTGCCGCAGTGTACTCAAGGGCACATCATCGGAGGCCAGTTTGCTTGCCAACAGGTCGCTCAGGGCAGACTCCAGGCTCTCATGCTGGTGAATTCGCTTGCTGAAGAAGCTTACCAGTACGGGCTCATGCAGAATCTGCTCATCGATTTCTGCCTTGATAGTGGACCAGAGTTGCTTCGGCATAAGACTCCCCTAGGGGCTGCAATTTGAGGGAACCGAATTCTATAGTATGTCATTGGGAGGGGCAATTTTGTGTGCTGGTTTTGTCAGGATATAGCTGTTATCTTGCGCAGGCGTTGGCTGTAATGCCGAAGCCAGGTATCGGCTGACAGGCACTTGAGGACATATGACAGTTAAACATGTAGCCATTCTTGGCGGAGGCAGTTTCGGTACTGTCATTGCCAATATCATCGCCCATAATGGTCACCAGACCACCCTCTGGATGCGCGACGCTGAACAGGTTGAGATGCTTAACCGTGATCGCGAAAACCTGACCTATCTTCCGGGTTATACCCTGCACGAAAAAATTCAGGCGACACAGGATCTGGAAGCGGCGCTGGCCGGTGCCGATATGGTATTTGTTGCTGTCCCCAGTGCCAGTTTCCGCCAGGTGGTCAGGCAGATGAAGGCTTATCTGCATCCGGGAACCATTCTGGTCAGTCTCACCAAAGGCATAGAAGATAAAACGTTTAAACTGATGAGCCAGATTTTGCGAGACGAAATCCCCCACAGCAAGGTTGCGGTGGTCAGTGGCCCCAATCTGGCTAAAGAAATAGCGACACTCAGCCCAACAGGTGCTGTGGTTGCCAGTACGGATGCCGTTGTCCGTAAATCCGTACAGGAAATTTTACGTTCGGCAACTTTTCGAGTTTACGCCAACGATGACATGCTCGGCGTTGAACTGGGTGGCTCCTTAAAAAATATCTATGCCATTCTTGCCGGTATTGCGGATGCTTTGGGTATGGGGCATAACACCAACTCAATGCTGGTGACCCGAAGTCTGACCGAGATGGCCCGCTTCGGTGTTGCGCTTGGGGCCGACCCGATGACCTTTCTGGGTCTGTCCGGTGTTGGAGATCTGATCGTCACCTGCTCAACCCCTCTGAGTCGCAATTTCAGAGTCGGCAAGGCGCTGGGAGAAGGTAGGGATATAAAATCAATTATCGCTGAACTTGGTCAGGTGGCTGAGGGGGTGAATACCCTGAAGCAGGTCATCGACAAGGCCAAAGCCATGCAGGTAGAAATGCCCCTGGCTCAGGCGCTTTATGAAATCATCTATAACAATCAGGATATAGCGCATATAATTGATCTGGTCCTGCTCGAAGAACAGGGACTTGATGTGGAGTTTGAAGTGGGTCGGCCCAAACAACTCGAGCACTAGTCAATGAATCCACTGAAGGCAACGGGAGTTATCAATGAGTGATCAAAGTGAACAGATAAAAAAGAATTTTCTTGCCCAATGGATACGACTGTCATTCGTTGCCCTCTACGTGGTGGTGTTTGCATTGCTGTGGCGCTTCATTGCCATTCTTGTTCTGGTGGTGATCATTTTACAGTCGCTGTATCGGGTCTTTGCTGCAGAAAATAACAGTACCTTGCTTACTTTCAGTGAGGGCTTGGGTAATTTCCTGCTAAAAGTCCTGAAGTATGTTCTTTATCTGAGCGATGAAAAACCTATCGACTTTGATGCATTTTTCAGTGGAAGTCAGGTTGAAGACAACGGTGACAGTCAATCAGAAGGCGATGTGGAAGCTGAAGTAGCTAATGATGAAGAAGAACGTCCCCAAGCAGCAAAAGTCAGTGATGATGATGTATTCGCTGATATCAGTTTCAACGATCAAAACGACAGTTACGCTGCTGATGATGAGCAGCAGAATAAGCCTGACTAGTTCATGTCTCCAGACTTTTACCAAGCCAGCTAGAGTCCCTGTTCCTGCATGAAAATTTTCCTGTTACGGCATGGGCAATCCGAAGCACGCGCTACCTCAGATGAGCTGCGTCATTTAAGCAATGAAGGACTAAGTGACATCCGTGCGGTAGCGCGACAGTTCATAAAGCGCGAAGAGTCACTGACGCGCTGTATTTGCAGCCCCTATCTCAGAGCACAGGAAAGTGCTGTCGCATTTCTCAAAGAAGCCGCGTGTGAGTGTGCACTGCAAACGGATGCCATTCTGATTCCTGAAAAAAGCCCGCAGGAAGTTTTGGGTTTTCTGTCCAGCCTGGAGCAGCAGGAGAGCATACTCCTGGTGGGGCACAATCCATGCCTGACTGCGCTGTTTGCCCTGCTGACACAGGGAGCAACTGATCATCCTCTCAAGATTATGGAAGCCGGGGAGTTGTGCTGTATTGAATGTGAAGTGCCTGCAGCAGGCCTGGGAACATGCCAGTATTGCCTGCAAGCGGTGGCGCTTACTACTTCAGCCTGAAGCCGTCATTCAATCAGGGAAAGGAACTCCGTACGGGTGCTCTGCTTGTTGCGGAAAGCGCCGAGCATGCAGGATGTCGTCATGACCGAGTTTTGTTTTTCCACACCGCGCATCATCATGCACATGTGCTGGGACTCGATAATGACGCCAACTCCAAGAGCGCCTGTTTTTTCCTGCAGGGTTGCAGCAATCTGCTGGGTCAGGTGTTCCTGAATCTGCAGTCGCCGGGCAAAGACATCAACGATTCGCGCCACTTTTGACAGACCGATCACCTGCCCATTGGGGATATAAGCCACGTGGCATTTGCCAATAAAGGGCAGCAAGTGATGTTCGCACAGCGAGTAAAGTTCGATATTTTTGACAATGACCATCTCACTGGAATCCGTCGGGAAGAGGGCATCATTAATTATCTTGTCGATGTCCTCATTGTAGCCCTTGGTAAGAAATTTCATGGCTTTGGCTGCACGCTCCGGGGTGTCTTTCAAACCGGGGCGTGCCAGGTCTTCACCCAGGCTTTCAATGATCTGTCGGTAGGCTTCTGCCATTTGTTTTTTCATAGGCTTATGACTTGTTTCCCATTAAACTGCGCACCCTACTGTAATGCATCTTCAAGGTAAAGCCTCTCATGCTTTTAACTGACACACAATCTGCTGAGCAACTCATTGAGAACGTGGCCAGTGAGCTGGAAGCTACCGATCTGTATTATGGGCACGGCACGGATAATGCCTGGGATGAAGCCTGCTGGCTGGTGGAAACGCTGCTGCGACGCTATGGTCAGGATACGGCCGGGAAGGACTCGGCTTTGCCTGAAGCGCTACTCGGGGAACTGGGCTCACTACTGGAAATGCGAATTCAGAGGCGCAAGCCACTGGCTTATTTGCTGCAGGAAGCCTGGTTTGCCGGTCTGCCGTTTTATGTGGATGAACGAGTGCTGGTTCCTCGCTCCCCGCTGGCAGAACTGATCGCCTCGGACTTCAGTCATCTGCTGCGTACGAGACCACACCGTATACTGGATTTGTGCACGGGTAGTGGCTGCATTGGCATTGCAGCGGCCCTGCAATATCCCGAGGCGAATGTTGTGTTGAGTGATCTGTCTGACGCTGCGCTGCAGGTTGCTCAAATCAATATTGAAAAACATGACCTCACAAAGCGGGTAGAGATACTGCAGTCCGACCTGTTTGCCAGCATGCCGGAGCGCTTTGATCTGATTCTGTGTAATCCACCCTATGTGGGGGAATCCGAGTATCAAGACCTGCCTGCCGAATATCACGAGGAGCCCGTCCAGGGGCTGCTCAGTGAAGATAATGGACTGGCAATTCCGCTGCAGGTAATTCGCCAGGCAGCTGATTACCTCACAGAAGATGGCTGCCTGATTCTGGAAGTGGGTAATTCCTGGGAAGCACTGGAAGCAGCCTTGTCCGGGGAATCACTGCTCTGGCTTGAATTTGACAATGGTGGTTACGGTGTCTGCGTCCTTTATACCACGCAGCTCAGACGACTGGCAGGTTTACACGGCAGTTGAAGCATGCCGTTTAATCATGGCAACCAGCAGCTGCCCGGCGTTGGACAGGGTTCGCTTTTCATGGGTGACTATGCCCAGTTCGCGTTGCAGATGCAGTTCATCAACCCTGACAAGTCGCAGGTTTTCATCCAGCATGGAGCGTGGTAGCGCGCTCCAGCCCAGCCCTGCTACGGTCAGCATTTTCAGCACTTCCAGGTAATTACTGCTGATCTCAATGTTCAGGTTTGTATTGAGTGGCGTAAAAGCCCGGGTAATCAGTTCGCGGGTATAGGTTCCAACCGCTGGCAGAAGGGCAGCATGCTCAGCCAGTGTGGCAGCGCTGAGCGGACTTTGCTGTGCTGCCAGGGGATGTTGGGCAGCGACCATGATTTCAATCGGATCTGGCCAGACCAGCTCCGTCAGTAGCGGTGATTCCACCTCAGGTGGCAGTGTGACGACAGCAAATTCCAGTTCCCCCCGACTGACTTGCTGGCATGCCAGTTCTGAATCCAGAAATCGCACATCCAGACCTACCGAAGGATACTGCCGGTGAAACTCGCCGAAAACGGTGGGCAGCCGGTGCAGGCCAATATGATGGCTGGTGGCAAACTGGATTTTTCCGCTGATTTCACCCGACAGATTGTGAATGGCACGCTCAATGTCATCCAACTCGCGCAGGACATCGTTGGCTCGTTCCAACAGCAGCTGACCGGCTTCAGTAAGCAGTACTTTGCTGCCAATACGGTCAAAAAGCCGCGTGTCGAGGCTATCTTCGAGCTTCGCAATGCGTTTACTGATTGCGGGTTGGGTGAGATGAATCTTGCCGGCAGCCTGGGTGAAGCTCTGACACTCGACCACTGCCAGAAAGGCCTTTAATTCGTCCAGGTTCATAAATAAAAAGAATAGGAATAATAAAATCTATAAATTAGATTTATTTATACCATTGATTTATGATGCACGCCACTAGCAAAGAGGCTCAGAGATCTTGCCTGTCAGTCAGCGTACTGCCTGTCATGAACAGTGTTTCAGCAGTAACAAAGCGCAGTGGCTTTGGGTATAATCTGCTGCCTTTAATTGATGCCAGCTCCAGGAGGAGCCATGTCAGGTAACAGCATCGGAAAACTTTTCACGGTGAGCAGCTTTGGCGAGAGTCACGGGCCGGCACTGGGTTGCATTGTCGATGGTTGCCCGCCAGGCATGGAACTGTCTGAAGCAGACCTGCAGGCTGATCTGGACCGGCGTAAACCAGGAACTTCCCGCTTTACTACCCAGCGCAAGGAAGCCGATCGTGTGCGGATACTTTCTGGTGTCTTTGAGGGGCTTACCACGGGTACCCCAATTGGCCTGCTGATCGAGAATACCGACCAGAAAAGCAAGGATTACAGCAATATCAAGGACCTGTTCCGGCCAGCACATGCTGATTACACTTACCAACAGAAATACGGAATCCGGGATTACCGTGGCGGCGGCAGGTCATCGGCCCGGGAAACGGCCATGCGAGTTGCTGCTGGCGCGATAGCCAAAAAATACCTGGCAGAGAAATTTGGCATGCTGATTCGGGGCTATTTGTCGCAGCTGGGGCCCATCCGGATAGAGCAGCTGGACTGGGACGAAATTGACAATAACCCGTTTTTCTGTCCGGATGTCAGTAAACTGGCAGAGATGGAAGCCTATATGAGCAAGCTTTCCAAAGAGGGTAATTCCATTGGCGCCCGTATTACTGTGCAGGCCAGTGCTGTCCCGGTAGGTTTGGGTGAACCGGTATTTGACCGCCTGGATGCGGAACTGGCCCACAGCCTGATGAGCATTAACGCTGTGAAAGGGGTGGAAATTGGTGCCGGTTTTGCCTCGGTTGAACAAAAAGGCACCGAGCATCGCGATCTGATGCGCCCAGAAGGCTTTTTAAGCAATAATGCCGGCGGTATTGTTGGCGGCATTTCCAGCGGACAGGATATTGTGGCACACATTGCCCTCAAGCCTACCTCCAGTATACGGATTGCGGGAGAAACAGTGGATATCCACGGGCAGGCAGCAGAAATTTCAACCACCGGTAGGCATGACCCCTGTGTTGGTATTCGAGCAACTCCCATTGCCGAAGCAATGATGGCAATAACCCTGATGGACCATGTACTGCGTCATCGGGCACAAAATATGGATGTTAATTCCGAAACGCCGATATTACCGGCAAGTATTTAACTGACAACCTGAAAGAAGAGCATCTTATGGCTGGAAAAACCCTCTATGACAAGCTGTGGGAGTCCCACCTGGTCAAAGACCTGGATGATGGCACCTCCCTGTTATATATCGATTTGCAATACATTCACGAAGTGACCTCGCCGCAGGCCTTTGAAGGGCTGCGACTGGCCAAGCGCAAACCCTGGCGCACCGGTGCCAATATGGCAACCCCGGATCATAACGTGCCGACCACCCTGTCTGAGCGTTCACAGGGTGTGGAGGGTATTGTGGACCCGGTTTCGAAGATTCAGGTCAAATCCCTCGATGCAAACTGCCACGAGTTCGGTATCGACGAATTTACCATTGATGATCCGCGCCATGGCATTGTCCATGTTATCGGGCCAGAGCAGGGCAGAACGCTGCCAGGCATGACCATTGTCTGCGGTGATTCGCATACCTCTACGCACGGTGCTCTGGGGGCTTTGGCGCATGGTATCGGGACCTCTGAGGTTGAGCATGTGTTGGCCACGCAGTGCTTGCAACAGCGCAAGGCAAAAAACATGCTGTTCAGGGTAGACGGAGAGTTGGGGCAGGGGGTAACAGCCAAGGATCTGGTACTGGCGATTATCGGCAAGATCGGCACAGCCGGTGGTACCGGCTATACCATTGAGTTTGCGGGTGATGCCGTTAAATCCTTATCCATTGAAGGTCGTATGACGGTTTGCAATATGGCGATTGAAGCCGGCGCCCGTGCTGGGATCGTGGCTGTGGATGACAAAACGATTGATTATGTAAAAGGGCGGCCTTTTGCACCGGCTGAAGCATTATGGGAACAGGCCCTCGCTGCCTGGAAGGATCTGCACAGTGATGCGGATGCGGTCTTCGACAAAGTGGTTGAGCTGGATGCCGCAGCTATTGAGCCGCAGGTCAGTTGGGGGACCTCCCCGGAAATGGTAGTCGCAGTGAACGCAAGCGTTCCAGATCCTGATGAGGTGCAGAATGAAAGCAGGCGAGCCAATTATCAGCAGGCCCTCAAATACATGGGGCTTGAGCCGAACACGCCGATCCAGGCAATCAAACTTGACCGTGTTTTTATAGGTTCCTGCACCAATTCACGCATTGAAGATCTGCGGGCAGCAGCGGCAGTCGTGAAAGGTCGTAAAGTGGCTGCCAATATCAAACAGGCGCTGGTGGTGCCTGGTTCAGGGCTGGTGAAGGCCCAGGCAGAAAAGGAAGGGCTTGATAAAATCTTTCTGGAAGCCGGTCTGGAGTGGCGTGAACCTGGCTGTTCCATGTGTCTGGCAATGAATGCCGACCAGTTGGGGGAAGGGGAGCACTGCGCTTCAACTTCCAATAGAAATTTTGAAGGCCGACAGGGCTTTGGTGGACGTACCCACCTGGTTAGTCCAGCCATGGCAGCCGCCGCAGCAGTGAGTGGGCACTTTGTCGATGTCCGCACGCTGCCACTCAACTAGGGAGCTGGGTTTATGAATAAATTTATCAAAGAAACGGGTCTTGTGATTCCTCTGGATCGGGCCAATGTGGATACCGACTACATCATACCCAAGCAGTTTCTGAAATCGATCAAACGAACGGGCTTTGGCAAGAACCTCTTCGATGAAGCCCGCTACCTTGATAAGGGCCTGCCAGACCAGGATTGCAGCAACAGACCGCTTAATCCTGATTTTGTCCTGAACCAGCCTCGTTATCGGGGCGGCAAGATATTGCTGGCACGTGAAAACTTTGGCTGCGGCTCAAGTCGAGAACATGCTCCCTGGGCGCTGGAAGATTACGGTATACGCTGTATTATTGCACCGAGTTTTGCCGATATTTTCTTTAATAATTGCTTTAAGAATGGAATATTGCCTATTGTTTTAAAAGAATATATTGTTGAAAATTTTTTTCAGCAAACCTTTGCCAACCAGGGTTTTGAGCTGGAAGTCGATCTGGCAGCGCAAAGCATCAGTTTGCCAGATGGAGAGACTATAGATTTTGATATTGAGCCAGCTCGTAAGAACGTCTTGCTTAATGGTCTGGATGATATCGGGCTGACCCTGCAGCACACGGCTGATATAGAAACCTTTGAAAAGCAGTGGCAAGCCCAGTCTCCCTGGCTATTTAGCAAATAGAACAAGAACTTATCACTTAACTGCCGGACTTTTCACCCGGCACTTGTGTATTGATTAGAGAAAATAAACCATGAGCGACAAAAAATATAATGTGGCTATTGCCGGTGCGACTGGAGCTGTCGGCCAGACCCTAATCCGTATTCTGGAGCAACGCCAGTTTCCGGTCGACCAATTGTATTTACTGGCCAGCGAGCGCAGTGCTGGTGAAACAATGAGCTTTAACAAAAAACAATATACTGTTGAAAATATTGAAAATTTTGATTTTTCAAAGGCCCAGATCGGATTATTTTCAGCCGGAGCTTCTGTCTCTGCCAAATACGCGCCTATCGCCGGCAAAGCCGGCTGTATCGTGGTGGATAACACCTCTCACTTCCGTTATGAGGAGGATATTCCCCTGGTTGTTCCGGAAGTGAATCCAGAGGCTATTGCCCAGTATAAAAAGCACAATATTATTGCCAATCCCAATTGCTCAACCATCCAGATGCTGGTGGCACTGAAGCCGATATATGATGCTGTGGGTATCAGCCGTATCAATGTCGCGACTTACCAGTCGGTATCAGGGACCGGCAAAGAAGCCATTGACGAGTTGGCTGGCCAGACAGCCAGACTGTTAAACGGTCAGGAGCCGGAGATTCATGTCTATCCCAAGCAGATCGCTTTTAATGTCCTCCCACATATTGATGTTTTTCTCGAAAATGGCTACACCAAGGAAGAAATGAAAATGGTCTGGGAGACTCAAAAAATCTTTGCAGACAATGACATAGTCGTGAATCCGACCTGTGTGCGCGTGCCGGTCTTTTATTCTCACTCCGAAGCGGTACATATCGAGACCAAAGCCAAAATTGCGCTGGATGATGTCTATGCCCTACTGGCAAAGGCGCCAGGGGTGAAAGTGCTCGATACCCGTAAAGATGGCGGTTATCCCACAGCTATTGGTGAAGGAACAGACCATGATGAAGTCTGGGTTGGACGTGTCAGAGAAGATATTTCCCATCCAAATGGCTTAAATTTGTGGATTGTGTCAGATAATTTAAGAAAAGGTGCTGCTTTGAACTCAATTCAGATAGCTGAAGAGTTGATAAAAGACTACTTGTAATGAATACTTACGGCTTGATTTAAAAAGAATCTCTAAGTTCCAGTTAAGGATGATTTTATGCTGGCCAAAAAGCAGATAAGCTTCGGAAAAATTCTCGCCTTAGCCTCCTGTATCCTTGCTGGAACCTTCTCTGTTTCAGTAGCTGCCTTTACGCACGGTGACGTCCGTCTGGAGTCCTCGCTCAATCAGCCTTTGCAGGCAAGCATCCAGCTACTTGAACTGGATGGCCTGGATAATTCCCAGATTCTGGTAGCGCTAGGTTCAGAGGCCGATTTTGAGCGGGTTGGGGTAGAGCCTTTACCACTTCTGAACAATCTGGATTTTGAGGTTGAAGTCTATTCTGCTACTGAGGGCGCGATTATTATCAGTAGTGATGACGCCATTGTTGAGCCGTATCTGAATTTTGTCCTGAATGTCCGCTGGCCCTCCGGTCGTGTGATTCGCGAATACACGGTTCTGCTGGATTTGCCGACATTCACCGCAAACCCGGTTCCAGTCCCTGCACCGGCGCCAGCCCAAAGCAGCCCCAGAGCCGCACCTGCACCAACTCCGACGCCAGCACCGAGACCTCAGCAACAGCTCAGCGAGCAGCCTGCATCGCAAGCCGAGCCAGAACCTGAGCCCCGGCAGTTTCCTGAGCAGGGTCGGGCAGCCGAGACTGTCGTTATCCAGCCAGGCGATTCCCTCTGGAACATTGCCCTGGCAACGCGACCGGATAACGGTATTTCTGTTCAGCAAATGATGCTGGCTATTCAGCGCGCCAATTCAGGGAGCGACGCCTTCATCAATAACAATATCAACGGTATCCGCGCTGGCCGTGTGCTGCGCATTCCGGACCGACAGGAAATATCTGCCATCACGCAGGAACAGGCAATTAACCAAGTGGCCATACAGAACCAACAATTTAGCGGCGCCCAACCCTTGGCGGTAAACAATACCCAGGGAACCCCGGCCACTAACCGTGACGAATTGAGTATTATCAGCGGTAGCGATGCAAATCAGGGTCAGGGGCAGCAGGTTTCCGGGCTTAATGACACGATCAGTGCTCTTGAGGCAGAACTGGCACTGAGTGAAGAAAGTCTTGATGCAGCTCGCATGGAGAATGAAGAACTCAGAAGCCGCCTGGCAGATCTTGAAGAGCAGATTGGCATTTTGGAAAACATTATTGCCATTGAAGATCAGCGCATGGCTGAATTACAGGCGCAGCTGGCCGAACAGGGGCAGGCTGATGTCTTGGCAGTAAACGAGACTCAGACTCCAGCCACACCTACACCGGCTCCCGCAAGCACGCCTGCACCGGCTCCCGCAAATGTAGGAATCGTGACACAGCTAAGTAATTTTTTCAGCAGTACGATGGGAATGGGGCTGGCACTTCTGGTCTTACTGGCTTTGGTAGTTGGTTTTCTGGTCGCTCGCAACCGCCAGTCCGGCCAGGATGATGAAGAGTTTGATCCTGTGCTTGAATCCAGCAATTCAGGCGCTGATTATGGCATGCAGGAGGCGGATGACGAGACAGAAGCGGATGAACTGGCTGCCACATCTGCATTCACCGATGATGCGCTTGAAACTGAAGACGAATATGACTCCGACAGCGATGAAGACTTCATTGAGGATGCTGATATTGGTGAATCCGACGCTGAAGATGATTTTGACGAAGTGGCAGATGATGCAGAAGATGAGGATGAGTCAGACAGTAAAGCAGGCTTTTTGGCGGGTCTGTTTGCTCGGTTTTCGCGCAAAAAAGCCGATGACGACGATGAAGATGATTATATCGACACTGCCGAAGAGCTTTATGAATACGAAGATGATGAAGATGCCTCTTCTGATGAGCAGTCTGTAGATGTAACGCAACCAGGCCATGTGGAAAGTGATGAACTGGAGATCGTTACAACTGATGATGAATCAGACGAAGAAGAGCAGGAGGCTGATGAGTCGAACGCGTTTGAATTCAAGCTGGACGACAGTATCAACATTCAGGACAGTGAAGCTGAAGCAGACACTGAAGAACACAATGAAGTGGAAAGCTTTGAATTTTCAGTGAATGAACAGACAGGCAGCGACGAGGAAGTCGAGGCTCTTGCAGAGACTGATGAGGACGAGGTAGAAACCTTTGATTTTGGCAGTTTCAGCATGGA
>Ga0181589_10000106_pt1 | contig 50180 bp, 49 predicted proteins | sample 071ome_25_FD_132444 | JGI IMG/M metagenome (GOLD analysis project Ga0181589, IMG submission 132444) | Coastal salt marsh microbial communities from the Groves Creek Marsh, Skidaway Island, Georgia - 071410BT metaG (megahit assembly) | ecosystem: Environmental > Aquatic > Marine > Intertidal...
TCTCGGTGGTCACTTTCGTTATCTGTGCCATCGTGCTTGTTGCTGACGGCATGGATGCACAGTTTCTGGGTATCGTTGCACCACTGGTCATCGAAGAGTTCGGTGTCGACGCGGGTACTTTCGGGTTTGCCATGAGTGCGGCTCTGGTCGGTTTCGGCCTGGGTTCCTGGTCCGGCGGCTGGCTGGGTGACACCATCGGCCGGCGCTGGTCACTGGCCATCGCGGCAACCGTTTTCTCACTTGGCACCATCGCCGCCAGCACCTCCGCCGATGTCACCCAGATGGCTTTCTGGCGACTGTTCAGCGGACTCGGCTTTGGTTCCGCCTATGCCAACGGCATCGCCCTGCTGGGTGAATGGCTGCCGGACAAATGGCGTTCGGTGGGCATCACCACCATCTCGGTAGGCACACCTGCCGGCGGCATGGTGGTGTCGGCCATGGCGCCGACCCTGCTTGCCAATTACAGCTGGCGCGGCTCGTTCGTTTTCCTGGGGATACTGACCTTCATCTGCGTCATCCTGATTATCGCATTCCTGCGCGACAGTCCGACCTGGTTGCTGGCAAAAGGCAAAGTGGAAGAAGCGAAGAAAGCGGCCCTGAAGATCACCACTGATGCCGTGGAACTGGTCGCCGAGCGCCATGACACTGATGTGGCGGGTGGCGCGTCCATCGGCGTTCTGCACCGGACCAACCTGCGCGTGAATATCGGTGTGGGTGTAGCCTTCACCTCGGCTACCGCGGTGGCCTATGGGGTGCTGCTTTGGACCACAACCCTGCTGACAGGAAAAGGCTGGGAGCTGGATGACGCCGCCTATGCGGTTGCCTTCGCCGGTCTCACCTCGATCTTCGGTTCCATCGCTGCCGGCCTCATTATTCAACACTTCGGCTCGAAGCTGACAATGGCTGCTTTCAGCGGCAGCCTGTTCGTTACCCTGATCGCGCTGACAATTGCCGTCGAATCCATGTCAGGGACGTCAGCAGATGGAGGAAGCCTGTTAGTGGTCGGCCTGATCGGCCTGGCGGCGGCCCTGTTCAGTGCCAGTATCGCCTGCATGTACGCCATCATGACCCATGCCTACCCGCCATCCTGCCGTTCTGCAGGTATCGGCTTTGGCATCTTCATGGGGCGTTTTGGCCCGATCCTCTCCAGCGGATTCGGCGGCACACTGCTGGATATGGGTGACGGCAGCAGCGTGCCTTTCTTTGCGGTGCTTTGCGTCGGTTCCTTGTTGATCTCGGCAGCGGCCTTCGTGATCGACCGCCCGATACCGCCGGCGCGCAAGTCAGCGCAGGTATCCGCCAGCGCCGCATAAGCCGCATTCAGGCGCATACAAAAAGACCGCGATTTTCGCGGTCTTTTTTTTCGTCTGAAACTCAGTCAGTGGATCGACACGCCCCATACCGGCGTATCATCGCGGTCAGGCGGGTTCGGCAGTGGACGCCTTTCGCAGGCGATCGATGATATCGGCCCACAGGGGAGTATCCGGCAGGGTTTCCAGGTAAATGGCATCCACCCCGGCGGCATCGATCCGGTGCAGGGTGGCATACAACTGGCTGGCATAACCGGGTTTGTCCGCCGGCATGCGGTAGCTCGCCACGCCGTCGCCGGTGACAAGATCCGAGTAATGCATGATCGCGATGCGGCGCTTTTCGCGGGCGATTGCTTCAAGTTCCTGCCGTGACTTCAGGTACAGCGGCGTTTCAGGCCGGTAATGTTCGGGCATGTTGCCCGCGACTTTCTCGTCATGGGCGCGCGGCTGCAACACCGGCGAGCCCAGGACCTGCTCGATCATAGCCGCCGTGATCGCGCCCGGGCGCAGGATGACCGGCGTTTCCCCGCTCATGTCGAGGATGGTCGATTCGATGCCGACACGGTAGTCTCCCCCATCGATGACCGCCGCGATTTTGCCCGAGAGCGTCCTGAGTACATGTTCCGCCTGAGTGGGGCTGGTTTTCTTGTGTGCGTTGGCGGATGGCGCGGCGACGCCCGTGCCAAGCTTGCGGAGGATGTCCAGCGTCAGTGGGTGATCGGGTGCACGCAGGGCGATGGTATCGAGACCGCCTGTGATCAGCGGGCTCACGGATTTGCGTTTGCGGAATATCATGGTCAGCGGGCCCGGCCAGAACTTCTTCGCGAGCACCATGGCCTGTGCGGGAATATCATCAGCCCATTCCCCGGCAGCCTCCATCGAGTGGACATGCACGATCAACGGATGGTCCGGCGGACGGCCCTTGGCAGTGAAGATTTTTTGTATGGCCTTGTCGTTGGACGCATCACCGGCCAGGCCATACACCGTTTCGGTGGGCAGGGCGACCAATTCCCCTTGCCGCAGAATGGAGACTGCCACGTCGGCCTCTGTCGAATGCAGGAGTCGGGTTTGCATGTGTTCCTGGTCGGGTTTCTGGCAGGCAATTGCAGTCGTTATAACTGGCCGGGTCGGCCCCATTTGCAATCGAATGGGGCTGACTTCATACGCTTGCTTTTCTATTCCGGCACATGGTCGCGGAAGCGGGCGGCGACATCATCGTCGCAGGCTTCGTTGGCAGGTGAAAAATCGATATCGGGCCGATGGTCCCATTGTTGCGACAATGTTGCCGGCTCGGTGAGGTAGGCCGGGTCTTCCACAGTGATGGAATAACGCAATCTTGTCCGTGCCTCGGACAGCGCGAATCGTTCGACGGTATGTTTTTCGGCGCTGGAGGGTACGCTGCCGCCAAGACCGGAAGAGTTGGGCGCGTACGCAACGGTATCGACCACGAGCGTGTCGCCTTCCCACCAGCCAATGGAGTGACCGTGACGTGACAGTTCGACGTCGGCCGGATGCTGCGCGTTCATATGCACGGTGCGGATGACATGATCGCCCGAGTTGTCGAAGTGCAGGATGGTTTCGTCTTCGCCGATGGTGATCGAGCGCATTTCATCGAGGATGGCGAGGAAGGGCACGGGCTCGACGAAGCACAGCCCGTCATCGACCATTTCTGACTGGGCGGCACGGGCAGCAGGGTTCAGCGGGAAGCGGGCGAGAGCCCCGAAGCCGGCTCCGATCGCGGCACGGTTCGGCGCCCAGCGGCCGTTCAGGGATTCCGCCGGCGTCAGGGTGAGGGTGCGGTTGCTTTCCTTGTAGAAGGGATGGATCTCGCCGTCCTCGGTGGTGATATCGAGGATGCGCACCTGCTTGCCCCAGCCGCCGCGATTGGGGTTGGCGCGCATCACGATGGGTCTGCCGGGCGGGAGGGCATCGCGGTCGAGGCCGTCGACCAGCGCCTGTGTAATGGCCAGGCCCTCACCCTCGATGAGCGCGGGTGCGCCGTCCGGCCCGGTGGTCCTGATCGTCAGGTACATGTGGGGATTCACCCAATCGAACTTCTCGACCGTGCCTTCGAGCAGGATTTCCTGCGAGGTGTCGAACATGGCCTGGCTGTGGTGGGCGTAAGCGGGCGAGGCCAGCTGTGCGACTACAACGAGAACGACGAGTAAAGTGCGAGTGAATTTCATGGCGACCCCCTGGTGAAACACGGACAGCCAGAATAGACAGGTATTCCGGGGTTGTCCAGCCGATGCCGGACGCAGAGACTCCCCTCAGGCCAGGACTTTTTTCAGGAACAGGCCCGTGTAGCTGCCTTTCTTTTTCGCCACGTCTTCCGGGGTGCCGGTGGCGATGATCTGCCCGCCCTGGTCGCCGCCCTCGGGGCCGAGATCGACGATCCAGTCCGCGGTCTTGATGACGTCGAGGTTGTGTTCGATCACCACAATGGTGTTGCCGTGATCGCGCAGGGTGTGCAGGACACTGAGCAGCTGCTTGATGTCGTGGAAGTGCAGCCCGGTCGTGGGTTCGTCGAGAATATAGAGGGTCTTGCCGGTGTCGCGCTTGGACAATTCCCGCGCCAGCTTCACGCGCTGGGCCTCGCCGCCCGACAGGGTGGTGGCGCTCTGGCCGAGGCGGATGTAGGACAGGCCGACTTCCATCAGGGTCTGCAGCTTGCGCGCGATCTGCGGCACCGGGTCGAAGAATTCGCGGGCGTCCTCGATGGTCATGTCGAGCACTTCGTTGATGTTCTTGCCCTTGTACTTCACTTCCAGGGTCTCGCGGTTGTAACGCTTGCCCTTGCAGATGTCGCACATGACGTAGACGTCCGGCAGGAAATGCATCTCCACCTTCACCAGGCCGTCGCCCTGGCAGGCTTCGCAGCGCCCGCCTTTCACGTTGAAGGAAAAACGCCCCGGCTTGTAGCCGCGTGAACGCGCTTCCTGTGTGCCGGCGAACAACTCCCGCACCGGGGTGAAGATGCCGGTGTAGGTAGCCGGATTGGAGCGCGGGGTACGGCCGATGGGGCTCTGGTCGATATCCACCACCTTGTCCAGGTGCTGCAAACCCTCGAGCTTGTCGTGTTTCGCCGCATCCAGCGTGGAGGCCTTGTTGAGGATGGTGGCCGCCAGCGGGTAGAGCGTGTTGTTGATGAGGGTGGACTTGCCGGAACCGGACACGCCGGTGATGCAGGTCATCAGGCCGACGGGAATCTCCAGGTTCACCTTTTTCAGGTTGTTGCCTTCACAGCCGGACAGCACCAGCTGCTTTTTCGGGTTGTTCCTGATGCGTTTGGCCGGGATGTCGATCTTTTGCTTGCCGCCGAGGTATTTGCCGGTCAGGGAGTTCTTGTTCCTGATGATATCGGCCACCGTACCCTGGGCGACCACCTGGCCGCCGTGCACACCGGCGCCCGGACCGATGTCGATGACGTGGTCGGCGCGGGTGATGGCTTCCTCGTCATGCTCGACCACAATCACGGTGTTGCCGATGTCGCGCAGGTGCATGAGGGTTTTTAAGAGGCGCTCGTTGTCGCGCTGGTGCAGGCCGATGGAGGGCTCATCGAGGATGTACATCACACCCACCAGCCCGGCGCCGATCTGGCTCGCCAGGCGGATGCGCTGGGCTTCGCCGCCGGACAGGGTCTCTGCGCTGCGGTTCAGGGTCAGGTAGTTCAGGCCGACATCGATGAGGAAGCGCAGGCGGTCCTGGATTTCCTTCAGGATCTTCTCGGCGATGTCCTTCTTCTTGCCCTTGAAGGCCAGGCTGCCGAAATAGTCGCCGGCGCCGGCGATGGTCATGGCGGTGATCTCGGGCAGCGTGTGCCTGTCCACGAAGACGTGGCGGGCGTCGCGGCGCAGGCGGGCGCCGCTGCAGTCCGGGCAGTTCTGCGAGGACAGGTACTTCGCCAGGTCCTCGCGCACCATCTGCGACTCGGTTTCCCGGTAGCGGCGCTCCATGTTGGGCAGGATGCCCTCGAAGGGATGGCTGCGGTTGAAGTTGTCGCCGCGCTCGTTGACGAAGGTGAAGTTGATCTTGTCCGTGCCGCTGCCATGCAGGATCACCTGCTGGTGCTGTTTCGACAGCTTGCCCCAGGGCGTATCCACCTTGAATTTGTAATGCTTGGACAGGGACTTGAGCAGCTGGAAGTAATAGATGTTGCGGCGATCCCAGCCGCGTATGGCGCCCTCGGCCAGCGACAGGCTGTCGTCGACGATGATGCGCTTTTCATCAAAGAACTGTTTCAGGCCGAGGCCGTCGCAGCTCTCGCAGGCGCCGGCGGGATTGTTGAACGAGAACAGCCGCGGCTCGAGTTCCGGAATGCTGTGCCCGCACACCGGGCAGGCAAACAGCGAGGAGAACACCATGTCTTCCTTGTCTGCCGCGCCGCCCTGCTTGTCGTCTTCGTCCATGAAACTGGCGATGGCGATGCCGTTGGCGATCTGCAGGGCGGTTTCGAAGGATTCCGCCAGGCGCTGGCTGATGTCGGGGCGCACCTTGAAGCGGTCGATGACGGCCTCGATGGTGTGCTTCTTGTTTTTTTCCAGTGTGGGCGGGTAGTCGAGCTCGGTGACGATGCCGTTGACGCGGGCGCGGATGAAGCCGGACGTCTTCAGTTCGTTGAAGACATGCAGGTGCTCGCCTTTGCGCTCGCGCACGATCGGCGCCAGCAGCATGATGCGGGTGCCCTCCGGCAGGGTCAGGACCTGGTCCACCATCTGGCTGACGGTCTGGGCTTCCAGCTTCTTGTGGTGATCCGGGCAGTAGGGGTCGCCGACGCGGGCGAACAGCAGGCGCAGGTAGTCGTAGATCTCGGTGATGGTGCCTACCGTGGAGCGCGGGTTGTGCGAGGTGGATTTCTGTTCGATGGAAATCGCCGGCGACAGGCCCGAGATCTGGTCCATATCCGGCTTGTCCATCATGGACAGGAACTGGCGCGCGTAGGTGGACAGTGATTCCACGTAGCGGCGCTGGCCTTCGGCATAGAGCGTATCGAAGGCCAGGGACGACTTGCCGGATCCCGAAATACCGGTGATCACCACCAGCTTGTCGCGCGGTATGGTGACATCGATATTCTTCAGGTTGTGGGTGCGGGCACCCTGGACGATGATGTTTTCCATGAATGGTGGTACGGCGTGGTTCGATGCCACAGTGGCGAAATCAAACGGACAATTATACGCTCGAAAGCAATTTCTAATCGAATTTTTTCAGAAGTCTGCTAGACTTGATAGCAGAACAAATTCAGCAAATTCCACAGGAGGCGTACGTGGCAAGTAGAGGGGTAAACAAGGTTATTCTGGTCGGCAATGTGGGTGCAGACCCCGAAACACGGTACATGCCGAACGGCAATGCAGTCACCAACATTACCCTGGCCACAAGCGAATCCTGGAAGGACAAGAACACCGGTGAGCAGGTGGAACGCACCGAGTGGCACCGGGTCACCTTCTACCAGCGCCTGGCGGAAATCGTCGCCGAATACGTGCGCAAGGGCTCCAAGCTTTACGTCGAAGGCCGCCTGCAGACCCGCTCCTGGGAGCAGGACGGCGTCAAGCGCTATGCGACCGACATCATCGCCAACGAAATGCAGATGCTGGACAGTCGCGGCAGCGGCGGTGGCGGCAACGGCGGTGGTGGCAATTACCAGTCCTCGCAGCCCTCGCGTCCGCAGAGCGCGCCCCAGCCGGCACCCGCCGACATGGACAGTTTCGACGACGACATCCCGTTCTAGTCGCCAGGCGGGTCCCTTCGGGACAGATACCAGTCACCAGTCGCCAGGGATTCTGCTCCTGAATGTATTTTCGGCGCTGGATTTACCCTTTACAGCCGTTTTGCGTATTGAAACCAGCATGTTACGCAACATTATGTTCCTGGTGACTGGAGACTCTTAATCCCATTTCCCTGCGGGAGGCAATGTCCAGTAAGCTATAGCCTCAAGCCTCGACAGAAGCCTGGTGAACAGGACGGAAACCGTGAAGTTACTTGTATTTGGAGCCAACAGTCAGCTGGGGCGGGAGCTTTGCACCCTGCTGACCGCGCGTGAAGTCGATTTCGTCCCGCTGGCGACGGACGACGTGGACCTGCTCAAACACAAGGAAGTCGTCAAGGCAGTCACCCGCGCCAATCCCACCCAACTCATCAACGTTGCCACTTATACCAACCTGCAGAAGGCCGAAGCGGATGCCGAGTCCGCGCGTCTGTGCGACCTGGTCAATACCGAGGGAGTGACCGGCCTCGCCCGCGTGTGCGGGCAGCTGGGCATCCCCATGCTGCAGCATTCCTCGAGCTACGTATTCGACGGCAAGAAAAAGGAAACCTACACCGAGGAAGACGAGACCAATCCGACCTGCCGCTACGGCCAGAGCAAATGGTATGGCGAGCGCACCCTGCGCGAGGAGGCGGAAAAACACATCATCCTGCGCACGGACTGGCTGTTCAGCCGCTACCGCAGCCAGTATTTCCGGAACCTGATCGACACCTGCAAGGAACAGAAGGGCAAGGTCAGCGTGGTGGACAACCGGTTCAGCCCGACACCTGCCAGCGACGTGGCCAGGGTGATCCTTGGTATCGCCCTGCAGGTGGACTGTAATGCCTCGGTCTGGGGCACCTATCACTACAATGCGATGCAGCCGGTCAACCAGGATGCCTTCGTGCAACTGGTGCTGGAAGAGGCGGCCAAACATGACAAGCGCCTGGAGAAGGTCATGCCGGACCTGGCCATCGAACTGCTGCCCGTGGCAGCGCCCTATATCCACAACTCGGCGCTGAACTGTACGAAAATCATGGCCACCTTCGGCATCAAGCAGCGCTCCCGTGGTCCGGGCGTGATCGAGGTGATCGAAGCCCTTTATGGCGTGCGCAAGAGGACAGCGGTGGTCAAGGCCAAACCGAAAGTCGAAGAAAAACCGCAAGCGGCTGCCAATGCCGGGGCCCCGCCACCGAAAAAGGGCAAGGCCAGGTCAGCTGCCAGCCAGAAGAAAGCTCCTAAGCCGAGTTCCCCCAGGCGAGCGAAGCGGCCCGCCAGAAAAGCCGCAGGGCAAAAACAGTCACCATCGCCTTGATCAGGCGGCGAAAGAAAATATCCGGCATGCGGTTGAGCGAATGCCTGCCGAGGGCGGTACCGGCGACCCCGGTAACCCACGACAGCAGGATGACCGGCAGCCAGGTCATGTAATCGAATCCCGCCAGAAAATACCCCACGGTCTTGAACAGTGACATCGCCAGCAGCGTGCCGGCAATGGTCGCCACCACGCCTTCCTTGGGCAGCTTGCTGTTCACCATCAGCGATTGCATCAGGCCGCCGGCTCCCGACACCGTCGACAGGAAGGTATGGATGATGCCCACCCAGAACCAGGGCTGCGGAATTCGCGCTGCGATATTCTGCGAGGCCTGGCCGCTCGGCACCCAGCTGAACCAGAGCATGACGGACCCCAGCAGGAGGGCGATGGCGATGTCGGACAGGCTGAAATAGATCAGTGTTCCGATCAGGGCGCCGATAATGGAGCCGGGGATGAAAGGACCGGTAATGCGCCAGTCGATGTGCTGCCAGAACTGCACCGTGCGGGTTACCTGGCCGGCGAAAACGAAAACGCCGTTCAGCGGAATGACGATATTGATGGGCATGATCTGGGAGCAGGTCGCTAGGATGAGCAGGCCGCCGCCCATGCCGGCCACCGTGGACAGGTAGGCGCCGCCAAAGACGATCAGCGGAACGAGATAGATCAAATAATCAGTCACAGGGAAGTGCCGCGGTAAAGAGGTACGCATTATATAAGTCGCCAGTCACCAGTCTCCAGTCGCCAGAAAAAACTTTCTGTTTTGGGTAAATTTTAAAGATTCCTGAAGCATCATCCTGGTGACTGGTGACTGGTGACTGGTGACTGGTGACTGGTGACTGGTGACTGGTGACTGGTGACTGATGACTGTATGTTAGAATTCGCCTCTAATATTTATTGGTCCCGTTCATGCCCCAATCCCAGTTGATCCCATTGGAGAAGGCTCTCGCTTTCCTGCTCGGTGACGTGCAGGAAAATACTGCGGTCATCGAGGTGCCCCTGCCTGAAGCGCTTGGGTGCGTGCTGGCGCGATCCTGCACGGCGGCAATCGATGTGCCGGCCTTCGACAACAGCGCCATGGACGGGTATGCCGTCAACACGGCTGATCTCGACAAGCCGGGCTGCACCCTGCCGGTGTCGCAGACCATTGCCGCCGGCCATCCGGGAACAAGCCTGTCGCGGGGCACCGCGGCGCGTATCTTTACCGGTGCGCCGATGCCGGCAGGTGCCGATGCCGTGGTCATCCAGGAAAACACGCAGGCCGCCGCTGGCGAGGTTGCTGTCATGGTATTGCCGGAGCCCGCCGAAAACATTCGCCTGAAAGGGCACGACGTGGGCAAGGGTGAACTGATTCTGGAAGCAGGGCATCGCCTGCGCCCGCAGGACCTTGGCCTGCTGGCCTCGCTCGGCATCGCTGCGGTGACCGTAAAGCAGCCGCTGACCGTCGCCATCATCAACACCGGCGACGAGGTGGTTGCACCGGGTCAGCCGCTGCGGCCGGGACAGTTGTATGACTCCAACAGCTTTACCCTGGAAGGCCTGCTCACCGGCCTGGGCATGCGGGTGATCAAGAAAGGCATCGTGGAAGATTCCCTGGCCAGCACGCAGGCTGCTTTAAAGGAAGCTGCCGCCGATGCCGACTGCATCATTACCACCGGCGGTGTGTCGGTGGGTGAGGAGGATCATGTCAGGCAGGCGGTGGAAGCGCTGGGCCAGCTGTCTTTGTGGAAACTAGCGATCAAGCCGGGCAAACCTTTTTCCTATGGCCGCATCGACGGCATTCCGTTCTTCGGCCTGCCGGGCAATCCCGTGGCGGTCTTCGTCACGTTTGCCATGCTGGTGCGGCCGTACCTGCTGAACACCCAGGGAGCCGCTGCTGACAAGGCTCCTTATGTCAATGTCAGGGCCGGTTTCGACATTACCTCGCCGGGCAGCCGCCTGGAATTCCTGCGCGTGCGGCTGGTGCCTGACGGCAAGGGCGGCCAGGTGCTGGATGCCTTCGGCAACCAGGGCTCCAGCCTGATGACGTCCCTGGCCTGGGCCGACGGGCTGGCTGAAATTCCGCAGGGCAAAACGGTGTCTAAAGGGGAGTGGCTGAAATTTATTCCCTTCAGCGGTATTCTCTGATCACTGCCATGTGCGACGTCCTGCGAAAACACCTGCCCCTGTGCGCCCTGCTGCTTCTGGTTTCCTGTACCGGGACCGATGGCGGCAACGTGGTGTATTCCCCGGAGCAGTCACCTGATGTTGAATCGGGTCCAGGCCAGGCACCAAACCCGGGCAGCGACCCCTTCGTCCGCCAGCGCATCCTGGCGGATATGCTGTACGAGGCGCGCCTGGCCTTCGATGACAATCGCCTGACCTCACCGGCAGGCGGCAATGCTTACGACGGGTACCGGTCCGTGCTGGACCTGGATCCGGAAAACGCCGTGGCCCTGCAAGGTATGCGTGACATCGTGCAGCGCTATATCGAGCTTGCCGATGCCGCCATCGATCTGCGCCAGTTCGACAATGCCGAGAGCCTGCTCGGTCGTGCCGCGGGCATCGACAGTGACGATGCCGCCTTGGCCGAGGCAAGGGCGCGCCTGGCACAGGCGCGCGACATCGACATGGACGTGTTTGCCCTCGATGCAGAACGGCTGAGTGATCGCGGCCTGGAGATCATGGTCGAGCTCGGGGAGATCGGCCAGTACATCCGCGACCGTGAGGCCGTGTTCCTGATCAATGCCCGCACCGACGAGGAAGGCCGCTGGATCTACCAGACCATGCGTCAGGCGGTGGGGGGCTACCGGCTGCGCGGCAATATCGCCGTGGACAATGTACCCAGTATCCAGGTCGTCATCCCGAAATCCTGAAGAGGCAACATCATGCGCATCCTGAACCGTAATTCCCTGGCCGTCCTGCTGTTAGGCTGCTTGCTGCCGGTCATCACCTGGGCGGCGGCGAACCCGGTCGTCCAGGTGCGCAACGGTTATGTGCGCGGCCTGCCGCCCGGGACCACGAATACGGCGGCCTACATGACGCTGGTGAATGCAAGTGATGAAACGCTGGTCCTAACCGGCGCCACGAGCGCTGCGGCCACGTCGGCGATGCTGCACAAAACCGTGCGCCACGAGGGTGGGGTAATGGCCATGGAGCATGTCATGACGGCCACGTTGCCTGCCCACGGCCAGCTGATGCTGGAGTCCGGCGGCCTGCACCTGATGCTCATCGGACTGAAACAACCGTTGCGCGAAGGCGCCAACGTCGAGGTTACCCTGCAGTTCGAAGGCGGCTATTCCCTGACGGCCGACCTGCCCGTGATCAGCGTCCTCAACGAGTAGCCGGTCTCAATCCAGCGTGGGACCTTTCTTCACGGGATACCTGAAGTTGGCGTAGACCATGCCGCCGAACGTGGCGAAAAAGCCCAGCACCGCCCCCAGGTAGCCGGACACCAGGAAGGTCTGGATCAGCGCCGAGACCAGGAAACAGAGCGGGCCCCACAGCCAGCTGCGCCTTCTTTCAAATTCCGCCATCCCGGCAATACTGATACTGAAAAGCAACGTGAGCATGGGTGGTTCAGGCTCCAGTGTGGACCAGCCAGCCAAGCCGTGTGCCTCCTCGGTTGGCGGCCAGGCTTCGGGATGGTCCAGGCTGCGGGTTGTCGCGTCGATCTGGCACTAACTGGTACCGGATCTTTCCACAAAAACACCCGCCTGAATAAATCATGTGACAAGTATACGCCCGGTTGGCATTACCCGCGGCATGGGTTTACAGTGCAGCTGAAAATGAAAAAAGATACGGCATGACACGCATTACCTCCCTGTTTCCCCTGCTCGCCATTCTCGCCGCTATCCAGGCGTATCTCATGCCCGGCCTGTTCACGCCGATGTCCGGCGCCATCGTACCGCTGCTGACCCTGATCATGTTTGCCATGGGCCTCACGCTGACGCTGGACAGCTTCAACAGCGTGTTCCGGCGGCCGATGAAAATCCTGGTGGGCACCGGCATGCAGTTCCTGCTGATGCCGCTGGCGGCATTCCTGATCGCCCGCCTGCTGCTGGCGGACAGGGAACTGGTCATCGGGCTGGTCCTGGTGGGTTGCTGCCCAGGCGGGACGGCATCGAACGTCATCTGCTACCTGGCCAGGGGCGACCTGGCGCTGTCCATTGCCCTGACCCTAGTGTCCACGCTGCTGTCGGTGGCGGCCACGCCGCTGTTGACCTGGATATATCTCGGGCAAGCAATCGATGTGCCCATTCTGGAGATGATGCTGAGCATCCTGCAGATCGTGATCGTGCCGGTGGCGGCCGGCCTTGCCATCAATACCTGGCTCGGGGAACGGCTGCGCGCATTCGAAGCGGTTTTCCCGGCGGTGTCGGTCATCGCGATCGTCCTGATCATCGGCATCGTCGTGGCCCTGAACAGCGGCAACATGGCCGTCATGGGCGCTGCCGTCCTGGTTGCCGTCGTGCTGCACAACCTGTGCGGCATCGGCAGCGCCTATGGCCTGTGCAGACTCCTGCGCTACGACGAAGCCACATGCCGGACCATCGCCATCGAGGTGGGGATGCAGAACTCCGGCCTGGGGGTCGCCCTGGCCACACAGTTCTATTCTGCCGCCGCCGCGCTGCCCGGCGCCGTCTTCAGCCTCTGGCACAATCTGTCGGGCTCGCTGCTGGCAGGCTGGTGGGGTACTGCCAAGGGCTTTAAGCGCTCCAGCGACGCCTGAGAGCCTGCTCGGGCTCACCCGGACCTGGATCCACGTTTTTGCCAGCAAATTCCGTGACTTCCCGCACTGTGATGGGGTCTGCATGCCGCGGAAAAAACTTTGCCGCAAGCGTAAAAAATTCTTGTGTGGCCCCAAAAGCAAGAGTATAAAGCGCGTGAAAACGACCTGCATTTCTGCACCCCAGAAACAGGTCGTTTTTCTTTTTCCATACACTTTATTTTGGAGATCAAAAAGGATGCTTTATCCACTTTCTTTTGGGAATAATCCCTTGTTCCCGCAAGCCAGTGATTTTGCAGTCATCGCCAAGGACCACAAAAACGGCCATGGTGTTATTACTTACAGAAGTTTTGAACCAGGCGACCTGCTGGCCATCGTGGCGGGAGAGGTCGTATCTGACATTCGGCAGCACACCCTGCAGATTTCCAAAAGAAGGCATATGTTCGATCCGTACTTCACGGGTTACCTTCTGCATTCCTGCGACCCCAACGTGTCCCTGAACATGCGCAAGAAGACGCTGACCGCCCTGAAACCCATCAAGGCGAACGACTACCTGTACATGGACTACGCAGAGACCGAGGATGTCCTTTTCAGGCAGTTTGCCTGTTGCTGTGGCAGTGAAAAGTGCCGTGGCTGGATCACCGGCCGCAAGGAACAACCGCACCAGATAATCATCGAGAGCCATGAACACGTCCACACGCATTAACAAGGACGCGAGCACTCAAACAAAGAAAGGCGAACTGGACTGGTGGCAGAGGGATGACCTTTGCTACCAGAAAGGTGAGCTTGTCTTCGCCGGTAACAACGTCGCCGATCTTGTCTGGGAAATTGGTACGCCCGGTTTCGTGTATTCGATGCCGCGCGTGAAGCAGAACCTCGGGCGCCTGCGTGATGCGCTGGATCGTGCCGGCCTCAAAGGCAGAAGCACCATCCTGTATGCCATGAAGGCCAACCGCTTTGCGCCACTGCTGGCGGCGATGAAGCAGTCCGGCCTGTGCGGGATCGATGCCTGTTCGCCGCAGGAAGTGGCCCACGCAGTAAGCTGCGGCTTCGAGCCCCGGGAAATTTCCTTTACCGCCGGCAGCCTGTCACGCAAGGATTTCGACCGCCTGTCGCGCTACCCCGGCCTGTTCTTCGACGCCGACTCCATCCATGGCATCCACCAGTGGGGCGAGATGTTTTCCGGCAGCGAGATCGGTATCCGCGTGAACCCGGGCCTGGGCATCAGCCGGCAGGGCAACACCAAGCTGCAGTACGCCGGCAATGTCACCACCAAGTTCGGCATCTACAAGGAGCAGTTCCACGAAGCCCTCGCGGTAGCGAAGGATTACGGCATGGAAGTCACCAAGATTCATTTCCACACCGGCTGCGGCTATCTCAATGCCCAGATCCCCATCTGGGAAAGCATCATCGGTGAATGCAAATGGTTCGTCGAGCAGTGCCCGTCCGTGACGCGTGTCAATGTCGGCGGGGGGCTAGGCGTGCCTCATGTCAGTGCCGACGAACCGCTGGACCTGGATCTGTGGGCAGCCGTGCTCAAGCGCCAGTTCGGCGACAGCGGCCTGCATGTGGAAATTGAGCCCGGCGATTACGTCATGAAGGATGCCGGCCTGCTGCTGCTGGAAAAGACCTACCTGGAGAAAAAGCGCGACGTGCTGTTCCTGGGTGTCGACGCCGGCTTCAACATCGCACCCGAACCGGCCCATTACAGCCTGCCGTTCCAGCCGGTGCCGCTGTATTACCGCGGCGAGGCGCTAAGCCCCTGTCACGTGGTCGGCAACATCAACGAGGCGCTGGACGTGTGGTATGAAGATGCCATGCTGCCGAATATGCGTGATGAGGATTACCTGGTGCTGATCAATGCCGGTGCCTACTCGGCCTCGATGGCGTCCAATCATTGCATGCGTGGCGAATTTCGCGAACGATTGCTCGTGTGAATTTAATGTAGGCCGCAAGAGGCCCGTCAGGGCCGTTATCCGGCACTATGAAGCTGTCAATCATCCAGACGCCCTTGGGGCGTCATGCCGGATGACGCTTCGCTGTTCCGGCCCACGATTACTGCGGCGTCAGCTGGCACCGTCCGTTGTCCATACAGGCTTGTCATCGGTGGTGAATTTCTCACCCATGGCAATCCGGTATCTCTCCATCACGTAACACAGGCAATCCTGGCGGATCACCTTTGCATCCAGCGTCAGCATGGATGGCATCAACGGTTTGTTGTTGCGTAATGCACCGTCCTCCACGCGGAAGATATCTCCCGTGATGTTCTCCCCGTCCTCGTCCATGACCAACAGCGGTGCCGTGACGCCGTTTTCCAGTTGCGCCAGGGTCGTGTGTGCCGGGATTTCCTCGAAGTTGAGGCTCTCGATGCCCTGGATGAAGCGGATGTTTGCCGGGCTGCCGTCAAAACTCAGGGAGATGGATTCCGGCACTTTCACCACGGCCGTGGTATGAAACAGATCGATGTCCTCGTCGACGACAAGGGTCTGTTCAATGGCATCGCTGTTCAGGATTTCATCGACGAAGGCCGTGGCACGCTGAATGCCGTATTCGTCCCCGACCTTGCCGCATTCCAGGGTCACGGACGGGCATAAATGGGAAAAGGCCTTGCTCTGCACGCCGCTGGGCCTCACGAAATAGATCACCGTGCGCGAGAAGCGCCTGGCCAGGTTGAGGAAGGCAGGCTCCAGGCGATTGATGCAGGCATAGTGCGGGTTGATACCGGTGTTGTTATGGATGTCGATCGAAGCGAACAGGGGCCGACGGGCCATTTCATGGAGCAGGGCGGCGATTTCCAGGTGAATATCGCTTTCGTTGTCGATGCGTCCCTCCAGCCAGATCCGGTTGTAATCGGGCTGGTCATCGAGCCGGCGCTTGTCCTCTGCGGCCGCCTTAACGTTGCCGATGAATAGCAGGATAGACCGGGGCAGGGAGCCGCCGGCATATTTTTTCAAGATGTTCTGCGCCACGGCGAGGCCGGTGGGTTCGTTGCCATGCAGGAGCACGGACAGGAACAGGGGGGGCGTGCGGTCGCCCGGCAGCTCGATCAACGTGGTATCGGAAATGATGCCGGCCAGCTCGGAGGCAGGGCAGTCGAGGAGTCCGTCCGGTATATGGTCCAGTCGGTGCAGCATCAGTGTCGCCTCAGAGTGCCCAGGTGTGCACAGGTTGTTCGGTCTGCTGGTGGTCGTAGTAGTGGTCCACCATGGCGTACATGTCATGGCCGTGGCGGGCGACCCAGCCTCGCTGCCAGGCGGCGCCGTTCTGGCGGGTTTGCGCCCGCGCACGGATGATGTCCAGCCAGTGACCGGCGCTTCCGGCTTCAATGCCAAGGTCCTGGAGGCCCTCGGCTGCCACGTCCAGCAATTCTCCCAGAATGAGTTCGCTGACCGGCAGTTTGCTGCCGTCCAGCCAGGTGACGATGGCGTCCAGGCCATAGCGGGCGCAGTCATAGAAGTTGGCTTTTGCCTCCGTGAACGGCAGGCAGGCGGCAATATTGTCATGGCGCAGGGTCAGGCCATGGGTCACACCATAATAGAAGGCGGCGTTGGCAAAACTGTCGCGGATGGTGGGTCCTGAAGGGACCACCCTGTGCTCGATACGCAGGTGCGGCTTGCCGTCGGCGCCGAAATCGATCAATGGACGGTTCCAGCGCCAGATCGTGCCGTTGTGGAATTTCAGGCGGGTGAGCTTGTCCGGCGGGGCGTCGCTGACCAGTGGCAGCAGAACCGGGTAGTCGCTGAGGTTGGTGGCAAAGCATTCCGCGAGGGAGTGTTCTAGGTAGCCGTAACCGAAACTGACCCGGTGCTGTCCCGGTTCACCCAGCCTGACGCTCTGCTCAAACAGGGGAATGCGGGTCTCGTCCCACAGGTCCTTGCCGAACAGGTAAGGCGAATTGGCGGAAATGGCAACCATGGGCGCCGACGCCAGCAGGGTGGCGTTGTATACAGGCACCGATTGTTCCAGGGGTATCTGGAAATGCACCTGGAAGGATGTGGTTGCCGCCTCCAGCATGACGTCGAATTTTTTCGTATCCAGTTCATCGCGGCCGGTGATGTGCAGGTGCAGGGGCTCGTAATGGCGCATCTTGAGGACCTGGTGGTTCAGTGCCCGGTAGCGGGACATCTGGGACATGTTCTTCAGGGTGAGGTCGGACTCGCGCAGGTGGGGCAGGATGCCGATCATGATGATCCTTTCATCCCGGCTGGCAGCGACTTCCCTGCATTTGTGCCAGGTGCGAAGCAGGCCCTGGTACATGCGGTCAAAGGCATCTCCCGCCAAAACGGCAGGATCACCGTTGACCTCGAAATTGAAGGAAGCCAGTTCCGGCACGACATCCGGGTCCTCCAGGGTGGCCAGGAAGGCCTTGTTGTCCGGGGCGGCGTGATTGGTGGCATCCAGCAGCCAGGCCTCCAACTCGAACCCCGCCTTGTAGCCGCTGCCGGCGAGCCGGCCGTCGGCAAACCAGCGCTGGAGGAGGGCGGTTTCCTCTGCAAGCAGCGCCTTGAACTGCTCGAGTTCCGCCTCGGTGAAGGAGCTTGATTGTATTTCCTGTCCCATATGTCCCCTGGTAAATAGCCGGGTTTGACGATAGATGGTGAAACTTGGAATTCACATGGATCAACCTGCACTAAAACACAGGAATTCCGTGCTAAATACGGGTAAAAAACTGGAAAAAATGACGGGAAGTTAGTAGGATTGCGCCCTTCGGAAATTCCGGCCATGCCGGATTTTCAACCCCTGTTGCTGGGGTGTCGCCAAGTGGTAAGGCAACGGACTCTGACTCCGTCATCCGTAGGTTCGAATCCTACCACCCCAGCCATTTCTTCCCTGACTTCCACACTGTATTTTCCATAAGCATTCGCCCATACTCGTTTTCTCACGCATACGAGTGACTGGGGGAGTCCGTGAAAAATTGCGCCATATTGCTGTCTGTCCTGATTTGTGGAATCGCACCGTTATCCATCCTTGGACAGGAAAGTTCCGGCGCCTGGGAGCCGGTGACAGACGTCCGCCTGCTCAACCCCGAACCCGGCGACTGGCTGACCTATCGCCGCACTTTCGATGCCACCGGCTTCAGCCCCCTCACCGAAATCAACCGTGACAATGTCGACGACCTGCGCATGGTGTGGTCGTATGCGATGCGTGACGGCAGCCGTTGGCTGGCCACGCCGATCATCGCCAACGGCATCATGTATATCGGCGAGGGCACCGGCCGCATCATCGCCCTGGACGCCGTCACCGGCGAACTGCGCTGGAGTCACACCCGCACCTATCCCGCCGACATCGCCCTGTCGGAAGCCAACCGCCGCTTCCGCGGCGTGTCCATTTACGGCGACACCATTTACTGGGGAACGGCGGACAGCTACGTGGTCGCCCTCGATGCCCGCACAGGCGAAAAACGCTGGGAAACCCGGACGGCGGATTACCGTGACGGGGAAGGCCATGCGCATCCGCCGCTGGTGGTCGACGGCAAGGTCTTCATCGGCATGTCCGGCGGTGATTTCGCCGCGCGCGGCAGTCTCAAGGCACTGGATGCCGACACCGGGGAAATCCTCTGGACCTTCTATACCATTCCCGGGCGTGAGGATCCCGGTGCCGACTCCTGGGACTGGGATGCCGGTTACCCGCCGGCAGGTGCCGCCACCTGGAATACGCTGAGCTACGATCCCGAACTCAATCTCGTTTACTCGCCCACCGGCCAGCCGGCACCCTGGACCACGACGCCGGAAGGACATGGTGATGCCCTGTATGCCAACAGTGTCATCGCCCTGGATGCCGACACCGGTGAACTGCGCTGGCATTACCAACTGGTGCCGCGCGACAACTGGGACCGCGCCACCTATGAAAGCATGCTCGTGGACCTGGCGATTGACGGCGAGATGCGCAAGGCGCTGATCCAGACCGGCAAGATCGGCTGGAGTGTGGTGCTGGACCGGGAAACAGGCGAATTCCTGCAGGCTTTCCGCACAGCCTATGACAACACCATCACCGGATGGACGGAAGCCGGCGTGCCCATCTACAACCCCGACACTGTGCCGCAAAAGGCGGACGTCGATTCCGGCAAGGTGTTCCAGGTCTGTCCCCATCCGCATGGCGCACGCAACCTGAACGCGCCAAGCTTCAGTGCGCAGACCGGGCTCTATTATCTCGGCGTCAACAACTCGTGCATGAACGCCATGGTGGTGACGCCGGTGCGGCATACCCGCTTCGGGCTGACCGGCACCACCTATACGCCATCACTGGCCCCGGGCTACGACTTTGTCGGCGAATTCGTTGCTTTCGATCCGGTAGCGGGAATACGGCGCTGGACATGGCGGCCGGAAAGCGGGGCCCCCATGACGGCGTCGGCGCTGGCGACGGCAGGTGGCATCGTGTTTGGTGGCACGGCAGACCGGCAATTCTTTGCCCTCGACAACGACACCGGTGACCTGCTCTGGCAGGCGCGCCTGAATGGCGATGTGTCCGGTGCGCCCATCAGCTACACCGTTGACGGCAAGCAGTACATCGCCATCACCGCCGGTGGCGGCGCCGCGCAGACATCCACCCTCGGCCGGCTGGTCGACGTGGATATCACCCAGGGTTCCGGGGTCATCTGGGTGTTTGCCCTGCCGGATGGCCGCGCCCGCGAAGTGCCGCGCCCGACACGTGCCGATATTCCTGAAATCTCGGTTGCGGCAGGTATTTTCAATCCTGAACAGTCTGCCAGGGGAGAGCAGGTTTTCACGCAGAACTGCAGCGGTTGTCATGCCTCCGCCAATTACGCCGGGCAGGCCTTCCAGGCCAAGTGGGGCGGCTTCACGCTGGGTGATATCTACAGTGATATTTCCGTGAGCATGCCGCCGGCCAACCCGGGAGGCCTGCCGCCGGAAGACTATGCCAGTATCATCGCCTTCCTGCTGCGGGAAACCGGGTATGTGAACGATGCATCGGCGCAACTGCCCGCAGACGGATTCCAGTTGCGGCGCTACGTGATCGATGTGCCGGGCCTGAATTACTGACCGACGTGCTATTGTTCGACACCCGTGCCTGATTTCGTCATTACGATCTGTGGTACTGCCGCGAATGAAATTTGCCCTGTCTAGTTCGGCAAGTCCCTGCGGGCGCACTGGAGAAGGAAAGACTTCATCTCCGCAACACAAAAGCCCTGACCACATTAAACTTTATGGCCCAGGCTTGAAACAAAACCCGGCTAGGCCGGGTTTTTATTGACCGCGGCTTTGCCATTTTTCTTGAGTTTTCATGCGTATGCGTTAATGTAGGTTGCGTCTAAAAGTCCGCATGTAAGGATATGGAATGAGTCTGGTCCTGATCATCGTGATCGCCCTGTCAATTGTCGTTCTGATGCACTACGAATGTCTTTACAGGTTGACCCTGCTGATGCCGAAGCTGCGCATCAGGTATCGCTACAGGCTGGTGCTGGGCGTATTCGGTGCGCTCGTTGCCCATATCCTCGAGGTGGTCATATTCGGATACACCTACTGGCTCATGCACAGCGCCGAGGGGCTGGGTTACCTAGAAGGCCGCTTCGTCATCACCAGCGCCGACTGCATTTATTTTTCCTTTACCACATACACGACGCTTGGCTACGGCGATATCGAGCCCTTCGGCGGCATCCGCTATCTGGCCGGGGTCGAATCACTGACAGGCCTGCTGCTGATTACCTGGACGGCGTCCTTCCTGTTCATCGAGATGCAGCGCTACTGGGTATCCAGATAGAAAGCATTTACCAAAGCCCTGACATGAAAAGAGCCTTTCTGCTGTCGCCATTATTCGCCGCCCTGGTGTTTGCCGTACCGGAAGCGTGGCAGCAGATCCAGGCGCCGGGGCCGGGTTACGTCCCGGTTCTCAATGAACTGCTGCTCCTGGTTTTCGGTTATCTGGCGGCGTCCATCGGTAACGCGGTCCTGATTGTTCCGTTTTGCATGCTGGTGCGGCTAAAGACGCCTGGACTCCTGGCCGGAATTATTCTCGCCTTTTTCACGGCATTTGGCGTCACCACGGTAGCATACGCGTTTGAGATATTTGATTACCAGACCTCCATCTTCAATCCTGCCTACCTGTACACGCTGCTCATACCCCTGTTCCTGCTGACCCTGCTGTCGTTTTATTTTCTGGGCAGTCCGGCTTCTAGGCCGGTCATCGAGGAAGCGGGCCAGGAGGGGGAGCAGAAAGAGGAGGGCGGCTGATATCGGCTGGTAATCCGCCAGACCGACCGGGTGGGCTATTACCGCAACATGCCGCGTACCATGTTGCGGTATGCCATCGAGAAGTTTCCGGAAGACCTGAGGCGCAGATACCTAGACGGCAGTATATAGCCGCTTACTTGTGCGGCCGGTTCTTGACCAGGTGGTCGACCACCGCCGGGTCGGCAAGCGTCGTGGTATCGCCGAGATTGTCCAGTTCGTTGGCGGCGATCTTGCGCAGGATACGACGCATGATCTTGCCTGAACGGGTTTTCGGCAGGCCTGGCGCCCACTGGATAATTTCCGGTTTGGCGATGGCGCCAATTTCCTTGCCGACGAAATCCCGCAGCTCCTTCATCAGGGCGTCTGTCGCTTCCACACCCTTCATCAGGCTGACGTAGGCGTAGATGCCCTGGCCCTTGATATCGTGGGGAAATCCGACCACGGCGGCTTCGGCAATGGCGTCGTGCAGCACCAGGGCGCTTTCGATCTCGGCGGTACCCAGGCGATGGCCGCTGACGTTGAGTACGTCGTCGACACGGCCGGTGATCCACCAGTAGCCATCTTCGTCGCGACGGGCACCGTCACCGGTGAAGTAATAGCCCTTGTACGTTGAATAATAGGTATCGATGCAACGCTGGTGATCCCCGTACACGGTGCGCAGCTGGCTGGGCCAGCTCGCGGTAATGACGAGGTTGCCCGATGTGGCGCCCTCGAGAATCTTGCCTTCCGGATCGACCAGGGCCGGCTGCACGCCGAAGAACGGCAGGGTGGCCGAGCCCGGTTTGAGATCGATGGCCCCCGGTATTGGTGTGATCATGTGGCCGCCGGTTTCGGTCTGCCACCAGGTGTCCATGATCGGGCAGCGGCCATTGCCGACAACATGGTAATACCATTCCCAGGCTTCCGGGTTGATGGGTTCGCCCACCGTGCCCAGGATTTTCAATGATGCCCGTGATGTGCAGGTCACCATGTCATCGCCCTGTGCCATGAGGGCGCGGATGGCAGTGGGCGCCGTGTAGAAGGTGTTCACCTGGTATTTGTCGATCACCTGCCAGAAGCGTGAGCAGTCCGGGTAGTTGGGCACGCCCTCGAACATCAGCGTGGTGGCGGCATTGGCCAGCGGACCATAGACGATATAGGTATGGCCGGTTACCCAGCCGACGTCGGCGGCGCACCAGTAGATGTCGCCGTCATGATAATCGAACACATACTTGTGGGTCATGGCGGCCATCAGCAGGTAGCCGCCTGTAGTGTGCAGCACACCCTTGGGCTTGCCGGTTGAGCCGGACGTGTAGAGGATGAACAGGGGGTCCTCGCTGTCCATCGGTTCGGGTTCGCAGGTCGCATTCGCATTCGCGGTTGCCTCGTGGTACCAGATATCCTTGCTGGCATCCCACGCGACTGGATTGCCAGTTCGTTGCACGACCAGGACGGTGTGCACGTTCGGGCATTTCGCCACGGCGGTATCCGTATTCACTTTCAGGGGGAAGACGCGGCCACCGCGTACGCTTTCATCGGAAGTGATGACCACGCGGCAATCGGAATCGAGAATCCTGTCCTTGAGGGAGTCGGGCGAGAAGCCGCCAAAGACCACTGAATGTACAGCGCCGATGCGGGCGCAGGCCAGCATGGCAAAAGCCGCCTCGGGAATCATCGGCATATAGATGCAGACACGGTCGCCTTTGCTGACACCGCGGTCCTTCAGGACGTTGGCCATCTTGCAGACGGCATCGTGCAGTTCCTGGTAGGTGATCTTGCGCTCGGTGCCTGGTTCATCACCTTCCCAGATAATGGCAACCTGGTCTGCCCACCGCGGCAGGTGACGGTCGATGCAGTTTGACGTGACGTTGAGCTTGCCGCCGAGGAACCACTTGATATCCCCCTTCGCCATATCGCATTCGCTGACCTTGGTGAACGGTGTCATCCAGTCCAGGAATGTGGTGGCCTGTTCTGACCAGAAAGCATCGGGTGTCTCGATGGAGGCCTTGTACATGGCGTCGTACTTGGCTTTGTCCAGGTGTGCGGATTTTTTCAGGGCTTCAGGAACGGGATGGGTCTTTATTTCAAACACGGGGGCTCCTTGTTAAAGGGAATTACTGAGTTATCAAACTGGTCATCCGGACCCGTTTTATAGCACGGCCTTGGGAAAATACGCCAGATTATGCTGCACTGACGTCGGCGCGGTACGTCATTGTGCCGCAACCGGAATCAATCCCCCCGTCTGAACCGGGTATCAGGCTGCCTGTACTGGTATAGTGTTGCTGGACCTGAGAACGGTATTGGTCTCATCCAGGTACACCAGCCTGGGTTTGTGGTTCAGGAGCTCGGCTTCGGTATAGCTGCCATAGGCACAGATGATTACCCTGTCCCCCACATTGGCCTTATGGGCAGCCGCGCCGTTCACGGAAATGATACCGGAGCCATGTTGCGCGCGAATCGCGTAGGTGGTGAAGCGCTCGCCGTTGGAGATGTTGTAGATCTGGATCTGCTCGAATTCACGGATGCCTGCCGTATCCAGCAGGGTGCCATCGATGGCGCACGAGCCTTCGTAATCCAGCTCTGAGTGGGTCACACAGGCCTTGTGAAGCTTGGCTTTCAATATCAGGGTTAGCACTTTCTTACCTCGAAGTACCTTCTCTTGCACTATTACAGGGATTTCGAACCTGCCGGATTCACGGCGGGGCGCATTATCCCAAAAAAGGGACGCCTTTATCAAACACGGGATTGAGGCCGCGCGGGGCTTACTCTTCTTCCCCGCCATGCGCCGGCATGTAGTCGTCATCATCGAAATCGGCGTCATTGAGCAGGTATTCGAACTCCGGGTCCACGACAACCTTGCCTTCCATGGCCTCGCGGCCCATCAGCATCATGTAGGTCATTTCGGAGCGGTCGGTCAGGGTGAGCTTGATCGGCCACTCGCGGCCGGCAAGACGGATAGTGGTGGTGATGACGACCCGTTTTTCGGTGTCGGCGGAGGAGCTTTTCACGGTTTTGGTACCCTGTACCGGGGCGGTGGTGCGGATGACCGAATCGACGTTGTGGATGTCAGGATGCAGGTCGAAACTGACATAGCTCTTGCCGCCCTTGTTGAACTCCTCGATGTTGTCTACGTGCAGTGAAGAAGTGGCCGCGCCGGTATCCACGCGGACATGCATTTTCTCGATGCCAAGGTCCGGCAGGTCGCATAATTCCAGTGCGCCCACTTTCAGTTTCGACAGTCTTGTATATGACATACGTATTCCCCTGGACCTTTATGTGCGCAGATCCCGGTTAGCCTTTGCCTTTGGGTTTGTTGGGACCCAGCACAGAATCCTTTTCGATGTACTCGATGATTTTGTCGGCTACGTTCTTGCCGGTGGCAGTCTCGATGCCTTCCAGTCCGGGTGAAGAGTTTACCTCGATGACCAGCGGGCCATGGGACGAGCGGATGAGGTCCACGCCGGCCAGGTCGAGGCCCATGACCTGGGCCGCGCGAACCGCCAGGGAGCGTTCGTCGGGGTGCAGGCGGATCACTTCCGCCGTGCCGCCACGGTGCAGGTTGGAACGGTATTCGCCCTTGCTGGCCTTGCGCTGCATGGCGGCGATGACTTTCTTGCCGACGACAAAACAGCGGATGTCGGAACCACCGGCCTCGCGAATGAATTCCTGGACCAGGAAGTCGGAACCGATGCCCATGAAGGCATTGATCAGTGCTTCCGCGGCCTTCTTGGTTTCCGCCAGGAGGACTCCGTCACCATGAGTGCTTTCGGTGAGTTTCAGGATCAGCGGGGCACCGCCAACCGATTCGATCAGTTTGTCCGTGGCACGCGCCGAGTGGGCGTAACTGGTGACGGGCTGTCCTATGCCCTTGCGCGCCAGCAACTGGTGTGCACGCAGCTTGTCGCGGGACCGCGTGATGGCAATGGATTCATTGATGGAATACACGTGACCCACTTCGAACTGGCGCAGCACGGCGCAGCCATAAGCGGTGATGCTGGCGCCGATGCGGGGAATGACGGCATCAAACTCCAGTTCCTCGACTATTTCCGCGTTGCGCTGGTAAAACACCGTCGGGTCGTTCGCCGTGATGTTCATGTAGCACTTCAGGACGTCGATGACGCGCACTTCGTGGCCGCGCTCCCGCGCGGCTTCCACCAGCCGGCGGGTGGAGTAAAGGTTGCGGTTTCTGGAAAGAATGCCGATGCGCATGAGATTTGATAGCCGGGTCAGGTTGTTGCTGCAGGAAGTGGTCAATACTATGCCAGCCATTGGCATAAATAAAGCAGACAGTCCTCAGCGGGTGATTCGGATATTGTCTATCAGGCGCGTTTTGCCGAGCCACGCCGCGGCAAGGATGACGAGGTCGTTATCCTCGTGTTGTGCGGCGTCCAGGGTTTGGGCGTTGCAAACGGTGAAGTAGTCGGTTCGGAATCCTGCCTTGTCCAGCTCAGCCCGGGCGCTGGCTTCAAGGTGCGTGAAATCGGCCTGGCCGGTTTCGATGGCTGTTGATGCAGCCACCAGCTGATCGTGCAACAGTGGGGCCAGTGCCAGCTGCCCTGCGTCAAGGTAGCCGTTTCTGGAACTCAGTGCCAGGCCCTCGGCATTCCTGATGATGGGCACACCTTCGATCCTGACCGGCATGCACAGGTCGGCGGTCATTTTCCGGATCACCTGCAGCTGCTGGTAATCCTTTTCACCGAAAAAGGCGATGTCAGGCTGTGACAGATTGAACAGTTTGGATACTACGGTGCAGACGCCGTCGAAATGCCCGGGCCGGCTGGCCCCGCAATGTTTTGCGGAAAACCCCGGGACGCTGACGAGGGTCTGGCCCTGCAGACCGTTTGGGTACATTGCACTCACGGCTGGAACGAACACCGCGTCGCAACCGGCAGAAGTGAGCAAGTCGCAGTCAGCCTGCAGGGTGCGCGGATAGTTGTCGAGATCCTCGGTCGGACCGAACTGCAGCGGATTGACGAAGATGGTGGCCAGCACAAAGTCAGCTTGCTCGCGTGCTGCCGCGACCAGTGCCAGGTGACCGTCATGCAGGTTGCCCATGGTGGGCACCAGGCCGATGGTGCGACCGGACTTGCGCAGGCCCCTGAGCTGCTGCTGCAGGGCATCCCTTGATTCAAAAATTTGCATAACTGGGAGGATCAGTCGTAGGCGTGTTCGGGGCCGGGGAAAGTGCCGTCCTTGACGGCCTTGACGTAAGCAGAGATAGCGCCCGGTATCCCGTTGCCGGAATCCGCGAGGAAGTTCTTCACGAATTTCGGCGTGATGGGCGAGATGCCGAGCAGGTCGTGCAGCACCATGATCTGGCCGTCCACGTCGACACCGGCGCCAATGCCGATTACCGGGATGGTGAGGGCATTGCTGATTGCCTTCGCCAGCGTGCCAGGCACGGACTCCAGCAGGAGGCAACTGGCGCCGGAAGCCTCGAGCAGGCGGGCTTCCTCGATCATGGTGTCGGCCTGTTCCGGGTCGCGACCCTGGACCAGGAAGCCGCCGATGCGATTGACGGATTGCGGTGTCAGGCCCATGTGCGAACACACGGGAATACCGCGTTCGGCGAGCAGGCGGGTGGATTCGGCGATCCATGCACCGCCCTCCAGCTTCACCATCTGGGCGCCTGCACGCATCAGGCGGGCGGCGTTTTCCAGCGTCTGGGCCTCGGAGGCGTATGACATGAAAGGCAGGTCGGCGATCAGCAGGGAGCCCTTGCTGCCGCGCTTGACGCATTCCATGTGATAGATGACATCTTCCATGGTGACGGGCAGGGTGGTGTCATGGCCCTGGATAACCATACCCAGGGAATCACCGACCAGGATGACCTCCACGCCGGCGTCTCCCAGCAGCCCCGCAAAAAGAGCGTCATAGCATGTCAGGCAGGCGAATTTTTCACCGGCGGCCTTAAGCTTGTGAAGTGTGTTGACGGTGACCTTTTTCATTGATTATTGGTTTGTGTTTCTTTTCAAGTTGCACTCATTAACGCAAGGATAGGCAATATTCTGGATTAGAGCAGGGTGGGCCTGGGGTTGAAGTAATTCCTGCTCCCCTTGCGGGTCGTGAGGATGTAATCCAGCAACTGGTCGTAGTCCTCGTCGTTGTTGACCAGGTCGATCTCGGCGCTGTTCACTACCAGCAGTGTCGAGTCGTCATAGTAGTGAAAAAACTCGGTGTATGCATTACTGAGATTTTCCAGGTAGCGTTTTTCGATCAGTTGTTCCGACTGGATGCCGCGCTTCTGGATGCGTTCGATCAGGACTTCCACGGGTGCCTGCAGGTATATGACAAGATCAGGCTGCGGGGCATCGATGGTCAGGTGTTCATAGACGTTCTGGTACAGCTTGAATTCATCGGTATCCAGGTTCTGGCGGGCAAACAGGCGATCTTTCTCCATCAGGAAGTCGGCCACGCGAACCGGTTCGAACATGTCGTCCTGGCGCAGGTCCTGTATCTGCTGGGCGCGTTGGAACAGGAAGAACAACTGCGTCGCCAACGCCATTTGGCGCGGGTCGCGGTAAAAGCGTTCAAGGAAGGGGTTGTCCTCGCTCTTCTCAAGCAGGATCTCGTAATTGAAGCTCTTGGCCAGGCGCTTGGCGAGGCTGGTCTTGCCAACACCTATAGGGCCTTCAACAGCGATATACCGCGGTATGGAGGAGGATTTGTTGATGTCTTGTGCCACTGGCTTGCCGCTGTATGGTGGAGTCGGGATGCAACGGGCCGGCTGGCCAGGCCTGCCCTTATCCTGCGCTCCTGTTGTTTCGGGAAGATTTTACTCTGCGTTTGCCGGATTTTGAATGACGTCGCCCACCCCGGTTGGGGGACAGCATCTGGTCACGCTGGGTTTTATCGGCAGTCTGGAACTCCGTCCACCACGCGCCCAGTCCTTCCATGTCCTCACCGGCCTGTTCGCGCAACAGGACGAAATCGTAAGCGGCCCTGAAGCGCTTGTGGTTCATCAGTACATTGGCGCGTTTCCGGCGCGGCAGGCGCAACTGGAATTCCCAGATCTCCCGCATCGGGATGCTGAACCGCTTGGGTATCGATATGCGGCTCACCTGTTCACTGACCACATCCTGAGCGGCGTGGTGCATGGCGACCATAGGGGGCATATTTTCGTCCAGGTTCGCCCGGTACTGCCTGTCGAGGGCCGGCCACAGGATGGCGGCGAGCAGGAAAGCAGGTGTGACACTTTTCATGTCCTTGATGCGCTGGTCGGTGCTGGCGAATGCCAAGCGCAGTATGTTCTCCATCAGCCCGTTGTCATCCTGCAGGGCCTTGGCGGTGGAGGGGAACAGGTGCCTGAACACGTCATGCCGGCACAGGAGTTCATAACTTTCCAGGGAATTGCCGGTGAAAAACAGCTTCAATACTTCATCGAAAAGCCGGGCGGAGGGAATGGATTCCAGCATGTGTGCCAATGGTTGTATGGGCGCTTCCGTCTCTGGGGCAATGTCAAAGCCGAGTTTTGCCGACAGACGAACGGCACGGAGTATGCGTACGGGATCTTCACGGTAGCGCTGCTCCGGATCACCGATCATGCGCAGGCAGCGGTTGTCCAGGTCGGTTTTGCCATTGACATAGTCATGCACCTGGAAATTTTTTACGGTGTAGTAAAGCGCGTTGACCGTGAAATCGCGGCGCACGACATCTTCTTCGAGGGTGCCATAGACGTTGTCCCTGAGAATCATGCCGCTCTGGGAATGGGCTGAATCGATATGCTTGACGCTGCGGGCAAGACGTTCGCCCTGGATTTCCACGCTGTCGGTGTTGCTGGCCCGAAATGTCGAGACCTCGATGATTTCGCGCCCCATGGTCACATGCACAATACGAAAACGGCGGCCGATGATGCGTGCATTGCGGAATTCGGCCTTGACCTGCTCCGGCGTGGCGTCCGTGGCCACATCGAAATCCTTGGGCTGCTTGCCCAACAACAGGTCCCTGACGGCACCGCCGACGATGAAAGCCTTGTACCCGGCATCATTGAGCGTGTAGAGCACACGCAGGCAGCCCGGGCTGATATGTTTGCGGGAAATGCAGTGCTGGTCGCGGTTGAGGATGACGGGGGTTAACAACGGAGCCTGGCAGGGGGATGCCGGGTGGTCGGGTGTGGAGGTGGGTTTTTGGCTCAAAATTCTGACTCTGCTGGGGAAGCAGCCATTTTACACGGATAGGCGGTGGTCGGGTAATTGTCTGGAGGGATCAGGAGCCGTACATATAAAGCCTTACACCTAAAGCCTTACATATAAAACAGGGGAAGTGCTTGGCACTTCCCCTGTCAATGAGGCGTTTCATTATTATTGTTGTAATTATTGCAGCTTCCATGTCTGCAGCAAGGCAGCCTATCTGGCTGCTGGAAAAGGGAATCGCCCTTACCTTAAATTTATTGACCCTACAGTTTACCCCCCGGATAGCTGCTGTTTGCCAGTTCTCTTTTTTTCCGGAGCCACAGCCAAAGACTGCTAACTTAAGTCAAGAAGCCCTGCTGTTATCATTATTGGATGCAGGTGCCGGGAAAATATAAGTCACATCCCGGGTTATTTTCAAAGACTTTTTACAATTATTTAACAATTGGTGATTCCGGCAGTTGGCAGATGCTGTTTGCACCAGGTGCCGATGGCGGCAATGCTGTTTGTAAATGTAACCCGGAGTGCGAAAAAGGGTAACGGATTGGCTGATGTGTTCGCTTATGCCGGCCAGGCAGGTCATTGTGGCCGTCAGCTCAACGTTGTTTCTTCTTGCGGGGAATATCGAAGCGCTGGCGACGCTCCCACAGACACTTGCGACTGATGCCGAGTTTCTTGGCGAGTTCTGTCTCATTCATCTGGTCCTGGTGTTCGAGAACGAAGCGCTGGAAATAATCCTTCAGTGAAAGATCCTTGTCCTGGCTGTCTTCCGGATTCTTTTCAGGCGCCTGGTTCTGCACCTGGTTCGACATGGAATCGATTTTCACCAGTTCCACGTCCAGCCCCAGCATGTCCATGGGTATGTCCTCGCCCTCCGTCATGATCACGGCACGCTCGATGGCATTCTCCAGTTCGCGCACATTACCGTGCCAGGGGTAGGTGGAGATGGCCTGGATGGCATCGGCACTGAATTTTTTCAGGGGCATGTCAAGGCGGTTGCAGCATATCTCCAGTTTCCTGTCCGCCAGTTCCAGGATGTCGGAGCCGCGTTCGCGCAGCGGCGGTATCTGCAGGGGCATCACGTTGATCCTGTAGAAAAGGTCTTCCCGAAAGCGGCCTTCACTGACCAGCTGCTTCAGGTCGCGGGCTGTAGCCGCTACCAGGCGGATATCCACCTTCTGGGATTGCACAGAACCGACTTTGCGTATCTCGTGCTTCTCTAGAACGCGCAGCAGCCGGGCCTGTGCATCCACCGGCAATTCGCCGATTTCATCGAGAAAAAGGGTGCCATTGTTGGCAGACTCCACCAGGCCGGTGCGGGTGGAATTGGCCCCGGGAAAGGCGCCCTTTTCGTGGCCGAACAATTCGGACTCGATGAGGTTTTCCGGTATGGCGGCGCAGTTGACGGATACCAGGCTGGCATCCTTGCGGGTGCTCGCTTCATGCAGAGCCCTGGCGACCAGTTCCTTTCCCGTGCCGGATTCTCCCTGTATCAGGACTGAAGAATTGGTCTGCGCGATCTTGCGAATGCGGCGGAACAATTCGCGCATGCCAGGACAGTGGCCGACCATCCCCCTGACTGGTTCATCACTGGCGCGGGCATCAGCATCCTCCCGGTTTTTCTCCTTGGCGTTGCTGTCCAGGAGACGATTGATGGCGGTGAGAATTTCCTCGGGATCCAGCGGAATGGACAGGTAGTTGATGGCACCTATCTGCAGCGAGTCGATCGAATTTCGCAGGCTGGCATAGCTGGTGAGGATCAGCATCGGGGTGATGGTGCGTCGAAGCAGGGTGGTGCCGGGGTCGCCGGGAAGTCGCAGGTCCGCAATGATCACTGTGAACTTGTCGAGATCGAGACCAGCGGTGTCCTCCACCGAAGCGGATTCGGTCACTTCAAAGCCGTTTCGCTCCAGCAGGCGGCGCAGGGCCTTGCGGAGCTCCTTGTCGTCTTCAACTACCAGGATATGCTGCATGTGCTATTACGGGCGTTGTGAGGCCGGTGGCCGGATCCAGGCGCCTGCTATTGGGCAGGAAACCGCTATATCCGTCAAAAGTAACAAATAACATTGTTTCTTTTCTACACATTTTTCAGGAAATTTAACCGTGCCGGTGCTGCAAACGCCATTATTGCAGCGCAGCATGGCCATGGTAAGACCGTTGGCTGTGCTGCTACCAAACGTGACAGGGATGCCGGATCAGACCGGCTGGGTTTCAGGCAACACGGTGACACCTGCCAGGCGCGAAGGGTCCCAGTGGCGGATTGCCCAGGCGAGGATATCCCCGGGGGCGGCGGCGGACAGGGCGGGGTCGGGATCCTGGCCAAGATAGGCGAGCGCAGCAAGCAGCAGTGGCGCCGGGTGAGTCGTGTCGATGGGAGCAGCCATGTGTTGCTTGCTCAGTTTCTGTCCATCCTGGTTAACTATGACGGGTATATGGGCGTAAGTGGCTGCAGGGCAGCCCAGCAGCTGCTGCAGGTAGCACTGGCGTGGCGTGGAATCCATGAGGTCGATGCCGCGCACGATATCGGTGATGCCCTGGAAGGCATCATCGACTACGACTGCCAGCTGGTAGGCGAAAAATCCGTCCTTGCGGCGAATGATGAAATCCCCGACTTCCCGTGCCAGGTTTTGCTGCTGCCTGCCCTGGATACGGTCGTCGAATGCCAGGGTCATGTCGTTGACGCGGCAGCGCAGAGCCATACCGGGCCTGTCTTCCAGGCTCCGGTCTCGGCATGTGCCTGGATAAATGCCGTCATGATCCTGTACTTGCTGACGGGAGCAGTCACAGGCGAAAACCAGGCCCTGGCTGGCCAGAGCCATGATGGCTTCCTGGTAGGCGGCATGGCGGGCGCTCTGGTAAAGCACGGGGCCGTCCCAGTGCAGGCCGAGGGCCTCGATTTGAAACAGAATCTGGTCGGCGGCTTCCGGGCTTTCCCTGGGCGGGTCGAGATCTTCCATGCGCATCAACCAGGTGCCGTCATTACTGCGGGCATCACACCAGGAGGCCAATGCGGCAACGAGCGAGCCCATGTGCAGCGGGCCTGACGGAGATGGAGCGAAACGGCCGATGTAAGGCTTGGGGGAGGTGTCGCCGGAAGCTTTAACAGTCATTGGCTAAAGCTCCCGGCCGTGTCCGGACGGTGGTGAAACGGGAAAACGGAAGCGAAGGAGCCCGCTCAGGCGCCCAGCTGCTTTTCCTTTATTTCGTCCAGGGTTTTGCAATCGATGCATTTGTTGGCGGTTGGCCTGGCTTCCAGTCGGCGGATACCGATTTCGACACCGCAGGAATCACACCAGCCATAATCATCGTTGGCGATCAGTTCGATCGTGCTGTCGATTTTCTTGATCAACCTGCGCTCGCGGTCGCGGGTGCGCAGTTCGATGCTGAATTCTTCCTCCAGGGTGGCGCGGTCTGCCGGGTCGGGCGGGTTCGCCGCCTCATCCTGCATGTGGTGCACGGTGCGGTCGACTTCTTCCATCAGGTTGTTGCGCCAACTGAGCAAAATATTCTTGAAATGCTCCTTCTGAGCTTCATTCATGTACTCCTCACCACGCTTGATCTTGTAAGGAGAGAAACCTCTGGCCTGCATATGTGAATCCGATGCTTTGACTGCAGCTACGGCCGGGGTGGTGGCGGTAGCTTTAGCTGGGGTTTTGGATGATGCTTTTGTTACGGCTTTTTTTGCCTTGGGTGCCGCCTTGGCTTTTGGCGCCTTGGCTTGTTTCGCTTTCGGCGCAGCTTTGGCTTTTTTCACCTTGGCTTTTTTCGCTGTTGCCTTGGTCTTCGCTTTGACCTTGGCCTTCGCTTTCGCCTTGGGTTTGGTTTTGGCCTTGGCTTTCTTCGCCTTGGGACCTGCCTTTACCTTCGACCGGCTTGATGCCTTGGCCTTGACGGCAGCTTTTTTAGCCTTGGCTTTTGTCTTGGCTTGGACCTTGGTTTTGGCCCTTGTCTTCGCTTTGGCCTTGGCTTTCGCTTTGCTCTTCGGGGGGGATTTTCTGGTTGCCATTCCTGGTCTCAAAAACTAATCTTTAGAATTAAATGTAAAAATTACTTCAATTACAGGCTCGCCGTTTTGCGAGGCACGCTACGCTACCAGATTATCAATTCCAGTTCCATAAAAAAACGTGATTTTTCCCGTCTTGCGCCTGTGCGCGGCACAATGCGAATGCTTTTCCAAACATGAAATTCAATCCACCATTTCAGACCGCTAAACTGCTGCGGCGATACAAGCGCTTCCTGGCGGATATTGAGCTGCCCGATGGCGGTGTCATGACGATCCATTGCCCGAACACGGGGTCGATGATGCACTGCAAAGAGCCGGGCTCCCGTATCTGGTATTCGACGTCAGACAGCAAGACCCGAAAATACCCGCATACTTTCGAAGTGATCGAGGTGGCTGGTAAAAAACTGGCAGGCATCAATACGGGCAGGGCCAACGCCCTCGTGCGCGAGGCGGTAACGGAAAATGTGGTGCCGCTGCTGTCCGGCTACCGTCGCGTGCAGCAGGAGGTCAAATACGGCAGGGAAAACAGCCGCATAGATTTCCTTCTGCGTGAGCATCCCGGGCGCCCCGGCGAAGACTGCTATATCGAGGTCAAGAACGTCACGCTGGGCGAGTCAGGTGGACTGGGGCTGTTCCCGGACGCAGTATCCACCCGCGGTACCAAGCATCTCCGCGAGCTGATGCATATCGCGGAACAAGGGGATCGCGCGGTGTTGTTTTTCTGTGTGCAGCATACCGGCATTGAGCGGGTGGAGCCGGCCGTTGCCATTGATCCCGACTACAGCGCGACGCTGGCGGAGGCTGCGGCAGCCGGCGTGGAACTGATGGCCTGGCGGGCGCGCATCGGCCCCAAAGAGATCAGGCTGGTCGAGGAGATTCCGGTAGTTCTGCCTCATCGATCATGAGCATGCCATCCGCAACCTGGTAGCCCACTGACCACAGCGCGTCACCCAGGCAGGGACCCTGGATGCAATTGCCTGTATCGATCTCGAAAAAAGCACCGTGGTTGGCGCAGCGGATATAGAGCCCCTCTGAATCGAGAAAGCTGTCGGGCTCCCAGTCAAGGGCGATGCCCAGGTGCGGGCAGCGATTCAGGTAAATATAAATTTTGCTGTGATTCCTGACGGCGAACAGCCGTGTTCCCTGCAGGGTGAAACCCCGGGCACTGCCCTCGGGAATGTCATCAACATGGCACAGGGGGACGGCCACGGGCGTGTATCAGACAGCCAGTGCCTGTTCGAAGTCGGCCAGCAGGTCCTCGGTGTCCTCTATGCCCACCGACAGCCGGATCATGGAATCGGCGATCCCCATGGAGGCGCGCCGCTCTGCACCCATCTCGAAATAGATAGTGTGCGCCACCGGGATGCCGAGTGTGCGGTTGTCACCGAGATGGCTGGAAGACACCACCAGTTCCAGCCTGTTGAGAAAGTCGAAACAATCCACCTTGTCATCCAGTTCTATACTGAGCAGGACGCCGAAATGGCGGAACAGCTGTTTCGCCCGCGCATGCTGCGGGTGATCCGGCAGGCCGGGATAGAACACCTTGCGCACGTTGGGATGCCTGGCGCAGAACTCGGCTATGGCCATGGCGTTGGCACAGGCCTTGTCCAGGCGCAGGCTCAGGGTATCGCTGCCCACCGATATGTGGTGGGCCGCTTCCGGGGCCAGGGAGGCACCGAAATCCCGCAGGCCTTTTTTGCGGATCTGCGTGATGCCCCACTGTGCGGGATCGAGATTCTTGTAGTTATCGTAAATGTTCGGGTAGGTCGTCCAGTCATACAGGCCGGTATCAGTGACGCTGCCGCCTAGGGCATTGCCGTGGCCGCCGATGGTCTTGGTCAGCGAATTGGTGATCAGGCTGGCTTTTGCGGTGACCGGTTTGAACAGCCAGGGCGAGGTCATGGTGTTATCCACGAAATACACCAGGTTGCGCGCTTCGCACAGGTCGCCGATGGCGACCAGGTCTGCAACCTGGGTCACGGGGTTGGCAATGGTTTCCACGAACACCAGACGCGTGTTGTCCTTGATGGCGGCTTCCACGTGCTTCACGTTGGTGGCATCCACGAAGCTCACCTCGATACCCAGTTCCTGGAACGTGCTGAACAGCGAGTTGGTGTTGCCGAACAGGAAGGCGCTGGACACGATATGGTCTCCCTGCCTGAGCAGGGCCAGCAGCGTGGAGCCGATGGCCGCCATGCCGGTGCCGAAGACCACCGAGGCCATACCTTCCTCCAGTTTCGTTACCTTCTGCGAGAGCGCCTCGATGGTGGGATTGTTCTGGCGGCCATAGGCAAAGCCCTTGCGCTTGTTCTGGAATACTTCTGCCAGCTCCCGGGCATCCTCGTAGGCAAAGGCGACCGACGGATGTATTGGCTTGTGCAATACCCCGTGCTCCGGTTTGCCTTCCCTGTCGGAATGCAGCACCGTACTGTTGAAGCCTTTCTTCGTTGCCATGATGGTGTGGTTTACCCTGTTTGCCGGGACCCTGAAAAATCAGGACTGCGGATGATACTCCTGCTGGCTTTGACAAGCAAAACAGCAAGGCGCCTCGGGCTGCACGTCAAGTCGGCCCGGCTCGATGTCGTTGCCGCACACATCGCAGTAGCCGTAATCCCCGGACATGATCCGCGCCAGGGCCCTGTGCACGAGCCTCAGGCGTGCCGTGACATTGCGCAGCGTCGATTGCGCCATGTTCTGTTGCTGGAGCGCATCCATGCGCGACAGGCGGCCGATCTTGGTCTGGTCGAGGACGACGGTGCCGGCAGCCGACCTGCCGGCTTCGAGCTGTGCGCAGAGTTCATCCCGCAATCCTTCCAGGCGTTCCCGGTGATCTGACAACTGTGCATCATTCAGCACGGCTCTGGCCCTCGCTGCCAAAGGCCCTGAAAAACGGGCGGGCGGCAATGCTGTCGGTGATCGCTTCGAGTCGTTGCAGGTAGGCGTCGGACTCACGGCTGCCATACTGCTCGATGAACTCCTCTTCGGTCATGCCGTCATAGGTGCCCAGTGGCGGCAGGTAGTCGGCATCGGTCAGTGTGTCCAGTATCACTTCCTGGAATCGCCTGGCGTCTGCTTCCGAGCGGCTGGCCAGTATGCCCAGCATGGTACCGGCCTGGTTGGCCGCAATGTCGGTAAAACTGAACCCCGTGCCGAAACGCGAATCGCTGACCTCCTTGTAGACTGTCAGTACCTGCACCATGGTGGCGCCGGCCGATGCGGCAATAGCCGCCGAACTGACCACGTGCCTGGCAAGATCTTCCCGCGACTCGATGACGACCCTCACTTTGCGGGGTTCGGTGATGGCAACCTCAGTGCCGATCAACTGGTCCAGGTCGAGGTCGGTCATGTAGGCGGTCAGCACGATGAATATGGCGCGGTTTTCGGCCACGGCGTCGGCGCCGCCGGCACTGTTGATGCTGGCATTGAGAAAGAGTGGGCGCAGCAGGTCATTGAGCCTGACGGTATTGATGCCTTGCGGCAGTTCTGAGAGATGGCCAGCTAACCTGTCATGGATTACAAGCAGGCGGTCGGCTTCCCGGGCACTGACGAATACCTGCCGTGCCTGGCTTTCAAGCTGCTGCAGGTTGTCTTCCTGCCAGTCCAGCAGGATGACTACCCGTTCTTCCGTGATGGACTGGAAATGCAGCGACTGAAAGAACGCGGCGACCAGTTGATAGTTCTCGTCGACCGCAAGTCGTGCTGCCAGTGCCTGGCCCAGCGGTGCCAGCAGGGGGGAGGGCAGGGTCAGGCTGCCCGTATCCACGGAATCGATACGCAGGGTGTCATCGTCTTGCAGCAGATGCAGGGTGATGTTGAACCAGCGCACCACTCCGAAGACATTGACGGGTATGCTCATGGCCACATCGGCGCCATTGTCGACAAGTGCCGTGCGGATGTTGACTGAGGCCAGGATGGCATTGGAGTTCTTGATGTAGGTGGTCAGGGCGTTCAGTTCAGTTTCGGTAAGTCGCACTTCCTGGAAATCACTGGCCAGCAGCTGGCGCGGGTCGTGATCGATGAGCAATTGCTGTATTTCACTGATCTGGGCCTGGTCCAGTGGCGGGTTGGGCGCCAGGGCGGGACCCTGCTGCAGGACAAGCAGGAGCAGGATCAGGGGCAGGCTGGATATGCACGAGACCACGCTCGTGAGGAAAATATCGAACAGTTTCATGCAAATAGGGGCACTGGTTCACAGGAACCGGGTTCCTTAATTTCAACATTATGCGTTATCATGGCGCAATCACCGGTTCTTGGCCAGAATTTGCAGTGTGGTATCAGGATGTTACACGTCCTTTTTCACGTTTGTTTTAGGCGTTGGCCGGGCGCAGGTAAGGCAGGTCGCAACACCGGGGCATATTCACCGATAACAGGGCAAAGCAGGGCAACCGAGGTCAACGTTATGCGTGGTTACAGGGATTTAATTATCGGACTGGCAGCAGTCCTTGTACTGGCTTCTTGTACCAGTACGGATTCACAGACGGTGTATTCACCGGAAACCCGGACAACCTCCAGCGCAGCACAGGATCGCGAGGCCACCCTGGAGCAGCAGCGCGCCCTGGCGGAGGAGCGGGAGCGCCAGCGTCTGGCAGCGGAGCGTGAGGCCGAAGCCCGCCGAATTGCCGAGGAGCAGGAAGCCGCACGTCGTGCCGAGGAAGAACGCCTGGCTATGGAGCGCGAACGCCAGGAAGCGGAAGCCGCGGAACGCCGTGCCGCAGAACGCCAGCGTGAAATTGCTGCCCGCCGCGCCGCCGAACAGGCGCGTATCGCTGCCGCACAGCAGGCGCGCATCGAGGAGTTGCGTGCAGCAATCGCCGCCAATGAAGCGCAAACCGGCAATATCGAGGCCGCCAACGAAGTCCTGCGTCGCGCCATTGCAGCCGCCGAGGAGCTCAACGAGGCCCTGTCCGAGGAAGAAGAAAAGTACAACAATGCAGATCAGGCCACCGGCCAGCTGACCGAGGAACTCAACACCGCCCGCCTCGAGGAACTGGCCAACGAGGTGGAGAGCCTGAGCACCCAGGCACAGTCACTGATGTCCCAGCCCTGACAGGGGGCATAACTGGATCATGAGCAGGGAGAGCGAACCAGGCGACGTTGTCGCCTTTGCCCGGACTGACACCCGTCGCGAAGAAAAGCGACAGGCCAAGGCAAGCAATCTGCGCCAGCGATTCACTGCCGCCAGGAGTGCCTGCGAACCCAAATCAAAGGCGGCTGAACGCCTCAAGAAGCTCTTCAAAAATCCCGGCCGCAATCCTTCCAAAACGCCCTGAAATCAAGTCGTTCCGGGTACCCGTTCAAGCACTGTCCACGCTGCCGTGAAAAGGGCTAATTCCCTTTGTTTGTGCCCTGCGTTGTGGTAAAGTGCGCGGATTTTTTACGACCCCAATCAGAAAAATCACACGTTTACGGAGAGACCCGAATGCTTGGCGCAACTGGCTTGATTATCCTGCTTTCACTGTTTGGTATTGGTGTTGCTTTTTTCTACATGAAGAAGGTCACCGACATTCCTGTCGACCTTGGCCTGGGAAAAGAAGAGAGCGATCGTCTCAAATCCATTCATGGTGCAATTGCCGAAGGTGCAATGGCGTTCCTGAAGCAGGAATACAAGACACTGTCCTATTTCATGATCGGATTTGCCGTGGTTATCGCCCTGCTTACCGACAATCATGAAACCGAAGTCGCCAACGAGGGTGTCTGGACCGCAGTGTCATTCCTCTTTGGTGCCGTCATTTCCGTGCTTTCCGGCTACATCGGCATGAAAGTGGCCACAGCCGGTAATGCCCGTACCACCGTTTCCGCCCGTAACAGCCTCGCCGATGCATTCGTTGTCGCTATCAACTCCGGCGCCGTCATGGGCTTTTCCCTGGTTGGCCTCGCTACGCTCGGCCTGATCCTGATCTACCTGTTCATGAATATGGTGCTCGCCGATGTGCCGAACAACGTGCTGATGGAAGTCATCGCCGGTTTCGGCCTGGGTGGTTCCACAATCGCGCTGTTCGCCCGTGTTGGCGGCGGCATCTTCACCAAGGCGGCTGACGTTGGCGCCGACCTGGTGGGTAAGGTGGAAAAGGGCATCCCTGAAGATGACCCCCGCAATCCTGCGGTGATTGCCGACAACGTTGGCGACAACGTGGGTGACGTAGCCGGTATGGGCGCCGACCTGTTCGGTTCCTGTGCAGAAAGCACCTGTGCCGCACTGGTGATCAGCGCACTGGCCTTCGCCGCTGACCTCAATGCCATGCTTTACCCGATCATGATCACAGCCGTCGGCATTCCCGTGAGCCTGGTGACCAAGCTGATGGTAACCGTGAAAACCGAGGAGCAGGTAGGTCCTGCCCTGAAGCGCCTGCTCATGATATCAAGCGTCATGATGGCGGTTCTGATGTATTTCGTCACCGTGGCCATGATTCCTGAGTCCTTCGTGATTGACGAAGTCATGTACTCAGCCACCGGCGTTTACTTCTGCTTCCTGTCCGGCCTTGTTGCCGGCCTGGCAGTTGGCCTGCTGACCGAATACTACACCTCAGGTGATTACAAGCCCGTGCAGGAAATCGCCAAGTCCTGTGAAACCGGCGCTGCGACCAACATCATTTTCGGCCTGGCACTCGGCTACAAGAGCACCGTGCTGCCCTACCTGGCCATTGCCGTCAGCATTTTCGTTTCCTGGGAACTTGCCGGCATGTACGGTATCGCCATCGCCTCACTGGGCATGCTGGGTACCCTGGTCATTGCACTGATGATAGACGCTTATGGCCCGGTCGCCGACAACGCCGGTGGTATCGCCGAAATGGTCGGCCTGGACAAGGAAGTGCGTCGCCGCACCGACGTGCTCGATGCCGCAGGCAACACCACTGCCGCCATCGGCAAGGGCTTCGCCATCGGCGCCGCCATCCTGACTTCACTGGCCCTGTTCAGCGCCTTTATCACCCATTCCCAGAACCTGATGCGCGCCTTGCCCGAATACGGCGCCAATTACGATCTGGTCAGTGCCATCACCCTGCTCGACCCCACAGTCTATACCTCTCTGTTCATCGGGGCGGTACTGCCGTTCCTGTTCTCCGCCATGACCATGAAATCGGTGGGTGCCGCTGCCTTCGACATGATCGAGGAAGTGCGTCGCCAGTTCCGTGAAATTCCGGGCATCATGGAAGGCCAGGGCCGTCCTCAGTACGGCCAGTGCGTGGCCATCTCCACCCAGGCCGCCCTGCGTGAAATGATTGCCCCCGGCGTGCTCATCATCGGCACCCCGCTGGTCGTCGGCTTCCTGTTCGGCGTCCAGGCCGTGGCAGGCCTGCTGGCGGGTTCACTGGTGGCCGGCGGCGTGCTGGCGATCGCCTCGTCAAATTCCGGCGGCGCCTGGGACAATGCCAAGAAATACATTGAGAAGGGTCATCACGGCGGCAAGGGTTCTGAAGCACACAAGGCCGCGGTTATCGGCGATACCGTCGGCGACCCGCTGAAAGACACTTCAGGTCCGTCCCTGAACATCCTGATCAAGTTGTCCGCGATCCTGAGCCTGGTGTTCGCCCCGTTCTTCGTCAATTACGGCGGCCTTCTGGTTGGCTGATCCGCAGGCGGGAAATTAACGTAAGGGAAAGGGGGCATAGCCCCCTTTTTCTTTTAGAGTGAGTCCCATGTCATGAGCAACGGTCACAGTATTCATCCCAAGCCCGATTCAAACCTGAGCAAGGTCAGGCACATCGTCGTGGTTGCCTCTGGCAAGGGCGGTGTCGGCAAGTCCACCACTGCCGTGAACCTGGCGCTAGCGTTGTCACGCCAGGGCCACAAGACCGGCCTCTTCGATGCCGATATCTACGGCCCGAGCCAGCCGCTGATGCTGGGCATCGCACCGGGTACCCGTCCGGAGATAGAGGGCGGCAAGTTCATGCTGCCGGTGGAAGCCCATGGCATCAAGTGCAACTCCGTGGGCCTGCTGGTGGATGAAAATCAGGCCATGGTTTGGCGCGGCCCGATGGTAGTCGGCGCCTTCAACCAGATTCTCAACGATACCCGCTGGGGTGAACTGGACTTCCTGATCGTCGATATGCCGCCGGGCACCGGTGATATCCAGCTCAGCCTGGCCCAGAGCGTGCCGGTTACCGGTGCGGTTATCGTAACCACTCCGCAGGACGTGGCATTGCTGGATGCCAGGCGCGGCATCGAGATGTTCCGCAAGGTGGAAGTGCCGATTCTGGGTGTCGTGGAAAACATGAGCATTCACGTGTGCAGCAACTGTGGCCACAGCGAGCATATTTTCGGTGATGGCGGCGCTGCGCGTATCGCGGAAAACTACGGCGTGACGCTGCTGGGTGAACTGCCCCTGGATACGGCCATTCGCGAACAGTGCGACGCCGGCAATCCTGCCGTGGTGGCAGACCCCGATGGCAAAGTGGCGCAGATCTACCTGGATATTGCCGCAAAGGTAGCGAAGCAGCTTGCGGAGAACCCGGCAAGGAAAAGCGGGCCGACCATTTCGATCAGTGACGACTGACGGCGTTATTCCGCCGTAATTTCCCTGAGGTAGGCAAACAGCTTGCGCGAGGCGGCAGGGGACTTTTTCTCTGCCTGTTCTTTCTGCGCCTGCCGAATCAACGCCCGGGCATACTGGATATCAAATCCGGCGTAGTCCCTGATGAGTTCATCAAGCGTCGCCTGGTCACCTGCCAGCAATTGCGCGCGCACTTCCTCCAGGCGGTGAAAATGCCGCTTAGCCAGTTCCGCCTGCTGCCCCTGCTCATCAAGTACCTGCAGTATGGGTTCCGCATCAATGTCGCGCATAACCCGCCCGATGAATTGCAGCTGGCGTTTCTTGGCACCGCGCCGGTCGGGAATGCGTTTGTATTCCGCAATCGCCTGCAGCAGCTCGACTGGCAGGTTGCACTTGTCCAGCAGTGCCGACGGCAGTGTGGTGAGTGTTTCACCCAGGTCCTGCAGCGCATGCATATCCTTCTTGCGCCGCGTTTTGCTGAGTGGTTCCTCAGGCAGGTTGTCAATTAATTCGTCGTTGGTCATGTGCGCCAGATCAGTAAAAGACGGTGGCCAGGCCGAGGAAGGCCAGGAAGCCCACCACGTCGGTCACGGTCGTCATTGCCATGCTGCCGGCCAGGGCCGGGTCAATCTTCATGGATTTCAGGAACAGAGGCAGGAAAGCGCCTGCCAGGGCGGCCGTGAACAGGTTGATGATCATGGCGGTGGCAAAAATGATTCCGAGCTTCAGGTCGGAGAACCACAGTGTGGCAACTGCTCCGGCGACAGTGGCCAGCACCACGCCGTTCAGCATGGCAACCTGCAGTTCGCGGTTCATGAGCCAGCGCTGGTTGGTCCTGCCGATCTGGCCGATGGCCATGCTGCGAATCACCAGGGTCAGGGTCTGGTTGCCGGCCACGCCGCCCATGTTCGCCACTACAGTCATGAGGATGGCCAGTGCTACCACCTCGTCAATGGTTTCCGAGAAGCGGCTGATCACGGTGGCAGCGATAAAGGCATTCACCAGGTTGATGCCGAGCCAGATCGCACGGCGCTTGCTGGTTTTCAATACGGGCGCGAAGGTGTCCTCCTCCTCGTCGAGGCCATGCATGCCGAGCAGGGAATGTTCGGCGTCGTCCCGGATGACATCCACCACGTCGTCGATCGTGATGCGTCCCAGCAACCGGCCATCCTGATCCACGACGGGTGCTGACACCAGGTCCATGCGTTCGAACAATTGCGCGACTTCCCGTTCACTCATCCCTACCGGTATGGCATGGTAATCCGTGATCATGACTTCCTCGACCGTCAGATTCGGGTCCGACACCAGCAGCTTGCGCAGGGGCAGGATGCCGACCAGATGGTCATCCTTGCTGGTCACCAGGATATTGTCGGTCATGTGCGGGATCTCGTTATGCCGGCGCAGGTAGCGCAGGACCACATCCAGCGTGGTGCTGCGGCGAACCGTGATGGTGTCTGTGTTGAGCAGGCCGCCAGCAGTGTCCTCGGGATAGGACAGGACGGACTCCAGCCGGTTGCGGTCCTGCTCATCCATCGCCAGCAGTACCTGGTAGATGACCTGTTCCGGCAGCATCTGCAGGATGTCTGCGATGTCATCCGTTTCCAGGCCTTCGGTCAGCGAGGCCACTTCCTCGGGGCTCAGCTTGCCAAGGATGTCGGCCTGGATATCCTCGTTGAGGTAGTTGAGAACCTCACCCTCATTGTTTTTTTCCACCAGCTGCCAAAGCACTTCGCGGGCGGTATGGGGAGAAGATTCCAGCAGGTGGGCTATGGTCGGGGCGGGCAGGGCATTGAGCATGCGCCGGACGCGCACGAAGGCGCCACTTTCAAGAGCCGTGCTCAGCTCATGAAGATGGTCCTGTATCTGCGTGCTTTGTTCCTTCGACTCGAGCATGGGGTCAGCCTGCCTGGAGTTTCCTGCATTATAACCCGGCGATTATTTCTGGCTGTTCCACACGGTGAAATAGCTAGTGCCAGGGTAAGTTACTTTTTGTCATTCTCACCGAAATTGTTTTCCACAAGCGCCTTGATGGCTTCCAGCATTTCAGACTCGTCGGTGCCGTCGATCCTGAGGGTGAGCTTGCTGCCGGGAGAGGCCGCGAGCATCATCACCGGCAGGATGCTTTTACCGTCGACGGTTTTTTCACCATTGCTGATTTCAACACTGCTGGTGAACCTGGAAGTGGCTTCGACGAACTTGGCGGCTGCACGTGCGTGCAAGCCGGTTCGGTTCTTGATGGTTATAGCTGATTCAATCATAAACTGCGGTATTTCTGACAGGTAAAACCAGGATTAACGAATTTCCTTGTGCCTGACCTGTACATTTATTTTTTTGTTACTGAAGTTTGTTGTTAGTTTTTCACACAGGTAAACGGACCTATGGTGCCCTCCCGTACAACCGATGGCAATGGTTATATAGCTGCGGTTGTTGGCCTCGAACCTGGGCAGCCACCTTTCCAGGTAGTCCCGTATATCGTCATACATTTCCGTGACTTCCTGCTGTGAATCCAGGTAGTCGATGACGTCCTTGTGCATTCCGTTGAGTCCCCTCAAATTGATGATCCAGTAGGGATTGGGCAGGCACCGGACATCAAACACGATATCCGCATCCACCGGTACACCATACTTGAACCCGAATGACTGGAACTGCACCGCCATGCCTTTCGCATCGTGACGCGCCACCCGGTTCTTTATGATGTCCCGCAACTGGTGCAGGGACAGTGTACTGGTATCGATGGTCAGGTTGGCCAGTGAGATGATGGGTGATAACAGCTCCCGTTCCCGCTTTATGGCCTCCATGAGTCCCAGTTTCGCGCTGCTCAGCGGGTGCTTGCGTCGCGTTTCACTGAATCGTTTCAGGAGCGTATTGTCGTCGGCGTCCAGAAAGATGATCTGCCTGCCGATGCGGCCCTCGTCCAGAGAGGCAAATATATCGGGGAATTTTTCCAGGTCCTCCGAAATGTTCCTCGCATCGATACTGACCGCCACCTGCTGGAATTCCGGATGCAGGTCCTTGCTGACCCGGTCAGTCAATGTTCCGAGCATGCTGGCTGGCAGGTTGTCGACGCAGTAATAGCCGATATCTTCGAGCACGTGCAGGCAGGTACTCTTGCCTGAACCCGACCTTCCGCTGATGACTATTAGCTTCACTGTTTGTGAGTTGCCGGTTGCGCAGCCAGGACCGGTATAACGGCCTAGTTGCCGTCACCTGCTGCTATGGGTGCGGTTGCTGCCGAATACAGCTCGGCATTGGTGGTGCAGTTCCTGAGATTGGCGCAGTAATTGTTATCGTTGAAGCGCTCGGCCAGGGCGCGCAGCACTTCCAGGTGACCCTCTATGGTGTTTTCCGGTACCAGCAGGAAAAACAGCAGATCCACAGGCTTGCCATCGATAGCGTCGAAATCGACACCATTCTCCAGCTTGATCAGGCAGCCGATAGTGGACTGGCATTTCGGCACACGGCAGTGCGGGATGGCGATGCCGTTGCCAAGACCTGTGCTGCCAAGCTGCTCACGTGCGATGAGGGCGCTGTATATATGGTTGGCGTCCACCGATTTGACTTGTGCTGCAATCAGGTCGGCACTGGTCTCGATCAGTCGCTTCTTGCTGACGCCCTGGACATTACAGAAGGTCAGTTCCGGGGTCAGGATTGTTTTGATTTCCATACTGTGAATTCTCTGAATTTTTCTCTGAAAGAAAAGATCTACAACAATCGCTTTCTTTCATTGGAAGGGGCTATCGACAGCGATTCACGGTACTTGGCGATGGTACGACGGGCGATATTGATGCCCTGGTCGGAAAGCAACTGGGTGATCTTGCTGTCACTAAGGGGTTTTTGCGGATTTTCGGCAGCCACGAGTTTCTTGATCAGTGCCCGAATGGCGGTCGATGAACATTCACCACCGCCCTCGGTACCGACATGGCTGGAGAAAAAGTACTTCAGTTCAAATATACCCCGTGGTGTATGCATGTACTTCTGCGTCGTCACGCGGGATATGGTTGATTCGTGCATGCCGACAGCCTCGGCAATGTCATGCAGGACAAGAGGTTTCATGGCTTCCTCGCCATATTCGAGAAACCCCTTCTGGTGTTCGACGATCTTGGTGGAGACCTTCATCAGGGTCTCGTTGCGGCTGTGCAGGCTCTTGATGAACCAGCGCGCTTCCTGCAGGTTTTCCTTGATAAAGGTATTGTCCGCCTCCGAGCCCTTGCCATTGGCCAGCATGGCATATTCCGGATTGACCCGGATTTTTGGCGCCGTTTCCGGGTTCAGTTCCACATGCCAGCGTCCGTTGCGCTTGGTAACGAAGACATCGGGAACGATGTAAGAGGTGTCTGAGGGAGTGATTTCGGATCCCGGCTTGGGATTCAGGGACAGGATGATTTTCAGGGATTCCTTGAGTTCGTCTTCCTTGATTTTCAGCACTTTCATGATTTGCGCGTAATCATGGCTGGCCAGCTGTGCCAGGTGATCCTCGATGATGCGTGCAGCAGTTGCCACACCGGGAAAGTCCGGGTCAATCTGCCGCAGCTGCAATGCCAGGCATTCCTTCAGGTCCCGGTAGCCCACGCCCACGGGATCGAATTGCTGGATACGGTGCAGAACCGCCAGCACTTCCGCTTCATCGATATCCAGTTCGCGGATCAGTCCGGCATGGATGGATTCGACGGAAAGCGTAAGCTGGCCATTGGCATCGATGGCATCAATGATGGCCATGGCGATGAGCCTGTCGCCATCGGACATGGGTGTCAGGTTGAGCTGCCAGTTCAGGTGATCCTGCAGGGTGTCGGTCTTGCTGTTGCGCGTATCGAAATCGAAGTCATCACCATCGGCCGGTGCAGAAGAGGCCGGCATGGCGGTGTTGGTATAGATATCGTCCCAACTCGAATCAACGGACAGGTCATCGGGTATGTTCTTGTCCTCCCAGTTGTCGGCGCTGGAAAATTCGCCGTTGGGATCCTGATCGTTGTAGCTGTCGCTGTCGGCTTCCTTGCCCGAAGCAGTGGCCGAGAACTCCTCGCCTTCCTTGAATTCGCGTTCACCTTCGGCCTGGTTTTCGGAGTAGTCGGAGGATTCGCCGGACTCGTCGATTTCCAGCAACGGGTTGGATTCCAGGGCTTCCTGGATTTCCTGCTGCAGATCCAGAGTCGACAACTGCAGCAGGCGAATGGCCTGTTGCAACTGGGGGGTCATGGTGAGTTGCTGACCCAGTTTTAGCTGGAGTGCTAGCTTCATACAGAAGGTATTTTAATGCGGCAAAAATGCCTGCCGTTGACGTGATTTAGCCAGCCCCGCGGGGCTGAAACCGGGGCTGAAGAATAGCAAATTCCCGTGTTTTATTACAGGAAATCGTGGGGTTCGGAACGATTATTGCATTCCCGGAGCGGGCGGCTACATGCGGAACTGCTGCCCCAGGTACACTTCTCTAACCTGTTGATTTTCAAGAATTTCTCCAGGTGTGCCCGAAGCCAGGACCGAGCCCTCGCTGACGATGTAGGCTTTCTGGCAGATTTCCAGGGTTTCCCGGACGTTGTGGTCGGTGATCAGGATGCCGATGCCCCGGTCACTCAACTTGCCGATGATCTGCTTGATGTCGTTGACCGAGATGGGGTCGACCCCGGCAAACGGCTCATCAAGCAGGATGAAGGCCGGATCGGTGGCCAGGGCCCTGGCGATTTCCGCCCGTCGCCGCTCACCCCCGGACAGGCTCATCCCGAGGGTGTCGCGCAGGTGGCCGATGTGGAATTCGGCCATCAGGTGTTCCGCTTTCTGTTCCCGTTGCTGCCTGTCGAGTTCCGGCCGGGTTTCGAGAATGGCCAGGATGTTGTCCCTGACCGAGAGCTTGCGAAAAATGGAGGCTTCCTGAGGCAGGTAGCCGAGTCCCTTGCGGGCCCGTTCGTGCATGGGTTCACGCGTGACATCCTCGCCGTCGATGGACACCTTGCCGTGATCGGCCCTGACCAGGCCGATGATCATGTAGAACGACGTGGTTTTGCCGGCGCCGTTGGGTCCGAGCAGGCCGATGATCTCACCGCTGCTGACCTCGATGGAGGTGTCGGAGACGACCTTGCGGCCCTTGTAGGACTTGGCGAGGTGCTCTGCCCGCAGCGTCTTCATGAAAAGGGTACTGTCACTGTGTGTTCCTGGGCGAGAGTATGGCGCGGGCCTGGCTGCCATCGGCACAACGCGGCGTGCTGAGTTGCCGGCTTTCCAGGTAGTAATCGATCTGGCAGCCGGTCCACTGGTCATTGCCCTGGGTGAAACGGACATTACCGACCGCCGACATGTGCTGGGTGTCGTAATCCAGAATGATGCTCTGGCCTTCCGCGGTGACAAGCGCCTGGTCGATGGCAGGTTGCTGCTGGTACAGGGCAGGGCTGCCGGTGACCGATACTTTTTTCACTTCGCCGTCGATGCGTTCGATGACGATTTCCTCGCCGGATATTTTCAGCGTGCCCTGGATGATTTCCGCCGGTGTACCGGGTGCTCCGTAAAACACCTGTTTGCCTTCATCGAGCAGCAGAAGACTGTTGTCGTAGGTGCCCAGGATGGGCTGACCGGCGTCCTCAGGCAGCGCCTGCGATGCGGCAGGGAGAAAAACCGCCAAGCAGGTACAGGCCAGGGCGAGGCGGGCTGTTTTTGCGGTCCTGGTTGTCATTGTTTCATTGCCCCTGTCCTGGCTGTTCATAACGCATAAATCCGCCGGCAAGCTGCCGGATGACATCCGTGACCAGGTCTGCGGTGAGACCCTGGCTGGTGGAGTAAAAACCCTCGGATTCAAGCATGACCTCGCTGTCGGTGCTGATGCTTTTCTCTGCCGGGTATAGCGTGAGCGAGTCGGTATAGATATTCACCGGCCTGCCGGCGGCTGTTATGCCCCTGATAATAACATTTTCAGTGAGTACGAGGCGTTCCCGGTTGCTGCCTGCTTCCACGTCGACGCGGCCGCTCACGCTGTTGATGCGCCAGGCAGAGTCGTCCTGCCGGTAAATGACCAATCGCGGCGATTCGATGATGCTGTACTCGGGATTGGGGTAATGGGTCACACGGCTGGCGCGGAACCGGTAATCGGCCCGGCCCTCGCGGGTGTAATGGATGCTGTCGACATCTCCCATGAAATAGTCGTATTCCTGCGCGGACAGGCCGAGCAACTGGTTGAAGTCGAGAATTTCCTCGTCGGTGGCCGAGTCGAACAGGTAATAAACGATTACGCCGAGCACGAGAATCGCCAGCATGTGCTTGCGCAGGCTTGTCCTGCGAATGTCGGATTCCGGGTTCGCCGGCGCTGGGAAGGAAGAGGCCATGTGCAGTTACCGTTTAGCGGAACGGACTGACAGCTGTGTCGAAATTACCCTGGGCCAGCAGGATCCAGTCGCAGATTTCCCGGACGGCACCCGCTCCACCGGCGCGCACGGTGACGGCATCGGCGGCATCGCGTACCAGGAAATGTGCGTCCGGCACGGTGACGCCGAGTTTTGCCGCTGTGATGCAGGCAAGGTCGGGCAGGTCGTCACCGGCATATGCAACCGTGCTGTAATCCAGCCGGAGGGTTTCGAGGATTCCGTCGAGCACGACCTTTTTGTCATCGCGGCCCTGGAACACCAGGTCGATGCCGAGGTTGCGTGCCCGGTCGGCGACGATCTGTGATGTCCGGCCGGTGATCAGGGCTACCCGTACGCCGCTTTTCATAAGCAGTTTCAGGCCGAGGCCGTCGAGGGTATTGAAGGCCTTGATCTCCTCGCCCTGGTTGTCGAAGTACAGTCGGCCGTCGGTCATCACGCCATCGACGTCCAGTGCGAGCAAGCGGATGTCCCTGGCCAGTGTTGTGACCTTGTCGGGAATATTGCCGTTGTTCATAGCATCTTTCTCATACGACATTTGCCTTGAGCAGGTCATGCATCGTGATGATGCCGCAGAACTCATCATTGGTATCGGTCACGACCAGGGTATATATCTCGTTGTCCTGCATGAGCTTCGCGGCTTCCGACGCCAGTGCCGCGCCGGAAATGGATTTGAAGGTGCTGGTCATGACGTCGCGGATCGGGGTGTTGTTCATGTCCCTGCTGCTGTCCAGGAAGCGCCGCAGATCGCCATCGGTAAATACGCCGACTACCTTGCCCTTGCTGTTGGTGATGGTGGTCATGCCCAGCTTCTTGGCGGACATTTCCAGGAGCGAATCCTTGACACTGGTGTCCTCACTGACGCCAGGGATGGCCTTGCCGGTATGCATGACGTCGTTGACCATGAGCAGCAGGCGCCGGCCAAGGTTTCCGCCCGGATGGGAAAAGGCAAAGTCCTCGGCAGTGAAACCGCGGGCTGCAAGCA
>Ga0181589_10000110_pt1 | contig 49362 bp, 46 predicted proteins | sample 071ome_25_FD_132444 | JGI IMG/M metagenome (GOLD analysis project Ga0181589, IMG submission 132444) | Coastal salt marsh microbial communities from the Groves Creek Marsh, Skidaway Island, Georgia - 071410BT metaG (megahit assembly) | ecosystem: Environmental > Aquatic > Marine > Intertidal...
CGACCACATCGCCACGATCACCGACCCGAACGCGGACAAGCCGAGCGCCGTGGAGCCGGTTCGGACGGGACCGAACCGGTCTGGTGCCGAAGCGAACACGATACGCACGGCAGCGATGCTGAGCGATGCGACGGTGAAGACGAAACCGATGCGCTGGAGCCCGATCTCAGGGCCGTAGAGCGGCACGAACGTGCTGAACGTGACGAACCCGACGACGCCGAACGCGGCCACGACCCCGGGAGCCAACCCGCTGGGATGGATCCACCGAGACGGCGGTCCACCCAGATCGCCCGGACGGTGTGGAAGGAGCATCGACACGGCAGCCCCGACCAACGCCAAGGCAGCGAGGACGAGCCAGACCGTGTCGTAGGACGAGGCGTTCAAAATGGCCTCGCCAATCACGGGACCGAACCCGAGGCCTAGGTGGAATGCCACCAGGATGTAGCTCGCGGCCTCCCCACGGCGCGATTCGGGCGCGAGGTCGATCGCGAGGACCGTGGAACCCGTCATCGACGCTGCCTGGGCGGTCCCCATGAACAGACGCGATGCGATCGCAAGCGGCACCGTGTCGGCGACGAGCAGCAGCAACAACCCGAGCGTCGACGTGACGCAACCAATCACCAGCAAGCGCCTGGCGCCTCGGCGGTCTCCGAGCCGTCCGAATCCGACCCGAGTGAAGAGTGCTGCGACAGCGAAACTTCCCATCACGAGGCCAGCGGTCGCCTCGGTACCACCGAGTTCCTCGACGACGAACTTCGGCATCAGCGGGTTGGACGCCCCCATTCCGACGAAGTAGAGCATCGTCGCAGCGGCGAGCGTCAAGAACTCCCGGCTCAGCAGTCGTTCCTCTCCGTGCCCCGACGGCATCGAGGTCGAGATCGGGAACGAACTTGACACGGCCGTCAACCATATCGACATGGGAGTCCTGGCGCCGAACGCAACAGGAGCCGGTGACCGTGGCCACCGGCTCCTGCTCGTTGTTTTCGCGTAGTTGTTACATCGATCAGCCGAGGCTGAAGCAGCTCGTCTGCAGGTCGCCGGAGGCTCCGTTGCCGGAGTCGCCCACGTTGGTCGACGAGAACTTGCCGCCCTGCATGTCGAAAATCCAGAAGCAGCTCAGACCGGGCTGGAAGCCGTCGGCCACGTAGCTGACCGGTGCGGCCAACAGGCCGTCGAGAGTCTCACCCGAGATGGCCTGGTACACGCTGATCACGTCGGCAGCAGTGACGTCGGCGTCGCCAGCCGGGCCGTTTTCTCCCATCGCCTTGCGGAAGAGCTCGAGCGCCGACCAGGTACTCGTCGCCGACGAGTTGCGAACGTCGTCGCCATCGCCGTACTTCTCGTTGATGTCACGGTACAGCTGCACCGGCTCGGCGTCCGCCCACCACGGGAAGCCGTTCAGGGCACCGACCAGGCGGATGTCGAGCGTCTCGAAGTCGGGGGCCGTGACACTGTTGTTCGCCGCTGAGAAGGCGCCGGTGAATCCCTGAAGCAGGCACTCGTCGATCACAGAGAGCGCAGTCTGCGGAGCGAGACCAAGGTTGATCACTTCGGCACCGAGGTTGCTCAGCTCGAGGCAGGGAGCGGTGTAGCTCGGGTCGGCAGCACCGACTGTCACGAGCCCTTTGTACTCCACGTCGATCATCGGTCCGACGATCCCGTACAGCCCGCCGGCCTGAGCGCACGCCGGGACCTCGGCACACACCGCTGCGGAGAAGGACGACAGACCCGCTCCCTTGGTAGCGACCATCGTCGAGGCGGCCGTCGCTGGGTTGGACGGTGAGGTCACGAAGTACGTGTTCGGCCAATGAGCATCGGCAGTGTCCATCGGACGGTTGTTGGCCGTACCACCGATCATCGGGATGCCAGCGGCCGTGATCGTCTCAGCGATCGCATTCTCGGCCGTCGAGTCCTGGACAAGGATGCCAACGACTCCGGCGTCGAGCAGCCTCTGAGCGGCGGCGACAGCGCCTTCGCCGGTGGACTCTCCGTCCTCGGCGACGATCTCGACGGGGTGGCCGTTCACGCCGCCCATCTCCTCGTTGACCCACCGAGCCCACGCCTTGGCGACACCATCAGTCATGCCGTAGGTGCTGGCGGTTCGGCCGGTCTCGGAATACACGAGACCGATCTTGATCGGAGTCCCATCGGCGACCATCGGCTCTTCAGTGGCCGGGGCCTCCGTCGCAGCCGGGGCCTCCGTCGCAGCCGGGGCTTCGGTGGCCGGTGCGGTGTCGCTGTCGCTGTCGTCGCCACCGCATGATGCAACGGTGAGCGACAATACTGCCACAGCAGCAATTGCCACTCTGTTGCGGTATTGCTTGCGTGAAATCACGTTAAATATTCCCTCCCCTAGTTGCGGCGTGGTCTAACCGGCCTGCGACCGGGCCACGACGCATTTCTGACAATCGTATCACCTCGCCGAGACAATATCTAGACCTCATTTGAGAGAGACCCAACGTGAACGTTGCCCACGAGTGAGTTGACAGCATCGTCAGAAATCCGCCAACCTTACTGGAACTAAAGGGGGGGGTACGCAGTGTCATCGATTCTGCCGTTCATCGTCGCGGGCATCGCCTTCGGGTCCATTTACGGGCTTGCCGCGACAGGACTGGTGTTGACGTACAAGACGTCAGGCATCTTCAACTTCGGACATGGAGCGTTGGCCACGGCCGCCGCCTACGTCTTCTACTGGATGCATTACGACCATGGCTGGGACTGGAAGCTTTCTGCCGTGGTGTCCATCCTGGTGGTTGGCCCTGTGCTCGGACTGGTCATGGAACGCATCGCACGTGTGCTCGCGCACCAGCGCACGGCGTGGAAGGTCGTTGGGACAGTGGGACTCATCTTGCTGGTCCAGGGCATCGGAACACTTAAATACGGCTCCGACACGAGGGCGGCACGGCCCACGTACCTCCCGAGTGGTGACGATTTCTTCCGCTTCGCAAGCGTCAACATCCGCTACTCGCAGGTCACAGTGAGCGCGATCGCACTGATCGTCGTCATCGCGCTCTACGTGCTCTTCCGCTTCACACGTTTGGGCATCGCCATGCGTGCCGTAGTGGACGATCCAGATCTGCTTGATCTGCAGGGCATCAGCCCGACCCGCGTCCGGCGTACTTCGTGGATCATCGGAGCGACGCTGGCGTCGCTCTCCGGTGTACTGATCCTACCCTTCCTCGGCCTCAACGCGATCACCCTGACCTTCCTGGTGGTGCAGACGTTCGGCGCAGCGGCCATCGGCGCCTTCGCCAGTATTCCTCTTGCGTTCGTCGGCGGCCTGGTGGTCGGCGTCGGCGAGTCCATCCTCACGAAGTACGAGATCACCTATCCGACGATCGCCGGCCTCTCGAAGGGCCTGCCGTTCATCATCCTGATCATCGTGATGCTGGCGACACCGAAGCACAAGCTCGCACCACCGTCGGCCGCCGAAGCTCGGCCGGCCCTCGAATGGCGCGGACCGATCTCGCTCCGCTTGGGCGTTGGGACGGCTGTGTTCGCCGTGCTGGCGGCGGTCCCTTTCTTCACTGAGTCGAAGCTCAACCCGTATTGGATCACCGCCCTGTCGGTCACGCTCGTCATGTTGTCACTGGGCCTGCTGGTGCGGACCGCCGGCATCGTCTCGCTCTGTACGGCCGCGTTCATGGCGATCGGCGCAGTCTCGTTCTCGCAAATGCACGTCGACGTGGGGGTGCCATGGTTCGTCGCAGTACTGCTCGCCGGCTTGATCGCAGTGCCCGTTGGTGCGCTCGTCGCGATTCCATCGATCCGACTCTCCGGCCTTTTTCTTGCCCTGGCGACGCTTGGGTTCGGATTACTCATCGAGCGGGTCTTTTACCGTCGTTCGTTCATGTTCACCTTGCTCGCTGAAGGCCGCAAGGCTCCACGGCCTAGCTGGGCGGACTCGAATCGGGCCTACTACTGGGTGGTCCTTGCGTTCGTCCTCGCCGCGGTAATCGTGATCGCCGCGATCAACCGCGGCCGACTTGGCCGGATCCTCGCAGCGACCGGTGAATCTCCCCGAGCGGTCTCCACGCTCGGTCTCAGCGTCAACACCTCGCGGGTGATCGTGTTCTGCATCGGCGCCTACATCGCCGCGATCGGTGGAGCGCTCCAAGCCGGTGCCACCCAGCAGATCTCGGCGGAGAGCATCTACTACTCGTCGTTCAACTCGATTGTGCTGATCGCGATTCTCGCCCTGGCGCCGTTTCGAGTGCCGTGGTACGCGATTTTTGCCGGTGTCACGCAAGTCATCCCGGCCTACATCGAGGGGCACAACACCGTGCACGTGCTGACCATCATTTTCGGCTTCTTCTCGATCGTGATCGCACTCCAGGGCGGACCTCACGGGATGCCGCCGAAACTCCAGCAGTTCTTCGAAGCGAAGTTCGGCCCGAGTCATCTCCGGACGCGCCGACCCGTCTCTCCGGGCGAGGTCGACCTGCGGCGCCCGGTGCCCGACGTCCTTACTGGGGGTGCCCCAGGTCTGGCGATCGACGAACTGACGGTCCGCTTCGGGGGACTCGTCGCCGTCCACGAGGTCACACTCCGGGCACCGGTAGGCCGGATCACCGGCCTGATCGGGCCGAACGGCGCCGGCAAGACGACTACGTTCAATTCGTGCAGCGGTTTGAACCGCCCGACGTCCGGCAGGGTCACGTTGCACGGTCGTGATGTGTCGAAAACCTCGGCACCAGGTCGCGCCCGTCAAGGGCTCGGCCGAACGTTCCAGATCATGGAGTTGTGCGAGTCGCTCACCGTCGCCGACAACGTCGCGCTCGGCCGCGAATCGAGTCAGGCCGGAGCCAGGGTGCTCAGCCAGGTGTTCGCTCCCCGATCCGACATCGAGGTCCGAGATCTGGTGACCGCCGAAGCGCTCGAGCTCTGTGGGATCACTGACTTGGCATCGACACAGGCAGGGGCGCTTTCCACCGGTCAGCGACGACTCGTCGAACTCGCCCGCTGTCTCGCTGGTCCCTTCGACATCCTCCTTCTCGACGAGCCCTCATCGGGCCTCGACCACGACGAGACGGCACGGTTCGGCGAGATCCTGCAATCTGTCGTCCGCGAGCGGGGGTGCGGCATCCTGCTCGTGGAGCACGACATGTCGCTCGTCATGGACGTGTGTGAGTACATCTACGTGCTCGACTTCGGGCGTCTCATTTTCGAGGGCACGTCGGCCGAGGTCGCTACGAGCCCTGACGTGCAGGCGGCCTACCTCGGCACCGAGACCTCTCACACCGCCGAACTAGAACGCACCCATGAATCCCATGAGCACGCCGAACCGGTTGACGGGAACGAACAGCACGAATCGAAGGGAGCCCAGTCATGAGCGAGAGCACTTCTGTGCCCGCATTGGAACTGAAAGGCGTGACTGCCGGATACGAGAACACGACGATCCTGCGCGATGTACAACTCGTGGTGCCGGCAGGGTCGGTCGTCGCGCTCATCGGCCCCAACGGAGCGGGGAAGTCCACCTTGCTCAAGACTGTCTCGGGTCTCGTCAAGCCGACTTCGGGAACCGTCCAGTTGTTCGGTGAGGACGTCACCGAGTTGCAACCCAATCGGCGTGCCCGCAAGGGCTTGTGCCACATCCCTGAGGGACGAGGCATTTACAAGCGGTTGACCGTGCGCGAGAACCTCCTCATGCAGGCAGACGCGGGCGATGAGGAGGGAGCGATCGAGCGGGCGACAGAGGCGTTCCCGGTACTCGGTAAGCGCCTCCAACAGTTGGCCGGGACGCTGTCGGGCGGCGAGCAGCAGATGTTGTCGATGGCCCGTACCTACACCCGCGACCAACGTCTGATCCTGGTCGACGAGGCGTCGCTGGGCCTGGCTCCGATCATCGTGGACGCGATTTTCGCGTTCTTGCACAGGATCGTGGCCGAGAAGGGCACCTCGTTGCTCATCGTCGACCAGTTCGTCCATCGCGCCCTCGACATGGCACAGACCGCATACGTGCTGAACCGGGGCGAGATCACCCTCTCGGGGACGTCCGAGGAACTCAGCAACATGGACGTGTTCGCTGAATACCTAAGCAATCACTGAGCACGCCGGTCTCGGCTTCAGAGGAAATCGTCGAGGAGCGCCACCATTGCCGCCGGCTGATCGCTCTGAATCGCATGACCGGCACCAGGGACCGACTCGACCCGGACATTGGGGAGGCGCCGACGGAACTCGTCGACGTCCTCGGGGAGGACGAACACCGACTCTCCGCCGACCATCAGCATGGTCGGGACCGTGATCGTGTCCACGTCGTCCCACATCGGGGTGAAGTCGACCCACCTACGTGACACGTCCGTCCGATCCGCGCCGCCGAGGTCGTAGCGCCAGCGCCATCGCCCGTCGGGGAGTCGAACCATGTTGTGCCGGAGGCCGCGCCGAACCCCGGGTTCGGTACGGAACGGTGATGCCGCCATCGTGACATCGAAGACCGCCTCGAACGATTCGTAGATCGGCGGCCCGCTCACCAGCGCAACGGTGCCGCGCTGCTCGGGCGTCATGACTCGACCTTCATCGTTGACCGATGGCGTGACGTCGACGATCACTGCGCGGCGCACGAGGTCGGCACGAGTGGCCGCCAGGCGGGTCGTCGTCGCACCACCGAGCGACATGCCGACCACACCGGCGGCGCTCGGCGCCACCCGTTCGATCACCTCGGCGACCGCTATCGCATTCTCCCACGGCCCGTAGTTGCCGTCGCTACGTCGATCCGAGTGCCCGTGGCCGGGGAGGTCGATCGCCAGCGCCGGTCGACCGAGGGCGACGATCACGCTGTCCCACGTGTGGGCGTTCTGTCCGCCGCCGTGCAGGAACACGACCTCGGGATCGGAATCGCCCCAACGGATCACGCTGAGCATCTGCCCCGATCCGAGCGTGACCGACGCTCGACGCGGCACGTGCGGACCAGGCCACGCGACGCTCATCGCGGCCGCGGTCTCAGCGACCAGCGCGAACTCGTCGTAGGGCTCGGCGTCGTCGAGCGCTGGGGGGAATTCGAGTGCGGACATCAGTGCTCCCTTCGATCGAGGAAACGGGCAATACCTTCCTGGAGTGACGGTCCCGTCACGAGTGCGGCGAAGCGCTCGCTCTCGAGGGCGACGAAGTCGCCGAACCACAGTCGCTCGGTCCCAACGAAGTTCGACTTCATCGACCTGAGCGCATCCGACGACGCATTGCGGAGCTTCGTGACAGCGGTCCAGGCGAGCCCGGCGCCGGCACAGGACCCATTGATCGCGGCGATCGTCTCGGCTGGCATCTCGTGGAGGAGGTCCGCCACTTCCGGGTCGCGGCGGTCGGGTATCGGTGGCGCAAGTTCGTTCAGATCGCAGCATGAAGCGTCGAGATCCGCTCCGGGGCAGAAGAAACGATCGCCGGCCACGGTCAGCACGACGATCCGAACGTCGGTTTGGCGAGCCACGGCTTGCAAGGTGTCGCTCATCTCAACGGCCCCGCCATTCGGGCGGGCGCTTCTCGAGGAACGAGCGCACGCCCTCTTCGGCGTCGGCGGCCCCGGCAATCGCCCTCGTTGCCGCGTCGGTACGCTCCCAGCCTTGCTCATGGTCGTCGGCGATCCGGTCGTTCACCGCCGCCAGGCAAGCCCGGACCGACAGCGGCGCATTCCGGCAGATCCGGTGCGCCATCGCCGTCGCCGTGGCGAGGACCGAGCCGGGCTCGGCCAACGCGTTCACGAAACCCACCGAGTGGGCGCGCTCGGCTGAGATCGGTTCACCGGTCAGGATCAGTTCACGCGCCACGTTGAGCGGCAGCGATTGCGGACCGCGGAAGAGTCCACCACATGTCGGGACGACGCCGATCGACACCTCAGGCAGACCGAAACGAGCGTCAGTCGACGCCACGACCAGGTCGCAGGCCATCACGATCTCCATTCCGCCCCCCAGCGCGAAACCTTCGATGGCTGCGATCAGCGGTTTGGTGCGCCGGCGTCTGATGATCCCGTACTCGCCCCCGCGCTCGGTCACGTAATCGCCGCCAGCGGTCAGGTCGCTACCCGCGCAGAAGAACGTCGGCCCCCCCGTGAGTACGCCGATCCAAAGGTCCGGGTCGTCATCGAGCTCGTCGAGTGCTGCACTCAGCTCGTTGGCCAGAGCACGATCGACCGCGTTGCGCTTCTCCTCCCGCTGAAGGGTGACGACCAGGATGTGGCCGTCGCGTCTGCACTCAACGAGTTCGGTCACCGTGCGCCGGGTGCGTCGGTGCCGTTGGCGGGCGCTGGTGGAACGTGAGGGAATAACTCCTCGAACGTACCGACGGTCATCCGACGCATCGATGCCTCGTCGACGTCGTCGAATAGTTCGTGCAACGTCTTTTGAGTGTGGCCGAACGTACCCTCGATGTGCGGGTAGTCGCTGCCCCAACAGACGTTCCGCCACCCCATCGCCGTCATCGCAGTGACCGCCGATCGGTCGTGCTGGAACGAGGCGTAGACGTTCTCGTACAGGTACTCGCTCGGGAGACGCCGTAGCTGCGGATTCACCATCGACTGGTGCTGACGGTACGCCTCGTCGAGTCGATCGGCCACGAACGGGCCCCAGGTCGCGCCACCTTCGGACACCAGCGCCTTGATGCCCGGATGCCGGTCGAAGACCCCCGACGAAATCATCTTGGTGATGGCCCGTTGCCCGCCGTAGGTGGTCTCCATGTAGTTGATCAGTGCCCCGCCGGGCCCACGGAAGTAGGCACCGTGCATCGTCGAGGCATCATGGGCCTCAGTGCCGATGTGGAACGCGACGACGAGACCGGTCTCTTCGATCGCGGACCACACCGGTTCCCAGTCGTCGGTGTAGTGCCAGTCGCGGGCGCCAAGACCCGGGGTGACCGAAAAGTACGCAGCTGCAAACCCGATGTCCGCGACACGGTGGATCTCGGCGACGGCGTGCTCGGCATCGAGGAGTGGGATCGTGGCCGTGCACACGTAGCGTGAATCGAAGCGCTGGTATTCGAACGCCCAGTCGTTGATCGCCGCACAACCGGCGGCGAGCAGCTTCGGGTCCTGGATCGACGACATCCAGATGCCGATCGACGGGTAGACGAGCTCAGCCCAGATCCCCTCCTGGTCGAGATCGTGCAAACGGAGCCTCATGTCGTTTGCGCCCGGGGCTCGCTCTTCGACGGTCAGTCCGTTCTCGTCGGTGAGGCCGGTGACCTTGGGCATCTGTCGCCGGAACGCCTGCCCGTCGATGTGGAGCGTCTCGTGCGTTCCGTCCGGGTCCTTCTCGGACCGCGGCATTCGATCGGCGAGATCCTTCGGCAGGCTCGAGGCAAACAGGTCGTCCGGCTCGACCAGATGAGAGTCGCCGGAGTTGGCCCAGATTTTCATGGTGGCTCCTTCAGGATGTGATGGGACGGAATCGCGGCGTCGACATCTCGTCGTTCACGTGTTCGAAGACGATCTCGACACGGTCACCGATCTTCACGGTGTCAGGGTCGACGTCGATGATGTTGACGAGCATCCGTGCGCCGGCACCTTGGGTTCCGTCGAGCTCGACCACGCCCGACACGTACGGACAGCAGTCGATCAGGTCGGGGTGGAGTGGATGCCGAACAACGGTGAAGCTGTAGATCGTGCCGGTGCCCGGCAACTCTCGGAAATCGTGGTCGCGCGACTGACACTTGAAGCAGAACGGCGACGGCGGCATGCGGAAGGTCCCGCACCCCGTGCAGTGCTGGCACACGAGCCGGTCGTCCTTGGCTGCGTCCCAGAACGGCTGGGCCATCTCGTCGGCGTGGGTCTCGAACAGAATCGTCGGGAACACGCCCTTGGTAAGGGGTCCGAAATCTCCAGCCATGATCAGACGTCCTTCCGCAAGATGGCTCCGGAGACGGGCAGGCCGGCCGGCCCTCCCGTCACGAGGGCGACTTCGGCGCCCTCGACTTGGTTGGCGGCTGTCCCGCGCAACTGCTCGACGGCTTCGCGTACGTGCGTCATGCCGATGATGTACGCCTCGGAAAGGTTGCCCCCGTGGGTGTTGACGGGGATCGACCCTGTTCCGTACCTGATGTTGCCATCGGCGACAAACGGACCGCCTTCGCCAATCGGACAGAAGCCGTAATCCTCGAGTTGGATCAGCACCATCGGAGCGAAGTGGTCGTAGAGCAAGGCGACGTCGACATCGGACGGACCCACACCCGCCATCTCGTACATCCGCTGGGCGACCGGACGGTGCCCAGAGGTGGCAAAGTGCTCATCAGGCGTCTGGAAGTACTTGAAGAGCGCAGGCCCCCAACGTCCGGCTCCACCGTGGCTGGCGGCGCTGATCAGCACCGGAGGCTGTCTGAGGGTGCGGGCACGCTCGACCGAGGTGGTGATCACCGCGACCGCCCCGTCGGACTCCATCGTGTAGTCGAAGAGGCACAGCGGGTCATTGATCATACGGGCGTTGAAGTAGTCGTCGATTGTGAGCGGCTCGGGTCTGAGCGCACGCGGGTTCGTCGAGGCGTTCCGACGGCTCGACAACGCAACCTCGGCGATCTGCTCTCGGGTCGTTCCGTACAGGTGCATGTGCCGACTGGTGATCTGAGCGAAGCTGTGTCCAGGCGACAACAGGCCGTTGTTCGCGGTGAACGCAGCCGACGGGGCGATGCCGCTCCCGCCGTAGGGGCTACCGCCCTCGGACATCATGGCGTACTGCAGCATGCCGCCCACAGCGGATCCGCCCAGGCGTTTGTTGAGCTGTTGCAGCGTCATCAGGCTGACGATCGTGGTGGCCTGACCGGTCGCGATCGCCGCTGCGGCGACGCCGAGAGCACCGACACACCCGCCACCGCCCGAGGTGGTGGTCGTAGCCCAACGGATCTCGGGCACGCCGAGCTCAGCGCCCACTGTCGCTGGATCGCAGGAGCTGGAGTAGATCGAGAAACCGTCCAGGTCGTCGATCGTCAGACCTGCGTCGTCGAGTGCGGCGAGGATCGCCGTGCAGGCCATCGACAGCTCGGTCTCCGGGTACGACTGACCACGCTTGTAGTACTCGGTGGTGCCGACTCCGACGATGGCGCACTTGTCGCGAATGGTGTTCAACTGGTTCCTCCTGGGCCCACGGTCGCGGGCAGATCATGTGGGATGGTGCCGTCCGACATCGGGACGGTGTAGTCGTCGATCTCGACCTCGATGCCATCGCGGTCGACCTGCATCACCGCGTAGGAGAGCCGACGACCGTTGCGGGGATCGCGTGCCTGACCGACCGAACCGGGGTTCACCACGAGTGGGCGGCCGACTCGGTGGACCATCTGGCGGTGGGTGTGCCCGATCACGACGACGTCGGCGTCGACGTGCCGGATCCGTCGCATCTCCGCCGACATCGGCAGGACGTATTGGGTGTGCGGCGCGCAGGGACTGGCGTGGGTCATGACCAACCGGTGGCCTTCCACCATCGTGTCGATCGTGAGAGGCTGGGTCCCCAGCCACTCGACGAGGACAGGGTCCACGTGCGCGGCAGACCGAGCGCTGATCCCGTGCGGCCCGAGGAGTCCGACGTCGTGGTTCCCGAGGACGCACCGGGCGTCGCGACTGCGAAGCATCTCCACCGCCCCGTTGTCGAAGCGGAACTCCTCGACGATGTCCCCGACGCAGAGCAACTCGTCCACGTCACCCATCCGTTCGAGCGCGACAGCAAGACCGGCAGCATTGCCATGAACGTCCGACACGACCCCGATCCGCACTCTGCACCCCCTTCAGCGTTCAGACAGCGTCGTCACCGACGGCAACGTACCATGTTCACGCGGAAATTGAAAATGGTGTTTTCGGCCATCACTCCCCGCCTGCGACGGCGAGATGGGCACCGGTGATGTAGCTCGCCTTGTCCGACAGGAGGAACACGACCGTCTCGGCCACCTCCTCGGGCTCACCCCCACGACTCATGGGGATGTCGGCCGTGAACTGCTGCATCAGTTCGGCGTCCACCGTGCTGCCGCGCGGTGTCATGATCAGGCCGGGAGCGACGGTGTTGACTCGGATGCCGTCAGCGGCGAGGGCGACAGCAGCGGCGTGCCCGAACGAGTTCAGTCCCCCTTTGGACGTCGAGTAGCCGACCATCATCTCGTTCGGTCGGGTCGCACTCAGGGACGAGACGTTCACGACCGCACCGCCACCCGCAGACCGCATGTCGGCGCGAACCGCCCAGGTCGCAAGGTACGGCGCCTCGATGTTGGTCGCCAGGAAGCGTCGCATCCGCTCCGGCGTGAGCTCATCGGCGGTCATCAAGTGGGTGTACGCAGCGTTGTTGACGAGCAGTGTGATCGCTCCGAGCTCCTGACGCGCCCGATCGACCATGTCGAGTACGGCGGCCGCATCACCCATGTCGGCCCGGATCGCCAGCGCCCGGCGCCCATGGCCCTCGATCGCTCGCACCGTCTCCGCCGCAGCCGCTTCGTCGCGCCGGTAGCTGAACGCGACGTCGGCCCCGTCCCGGGCGAGCGCGATCGCGGTCGCCGCGCCGATGCCCTGTCCGCCACCGGTGACGAGCGCGACGCGTCCGGTGAACTGGCCGGTCAACCCACCACCCCTCGGGCACGCAGATCGGCGATCTCCTCGGGCGTCTTGCCCAGCGAACCGAGGATCTCGTCGGTCTGTTGTCCGTTGGTGACCGCTGGCGGGGCCTGGGTGAGAGAACGCGAGAACCGAAGGTACGGCGCGAGGCGGATGTGGTCGTCGAGGATGGGATGCACGACGTCGGCCACGTACCCGCTGGCCCGTCCGAACCCGTCGTCGAAGAATTTGGTCTCGATCAGACCGGTCGTGACCTCGACACAGCCGATGCCCAGCGGGAGGAGATCTGCTTCCCATTCCTTCGCCGTTCGCTGCACGAACATGCCCGCCAGCACCTCGATGAGCGCACTCGTGTTGGCGTGCCGCTGCTCGCGGTCGGCGAAGCGAGGGTCGCCGGCCAGGTCGACGTACGGCGCCAAGGCCCCCGCCAGCGCGTCCCACTCCGACTCGGTGTGGGAGGCCAGGAACACGTAGCCCTCCGCGGCGTCGTAGATCCGGTAGAGCGACCCGAGGCCTCGGAGGTCGGTGCCTGGTGCCAGTTCGCGGGGCGCACCCGGATAGGTCACCGTCTGCGCTGACATGGCGTGGCACCCGGTGTTGAGCATCGAACTGAACAACTCCTGGCCTCCAGCACCTCGGTCACGGGCCGTGAGTCCGAACAGGATGGCGGTCGCCACCCCGAGCGCCGCGAACCCATCGGCTTGTGCGTTGGCGGAAGCGCTCGCCGCCGACAGTCGCCGAGCTGCGTCCTGGATCTGGTCCATCGTCAGGTCGGCGCGCTCTTCGACCGTCGCGCCGACGTTCGCGAGGGGGATACCCGACGCAGCGCCGATACTCGGCGCGTACGCCGGCTTCGCCCCGTACGGACCGTCGACGCCGTAGCCGGGTGCGTTGACGTACACCACGTCGGGATTGCTCGCCTTGACGCTCTGGTAGTCGAGGCCAAGTTTGGCCATCGCACCGGCGCGGTAGCCCTGCACGACGACGTCGGCGGTGCTCGCCACCTCGCGGATGATCGTGACGCCTTCGGGGGTCGTCAGGTCGATCGAGATGCTCGACTTGCCCTGCATCACCTTGAACCCGCCGGCTTCGGGGAACGGCAGGATCATCCGGATCCGGTCGCCGGCGATCGGCTCGACCTTGATGACGCGGGCGCCCAGGTCGGTCAGCATCGTGGTGCCGTGAGGTGCCGCGAACAGGGTCGCCAACTCGAGCACCGTGACCCCGGCGAGCGGGAGATCACCGCTGTCGGCCATGGGTGCAGCGGGCTCGACCGGCTCGGCCGCCAGCGCCAGGATCGCGTCCCGGTGCTCGTCGAGCTTCGGGGCGCTGCGTGTGAGATCGGCCGGGGTGCTCGCCGCCTTGACGATCGCCGCCGGCTGCCGGACGGCACCCCGCTCGACGTCGTCGAGCTCGATCGTGAACCCGTCATGAAGGAGTTGCGGGTGGTCGAGGGCGACCGGGCCGTTGCGGAACTGCTCGGCGAACACGTTCGGGTCGGCGTCGAACACCTCGGTCCACTCGGCGAGCGTCTTCGAACGCGCCGCCTCGAGCATCTTCGTCCACAGCTCCTGTCGCTTCTCGGGCCGTCCCTCGAGGACCGGCATCCCCTTCCACTCCTCGTCAGTGAACATCCACGCCAGACCGAGCGACTGCATCAACGCCGCATAGAGGTGGGGAGCCACCGACGCGAACTGCAACCATGAGCCGTCCTTGGTGAGGGCGATCATCAACATGAACGTGAGTGGACTCGCCGGGCGGCCCAACTCGTCGTACGAGGCCGTCTTGGTGAACGCATCCGGCCAGCGGTCAGCGATCAGGTACTCGAACCATGCCCAGGTGTCGAGCGTGGCGAACGCCTGCGCCAAGTTCGTCTCGACCCACTGTCCGCTGCCGCTCCTGCGTCGCTCGATCAGCGCTGCGAGGATGCCGTGGATCGCGACCTGGCTGGCGGCGAACGAAGCGAACGGGACGTTCACGAACGGTGGCGCATCGTGCGGACTCATGCGCTCGAAGGCCTGGAATCCGCCAAGCTTGGCCATGACAAGTCCCTCGTAGCCGGGCGCGTCGCGATAGGGGCCTTGGCGGCCGAATCCGGTGACCGAGGTGTAGATCAGCCCCGGATTGTCGGCCGAGAGGTCGGCGTAGCCGAGACCGATCGCGTCGAGTCGACCCGGCTGCTGGGTCTCGATGAAGACGTCGGCGCGTCGGACGAGCGACCTCAAGGTCGCTCGATCGTCGTCGCGCTGCAGGTCGAGCACGATGCTCCGCTTGCCCCTCGCCCAGAACGGATAAGCGGCATGGCGCCGGATGATCGCCCCATCGGGAGGCTCGACTTGGATCACATCAGCGCCGAAGTCGGCGAAGATCTGGCTCGCCTGTGCGCCGACCCGGTTGGGCGACAGATCGATGACGCGCAGTCCTGCAAACGGTCCCATGGTGACCCCCTCATCATGAGCGAAGCCTGCCGCGGCTTCGATGACGTGACGATCATAGTGGTATTCGCAAACTTCGTTTTCAACGCGGGTGAGGCAGCTGGACAAGACTGCACCACATGCGGAGTTTGCGGTTCGACGGGCGCGTTGCGGTGGTGACCGGCGGCGGCACCGGTATCGGAGCGGAGCATGCGCGCCTTCTGGCGAGCCGTGGTGCAGCCGTGGTCGTGAACGATTTCGAGGGCGACGCCGCCGAGGCCGTCGTCGCCTCGATCACCGCCGCCGGCGGCACGGCGACCGCCGTCGCGAGCGACATCGCACTCGAGACCGGCGCCATCGCTCCCGTCGACACCGCCCGGCGGGAGTTCGGTCGGATCGACATCGTCGTCAACAACGCCGGCATCCTGCGGTCGTCTCCGTTCGGCGACCTCGACGTCGAGCAGTGGGATCGCATCATCGCCGTGAACCTCCGCGGGACGTTCCTTGTGACCCATGCGGCCTGGCCCCTCTTGGCCGCCCAGGGGTACGGCAGGGTGGTGTCGACCACGTCGAACTCGGGGCTACTCGGTGTCAAAGGCTCGAGCGCTTATGCCTCGGCTAAGGCGGGGGTCTGGGGGCTCACCCGGAGCTTGTCGCTCGAGGGGGCGGAGTTGGGGATCCACGTGAACGCTATCGGGCCGATGGCCTACACCGCGATGTCGGCCACCTCGAAAATCGCCCCCAAGGCCTGGCAAACCGGCGAAGGCGACGACTGGTCCCGCCGGCTCGATGTAGCACGGGTCTCACCCGTGGTGGCATGGCTGGCGCACGAGGACTGCACCCTGAACGGGCAGGTCCTCAGCGCGGTCGGCGGCCGCGTCGCGCGGTTCGCAATGCGCGTGACCGACGGCTTCGACGACGAGAATCTCACTCCCGAGGTCATCCGCGACCACGAGGCCGATTTGCTCGACCCCGACGACGTCGGCACCGAGTTCCGAGCCGCGTTCGAGGAGGGCCAGGCAGTGCATCGCCGCCTCCTCGACTAACGGCGGCCGGCCGACCTGAACGATGCGGCCACTGTCGCCGATCTCCTCGAGCGCGACATCGTCGGCTGACGACCCATGACAACCGCTCTCCCTCGCTCGACTCTCGAAGTTGACGTTTGTGTCAGATAGAATAACCGTTGGATGAAGTTCGTCTTTCAGTACCCCGACTTTCACGGGACCGACGGTGACATGCTCGACGCCGGATCCGTCGCCGACCTGGCCGTCGCCGCCGAACGGTCGGGGTGGAACGGGTTTGCGTTCACCGAGCACCCGGCGCCGAGCGCGAAGTGGCTCGCGACCGGCGGCCACCAGAGTCTCGACCCGTTCGCTGCGCTGTCACACGTCGCTGCGGTGACGTCGCAGCTGAGGCTGCTCACCTATCTTGCGGTGCTGCCGTACCGGAACCCCGCCTCGCTGGCGAAGTCCGCGGCGACCGTCGACCGACTCTCGAACGGCCGGTTCATCCTCGGCGTCGGAACCGGATACCTCAAGGCTGAGTACTTTGCGCTCGGCGTCGACTTCGAGGAGCGGAACACCTTGTTCGACGAGGCGCTCGATGTGCTCCCGCTCCACTGGTCGGGCGAGCCGTTCGACTACCAAGGCACCCACTTCGACTGCCGCGGCATCATCGGCCGGCCCGCTCCGATCCAGCAACCGATCCCGATCTGGATCGGCGGCAACGCCAAACTCACCCTTCGGCGGGTCGCGGAACGTGCTCAGGGATGGATGCCGCTGACCGGCCCAGCCGGCATGTTCTCCACGGTCCGCTCGCCCGAGGTCACCTCCTCGGATGACATCGTGGCCCGACTCGAACTGCTCAAGGAATACGCCGGGGACCGATTCTCCGAGCTCGACCTGGTGATCGCCTACACGGACCGATCGGTCTACGAGCTGGCCAGCGAGGTCGAGCGTCACGTCGATGCGCTCGGCCGGCTCCGTGAGATCGGCGCCACGTGGATCGTCGTTCCTGGCCCCGAGGGGCCGCACCCCATGGCCCAGGAGTTCATCCAGGGCTTCGCCGAGACCTACTTCTGACTGGAGCACCCCGATGCCCGCACTCGCCGCCGACACCTTCGCCACCCCAGCCAAATACGCGGCCGCGCTGGCCGACTTCCTCGCGAGCGACCCTCGCGCCCAGCCGTACGTCGGGTACCGGGCACCGAGCCTCGAACACGCCGCCGAGCACCTCCGAGGGTTCCAGGCACTGATCTTCGACGAAGGTTGGTCGCGCCTCGGTTGGCCCGAGTCGGCCGGTGGGCTCGGTGGCGACCCGCGTTTCCGGGCCGCCATGTTCCAGACCCTGTGGGACCTCGACTTCCAGATCCCCGAACCGTTCACCACGCTCGAGATCCTCGTACCGGTGTTGCTGGTGTTCGCGCCTCACTTGGCCGACGAGCTCCTCCCCGGTCTCCTGCGCGGCGACGACACCTGGGCGCAGGCGTTCTCCGAACCCGATGCTGGGTCCGACCTCGCATCCCTGCGGACTCGTTTGGAACCCGACGGCGACGGCTTTCGGCTCTACGGCCAGAAGGTGTGGTCGACATTCGGGCACCTCTCGCGCCGCTCCGTGTTGCTGGCGCGATCCGGTGGTCCCGGCCACAAGGGCCTCACGATGGTCCTGGTCGATCTCGACCAGGACGGCGCCGATGTCCGACCGATCCGCGCCCAGGACGGCGAGAACCATTTCTCCGAGATCTTCCTCGACGGGGCCTACGTACCGCGCGAACGAGTCATCGGCGAACTCGGCCAAGGGTGGGCGGTTGCGATGTACATGCTCCAGTGGGAACGCGGCGCCTGGGGATGGCTCCAGCAGGGCCGGTTCCACAAGCGACTCGAGCAGATGCTCGCGTGGGCTCCCACCGACGAGCGGCACTCGGCCTCGATCGGCCACGCCTACACCTTGGCGGCAGCCTTGCGACTCCACACTCGCGACACCGTCGAACGCCTCGCCCGCGAGGAATCGCTCGGACCCGAGGTGTCGATCGACAAGCTCCTACTCATCGACGCCGAGACCGCCACCTGGAACACGGTTCGCGAGCACCTCGGTGGACGACTCGAAACCGACCCCGACTTCCACTGGCTGTTCAGCGAGTACATGTTCAGTCGGGCGGCGCCGATCTACGGTGGCTCGCTCGAGATCCAACGCACTCTCGTGGCACAGCGTGTGCTCGGCATGCCGCGTGACTGAACCACGTCCGATGGGAACGAACATGAGAAACGACACCCGAACCACCCTCGACCCCGACATGATCGACATGTTGCGCAGCAGCCTGCGTCATGTCCTGACCGATGAGTCCACGAGACCGCTCGCCGACCGCCTCGCAGACCTTGGCTGGAAGGAGGTCGTCGACACCGACCCAGCGACCGCGCTGCGCACACTGTTCGAGATCAAGGGCGACACTCTCTCAGGCGCCGACGCCCTCGGACCCTCGTTGGCTTCGAAGTACTCCGAGTTGACCGGGGCGTCATCGGCATCGGTCTCCATCGGCCGACCCGGGCACCTCACCCTCGTCGACGGCTCCGGCGCCGAGAACGAGGTGAGCGTCGACGAGGCGACGTGGGCGGCTCTCCAGGCACACGGCCGGTGGCTCGTCGCGTGCGAACTGGTCGGCATCGGCCGCCACGTGATCGCGTCGGCCGTCGAGTACACAAAGGACCGCGTCCAGTACGGCAAGCCGATCGGCGTGTTCCAAGCGCTTCAGCACCGACTCGCGAGCGCCCATGCGATGGTCGTCGGGGCCGGCCACCTGATCACCGAGGCAGGACTCGACGGCGACCCGTGGACGGCAACGGTCGCCAAGTGCATGGCGGGCCAGACCGCCGAGTTCGCGTGCACCCAGGCCCAGCAGTGCTACGGAGCGATCGGCTTCACCTTCGAGCACGAGTTCCCCGCCTACCTGCGGCGGACCTACACGCTCGACCGGATGTTCGGCGACTGGCGAACCCTTGAACACGAGATCGGCAGTCGACTGCAAGCAACACGTCTGGTCCCCCGCATCGGGTCCCTCTGACGGTCGTTCCCGTGGATCTCAGGTTCCCCGACGAGGCCGAGGCCTGGCGCGCGGAGGTCCGTTCATTCCTCGCAGCAAATCTTCCAGCGGACTGGCGCGGACTCGGCGCTCTCGACCGCGACGAGGCCGAGATTTTCAGCAACGCCTGGCGACGTACCCTCGCCGAGCACCGCATGATCGGTGTGACGTGGCCCGTCGAGTACGGGGGACGAGGCCTGACCAAGCTGCACCAGGTCGTCCTCGCCCAGGAGTTCGCACTCGCTGGTGCGCCGATTTACCGCATCGCCGACACCACCAACATCAAGATGCTCGGCAACACGCTGCTCGCCTGGGGCACCGAGGAGCAGAAGGCTAGGTACATGCCGGGCATCGTCTCCGGCGACGCGACCTGGGTGCAGGGGTACAGCGAACCCGAGGCCGGCTCCGATCTCGCCGGCCTCAAGCTGCGAGCCGAACGGGACGGGGACGACTGGGTGCTCAACGGCCAGAAGATCTGGACGTCACGGGGGATGGACGGCACGGGTGTGTTCACCCTTGCCCGTACCGATCCGAATGCCTCCAAGCACCGAGGGATTTCGTTCATCCTCTGCGAACTGCCCAACCCAGGCATCGAAGTCCGGCCGATCCGTACGTTGACGGGTGACGACGAGTTCTGCGAAGTCTTCTACACCGACGCCCGCGTGCCCGTCGCCAACACGATCGGCCCGATCGACGAGGGATGGAAGGTCGCCAACAGCCTGCTCGGACTGGAACGAGGCGAGGAAGCTGCCACTAACCCGATCTTTTTCCGCGCCGAACTCGATCGAATCGTTCAACTCGCCCGCGATGTCGGGCGTGCCGACGACCCCGTGATCCGTGACCGGCTGGCTTGGTGCCACACAAAGGTCGAGATCATGCGGATCCTCGGGTACCGGATCCTCACCCAGGTGCTACGCGACGGTCGGATCGGACCCGAGGCCTCAATCTCAAAACTGTACTGGAGCGAGTACCACCAGGTCGCCACCGAGTTGGCGATCGACCTTCTCGGGGCTCAGGCTATGGTCCGAGAGGGCCGCAAACCGTTCAAGCACTTCCGGGCCGACGAACCCGGTGCAGCCAACTCCACCAACTCCTGGATCGACGTACTGCTGATGAACGCGCGCAGCGGCACGGTCTATGCAGGGACCAGCCAAGTACAACGAAACATCATCGCCGAGAACATCCTCGACCTGCCGAAAGAACCCAGATTGGAGCGACCATGAGCACCTTCTTCCGAGACTACTTCCGGGCGTGGGACGACCTCGATCTCGACGGCGTCCTCGCGTTCTTCACCGACGACGTCGTCTACGAGGACACCACGATCGAGCACGGAGCGACGGGCATCGCCCAGATGCGCAAGTTCGTCCAGGCCTCCTTCGAAAACGTTCCCGACGCGAAGTTCGATCACGTCGGCGACGTGGTGAGTGGTGACGCGTTCGCCGTCGAGTGGGTGATGCAACCGATGGGCGTTCGCGGAGTCTCGATCGGCTCGCTACGCGACGGCAAGATCTGCAAGCAGCGTGACTACTGGAACGGCGCCAGGTTCCAAGTGCCGAACACGTGAGCTGGTGACCGGCCGACACCATGTCCGCTGGTGTTTCCATGCGACTGCGATGGTCGCGGATTACGAGCGCACCCGTGATGCGCTGATTCGACTCGTCGGGCTCCGCGTTCTGGAGGACAGTCGCCTGGAGGACCCTGCAATCGGGCGCCGGGGTGGGATGGCCTGGGTCGGCGACAACACCATCGAGGTCGGGGAGCCGATCGTCGACGGAGGAGCGGTCGACCGGTTCGTGCAGCGGTTCGGGTCCCACATGAGCTCGATCGCCGTGCAGGTCGAAGACATCGACGCGACGGTCTCGTTCCTGGAACATAACGACGTTCGAATCGCCTCGCGAATCGGGCACCATATCGTGTTCACCCATCCTGCCGACACCGGCGATGTGGTGATCGAGTGGTTCGGTGACGAGGAAGCACTTGACCCACGGTTCGGCGCTCCGATGCCACCGCCAGTGGTCGCTCCCCTACTCGAGGTCACCCACATGGCCTTCGCCGGAGCGGTCGTCGACCACCCTGCCGCATCCGCCACCCGTCTCGCCGACCTGATCGGCCACGGGTTCACCGTGGCCGATCGCCCGATCGCGGGCGCCCCCGCGGCGACGGTCTCGATGGGAGACGTACCGATCGCGCTCTACCCAAGGCCCCGAAGCGCTGTCGAGAGTCGCCAGCTCTGGGGCCACACCTATCACCGCCCGCAAACTTCGAACCTCGGCGTACTGGTACCCGACCTGGCCACGGCTCGAGCGTCGCTCGCCGCAGCGAGTGTGCCGATTCACCGCGATGACGACACCAGCCTCGTCATCGCACCCGAGGTGACCGGCGGTGTCGCGATCGTCGTCGTCGACCGTCTGCTCGATGCAGATCCGCGACGCTGATCAGCGTCAGCGTTCGTCACTCCCAGCGAAACCGGGGCCCCCGCTTTTCTACGAAAGCGACTCGGGCCTCGTCACTGTCGGCGTGGCGCTTCACGCGTTGCGTGTAATCCTGCTCGGTCCGGTACCCGTCATACAGAGACATGGACTCGACACGGTTGGCCGATTCCTTCGCCAGCCGGACTGCGATCGGGCTCTTCGTTGCGATCGTCCGACCCAGATCTATTGCTGCGTCGTGGAGCTCGCTTCGGTCGACGACCGCTTCGATGCCTCCACGCCGGTAGATCTCGTCGGCGGTGACGAACTGACCGGTCAGGAACATACGCTTCGCCAACCACGGCCCGCACAGGCGTTGAGCATGTCGCACCCCGCCGAGCACGCCGACGTTGATCTCCGTCAGCGCAAAACTCGCATCGTCCGATGCGACGACCAGATCGCACGACGCCACGAGCGCCACCCCTGCACCGATGCACTTGCCGTGGACCTCGGCGATCACCGGCAGTCCGCTTTCGTAGATCGAGTTGAAACATTCGCGTGGGCTCCGGCCCGGATCGATCTGGTCGCGGGCATCGCCCTGTGGAGCACCGTCCTCCGGACGACCGTCCGGCCGGTGGCGACGAGGTGAATCCTGGAGGTCGACACCCCCGCAGAACAGCTTGGAATCGGGCGCGGCTCGGAGCACGATGGCCGACGCCTCGCGCCCTGCGCTGAGCTGCGACATTGCCGCGGTGATTTCTTCGAAGGTCTGGTTGGCAAGTGCGTTCACGGGTGGGCGATCGAGGGTCACCACCGCGACCCCGTCCTCGACGGCGATACTGATGTGTTCCACGGATCTCTCCCCGCTGATCGGCGCTCGACTGTGGCGAATCGGCATGAACCCTCACAGACCCCTACTCGACAGTATCGTCAAGTCCATGGTCCGTGCCAGCACAACGTCCCAAGCGGACGTCGCCGACGGCGATCCCACGTTCTTGACTGCTGCCACGATCAGGCAACCCGCCGACGGGCTCGGTGCTCGCGCTCAGCGAACGATCGAGCGCATCATCGAGTCGGCGCGCGAGGTGTTCATGACCCGTGGCTATTCGGGAACGACGATCGATGAGATCGCCCGCGTCGCGGGCGTGTCCCGGGCGTCCGTCTACACCTACTTCCCCTCCAAGCGCGATGTGCTCCTGGCCGTCGGCGCGCACGCTGCCAGTAGCGCCTTGGAGATCGTCAGCACCCTGGCCGACCGCGAAGCTTCTGTCGGGGCGATGACCGAGTTCGTCACTACCTACTTCCGATTCCTCGACGTGCACGGCAGTTTCTCATTCGCCTGGACCCAGGCGGCGCAGGACGACGAGGAGATCCGCGTCGTGGGCATGAAGCGGCATCTCGGCATCTGCAAGGCCTTCGGCAACCAGCTCGCCGACCTCTGCGACCGCCCGGCCGACGACCCCGCCGTCCTGGGGCTCGTGGCAGCGAGCCTGCTCGAGCGAACCTGGAGCTACGTGCATCTCTACGCTGCGCACGTGGACCGTGCCGCCGTGATCGGCGAAGCGGCTCGATCCCTGCTCGCCATCGCCGACGCAGTCGACTGATGGCGATCGCGCAGTTCGAACTCCGGTCGGGCGCGGTCGACGGTCGGCTCGCTTGGCAACCTTCCCGGCTGCTCCTCACACCCGCCGACACACTCCAGGGCGGCGCAGGCCTCGGTGCGGCCACGGCGGCCATGGAGTTGGTCACCGGACTGCCGACGATCTGGGCGACGGCGCAGTACTTGTCGTTCGCCAGTGGCACCGACCCGATCGACATCGACGTCACCATCGAGGTCGCAGGCCACAACACGACACAGGCACGCTGTGTCCTGTCGCGCAGTGGTCGCGAGATTCTGACGGCCTACAGCGCACTCGGGCGGCGAGAGTTCGAGTGCGAGGGCGTCTGGTGCTCCCGGCCCGACGTGCCCCCGCCCGATCGATGTGAGCGCTACCGGTTCTTCGAGTCGGGTCGCGGCCACCTGGGGGACCTTGCCGAGTTCCGCCTCGCTCTCGGGCGCCAACTCGACGAGATCGAGACCAACGGTGGTCGCGGCGACGGATCGTTCGCGCTGTGGATCCGATGCTGGACAGGACGTCAGGTGACGACGGTCGCCGATCTCTCCTTCATCGGCGACTTCATGCCCCTCGGGTTCGCCGATGCGTCCGGCAAGCCCTATGCCGGGAACAGCCTCGACAACACCATTCGGGTGGGCGATCTGGTCGAGACGGAGTGGGTACTGCTGTCCGTCCACGTGCAACAGATGATCAATGGATTCGGCTACGGCCGTGCGGAACTCTGGGCCGAGGACGGCACCCTGCTCGGGGCTGTCAGCCAGAGTGCCGTGCTCCGCCAACATTCGCGCATCCGCGAGACCGGGCGACCATCGATCAGCTAGGACGGCGTTGCAGTTCGGCCAGCAGTGGCTGGCTGTAGGCGACGCGACCGGTCAGGGTTCTCGGGTCACCGCTGCACAGGGCAAGCGCAGCTTCAGCCATGAGCGAGATGTCCTCGAGAGCGAAGTCGTCCACCAGGTCGTGGGTGCTCGCTCCGGGGGTGGCCACGTTGTCCCAAGGCGCCAACGAGTTCACGGCGATGCCGTCCTCGTACACCTCGGCGGCTAGACCGGTCGAGAAACGGTCGAGCGCAGCTTTCACCATGCCGTAGGCCGAAAAGCCCCACTCCCGGTACAGCGGCAGGAACGGCGGGCCTTGCGGATGGATGCCAGCCCGGCTGGAAATGTTGAGGATCCAACCGGCGCCGCGGTCGCGCATGCCCGGAACAACCATCTGGGCCAGTTCGTAGGGCGCGCGGACCTGAACTTCGAACATCAACCGGAAGCGCTTCTCAGTGAACTCGGTGAACGGCATGTAGTACGTGATCGCACCGTTGTTGACGAGGATGTCGATCGGCCCGAGTCGAGACTCCGTCTCGGCGACGACACGTTCCCGGTCGGTCTGGACGGCAAGGTCGGCCTGGACGGCGACTGCCGTGCCACCTCCGGCCGTGATCCGTTCGACGGTCTCCTGCAGCGAACCCTCGTACTTGTCGACCGGGGCGATCGTCCGGGCCGACACCGCGACGCTGGCGCCTGCGGCGGCGAGGCGTTCGGCGATCGCGGCGCCGATGCCGCGACTGGCTCCTGTCACGAGGGCCACCCTGCCTTCGCACTCCTGGTTGTTCGCTACCGACATCGAACACCCCTTCACTCCAGCGACGGTTCGTTCACCATCGTCACGACTTGTCCCCAGGGGTTGACATTACTGTCAGATCAAGCTCGGCACGCACGGGCTCCGGTTTCTGACACCATCGTCAGGTCACCTATGCTCTCGCCCGTGACTACCAACATGTGTGACGGACGAATCGTGGCGATCACCGGTGCAGGTCGCGGCCTCGGCCGCGGGTACGCACTCCTGCTCGCCTCCCATGGGGCCAAGGTCGTCGTGAACGACTTCGGCGGATCGCGCGACGGACGTGAGGCAGGTGCGACCAATCCGGCCCAGGACGTCGTCGACGAGATCACGGCAGCGGGCGGAACGGCCATCGCCCACCTCGGCGATGCCAGTTCGCTCGACGATGCGCGGGCGATGGTGCAGTTGGCGATCGACACGTACGGCGGCCTCGACGCCGTCATCAACAATGCCGGCATCCTTCGTGACCGGATGCTCTTCTCCATGGCGGAGGAGGAATGGGACGCAGTGATCAAGGTCCACCTGAAGGGCACGTGGGCCAGCACCCGCATAGCCGCCGAGTACTGGCGTGAGCGAGCCAAGAACGGCGAGACAAACGACGCCCGCATCATCAACACGACCTCCGTGTCCGGCATCTACGGCAACATGGGCCAGTCCAACTACGGCGCCGCGAAGGCGGGCATCGCCTCGTTCACGCAGATCGCTGCCGAAGAACTCGCCCGGTACGGCGTGACCGCCAACGCCATCGCCCCGGGAGCGCTCACCCGCATGACCGAGGACCTCGGATTGCCCGACGAGATGCTCGACCGGTTCGGCCCCGAGTGGGTCGCTCCGCTCGCCGTCTGGCTTGTGTCGAAGGAGTCTTCTGACGTGACTGGGCAGGTCATCGAATCGTCCGGGCAGATCCTCGGCGTCGCCGAGGGATGGCGCCGAGGACCCCACACCGATCAACCTCCGACCGATCCCGCCGAGGTCGGAGCGATGGTTCGCAGTTTCCTCGCCAAAGCGCAGCCGCGCACCAAGATGTCGGAACTGAGCTGATGACGACCGTGACCGACGCCGAGGGCTCCCGTCATGAGCGGTGAAGCCTGGATCATCGACGGTGTCCGTTCGCCCCGGGGCAAGGGGAAGTCGAACGGCTCGCTCCACCACATCCACCCCCAGGAACTGCTCGGCCAGACACTGAATGCTCTGGCGAGTCGGACCGGCATCGACACAAGCGACGTCGACGACGTCATCATCGGCAACGGCAATCCTGCCGGTGACCACGCTGCCTGCATCGGACGCATGGCTGTCCTTGCCGCCGGTTGGCCGGTCGAGGCCCCCGGCGTCACGCTCAACCGGTTCTGCGGCTCGGGGCAGCAGGCAGTCACCTTCGCGGCCATGGGAATCCAGGCCGGGCACCAGCAACTCGTCGTCGGTGGTGGCATCGAGTCGATGTCACGCTGGCCAGTTGACAACGCGCCGCCCGACTTCACGTCGGGCAACGCTGCGCTCCGAGAGATGTTCCCTCTCGTCCCCCAGGGGATCTCCGCCGACCTGATCGCCACCATCGAGGGCTTCAGCCGCGAGGACGTCGACGCGTTCGGCGTCGAGAGTCAGAACCGTGCCGCCGCAGCGATGGCGCAGGGCCGTTTCGACCGAAGCGTCGTGCCGATCCACAACCCTGACGGCTCGATTGCGCTCGCCGTCGACGAGTACCCCCGTCCCGGCAGCACCGTCGAGGCCCTCGGCCAACTGAAGGCCTCCTTCGCCGAGATGGGCACTCACGTCTTCGATGGGTACGACGCCAGCTTCGACGACATGTGCAAGCAGGTCTACCCCCAGATCGACCGGGTCGAGCACGTCCACCACGCCGGCAACTCGTCAGGTGTCGTCGACGGCGCCAGCGCTCTCTTGCTCGCGTCGCCCGATTACGCGAAGGCCCACGGCCTCCGCCCTCGTGCCCGCATCGTCATGACCGCCGTCGCCGGTGCCGAACCGGTCATCATGCTCACCGCTCCCGGCCCGGCTTCGCAGAAGTGCCTGGAACGCGCCGGCATGACCGTCGGCGACATCGACCTCTGGGAGATCAACGAGGCGTTCGCCGCGATCCCGATGAAAACGATGCGCGACCTCGGCATCGACCCCGCCAAGGTCAACGTCAACGGTGGTGCGATTGCGCTCGGGCACCCGATCGGCGCCACTGGCGGCATCTTGATCCAGACGGCGCTCGACGAGTTGGAGCGGCGTGATCTGAGCACTGCTCTGATCACGATGTGCACCGGGGGCGGCATGGGCACCGCCACCATCATCGAGCGGGTGTGAGGCCGGCGTGATCGAGTTCGAACCCGTCGATCTGACCACCGAGGAGCGCCGCCTTCAGGTCGAGGTGATCGAGTTCCTCGAACAGGAACTCCCTCATGGCACCTACCGACCTGGACTCGGGTTCTCGGCTGAGAAGGATCCAGCATTCTCCCGCAAGCTCGGCGAGCGCGGTTGGCTCGGGATGGCTCTGCCGACGGAGTACGGCGGTCACGACCGCTCGGCCGTCGATCGCTTCATCGTGGCCGAACAACTGCTCCGCTGGGGAGCTCCGGTCGGCCATCACTGGGTCGCGGACCGCCAATCGGGTCCGGTCATCGCCAAGTTCGGCACCGAGGAGCAGAAGCGGACGTTCCTGCCCCGCATCTGTTCGGGCGAACTCTCGTTCTGCATCGGGATGAGCGAGCCCGACAGCGGGAGCGACCTTGCATCGCTCTCGACCCGAGCCGTCCGAGACGGCGACGGATGGGTCGTGAGCGGAACGAAGATCTGGACGACGATGGCGCACGAGCACGACTACGTGATCGCCCTCACTCGCACGACCCCCATCGAGGAGTCGGGCGACAAACGCAACGGACTCACCCAGTTCATCATCGATCTGGCATCGCCAGGTCTGACGGCGACACCGATTCCCTTCATCGACAACAGTGCCGACTTCTGCGAAGTCGTGTTCGACGACGTCTACGTACCCGCCGACCGCGTCCTCGGCGAGGTCGGCCAAGGGTGGGCTCAGAACACCTCCGAACTCGCGTACGAGCGCGGCGGACCCGACCGTTGGCTCAGTTCGTACCTCCTGGTCGAGGAACTGCTTCGACGCGACGGAGCATCCGACACCGATGCGCGCCCGTCACCGGAACTGCTCGACCTGCTCGGAAATGCCGTCGCGAACTACTGGGTACTGCACCACCTCTCGCTATCAGTCGCCCGCGACATCGACCGCGGTGGCGCCCCGGCAATCGAGTCATCGCTCGTCAAGGAGATGGGGACCCGGTTCGAGCAGGACGTCGTCACGGCCGTGCTCGCCTACCTCGACGAGGCGCCGAACACCCTCGACAGCTCCGTCTTCGGACACCTCCTCATGACCGCAGCGCTCACACAACCGTCGTTCACGGTCCGTGGCGGCACCAACGAGGTGCTTCGCTCGGTGGCCGCCAAAGGCCTTCGCCCGTCAGGATCATCTCGGTGACCACTACTCACACTGCCGATGCACTGGTCACCGAGACCGTCGAGCGTCTGCTCACCGACCTCTCGACACAGGGAGAGATCGAGCACGCCGAGAGCACTGGGTGGTCATCGACCGTCTGGGCAGCTTTGGCAGAGGTCGGCTTCCCCTGGGTGGGTATCGACGGAGCCAAAGGTGGGTCGGGAGGCACTCTGTACGACCTCGCTGCGATCCTCGACGCCATCGGGCGCCACGCCGCACCCGTTCCGGTGGCGGAAACTGCGATGGTCGGCGGTTGGATGCTGGCCGAGGCAGGGCTCGACCTGCCGGCAGGACCGGTCGCGGTGGCGGAGACCACCGGTGCTCGGGTCGTCGACGGACGCCTGGTGCTCGACGCTCCGGTTGCGTTCGCGCGCCACGCCGACCGGATCGTCACGTTGATGCCGGTCGGACCGGACGGCATCCACCTGGTGTCGCTCCGTCCCGATCAGGTGACCATCGTCCCCGGTTACAACCTCGCAGGTGAGGCTCGCGACACTGTCGTTGTCGACGCCCCCGCGAACGACTGGGAAACATCGCAGATCTCGGACGACCTGTCGCTCAGCGCGCCGTGGAACTCGATTCGCCACCGCGGATCCCTGTCACGCTCGATCATGGCCGCCGGCGCCCTGGCGTCGATGGCGCAGTTGACCGTCGACTACACGAACGATCGCCGCCAGTTCGGCAAATCGGTCGCGTCGTTCCAGGCCGTCCAGATCCACCTCGTCACGGTCGCCCAGTGCGCCGTCCGGGCCAAGATGGCGGCAGACGTCGCTGTGCGGGCGTTCGCTCGGGGCGGCAGCCTCCACGAGATCGCGGCCGCCCGCGTCGTCGTGGACGATGCGATCACGATCGGCACCCGGGCCGCCCATCAGGCTCACGGTGCGATGGGTGTTACGCGAGAGTACCCGCTACATCAACTCACCCGGCGTCTGTGGTCGTGGCGTCAGGAGTGGGGCACGACCAAGCAGTGGCGCCGCGAACTCGGCTCGACGGTCGTCGAACGGGGCGCCGACGAGCTCTTCGCGCTCGTCACCGAGCACCCGCAGCCCTGACGCCTCACTCCGTCCGCTCCCAGAACGCCGCCCAACTCGCGTCAGCACCTGGCAGCGGTCGTTCGTGCATCTGAGCGAACGCGTTGACACCTTTGCCCGGCTCCGGCCGGTCGAGTGCGTCGACCAGGTACCAGCGGTGAAGGCGCCGCCGGGTGATGCACCACTCCCCGTCGATGCGCTCGTAGTCGTCCCGGTACTGGATCGTGCCGACGGACCACTCCCCCGTGTCGGGGCGCTCGAGCTCGTCACGGCAATAGACGACACCACTCGCCCGGTCAGCGTCGTGGAAATCGATCACGTGGTTGCACACCAGGTGCACCGAGGTGCGCATCTGACTCATCAGCGCACTCATCCACTCCTTCAAGGCCTCGCGACCGCGTCGCTCCGATCCGACCTGCACGTTCGGATCGAACATCGACACGACCGTGTCCATGTCGCGCGCGTCCAGAGCACGCGCATACCGGGAGGCGAGCTGTTGGATGGCGGCGTACGACTCCATGCGGTCGAGCCGCTCCTCCAGGGTCGCCGGCGTCCACGGGCCGAGTCGCCGGTCAGTCGTTCGGTCCATCGGTTCCTCCGTTCGCATCGACCGCTGCGCCGGTCGTCAGCAGTTCCTCGATCAACGCATCGTCCACCCCGACCTCGTGCAACACCTCGATCGTGTGCTCGCCCAGCACTGGCGGTGCTCGATCGAGTCGGACGTCGAGGTCACCGAAGTTCCACAGCGCTCCTGGCTGCTCGAACCGGCCCCACAGCCGGTGGGTGTAGGTAGCGACCAGTCCGGCTGCGACATGGTCGGGGTCGTCGAAGAACGGACCGCGTTGCCCGCGACGTACGGCGGCGGCAGGCACCTCGACGGCGGCCAGGGCGTCGAGAACATCCGATGTCGTACGGGTCACCAGCGCATCAGCGAGTTGGTCCGGGTTGCCCACGCCAGCGACCTCGCAGAACGCCGCCACCTGATCGGTCGTCGTCGCCGCGATCGCGATCCATCCGTCGACGAGTCGAACGATCCGTTCGCCCGGGCCGACGGCAGTCTGGGCGGCGTCCAGAATCGGCGCGGGTGCGAGAGTCCCGTCGGCCAGTAGGTACGTCTCACTGTTGGTCATCGTGCCGGCGCCGAGCAACGACGCTGCGACGTCGGTCGCGCGCCCGGTCCGGACCCGCTGCAGCAGCGCCATCAGGGTTCCGGCCGCCGACGACATGGCGCAGAGATGGTCCATGAAGCCGAACCGGTGCCACATCGGAGGGTTACCCTCACCGGCACCCGCGACCTCCCAGCCGCAGCTGGCCTGGAACATCTGGTCGTAGCCCGGCCAGTCGGCCCGAGGACCAGCGGGCCCGTATGAGCTGACGTGACAGACGATCGCCTCCGGGTTGACGGCGCGGATCGACGCCGGGTCGAGTCCGAGCCGTCGGGCGGCCGGCAGACGGAGGTTGTGGTGGACGACGTCCGCCCAGCGGATCAGCGCTTCGACCGCAGGACGGCTGGCTGGCGATTTCAGGTCGAGCGCGACCGCCCGCTTTCCGCGCTGGCAGCCGGCGAAGGGCCAGTCGGCCCACCTCATCGGGTCGCCCGTGGTGGCCTCGACCTTGACGACGGTCGCGCCGAGGTCGGCCAGCAGCATCGGGCCGAGCGGTCCCGCAAGGAAGTTCCCGAAGTCGAGCACCTTCAGGCCCGAGAGAGGCGACGAGCCTCCGGCAGGACGAACCGCAGGCCGGTCCCGCCCCGCCGATCCAGGAGGCGACCAGTCAGGCGCGCCACCTGGCGCCGACGGCGCCGGGCCGCGGACCATGGCCGGCGGATCGAGGGTCAGTGGCAGACCCGCCAACGAGACGCGACCGACCTCGGGATCGTCGACGTCGACGACGTACCGGTTGGCGACTGCTTGTTCATCGCTCAGGATCGCGCCCAGACCGACGGCGGGTTGGGCTGGGATGTCGTGCGCCCACAGATCGGCCAGCCACTCGTCGCTCGACCGATGCCGGAACGCCTCGGTGATCGCGCCCCAGTTCGTCCAGCCCGGCAGGCCTTGGCCGTGGAGCCGTTCGTTCTCGACGGCGACCTTGGCCGGGCCCAGTTCCGCGAATACCTCCTGCATCAGCGGCGTCTGTGCCGGTTCGGGCGGCATGACGTGGATCCACCGACCGTCGCCGCACTCGAACAGCGAGGCGCGCATGTTGTCCTTCGGCATACCGATCGCGAGCAGATCGGACGGCGACTCGGCTCGCGACCAGTGCATCATCATCGGCACCAGCGCACCTTGGGCGAGACTCGTGTGTGCCGGGCCGCCGATGCCGGTCTCCTCGCGGACGAGCAGCCGACTCGTCACCCCGATGACCGACAGCCAGGCGGCGGTCCACGTGCCGAGCGGGAAGCGGACGTAGATCGGGCTCTCCCCCCGTGCACCGAGCTGTTCGTCGAGCACGCCGAGGCGTGCGAGCGTCAGCTGGTCGTCGACGGGAGCGTCGGCGTCGGGGTGGCCGACTGGCCAACCCAGGATCGACGAGACGACGAGGTGCGGGTGACGGACGCTGAGCGACGCGTCGTCGAGGCCGAGCAGGGTCGTCTCGCTCGGTCGAAGGCTGTGCACCACGACGTCGGCCGCGGCCAACATTGCGTCGAGTTCGTCGAGACCGGTCGGCGAGCTCATGTCGAGCTCGATGCTCGATTTGCTCCGTCCCCAGGTCCGGAATCCTGGACGTGCCCGTAGGGGCGACCCACCCGGTGGTTCGACCATGACGACATCAGCACCGGCTTCGGCGAGGAACAGGGTGGCCGAGAGGCAGGCGACCGAGCCGCCGAGGTCGACGACCCGCACTCCATCGAGCACCCCCACGATCAGCCCCCGACGCGTCGGAAGGACGCATTCACCGTTGCGATCACGCGGCCACCCGCACCGACATCGACCATCGTGGCCTCGACGCCAACCCGTGACCCGCTCGCGCCGACCACCGTGGCGCGGGCGCGGAACGGGCCGAGGTAGCCCGGTTTCACGAACATCACGTGCCAGGTCTCGACTTGGAAGTCAGCCGTGCCGGTGACGCGCTCGAGCTCGTCGGTCACCGCCGCCTCGATCGCAATATTGATCGGGCCGAGGTGCAGCGCCGAATGCGGCGACGACAGCGCCGGCGTGACCTTGGAGATCTCGACCGTGCCGTCGGGTCCGTCGAGCACCCCGAACACGTCTCGGAGCCTCGGGAGGTCGGGTGAGTCGTCGAGCTGAGTGACGGGGTTGTCGACGAGGTAGAAGCCGGGTGGAACGTCACCCAAGCTCACGCCGCTCCCCGACGTCATCGCGATCACCCGCTCGTGGTCGTCGGCGTCGACGATCCGTGCCCGGCTGAACCCCATCTGGCGACCGATGCTGACCACCTCTCGGAGCACCTCCAACCGCTTCACGTCGTGCGCGGGGTCGAGGACGTCATACGCCATCGTGACGGGTGCGGGCACACATTCATCGTCCCGCCACCACGGCTCGGGCGACGCGATGCAAAGTGGCGCCGCCATGACTCCGCCGGTGCTGTTGCGCATGTCATGCCGCAACGGCATGATCTCCCGGTCGACGCCAACGTCGAGGAATGGCGTACCCTTGCCGAGGTAGGTGTAGCTCTGCAGCGCGATCCACGACTTCTCGAAGTGCTGCCAGTGCTCTTCTGGGGTCAGGGTCCTGATGTCGCCGAGCGACTGGTTCGCCGGCTCGTCGACGGTCTCGTTCGACATGGGTACCTCCTGGACGTGTGATCCTCCACCCAATCTGACACAATCGTCAATTGGCGCTCTCATCGGGGGCCTCGCAGGATCGCCGACCGGGGGGAATCGACATGACCGATGCGTTGTCCATCGGAACCAGTTGGTGGGAGCTCATTGCGAACCGTGCGGCGGCGACGCCAGACCGACGGTTCATTGCGGACGAGGCCGACCGGACGCTCACTTTCGAGCAGTTTCGATCGCTCGCCGAGGAGGTCGCGGCCGGACTGTTCGAGTTAGGCGTCCGTTGCGACGACGTGGTCAGTTGGCAGCTCCCGACAACGATCGAGGCCGCCGTGCTCATGGCGGCATTGACGCGACTCGGCGCACTGCAGAATCCGATCATCCCGATCCTTCGACGGACCGAGGTGGCCCAGATCACCCGCCAGGTCGGGAGCCGATGGATGATCGTGCCGGGAACGTACCGGAACTTCGATCACACCGCGATGGCCCTCGACGCGACGGCCGAGTCCTGCACTGTGCTCGACACGAGCACCACCGGCGACGAGACCCTCCGACTGCCGCGGGCCGATCCGTCCGTACTCGCCGCACCGCTGGACCCCGGTTCGGCGGTGCGGTGGTACTACTACTCATCGGGAACGACCGCTACCCCGAAGGGCGCGATGCACACCGACGCCTCCGTCATGGCAGCCTCAAACGCCCAAATCGAACGGCTCGGACTGGACCAGGACGACGTGTTCGCAATCCCGTTCCCACTCACCCACATCGGCGGCATCATGCTGCTCACCTCGTACCTCCGCGTCGGTGGGGTCTTGCTGTGCATCGAGTCGTTCGATCCGGTCACGACACCACTCGTGATGGCCGCCCACGGCACGACGATCCTCGGCTCGGCAACACCGTTCTTCCACGCCTACCTGGCGGCACAACGCCGGCACGGCGACGAGCCGCTCTTCACACGGTTCCGGCAACTCCAAGCAGGCGGGGCGCCCATCACGCCCGAGCTCAACGCCGAATGCGTGCGAGTGTTCGCCAGTCCGGTCTACAACCAGTGGGGGCTGACAGAGTTTCCCGCCGCGACGAGCCTCGGCCAGGGCGACGCGCCGGAGAAGTTCGAGGGCACCGTCGGCCGCATGGCGCCGGGCTGCGAGATCAAGGTGGTCGGCTTCGACGGAGAGGTCGTAGAGGCGGGCGCCGAAGGTGAACTCTTGGTTCGAGGCCCGCAACGTCTGGTGGGATACGTCGATCCGACGCTCGACGAGGAAGCGTTCGATCGCGAGGGTTTCTTTCGAACCGGCGATCTGGGCGTCATCGATGCCGACGGGTTCGTTCGGATCACGGGCCGGCTCAAAGACATCATCATTCGCAACGCGGAAAACCTGTCTGCACAAGAGATGGAGAACGTCCTGTCCGCCCACCCCGCAGTGGCGGATGTGGCGGTGATCGGCCTCCCCGACGAACGAACCGGCGAGCGGGCGTGTGCGCTCGTCGTGCTGGCGACCGGCGTCGACTCGATCTCGATCCCCGAGCTGGCCGAGCACTGTATCGCCAGTGGGCTGGCCAAGCAGAAGATCCCCGAGCAGCTCGAGATCGTGCCGGAGCTCCCCCGCAATCCGATGGGCAAGGTGCTCAAGCATGAGCTCCGTGCCCGGTACACATCGCAGGAGACGTCGTGACCAGCACGCCGACCGACGACATCTGGGAGGCGATGAGCACCGCCCGCACCATCCGCAGGTTCCGTGACGAACCGGTCGGCCCCGACGTACTGGCGCGCTGTATCCAGGCCGCGACCTGGGCGCCATCGGGCGGGAACCAGCAACCGTGGCACTTCGTGGTGATGACGTCGCCCGAGGCGCGCGAGGCCCTGGCGATCGGCGCCGCCCGAGCGTTGGAGACGATCGAGCGCGTCTACCGACTCCAGCGACCTGAACCCGACGACGACACTCCTCGCGCTCGCAACTCCCGAGCGATGTTCGCACTGCACGACGGCGCCGCCTCGGTGCCCGCCGCCGTGCTGTTCTGCGTCCGCGACCAGCCGAGCACACCATCGCTCACGCTCGGCGCGTCGATCTTCCCGGCGATGCAGAATTTCCTCCTCGCCGCTCGCGCCCTCGGACTCGGCACGTGCGTGACCGGCTGGCACGTCGGTTCCGAGCCCGAGTTCCGAGACGCGCTCGCGATCCCCGAAGCGTGGCGCCTTGCCGGACTTGCGATCGTCGGCTGGCCCCAGGGGCATCACGGTTCACTCCGCCGTCGACCCGTTCACGAGGTCGCCAGTCTCGACCGGTGGGACACACCTCTCCGGGAGGGTGATCAACCAGCGGAAGCGTGACCATCGGGTGTCACCCACGCCGAGTGATGCTGTCGTCGACCAGTCGGTCAGGCCGCGGCAAGCGCCACAGTACGACGGACGAGCTCCGCCCAGGCGTCCGGCGCATTGAGGTGGGCGAAGTGGTCGACCCCATCGCCGACGAACATCTCGGCTCCCGTCAACTCAGCGAGGCGTCGGTTTGCGACGACGAACTCGGCGGGCATCTCGGTGCCGTGCCCGGCGACGAAGGGGACCTTCAGATCCTCGACGTCGAACAGGGGTGCGGCTTGGCACGCCATGTCCGCACGAAAGGCAACCCCTTCGCCGCGAAGCATCGCCTTCGTCGAGTCGCGTAACGTCTGCCAGCGGTCGTCGCCGAGGATCGAGCGATTCATGTCCTCGGCCAGCTGCTCGGTGTCGTCGTAGCGCGTCCACGCCATCGTTCGTTCCATCGCCTCGGCGCCGACCCACCAGTCGTACGGCACCATCGGCGGTTCCCACACCCCGAGCGCCAGGAACAGCTCGGGTGCGATCGTGGCGGCCAACATCGCGATCGTCCCGCCGGCGCTCTGCGCCACCACCACCGACGGGGTGCCGTCGAGCAGGTCGATCAGGTCGGCGGCATGGACCTCGAATCCGCCGAGCACGCTGCCGTCGGGTGCGATCGCAGCATCGACCGAGCGTCCGTACCCGCGCCGGTCATAGACCGTCACGGGCAAATCGGTGAGGCGGTGCACGACGTGGGCGAAGTTCTTGCTACGGTCCGGCGCACCGTGCACCAGGACGACCGGCGGCCCAGGTGCGTCGACATGATGACGCACCACGTGGAGGCCGATCGGAACCATGAAGGGCGAAGATACCGTCACCGCCCGAAACTTGACGACTGCGTCAAGTTGAGCGACACCGAGGACGCTGAGTTGACGATTCCGTCAACTATGGTGAGTTGGTGGTCGACGGCGTAGCGAAATCAACATCCGGCCGAGGGCCGAGCCGGAGCGCGGCCCTGGTCGCAGCATGTCGCATGTTGGCCGCCGAACTCCCTGATGAGGAGCGCCTGATCGACGATCCCTTCGCCCGTCTCGTAGCCGACGATGAGGCGATCACCGCTGCCCGAGCCGACCCGAACTTACAAAACGTCATTCGCCTGCGGACTCGATACCTCGACGAGGCGATCGTCGACTTCGTGACGACACACGGATCAAGCCGCCCACAGATCCTCCTCCTCGGCGCCGGTTTCGACGCCCGGGCGTACCGGCTAGACGTCGCAGCGACGTTCTTCGAGGTCGACTTCTCTGCAACACTCGACGACAAAGCAAAGATGCTGATGGGGTTCGAACCGCTCGCCCAGCGGATCGCGGTACCGGTCGATCTGGCTGCACAGCGGTTCGTCGAGCCGCTGGTCGACTCCGGCTTCGATCCTTCCGCACCGACGATCGTCGTCTGGGAAGGAGTCTCGATGTACCTGGATCCGGACGAAGCCGAGAGCGTGGTCGCGCAGATGGCCGAGTCGGTACCACCTGGGAGCCGGATGGTCGCCGACTACGCGGAAATGTCGTGGTTCAAGGGCAGCGACTACGAGCGGGCGACCGAGTCGATCTCCCGAGATCTCCGCCGCGGTGGCGAACCCCTCAAGTCCGGGCTGCGCGACATGTACGCAACCCTCGACCGGTACGGATTCGACGTTCTCGACGATGAGGCCACCGAGAACCTACGTCCTCGATACGGTCTCGCCGCCCTCCCCCGCCACTACCCCACACGGATGGTGACCGCCCAGCGCCGCGGATGACGATGTGGCTGCTGACGATGTGGAACGTACTGCCGACGCTCGGGGCGAGCAGCTTCATCATCAACGACTCGATCTCGGCAGGGCCCTGCGCGCGGCCCATCGGTCCGAGCGACACCTCACCGTCCTCGGCGAACAGGTCTGCGTACCCATCGAAGTCACCGCTGTCGAGGTGTTCCCCGTCGTCGACGAAGAGCTAGTTGATGGCCTGAAGGTCTTCCAGACGACGAAGATGAGTTTCGATCGATTCGCTCATGTCGACAGGCGGTAGGTTTCTGACGGGGGTGTCAAGTAGCAGGCCGCACGTACTCGCCGGGCCTGCACGGGAGGAACGTGGAGAACTGACGTGGGCAAATTGGACGACAAGGTAGCAATCGTCACGGGAGCCGGGCGCGGGATCGGGCGAGTGATCGCGCTCGATTACGCCAAGGAGGGCGCTCGAGTCGTCGTCGCCTCCCGTACCCCTGCCACGGTCGAGGCGGTCGTCGGCACGATCGAGTCGGCGGGAGGCACGGCGCTCGGCCTCACCGTCGATGTCGGTGAGCGGGACCAAATCGACGACATGGTCGCACGGACAGTTGGCCACTTCGGACAACTCGACATCCTGGTGAACAACGCCCAGGGCTTCGGCACCAAGGCAGCACCGGCTGGTTCGCCGGGCTTCGTAGCACTCGAGGACTTCCCCGAAGACACCTGGGACCACACGTTCCAGACCGGCCTCAAAGCATCGTTGTTCGCCATGCAAGCAGCATTCCCCCACCTCCGCGAGAGGGGTGGCAAAATCATCAACTTCGGGTCAGGCAACGGGATCGGTGCCATGAAAGGAACCGCCGCCTACAACGCCACCAAGGAGGCGATCCGCTCACTCACGCGGACCGCAGCGGCCGAGTGGGGCAAATACGACATTTGCGTCAACGTCATCGTCCCCACAATGGTCACCGATTCAGCAGAAGCATTCTTCGAGGCTCGACCCGGGATTCGCGAAAAACTGGCTCAGCAAATCCCGCTCCGCAGATTCGGTGACGTCGGGCGCGACATCGGCCCGGTCGCTGTCTTCCTCGCCTCGAACGACTCCGACTTCATCACCGGTCAGGCCATCCACGTCGATGGCGGCCAGATCCTCCGACCCTGAACCTCCTCACCCGAAGGGAACCGCCATGCCCACACTCGACCAACTCGTCGCCCCGGCACACACGACGATCGTCACGATGGAACTGCAGAAGGGCATCGTCGGCGACGAAGCGCTGCTACCGGTCCTCCCACTCGTCGTCGAGGAGACTGGCATCCTCCGCGTCGCGGGGAAGGTGCTTGGCGCCGGACGAGCGGCTGGCGCCAAGGTTGTGCACGCGACCATGCGCGAGCGCCCGGATGGCGCCGGCCAGGCCGTCAACTGCCGAATTTTCGCGATGGCCGAGAAGCGCCGAGCAGAGGTCGGATACAGCCCGACCGATCAAGGTCGGTCGGGCTGCGAACTGGTCGACGAACTCGGCGTTCAACCCAGCGACATCGAAGTGCCCCGTATGCACGGCATGACGCCGTTCACCGGCACCGAACTCGACGCCGTGGTCCGCAATCTCGGCACGCGGACGATCGTCCTGATGGGCGTCTCGCTCAACCTCGGCATCATGGGAGCCGCGCTCAGCGCGCTCGATCTGGGCTACCAGGTCGTCGTGGTGCGAGACGCAGTCGTCGGCATCCCCGTTGAGTACGGGGAGTCGATCCTGCAGAACTCGATCGCGATGATCGCCACGATTGTCACGAGTGACGAACTCGTGACTGCATGGGCGTCGGCGAGCGACCCGTCGTGACGACTACTTCTTCTTCTTCGAGAAGCTGTCGATCGTCGCGCGGATGTCGTCGGTCGTGAACGACTCGGACTCGGCCATAAGCGCGAATGGAGCGGCGCGCAGAATGTAGTCCTGAAGGTGCAGGTTGAGCGCTCGCTTCGTCTCCTGCACCGCCTGGTGCGGAAGCGACGCAAGGCGCTCGGCCATCTTGCGAGCCTCAGCCAACAGGTCCTCGTCCGGGAAACTCCTGGTCGCAAGCCCAAGCTCCACCGCCTTAGCCGCCGGAATGCGATCTCCAGTGAGCAGGTACTCCTTGCAGCGGAGCATGCCCATCAGGAGCGGCCAGAAGACGGCGCCGCCGTCGCCACAGACCAAGCCGATCGCAGCATGTGTGTCGGCGATGAACGTCGAGTCCGCGATGTAGACGATGTCGCTCATCAAGGCAAGGTTGAGTCCGAGTCCCACGGCGGGTCCGTTGACCGCCGCCACGACCGGCTTGGGGAACTCCGCCTGGGCTTCCATCAGCCGCTTCGCCCCGCGCAACGATTTGCGGCGGTACTCGTTGTCCTCGTAGCTCTTGATGAAGGCCGGGATGTCACCGCCAGCAGAGAACGCCCGACCGGCTCCGGTCAGGATGACCGCCTTGACGGAGTCGTCCTCACTGAGATCCCACCAGATCTCGCGCATCGCCGAGTGCATGTCGTCGAGGAACGCGTTCATCATGTCGGGGTTGTTGAGCGTGATCGTGACGACGGCTCCCTCCTGCTCGACGAGGATGTGCTCGGTTGGGGTGTAGGGCATGGCGCCTCCAGGTTCAGGTCGATTCGAGCCGTCGACGGTTCGGACGGCCGCTGATCTGACAATAGCGTCACGTAGAGCTCGTCACGAGCCCCGAGGCGAGAGCGGGACCGGAACCAAGGTGACCGGCACCGCGGACAACTGAACCATGCCGCTCAATCGGTCGAGGACGGTGCGGTCGAGGATGGTGTTGACGTTGCTGTCGTCGAAACCATGGACGACCGAGACCGATCCGGCGACGATCGAGTTCGTCACCCTGACCGGCACTCGAATCTCACCGATCGCTGTCCGTATCTCGACGAGGTCGCCGTCGGCGAAGCCCATCCTCGTTGCGTCGCTCGGATGCAGCAGTGCCTCGTTCGTCTCTCCTTCGCGGAAGACCTGCCAGTTCATGCGCTTGACGAGCCGTCGGGGGATGAGGACCAACTCGTCGATGCTGCGCGGTTCGAGTTCCACCTCCGACAACTGGTCCGCCAGTCGATCGGGCACTAGGTTCCACCGACCGTTCGGCAATCGCGAACGAACCCAGTCGTAGGCCGGTCCACCCTCGATCACGAGGCCTCCGGTGTCGCGCAGGCGGGCGACGCCGTCGCCTCTGACCAGCATGGCGAACACGTCGTCCGACGTCGCCGCCTCGGGATCGAGGGCTCCATACCGGTTCCTCAGCACCTCCACGTCGATACCTGCGCCGATGCGAGCCACCGTTCTCCACATCTCCGGCCGGTCCGGGGGTGCGGGCACGATCGCATCGGTGTAGTGCTGGTAGCGGAACGCCGCAGTCGTTTCGAGCGAGATGATGTCCGGGCGCTCGAGCTGACTTGGGGTGGCGAACACATGGGTCGCGAGATCGGTCGTGGCGTTGTCGACCACGTCGAGCACGACGAGCACCTCAATCTCTGCGAGTGCCGCCGCCAGCCGGCCCGCATCAGGGATCGCGGTCACCAGATTGCCGCCGAAGACGATCAACGCCCGCAACCGCCCCGACTCGATCTCATCGGAAATCAGCGATGCCGGCCACTCCCCGCCACAGCGCGCCACGTCGGGGCGAGTCGGCGGTGCGGGTTCGTCCGGTGCGACACTCGGCAGGGTCTCGAACCGGTCGAATCGGGAGAACACGCCAGGGTTGAACCACATCCCACCGGGCCGATCGAACGAGTCGGTGACCACCATGAGCGCCCACGCCATCCACTCGCCAAGGTTTGCGGTCGGGCTCATCGACGAGCCAGTGCCGGTGAGGATCGCCAAACGTCCGGCCTCCTGCACGGCGTCGACGAACTGTTTCAGCTGCTCCGATGGCAGACCGGTGAACGCCGTGACCGTGGCGATGTCGAATCGCTCGACAATCGAGCGGAGCCGGTCGGCACCGCTGGCCCGTGCTGCGAGCTCGATTTCGTCGACTGCGCCACGTGCGAACAGTTCTCGGATCACATGGGCGAACACCGCGAAGTCGGTAGCGGGACGTAGCGCGAGATGATGATCGGACAGCCTGGCGGTCTCCGTCACCCGCGGATCCAGCGTGAAGACCGGCCCCCGCCCCCTCGCAGCACGCAACCTCGAGATCGGATCGGGGAACATGGTCGCGTGCCCGTGGGACACCACGGGATTGATTCCGACGAACACGAGCAAGCGACCGGATTCTTCGTCGATATTCGGCATCAGAAGTGGTGTGCCCGCCATCTCTCCGGCGACGAGGGTCTTCGCCATGGCGTCGAGGGTGGCCGTGCTGTACACCTGGTTGGTGCCGAGAGCCTTGGCGAACTTACGCGCTGCGAAGTTCCCCAGCGAGTCGGCGAAAGCCCCCGTGCCGTGAAACACCCCGATCGACCCGAGTCCGTATTCGGCGATGATGCTCGACATCGCGTCAGCGAGGTCGGCGTGGGCCTCCTCGATCGTCACCTGTCGACGCTGGGCACCACGGCCGATGCGGGCGCCGCTCAACCGAGACGGCGCGTGATGGGCTGTTGCCGCAGCACGCCCCTTCGGACAGAGATATCCCTTGCTGAACGGGTGCTCGTCGTCGCCGCGGACCGCCACGACCGTGTCACCTTCGACCTCGGCCTCGATGCCGCACAACGCAACACAGATCCGGCAGAAGGAACGCTTCGCCTCGCTCACCTCGGCCGCCGTTCTGTCGCCACGATCTGCAGCGGCACGGTCGTCGTGCACGTACCGGACGCCGTCCCGGGTTCCTTCATCGCCCGTGTCGCCTCGGGCAGTTCGTCGTACGGAATCGGTTCGATACGCATGGCATTCCCCTTCGACCAGATTATGAGCGTCTCGTCATCGCGTCGTTCGACCGCGCTCAACTGCCGGCCTGACACTTGTGTCAAGTTACACTCTGCTGTATGAGCGAGCTCTCGATCGAGAAGCCGGCACGCCGGTTCCTGCACATCTGCTACTGCTGCGCCGACGACCAGGAAGTGGCCCGCTTCCTGGTCGACGGGCTCGACATGAAGCAGGTCATGCGCACCACCGACCAGTACGACTCCGGAGCGATCCTCGGACTCGACTACGACGTCCGGTCGATCGGCAACTTCGTCTACGACCGGCGCGGGCCGCGTACGAGCCCGGCGATCGAGGTCCAGGGATGGTATGACCCGACACCGGTCGGCGAGCCACCGGCAGACGCTTTGCAGCTCGGCATCAATGCGCTCGGGTTCGCCGTCCCTTCGGTCGATGCCTCACTGGCGCGGTTGAGTGCACTCGGCTGCACCGTCGTCGCCGACGGCTCGTCACCGACTGACGCCCGATCGGCGGTTGTGCGCGACCCGCGCGGCGTGACACTCGACATCGTCGAGGATCCGTCGCTGGCGGAGGGCGAGTCGCAGATGCACCATCTGCGCATCAACGTGTCCGACATCGACGAGTCGCTCCCCTTCTATGCGATGCTCGGCTTCGAACTCATCGCACGCACGGCGTTCACCGACGGCGCCTTCGCAGGACTCGACGGAGTGGTCGAGGCCGAGGTCGCCTCGTTGCGACTCCCCGACGAGCCGTTCGAGGTTCGCCTCATCGAGTGGACGTCGCCGGCGAGCCACGGCGCACACCCCACTGACCCGTTCCACGCCGGGATCTTCCGGGCCGCCTTGGGCGTCGACGACACGCGGGCTTCGTACGACTATCTGACGAGCAACGGCGCGGTGTTCGATCGACCGCCGATGCAGGTCGAACTCAGCGGCACGCCGGTCCCCGACATGTGGATCACGTTCATCAGCGACCCGACCGGCATCCCGTACGAGTTCGTCCAACGCCCACGCGAGATCTTCCGCTGACCACGGTCAGCCCGATCCTCTCAGCCCAGGCCGGCGGCGACGATCACGTCCGGATTGAAGTATTCGCGCCAGCGTACGACCACACCGTTCTCCACCTCGAAGAAGGCTGCGTACGAGTTGGGGTACGAGGCGCCGGATTTCGTCACACCGTTGCTCGCGTACTCAGCCACGATCACGCCGGTCGGCGTTGGGCCGTGGACCTCGATGTCGGTGAAGTCCATACGGTCGAAGATCTTCGGTAACAACGCCATGAAGGCATGCGCGTCGGCACCCAGCAACGTCCGTGGGTGCCCACCACCTCGAAAAGGCAGTTCGAGCACCATGTCGTCAGCCAACCAGTCCCGAGCACGTGCGATGTCCAACTCGCCGACAGCACGAATCACGCGCTCCACGATGTCGGTATCGCTGAGTGTCTCGTCCGCATCCATGATCGCTCCTCCGTTGGACCCTGTTTCTGACAGGTATGTCAAGTTATGATCGCACGCATGATTTCGATCAGTCGTATCGGCACCGCGCTGCCACCATGGGGCAACGAGGGCGCCCGCACCGTCGGTGACGACGAGGACGCCGTCACACTGGCCGTCGCCGCAGGACTCGCAGCACTCGGCGACACCGACCCGTCGATCATCGGCGACGTCGTGTTCGTCAGTCGCGACTTCCCGCTACTGGAAGGTGGTAATGGCGCCGCACTTCTCGCAGGCCTCGGTTGCGACGACGGTGTCCGTATCCGCGAGATCATCGGTGGTTCGCCGGCAGTGCTCGACGCAATCGCCCATGCGACCGACGGAACACTCGTGATCGGCTCGGATGCTGCCGGCTCGGCCGGCGCCAGCGCCGTGCTCTGTGGTCGTAGCGGAGCCACCGTCGAACTGGCCGGCCGGGTCACACGCAGCATGCCCGTCACGACGCGGGATGCCCGAGGCAACTCCTCGGACTACGCCGACCCTCGGCTGTTGCGCGAACGGGGCGTGAACGAATCACTCGCCCGACTCGGCGACCCCCGACCGATCGCTGCCGCCGGCCTGTCCGCACGGGAAGCCGGCTCGGTCTGCGACGGCAATACTCCGAAGCTCGTCACCACCGGAGCGAGTGCGATCGGCTTCGCCCTCGCCGCACTCGTCGAGCAAGGCGCATCGGGCACTGTGCTCGCCGTCGAGAAAGCGACGCTCGTCGTCGCCCGACTGGGTGAGGGGAACGTGCTCGTCACCCGCGACGAGCCGCCCGCTCGACCACGGCCCGGCGGCCAGCTCGCCCCAGGCGCCTCGGTATCGATCTCGTTGTCGGCTTATGAGCGGGCATTCGACGCCAAGCTACGACTCGCAGCGGCCGAGTGCGCGGACTGTGGCGAACTCTCCTACCCGCCCCGCCACCGGTGCATCGAGTGCGGCTCGGAGCAGCCCACGACGCTCGTGCCGCTCCCCCGCCGCGGTGAGGCCTACAGCGTCGCCACGATCCGGGTCCCGGTGCCCGGACTCATCAGTCCTTACACGGTGGTGATCGTCGAACTGGGCGACACCGGTGTGCGGACTCTCGTCCGGCTCACTGGGGCGACACCGGGTTCGGTCGCTATCGGCGACACCGGCAGGCTCGTGTTCCGCCTGGTAGCCGTCCGCCAGGGGGTCCCTGATTACGGCTATGGATTCCTGCCCGACAGTGCGCAGGCCGAACAGAAGGGAGCTGCGTGATGCGACGAGTCGCAATGATCGGCGCCGGCATGACGGACTTCGGTGAACTGTTCGAGCTGGGCATCAAAGACATCGTCCCGATGGCGGTGACCGAGGCTGTGAACTCGGTCGACAAGGGATTCGACCGAAACGACATCCAGGCTGCTTGGTTCGGTGAGCTCGTCGCGACCGATGGGTTCGCCACCGGGATCCTCGCCGACTCCTGCGGCCTCCTCGACATCCCCGTCTCCCGCCTCGAGAACGCATGCGCCACCGGCAACGACGCCGTACGACACGGGGCGATGGCGATCGCCAGCGGTATGTACGACGTGGTGCTCGTGGTGGGTGCCGACAAGGTTCGCGAGACCTCTTCGAGGAGCACCTTCTGGGACTGGATGGGCATGACCCGCGACGCCGCCTGGGACTTTCCACTCGGCCTCGTCGCGCCGGCGAACTTTGCGCTACACGCCGCCCGCTACCTCCACGAATCCCCGGTCGCCACCCGGGAACATCTTGCGATGGTGGCCGTCAAGAACCACCACCACGGGGTGACAAACCCCAAGGCGCAGATGCGGTTCGAGATCACGATGGAGCAGGTCCTGAACGCCCCCATGGTGGTCGAGCCGTTCGGACTCTACGACTGCACACCGCAGAGTGATGGTGGTGCTGCCGTCATCCTTGTCGCCGAGGAGCTCGCCGACAGGTACACCGACTCACCGGTCTGGGTACGCGGCACGGGCATCGGCCTTGACCGCGTGATGCATCAGCACAAGCGCGACATGACGACGTTCCCGCCCACGGTCAAGGCCGCCAAGCAGGCGTACGCGATGGCCGGGATCGGGCCCGGTGACGTCGACGTCGCGGAAGTTCACGACTGTTTCACCGGTGTCGAGCTCATCAACTACGAAGACCTCGGCTTCTGCGACAAGTGGGGTGCCGCGAAGATGATCGAGAACCGAGAGACCTACGTCGGCGGCCGAATCCCGATCAACCCGTCGGGTGGCCTCAAGGCGAAGGGGCACCCACCGGGAGCGACCGGCGTGGCTCAGTGCTTCGAGATCTGGGAACAACTCCGCGGCCAGTCGACCAACCAGGTCGACGGCGCCCGGCTCGGCCTCGCCCACAACGTCGGCGGTCCGACCGCAGTCAGCGCGATCACCATCCTCGGAATCGACAAGGACTGAGGCCGGATGACCGCTGCCCTCGACGCCCTGCGCCGGGACCACATCGAGCAATGCATGGACGTGACACGGACATCGTGATGTCGATTCCGAGGCTCATCTCGGTCGACGACCACGTCGTCGAACCACCCGACCTGTGGGAGCGCTGGCTGCCGGCGAAACATCGCGCTGACGGCCCACGGGTCGAGCGCCAGAAAGGGCACGTCCGGTTCTCGGCGCGGCGGCAGTACTTCAGGCCGTCCGACGACCACGGTGCCGTGTGGGCTGACATATGGGTCTACGACGGCGCGGGAATGCCGCTCGTCGGTGGGCTCGCCTCGGCAGGCACTGACCGCGGTGCGGCGGACAATGCCCCGATGCTCTACGACGAGATGCGCCCGGGCACCCATCAGCAGGCCGCGCGCCTGGAAGACATGGACGCCAACCACACCGAGGCGTCGCTCTGTTTCCCGACCGTGCCGAGATTCTGCGGACAAACCTTCCTGGAGGCGTCCGATAAGGACCTCGCCCTCGCGTGTGTCGAGGCGTACAACAACTGGATGATCGAGGAATGGTGCGGCGGGGTGGGTTCCGGCCGACTGCTACCGATGACCCTTGTCCCGCTCTGGGACGCCACCCTCGCTGCTGCAGAGGTCCGGCGCTGCGCCGCTAAAGGCAACACCTCGATCGCCTTTAGCGAGAGCCCACCGGCGCTCGACCTTCCGAGCATCCATTCCGACTACTGGGACCCGCTGTGGGCGGCTTGTGTCGACACCGAGACCAACGTCAACTGTCACGTGGGATCGTCATCCACGTTTCCGATCACCGGGCCCGACTCGCCGATGGTGACGAGCCTCTCCTTGTTGCACGAGGGCACACAGCGAGCACTTGTCGACTGGCTCTGTTCCGGCGTCTTTGAGCGATTCGACGAACTCCGGGTCGTGTTGAGCGAGGGGCAAATCGGCTGGATGCCCTATGCAATCGAAAGACTCGACGCGGCATGGGCCAAGCACCGCGGCTATTCGGGTCTAGAAGGTCGTCTTACCAAGCCACCGAGCGAATACGTCGATGGCCACCTGTACGGCTGTCTCGTCGACGACTTCGTTGGCATGGAGATGCGCCACCACCTCCCGATGCACCAACTGATGTTCGAGGTCGACTACCCGCATGGTGACTCGAACTGGCCGAACTCCGTGGCAGTCGTCGAGCGTTTGATCCAGCGAACCGAGCTAACCCCGGAGGAGGTCCGCATGATCGTGCGCGACAACGCGATCGCCTGCTACCGACTCGAACGCTTCGGGATCTCCTGAGTCGTTCTGATCGGCAAGACTCTTCTTGACGGCAAGGGAGCACCATCGTGTACGACGTCATGATTCGGGGCGGAGACCTCATCGACGGAACCGGCGTCGCGTGCCGACGAGCAGACATTGGCATCATCGGCGACCGCGTCGCGACCATCGGCGATCTCTCCGGCGCCGAAGCCAACGCCGAAATCGATGCCAGTGGACGGATTGTCAGCCCCGGGTTCATCGACGTCCATACTCACATCGACGCCCAAGTCTTCTGGGACTCGACTGTGTCGCCGTCACCACTGCACGGTGTGACGACGGTGATAGCGGGGAACTGCGGCTTCAGTGTGCAGCCACTTGGCGACGACCCTGCCGACGCCGATTACCTCATGCGCATGCTCAGCCGCATGGAGGGCATGCCGCTGCGCTCCCTTCAGGAAGGGGTGCCGTGGGACTGGGTGTCGACGGCCGACTACCTCGACGCGATCGACGGGACGACCGCGATCAACACAGCGTTCAAGGTCGGGCACTCTGCGGTCCGCCGAGTCGTCATGGGCCCGGACGCGAAGCGTCGGACCGCAGAGGCTCATGAGATCGACGCGATGCGCGACCTCCTCCGAGCCGGCCTGGCGGCAGGCGCGATCGGGTTCTCTTCGTCATGGTCGAGTACGCACAACGACACCGAGCAGAACATGGTGCCCAGCCGTTACGCCAGCCGCAACGAACTCATCGCACTGTGCGGGGTCCTCGCGGACTTCCCCGGGACGTCGCTCGAATTCATCCCCACCATCGGGACCTTTGACGGTGAGGTCGCCGATCTGCTGGCCGAGATGGCACTCGCGGCGCAGGCGCCGCTCAACTGGAACGTGCTCGCCGTCACCGCCAAGGACCTCGACGACTGCTTCGCAGGCGCCGCGCGCCTCTATGCGGAAGCGAACGGCATCGATCACGTCCTCTGCAGCGGCATTGAGATCGTGCAGGGGACCGAGTTCACCGATGCCCGACCGGGCATCGTGCTACGGGCCGGTACCCACACCGGCTGAGGAGGAACATCGATGGATTACGGCATCGCCGGCAAGGTCGCTCTCGTGGTCGGAGGCAGCAAGGGGATGGGACGCGCGGCGGCCGAGATGCTCGCCGCAGAAGGCTGCCGAGTCGCAGTCGTGGCGCGCTCCCGAAATCACATCGACCGCGCCGTCGCAGCCATCGCCGAGCGCGGCGGGGAGGCGATCGGGGTATCGGCCGACGCGACGTCGAAGGACGACATCGACCGGGCGGTCGCCGACATCACGGAGACATTCGGTCCACCGGAGATCGTGATCACCCAGGCCGACTTCCACGTACGCGGGTTCTTCGAGGAGATCGATGACGACGAGGCATTCGTGGAGTCCTTCCGCACGTACACGATGAGTCAGGTCCACATACTGCGGGCCGTACTACCGGGGATGAAGCGAGCCGGGTGGGGCCGCTTCGTGCACATCGGGTCAGCCACCGCGAAAGAACCACAGAACAATCCGCCGCACACCGTCGCCAACGGGACCCGACCTTCGACGGTCGGGCTGCTCAAAAGCCTCGCCGACGAGTACGCCCAGTTTGGCATCACCATCAACACAGTGGCGCCTGGGTGGATCGCGACCCGCACGACCGAGTGGTACCTCGAGCACCACGAGGGCCTGACCGACTCCGAACAGCGGCGTGCGTGGATGATCGACGAGGCAGGCGTACCCGCTGGTCGCCTCGGTTCGCCCGCCGAGATCGCGTCGACGATCGTGTACCTGTGCTCGAATCTCGCCGGCTACCTCACGGGCCACTACATCGCGGTCGATGGCGGCCACCATCGCTCCGCCTTTTGATTTCACTCATCGCAACCGTGTACTGCGAACCAGTAGGCGGCGACGCGCCCAAGGGCATCGGGTTCGCACCGCGAAACGAGTTGACGCTACTGTCAGATTTGTGACCGACCGGATACTCACCGATGATGTCGTCGGAACCTTCACGATCGGCGGCGATCTCACCGTCCGTCGGCTTGGGTTCGGTGCGATGCGCATCTCCGGCGCCCGCGACTCAGATGGCGTGCGCGATCGCTCCACCGCTCGCCTCCTGATCCGGCGTGTCGTGGAGCGCGGCGTCAACTTCATCGACACGGCCAACATCTACGGCTACGGCGAGTCCGAGGAAATCATCGCCGAGGCACTCCACCCCTACCCCGACGACTTGGTGATCACCACGAAAGCGGGCTACCTACCGGGCAAGATCCAACGGGGACACATCACGTTGCCGGCCAAGGGGGACCCAGCGCACATTCGCGAAGAGTGTGAGAAAAGCCTCCGTCGGCTGCGAGTCGACACGATCGACCTCTACCAGGTCCACGCGCCAGACCCGTTCGTGCCCTACGAC
>Ga0181589_10000131_pt1 | contig 45965 bp, 35 predicted proteins | sample 071ome_25_FD_132444 | JGI IMG/M metagenome (GOLD analysis project Ga0181589, IMG submission 132444) | Coastal salt marsh microbial communities from the Groves Creek Marsh, Skidaway Island, Georgia - 071410BT metaG (megahit assembly) | ecosystem: Environmental > Aquatic > Marine > Intertidal...
CGCTACGCGCTTGTCGAACCACGGTGCTTCTCAACCACCCCTGAACCCCGCGCATAAAAAAACCCCGCTCTGCGAGGTTTTTGTATGCGTGGTGCCCAGGGGCGGAATCGAACCACCGACACGGGGATTTTCAGTCCCCTGCTCTACCAACTGAGCTACCTGGGCGTATTGGGTCAATGCTTCTTGAGAGTACCCGGCCAGGGTCCGAAGCATGCCGCTTTTCGCGAGCCGCGTATTAAATAGTGTCTGGGGCCCTGAGTCAAGCCAGCCGCCGGGTTCAGGGGGATTCGTGCTGCAATCGGCGGGCCCAAGGATTTTGTCGAGATTGGCAGGGATTCGGCCTAGAATTCGACCTGTTCTCGTTTCCTTCCAGGTCGTTCGCCAATGCCCGACTCAGTGACTACTTCAGCGCCCACCCTCATGCTGCATCCGCGGCAGTCCGGCCTGGTGGCCTCCGCCACCCTGGCGATCAACGAACGCCGACAGGCATTGCTTGCAGAAGGGAAGACCGTATTCAATTTTGGCCTGGGCCAGTCCCCGTTTCCGGTGCCCGATCGTGTGGTGCAGTCGCTCAGGGACAATGCCCACCAGAAAGACTATCTGCCGGTACGCGGCCTGTTGTCCCTGCGCCAGGCGGTGTCGGCGTGGTTTGCTCGCCGCTTTGACCTGCATTTCGCTGCCGACAATATACTGGTAGCCCCCGGCTCCAAGGAGCTTCTGTTCCTGATCCAGATGGCGCTGGATTCGGTACTCATTCTCCCGTCTCCCAGTTGGGTTTCCTACCAGCCCCAATCCCGGCTCGCCGGCAACAGGGCAATCTGGGTCGATACTCACGAGGAGGATGACTGGTGTCTCCGGCCCGCTGCCTTGCTTGAAGCCTGCAGTGGCAAGTTGGACGGTAAGACAGGCATCCTTCTGCTCAACTACCCGAATAACCCGGCCGGCACCACGTACCGGGCTGCGCAGCTCCGGGCCCTGGCGGATGCTGCGCAGGAGCTGGGTATCCTGGTACTGAGTGACGAGATCTATGCCGAGGTGGATCACCGGGGTGAGCATGTGTCTATCGCGCGCTTCTACCCGCAAGGCACCGTCGTGACCACCGGGCTCAGTAAGTGGTGCGGGGCAGGGGGCTGGCGCCTGGGCATTGCGGCGTTTCCGGATTCCCTGCAGACCCTGGGAAACACCGTGGCCGCCATGGCCAGTGAAACCTATACCTCTGCCAGTGCGCCTATTCAGCATGCGGCAGTGAGTGCCTTTATTGAGAGTGAAGAGATCGAGCAGTATGTGGCGGATTCGCGCCGCATACTCGCCTTTGTGCAGGGCATAGTGCGAAGCAGGCTGCTGTCCTGTGGTATCTCCGTGCCTGAAGGCACGGGCGGGTTCTATCTGTTCTGTAATTTCGAGAACTATCGGGAGAAGCTGGGGCACAAGGGCATCAGCGACAGCGCCGCGCTGGCCGAGGCCTTGCTGATGGAAAAAGGGTTTGCCTGTTTGCCGGGAACAGCCTTCGGTCGCGCGGCGCAGGAGTTGAGCCTGCGCCTCTCCTACGTGGACTTCGATGGCGACACTGCCTTGCAGCAGGTGTCACTCATTGAGTCAGACCCTGAGGGAGCGGTACACCAGATTTGCCCACGCATCGACCAGGCGATGGGCGCATTGACGGCCTGGCTAGAGGCGCTCTGAGCGGCTCTCAGTCTTCCGGTGGCACATAACCTTCCGCCACGTCATGGGCCTCGTTGCTCATGAATTTTTCCATTTCCTGTTGCAGGTATTCACGGGCCGCGGGATCCACGAGACTGAGCTGCTTTTCGTTGATGAGCATGGTCTGCTGCGCCAGCCATTCCTGCCAGGCCTGCAGGGAAACGGTTTCAAAGATTTCCTGGCCCTTGGCGCCGGGATAGGGAGGCGCGGGGAGTCCAGGCAGTTCCTTACCGTACTTCCTGCAATTCACCATGCGTGTCATCGTGTTTAATCTCCTGCTACTCGGGGAGGCGAGCCAGCAATTTCTTGATCGGTGCAGCCAGGCCAACCTCTATTGAACCGTCGAGAGGGTACCAGATGTAACGCTGGGGTTCAGCAAACTCCCTGTGTCTGCCCCTGATGCGGCTATGCACCGGGATGATGTCCAGGTGGTAGTGACTGAAGGTATGTCGCAGCGGGGGAAGCTCGGTGACGGACTCTGATTCGACTTCAGTGACAGGAAAACCCGAAAGCAGACCAGGCTTGTTCGCCTTCGCCTGGGCAGGATGCAGGACCCAGTCCACTGTCATTTTGGGTTCGGCAAGTGCTTGAGCAGGACCCTGCTCATACTCCGGAAACGAGTACAGCCCACCCCAGATCCCCTGGGCGGGTCGCTTCTCCAGCATCACATCGCCGTCATCATTCTGGATGATGTACATCACGACAGATTTCACTGGCAATGCTTTTTTGGGCTTCTTGCCCGGAATCTCGGCCTGCCGGTCCTCTTTATAGGCTATGCAGCCATCGATGAGGGGGCAGGTACCGCAGTCTGGTCGGGACCGGGTACACAGCATCGCGCCGAGGTCCATCATGGCCTGGGTGTAGTTGGCCACCCGCCGGTCCGGGGTGAGTGCGTCTGCCAGCTGCCATAGTCTGGCCTTGTTGGCGGATTGTTCCGGCCAGCCTTCGATGCCGTGGTAGCGGGTGAGTACCCGCTTGACGTTGCCATCCAGGATGGGGGCACGAATATTCATGGACAGGGCAGCGATGGCGCCAGCGGTGGAACGGCCTATGCCGGGCAAGGATTCCAGGGCGCTCACGTTCGCGGGAAACTCGCCATTGTACTCGGCCACGATGAGGGTCGCCGCCTTATGCAGGTTGCGTGCCCGGGCGTAGTAGCCGAGGCCGGTCCACAGGTGCAAGACCTGATCCAGTTCGGCGCTGGCCAGGGAGTGAACATCGGGGAAGCGCGCCATGAAGCGCCGATAGTAATCGATGACGGTGCCGACCTGGGTTTGCTGCAGCATGATTTCCGAAACCCAGACGCGGTAGGGTGTCGGATCCTGTTGCCAAGGCAGGTCTTTGCGCCCGTGCCGGGCAAACCAGTGCAGGACACTGTCAGCGAAATTGGGAGAACTGGACTTCATTGCGCAGACCCTGGGGGCTGTAATGCTGATTTAATTGAAGATGCTGCGCAGCAAGCCGCGCGCCGAATCCTGCAGTTCAGAAGGTGCCTGGTCGGTGATGACTTCTTCCAGGCGGTTGCGTACAGCATTGGTGCCGATCTGACCAAATATCTCACGCACCCGGGTAAAGTCAGGACGGCAATAGCGATTCACAGGGTCGTCAAATGCGGCGCTGCAGTCTACTGGCCACGGCACATCGTGATACAGGTTATTGATGGGAATAGTCTGGGTGAAAGGTTCGCCGAGTACGGTGAATAGCAGATCATAGTCGAAAGTGCCCGCGTCCAGGTCCAGGCCGCCACCACCGCTAACATCGAAATTGTCCATACGCAGCTTGAGTTCCTGGCCAGTGTCCAGGCCGTTATCGAGTAGCCAGTAGCCGCTCATGGAACTGAAGCTAATGACATCGGGCCACTGCTGTATGGCTTCTCCCGTTGGGCTCAATGCGGCGATGGCAGTAAAGACCTGCTTGATTACACCGATGTCCACCGAGTTTTCGGTTACCCTGAAGGCGGTGTTGCCGGAAATGGAGTCCATGAGGGCCGATGTGGTCAGTCCCCGTGCAGTGTAGTTGGACTCGGCCTGGAGAAAACCGGTCACCGTGCTCAGGCGAGACACGGAAGGCGCCAGTTCTACCAGGTTGAGATCCTGGATTGCGGCGCTGACTTGCAGTTGTGGTGTGGCATTGCGTGCATCGATTCGCAGCGTGCCCTGCACATTGCCTTCAAATAATTCAACCGGTGTGAGCTCGACATCCAGCACGCCGTCTTCAATGTTCGTATACAGACTAATGTTGTCCAGTCGCAGGGTGTTGGCGGTGATGGAGTCGATGGCAATCGATCCCAGCAGGCTGGTTGAGCGTAGCAGCTCTACCGGAATTTCAGTTTGCGGTTGGTACTGTGCTACCTGGTTGAGATCGGGTTCTGCTGCGGGTTCCATTGCAGTGTTCCCGTCGGTCTCTCCCGGGCTGGGAAACAGGGCTGTGAGGTCTATATCGCCGGCGATGACGCTGTAGCTGACGCTGGTGGGCGCCAGCCCGGTGGCGAAGCGCACTTCGGCGTTGGCGTTTATAGAAGCCCCGGCGAAATCCATCGCAAGGCTTGGCACAGACAAGCGCTGTGAATTCCCCTGAACCTCCATTTGCAGGCTCAATTGACGGCCACTATCCAGTGCCAGGTCGAGTTGAGGATTCGGCTCGCGCAGGGCCAGTGATTCCATCAGTCCCAATACATCAAAAGGCGCGGCGGAAAAATTCGCCTGCAGTGTGGGCGATTCATTCAACCCGGCCAGCGTGGCTGAGCCCTCAAGCAACATCGGGGTTACACTCAAGCGAATTGTGTCGAGACTGGCACTACCCGCCGCCAGGTCAGCGCGGATGTCCGCATACAGTGACATGGGCACCGGTGCCGACATGCCATTGTTTTCATAATCGAATTGCAGATCGATAGCGAAGGGCCGGCCCGCGAGATTGGTGTCCGTGGAATCCAGATTCAGATTGTCGACCCGGTAGCGTAGCCCCTGTGACTGGTCCTGAATATCGATGCTGGCATTGGCGATGCGCAAACGCTCGATGGAAAGGCTTTCAAGGGGATAATTATTGGCCCCGTCCCCGCCTGCAGGCTCGGTATTACCGCGGCCATCGATGGTCCAGATGCTGCGGCCATCGGCCTGCACGAAATAGTTGGCGTGAAAGTCTTCGGCGGTAATCTCTTCTACCCGAAACGTACCGCCCAGTATGGACAGCAGATCAATCTGCAACACGGCACGGCGAGCCGAGGCCAATTCCTGGGGAAAGGCCGGATTTCGCGCCCGAATGTCATTCAGGGAAAGGCCCAGCGAGGGGAAGACGCTGAGGGACAGGTCGCCCCCGATGACCAGCTCGTAACCGGTGGCGTCCCTCACGGCCGTCTGGATGGCCTGCTTGTTGCGTTCGGTATTGACCTGGGACAGGGCCAGCAGGAATCCCGCTGTCAGCACTACGAGCAGTGCGATCAGGACTTTGAAGAAATTCTTCATAATAGGTACAGCGGCAAACTCTTGTCGGTGGAAATCGGAAAATCAGGCCGGAATCCGGAGCCTGTAGTCTACCGGAACGGCCCGATTCATGCACGATTGCAGCCTTTTACTCGAGCGGAGGCGGCATTATAATGCGCCTTTTCCTTCAACAGGCAGATCCATGAGCGCGCCAGCTCCGACACCCCGACAGGCCACTGTCGAACGCAACACCAAAGAAACCCAAATCACCATTTCCGTGAATCTCGACGGCAGCGGCAGGCTCGAGGTGGAAACCGGCTTGCCGTTTCTCGACCACATGCTGGACCAGATTGCCCGCCACGGCCTGGTGGATCTGGCCATCAAGGCCCAGGGTGACCTCGAAATCGATGCGCACCACACTGTTGAGGACATCGGGATTACCCTGGGGCAGGCCGTAAACAAGGCCCTGGACAAGACGGGAATTCGTCGCTATGGCCATGCCTATGTACCGCTGGATGAGGCCCTGTCACGGGTAGTCATAGACTTCTCGGGTCGTCCCGGTCTCGAATACCACGTGCAATTCGTAAAGGGCACGGTAGGCAATTTCGACGTGGACCTGTTTCATGAGTTCTTCCAGGGCTTCGTGAACCATGCCATGGTGACCCTGCACATCGATAACATCCGTGGCGCCAATGCCCACCACCAGATAGAAACCATCTTCAAGGCGTTCGGCCGGGCCTTGCGTGTGGCGATGGAAGCCGACCCACGTCAATCCGGAGTGATTCCTTCTACCAAGGGCACACTCTGAGCCATTTCTGAAGTCGAAGTCAGATGAACAAAGTTGCAGTAATCGATTACGGCATGGGCAACCTGCATTCCGTTGCCAAGGCGGTCGAACACGTGGGGTCAGAATTGGGACAGGAGACTGACGTTGTAGTCACTCCCGACCCGGCTCTTATTGCAGCGGCGGATCGTGTTATTTTTCCCGGTGTCGGTGCCATTCGCGACTGCATGGCCGAGATCAATCGCCTCAATGTAGGTGAGATGGTGGCAGATGCCATGAAATCGAAGCCCGTGCTGGCGATCTGCGTCGGCATGCAGGCCCTGATGCAGCACAGCGAGGAAAATGGCGGCGTCGATTGTCTCGGTTTCATGCTGGGTAAAGTGAAGTATTTTGGGGATGGCTTGATGGAAGACGGTCAGCGCCTCAAGGTTCCCCACATGGGCTGGAACCAGGTCAGGCAGACCCAGGACCATCCCCTGTGGCAGGGCGTACCAGACAACAGCCGCTTCTATTTTGTGCACAGTTACTACGTGCAGGCAGAAGACAAGACCAGGGAAACCGGGGTCACCCACTACGGTGTGGACTTCTCGGCAACCCTGGCGAGTGACAATATCTTCGCCACCCAGTTTCATCCGGAAAAAAGCCAGGCGGTAGGACTCGCCTTGTTACGCAACTTCTTACAGTGGGACGGTTCTCGATAACGCCATGCTAGTGATACCCGCAATTGACTTGAAAGATGGGCAGTGTGTACGCCTGCGCCAGGGGCGCATGGATGACTCCACCGTGTTTTCCGACGATCCCCTGGAACAGGCCGCGCGCTGGGTAGAGAAGGGCGCTCGCCGCCTGCACATCGTGGATCTCAATGGTGCCTTCGCGGGCACGCCGGTGAATGGCGAAATAGTAGCCGCCATCGCCAGGCAGTTCCCCGACCTGCCGATTCAGATCGGTGGCGGCATCCGCAACCTGGAGGCGGCACGTTTCTATATAGACGCCGGTGTCAGCTACCTCATCATTGGTACCCAGGCGGTGAAAGACCCGGAATTCGTGCAGGCGGCCTGTGCAGAGTTTCCAGGCAAGATAATCGTCGGGCTCGATGCCGTCGACGGCAAGGTAGCCACCGAGGGCTGGGCCGATGTCTCGGAACTGGACGTGATAGACGTGGTCAGGCGTTTCACGGGCATGGGTGTGGTCGCCATTGTGTACACCGACATCTCGCGCGACGGCATGATGCAGGGCGTCAATATCGATGCCACGGTCGAACTGGCCGAGCAGTCCAGCATTCCCATCATTGCCTCCGGCGGTATCGCCAAGCTGGCTGACATCGTGGACCTGAAAGCGGCCTGCAAGACCACGACAGGCGCCGGTATCATCGGCGTCATCACCGGCCGGGCGATCTACGACAACAAGCTCGACCTCGCCGAAGCCCAGACCTATTGCGATAGTGGCGATCAGGCTTAACAGGCAGCGCGGGATACTCAGAAATGTCACTGGCTAAACGAATCATTCCCTGCCTGGACTGCGAGAACGGCAGGGTTGTAAAAGGCGTTCAGTTTGTCGACATTCGCGATGCCGGCGATCCCGTCGAGGTTTCCAAGCGCTACTGCGATGCCGGCGCCGATGAGATTACCTTCCTCGATATCACCGCCAGTCACGAAGAGCGCGCTACCACGGTGGATACTGTGCGCGCCATTGCCGGTCAGGTCTTCATCCCTTTAACAGTGGGCGGGGGCATCCGTACCCTGGAAGACATCCGCACCATGCTCAATGCCGGCGCTGACAAGGTCGCCATCAACACGGCAGCCGTGAAAAATCCGGAATTCGTGCGGGAAGCGGCACAACGCTTCGGCTCGCAGTGTATCGTCGTGGCAGTGGATGCCAAGCGCGTGTCGCAAGAGGGCGAAGCGCCGCGCTGGGAAATATTCACGCATGGTGGACGTAACCCTACCGGGCTGGATGCCATCGACTGGATTAAGCGTATGGTGGAATACGGCGCGGGAGAGATACTTCTGACCAGCATGGACAGGGACGGCACCAAGAAAGGATTCGACCTGGCACTTAACAAGGCGGCCAGTCGTGCCGTGCAAGTGCCAATAATCGCTTCAGGCGGTGTGGGTAATCTCGAGCACCTCGCAGAAGGAGTCCTGGAAGGCGAAGCCGACGCCGTGCTTGCAGCCAGCATCTTTCACTTTCAGGAATACTCGATCCAGGAAGCCAAGGACTACATGGCTGCCAAAGGCATCGAAATGCGAATTCTGTAGGGGATTAATTCTGGCGCTGCGCAAAGGAGCCTGAACCACTCCGCTGTGCAGGCTTGAAGACATTGATCCCTTTCAACACATTCAGCGCCTCATTAAGCGGATAGTCTGTTACCAGCACTTCTTCGGCCGAGATCAGGGCCTCTGTCATCTCTTCCTGGCTATCCACCTCTTCTACGCCATTGCCGTTGGCAAGCCTGCCCGGCAGGGCGGCTTCATTGGCCTGGGTGAAAGAGCGCGAGCGCCGGGTAACGAAAGCGTCATCGACGATGATATCCGGTGTAATACCCTGCGCCTGAATCGAGCGGCCGCTGGGGGTGAAGTAGAGGGATGTGGTGAGTTTGATGGCACGGCTCTCATCCAGGGGCAGTACTGTCTGCACTGAACCCTTGCCGAAGCTCTGGGTGCCCATGATGATGGCGCGGCCGTGATCCTGCAGGGCGCCCGCGACGATTTCCGAGGCTGATGCCGACCCGTTATTGATCAGGACCACCAGGGGGATGTCGGGCGCGATAGTGTTCAGGGTCGCAGAAAACTCCATGTCGTTGCCTTCCAACCGACCTTCGGTATAGACGATTCGACCCTGGTTTACAAAACTGTCAACGACTCGCACGGAGGACTGCAGCACGCCGCCGGGATTATTGCGCAGATCCAGCACCATGCCCTTGAGGGTGCCATGCTCCTCGTAGAGCTCGGCGATTTCCTTCTCCAGTTCTTCCCCGGTGTTCACCCGGAACTGGGAGATTCGCAGATAGGCGTAGCCCGGTTCCAGCATCATGCTCCGCACGCTGGCGATGGAGATGACTTCCCGTACGATGGTGAGATCGAAGGGCTCCAACCCAGGGCGTGATATGGTGACAGTGACTTCAGTGCCGGGTTCGCCCCGCATCATGTTGGCAGCTTCTTCCGGCGTCAGTTGGCGCAATGGATGACCATCGATCTGGATGATCAGGTCACCCGCCTCGATGCCTGCCCGATCGGCCGGTGTATCATCGATAGGGCTGATGACCTTGATATAGCCATCTTCCCGGCCGACTTCGATTCCCAGGCCGCCGAATTCGCCGGTGGTGGTTTCCTGCAGCAAGTCATAGTCGCTGCCCGCCAGGTAGGCAGAATGAGGATCCAGTCCGGACAACATACCCCTGATCGCGTGTTCCAGCAGGGTCCTGTCGTCAATTTCTTCCACGTAGGCCATGCGAATGCGATCCAGCGCCTCGGTGAACATGCGCACCTCGTCGATGGGTAAGGGCCGAGCCTGCGCCTGTTCGGTCTGGGCAGAAGCCACGGGGCTCAGGCTGAGTCCAATGCCCAGGCCTATGCCGAGAACGAGGGAAGCGCGTCGAATAGAAGGAAGAATAGTCATATGTAGAACCTGTAGCTCACCGGGGGTGAGCGCCTGTTGCCTGGCATCGCCGACCGGGTCAAGCGACCGGCAATGGGTGTTGCGAGAAGCGGTTGCGATAAATAAGGCCTCAATAGTTCCAGTTTACTCTGGAATTGGCAAATGACATTGACGATTTATACGTCCAGACTCACAAAAACCCGCTGAAATTCAAAGCTTAAGCCAATCGGCAGGATTCTGGGGCTGGCCATTGTGCCTGATCTCGACATAGACACCTGCCTGATTGGATACGCCATTTCCCGAGGTGGCGATCACCGTGCCAGCATCCACCCAGTCACCGGCGGCTACTGCCAGCGCCTCATTGCCTCCATAGAGGCTCATGAAGCCCTCGCCGTGATCGATCACCACCAGCAGCCCGGAGCCCCGCAGCCAATTGGCAAACACGACCTGGCCGGCGTGGATGGCATTGACGACCGTGCCGATTTCACTGCCGATGACGATTCCCTGGCGCCTGAGACTACCGCCGCCATAGCTGTCACCGAAGCGGCTGACCAGTGGGCCGGACAGCGGTGGATCGAGTTCACCGCGCCGTTCAGCGAATGGCGGTACATCATCGAAGGAGCGAATGCCCTCCATGGCCCTGGCAATCTCTTGCAACAGGTTTTCCAGTTCCGCCCTGTCCAGCAGCAATTGTTCGAGTTCTGAATTGCGCGCGCTGATAGTCGATGCCAGGGTGTTCACTGTCGCGCTACGCTCTGCCTGCAGTCGCGCGAGTGCGTTTTGCTCCTGTTCCAGTTCCTGCAGGCGGGACTCGAGTTCATCGAGCGTCGACTCTCGATTGGCCTCTACTGTGGCGAGTTGGTCCAGGGTCTGCTGATACTGTGCGATCTTGCCTAGCTGGTACTCGGATAAGTAGCGTGCGTAGTTCAGCATTCTGCTGCCTTCGCTGAGGTCTTCACCGTTCAATAGCAGCTTCAAAGCCTGGGACTCGCCGCTCATATAGGCGGCACGCAGCAAGACCGCAAGGATTTCCTCCTGCTCGGCTTTCAGGTTTAACAGGGACGCCTGCTCCTGCTGCAGTGCCTCCGATTCGGTGCTCAGAACGGCAACCTGGTCGGCCACTGCCCTGGTTGCCGCAATGGCTGCAGAGTGCGTGATCTCGGCCGCGCGCAGTCGTGCCAACTCCTCCGAATGTTGTTGATTGGCACTGCTCAGCCAGTCCTCGATATCGGCAATCGCCGTCGCGACAGCGTCAAGTTGCGCTTGCGCTTCGCCCTGTTCCAGACTCTCCGCGGCCAGGGTAGCCACGGCAGGGATCAGGCCCAGGATACTGATGCAGACGATGCAGAAAGGTTTCATCTGTGTGACCTGGCACTTTAATGGCTGCTGTAATTGGCCTGCTAGTCTGTCAGGCCCAACAATACTTTTCCAGTCATCTCCGCGGGTACAGGCAGTTTCATCAGGTGGAGCAGCGTGGGAGCGATATCGCACAGACTGCCCTCTCCGACAAAGTGTTCGTCCGAACTGCCCACGTAGACGAGCGGCACGGGGCCATTGGTATGGGAGGTGAGGGGCTGGCCGCTTACTGGGTCCAGCATCTGCTCCACGTTGCCGTGGTCGGCGGTCACCAGCAGTTTGCCATCGATGGCTTCAATGGCTTCGACGATGCGCCCCAGGCACTCGTCCACGACTTCCACAGCCTTAACTGAGGCGTCGAAATCGCCGGAGTGGCCCACCATATCGCCGTTGGCGTAATTACAGATGATGGCGTCGTATGCGCCAGACTTGATGGCCTCGACCAATGCATCTGTCACCTCATAGGCCGACATTTCCGGCTTCAGGTCGTAGGTCTTTACCTTCGGGGACGGAATCAGGGTGCGATCCTCTCCGGGGAAGGGGTCTTCCCGCCCGCCATTGAAGAAGAACGTCACGTGGGCATACTTTTCGGTTTCGGCGATGCGCAGCTGGGTCTTGTCCAGGCTGGCCAGGTACTCACCCAGGACATTGTGCAGTTCCTCTGGTGGATAGGCGCAGCTGGTTTCGATATCAGCGGCGTACTCGGTGAGCATGACAAAGTCGGCCAGTGCCGGGCGCGCACTGCGTTCGAAGCCAGCGAAATCATCGTCGACGAAGGCGCGCGTGATTTCTCTTGCCCGGTCGGCTCGAAAATTCATGAATAACACGACATCACCATCTTTTACCGTGGTGGCAGCTTCATGGTCTCCCTGTATCACCGTGGCCTGCACGAACTCATCGTCCTCGCCCCTGTCATAGGCCGCCTGCAGGGCGCTTGTGACATCGGGATAGCTGAATTCTGCCCTGGCCTCGGTAAGCAGGGAGTAGGCGGCCTGCACCCGATCCCAGCGCTGGTCGCGATCCATGGCATAGAATCGCCCACACAGTGACGCCACTCGGCCACGGCCGGACGCCGACAGATAGTCGGCCGCTCGCTGCAGGGACTTCGCGGCACTGCGTGGCGGCGTATCACGGCCATCCAGGAAGGCGTGCAGGATCACCTGTTTTGCGCCCCGTTCCAGCGCCATTTCGAGGCTGGCCATAATCTGGTCTTCATGGCTGTGAATACCGCCAGGCGACAGCAGGCCGAATAAATGGACGGTGGAACCGCTGGACACCGCCTTGTCGATAGCCGAACACAGCACCGGGTTATCGAAGAAGCTGCGGTCTTCGATGGCCTTGTCGATTCGGGTAAGGCTTTGATAGACGACCCGGCCGGCACCGAGATTCATGTGGCCGACCTCGGAATTGCCCATTTGCCCGGCGGGTAGACCGACGGCCCGGCCCGAGGTGTCTACCAGGGTGTGGGCCCGCTCATGCCAGAGCTTGTCCCAGACGGGTGTGTTCGCGGAGTGAATGGCGTTGCTGTCGGTTTCCTCGCGGTAACCCCAGCCGTCCAGGATCAGGAGGAGGGCAGTGTGCTTCTGGCTCATAGAATTCTGAAAGTCTCAATTTTACCGGGATGAACGGGTATTCATCGGCGAGGCGCTATTATCCTGAAAAGACCCCTGCAGTGCGAGTCAGCCGGGCGATTGGGGCGGGAACCCGCCTTCTTTACTGCCAGTGACACGTGTATACTTGCTGCCTTTTTTCGGGGCAGGCAAGGCTGTTGCGTGGCAACCCGATCCATAGCATGGTTAACGTGCTGCACCTGTTTTGTAAGTTAGTAAGTCCCGTTTCGTCATTAAGAGAGCTGCGGTGAGAGGCTATGGCCCAGTTTATTGAATTCATTGGTAATCACCTGGTGTTGTCCAGCATGTGGCTGGTCACAGTAGGCGCCATCATCTATTACCAGCAGCGGACTGGCAGTTCTTCCGTAGGGCCACAACAGGCGGTCATGCTGATCAACCGCAAAGACGGAATCGTGCTGGATGTCAGGGAAAAGAAGGAATTCGACAGTGGTCATATCGTCGATGCCATCAATATTCCCCTGGCCAAGCTCAAGCAACGGCTCCCGGAGTTGAAGAAACACAAGGAAAAACCGGTAATCGTGGTATGCAAACTGGGTCAACATTCCTCGGAAGCTGCCAAGCAGTTGCAGGAGGATGGCTTCAGTGAAGTGTACAGACTCTCAGGTGGGGTCACCGAATGGAAGGCGCAGTCACTGCCCTTGATTCAGCAAGAACAGAAACCGGCCAAACAGAAGGGCGGCAGGAAGAAAGTCAACAACAAGCAGAAAACCGAGCAACAATAGCCCTATTTTTTGCGGTGCCTTGGGCCAGAGTGCCAACGCCAAAGCACCAGGCTACGAATTTAACCACTACTCCAAAATACGCAATCGACAGGAACTAGTATGGCAGACGACAACACCACTCCACAGGATTCCGCAGAAGCCGCCGGCGGCGAGCAGGCGCAGGGCCCTCAATTCGCGCTGCAGCGCGTCTACCTGAAGGATAGCTCTTTCGAGTCTCCTCGTAGCCCGCAGATCTTCCAGGCTCAATGGAACCCGAAAATCAATTTTGACATCAAGACCCGCAATACCAAGTTGCAGGAAGATGTGTATGAAATCGTGCTATCCCTGACCGCCGAAGCGCAACAGGAAGACCAGGTCGCCTTCGTCGTGGAGGTACACCAGGCGGGCATTTGCACGCTGAAGGATTTCGAAGATGCTCACCTTGAGCATATTCTGGCGACCGTACTGCCCAGCATCCTGTTCCCGTATGCGCGGGAAGCGATCGACAACCTGGTCGTAAAAGGCAGCTTCCCCGCCCTGATGCTGTCCCCGATTAATTTCGAAGCGCTGTATGCGCAGAAAAAGCAGCAGGACGCGCAAGCGGCCGCCGCGGGTGAATCGGCAGAGGCCGGCGATTCCGTTCAGTGATCCGCCCTGGCGGCAAATCCCATTTGCCGCCATGCTTCATAGGTGATGACCGCCGCCGCATTGGACAGGTTCAGGCTGCGGCTGTCGGGCACCATCGGAATCCTTAGCAGCCGCTCTGGCCCCAATTCGTCCCGAATAGCTTGTGGCAAGCCCCGGGTTTCTGGCCCAAATACCAGGAAATCTCCGGGATTGAAGGTAAATTCGTGGTAAGACACCGATCCCCGGGTGCTGATCCCCACGATTCGCCCGTCGGCGGCCACTGCCTTAAAGGCTGACCAGTCCTGGTGAACGTGAATGCCAGCAAATTCGTGGTAATCCAGGCCGGCCCTGCGCATTCGTTTGTCATCGAGGCGAAATCCGAAGGGTTTTATGAGGTGGAGCTGTGACCCCGTATTTGCAGCTAAACGGATGATATTACCCGTATTTGGGGGTATTTCAGGCTGAAAAAGCACGATATTGATCAAAATTCAGGCATCTCGGACTATTGGTAAATAAACGCTGTTCATATTTCTCTTCCCGGATTCCCTAGGTAAATTGAGGGTACAAAAAATCCCTTTCATTTTTGATTTCTTCCCAGCTTCAACCCAAGCTCCTGTGACCCGGTATTCAGTTCTCGGGACCCGCTTTCATACTTTCCCTAGTTTATCCCGATGCTTGCCACTATTTGTTTTAGTATTTAATGGCTTAAACGATAGTCCCTAAGGACTTTTCCTAAGTTTCCCGCGCGCCTGCGCGCGAGACTCAGATGCAGTCCCCTCGAAGAAAATGATTTTCTCGAGCTAGAGGTCGACGCAGTCAACGGCCGCCACTGATGGATCAGAAACGTACGATTAGTCACCGGTAAATGAAATGTTAGCGCAGTTGTTCGGTAAAAAGACAAAGCAGCAGGGCAGGGTCGGCATCGCCGTGAATCCTGGCAAGCTGTCTGTCGTGCATCTGGAAAAGCGCAAAGATGCACCTTACCTGCTGGGCTGCAAGGCTGTGGATGTTGAAAACAGCAAGAAGAGCCTCGAAGCGAAGCTGGTCCGTCTGGTGCATGAGATGGGCCTCGAAGGCAGGCAGTGCAGCTACGTGCTGGGTCCGGATGACTACAGCCTGCATCTGATCGAGGCGCCGAAGGTCGAACCGGAGGAATTGCGTGCCGCAGTTCGCTGGAGTGTGAAAGATCTTCTCGATATGAAGATCGATGACGCGGCCATCGACATCTTTCCCGTGCCCGACGATGCCTACCGTGGACGCAAGATGGTGTACGTTGTCGCGGCGGCGAAGACGCGCATCCGGCAGATCGCTGAAATGGTGACGAATGCCGACCTGGAACTGGCGATCATCGACATTCCCGAACTCGCCATGAAGAACATTTCGAACTGCTTCATCGACGACAACAATGGGGCGGCCTTCATGGACCTGCGTCTGACAGGCAGCACGATGAATATCAGTCACAAGGGAGATCTGTACCTGAGTCGACGCATCAACACCCAGTTGGCGCCCGATGCACTGCAATCCCCGGAGTGGGCCAGCCTCAAGGACAAACTGGTTCTGGAAATACAACGCTCACTGGACTATTACGAGAGCCAGATGAGCAAGGGGCAGATTACCCGTATCGTGATCGCGCAAAGACAGCAGGATACCGATGCAATGTGCGCCGCACTGAATGATTCGCTGTCTGCCAAGGTGAGTGCACTGAACCTGGCTCATCATATCGAATCCGAACTCGACCTGACCCCTGAACTGCAACAGCTCAGCGCCTATGCCATTGGTGCCACCCTGCGCGGCATGAAGAAGCGGGAGGCGCAGAAACCCGATCCGGCGCCTGTCGATCCCCAGGTCCCTCCAGCAGAGGAGGCCGCCTGATGAATCAGCAGATCAATCTGTACCTGCCCGAGTTTCGAATCAAGAAAGACAAGCTTACGGCAGTGCTGATGGGCCAGGTCGCGGGGGCTGTTATCGGCATCATGCTGTTGGTTTCTGCCGTGGACTATTTCCGTGCCTGGAGTCTTTCTGCAGAGGCAGATTCTTTGCGGGCGACGCTGCAGCAGGAGACTCAGCGTACCAATCAACTCGATGAGCAACTGGCGCGGCGCTCCCAGAACGTCGAGCTGACGCAGCGGCTGGAGTTGGCGGAACTGCGCCTGGAGTCCAGTATTCAGATCAGGGATTTCCTGAGCGAAACCCAACTGGGCAACGTTGACGGTTTCTCCGAGTACTTCAAGGATCTGTCGCGCGCTGCCTTCGACGGCATCAGCGTCACCGAATTTGCGTTTGCCAATGGTGGGCGCCAGGTACGCATGTCAGGTCAGGCTCTGGATTCAGCCATGGTGCCACGCTATGTAGACAACATCGAACTGGGGAAAAGTCCGCTGCGCCTGCAACGCTTCAGTCCTTCGATTCGACGCGACAGCAGCAATGACCAAATCTTCCAATTTGAACTGGTGACCAACGGTGAATGAGCAACTAAAGAAACAACTGGAGCTGCTCATCAAGAATATCGACTCGCGGAAGCAGTCGGAAAAAATCTTGATCCTGAGCCTGTTGATTGCCGGTTTGATCATGGGCTATCTGACCCTGGTGTTCGATCCCAAGCGCGCGGAAATCAGTTCGCTGCAATCGCAGATTGCCTCGCTGGAGAATTCCATCAGTCGGCAACAGACGGCCTACCAGACCATGGTGGCACAGAGCCAGGAAGACCCGAATCGGTTTGCCAACGATCGACTGGCTGTGCTGACCCGGGAACAGGCGGAACTGGACGGAGAAATCCAGGCTTTGGCCGGTGACCTGGTAACGCCAAACCAGATGACGGAATTGCTTACCACGGTACTCGAGCGCCAGTCCGGACTGGAAATGGTTTCATTCCGCAATGTATCGGCGCAGCCCTTGCGACAGGGCAACACCAATGCGGCAGAACTAATGGCAGAGACTGGAACGCTGAGCCTCGAGGATGTAGTTACTGAAGAAGTCGTGGGCCAGGTGTATTCCCATGGATTGATAATCGAATTTCAGGGTGACTATTTCAGCACCTTGAAATATCTGCGGTTTCTCGAGGATGTCACAGGCAGTTTCTTCTGGGATGCAATCACATTCCGGCAGGAAGAGTGGCCGAACGCCGTTGTCACCTTGCAGATTCATACCCTGAGCACGGATCGAGGGTTTATCGGTGTTTAGTTCAAGGGTTTACAGAATTTGCCTGGCCCTGGGACTGTTGATCCAGGCACCAACACTGGCGCAGGCAGAGATCGTCGATGGTGAAGAGTTGGTGGACCCCACGCGGCCGCTGTTCGTGAGCGCGGCGGCTATGCCGGAAGGCAGCACGGCGGTAATGAACATGATTCGTAACGTGTTGCCAACCAGCTGGGATGTGAGCTTCATTCGCGCCGGCGCATCACCCATGGCGGTGGTGAATTCGGAGCGCGTCACTATCGGGGATTCCATCGGTGGCGCTTCGGTGGTAGCGATAGATCGCAGCAGTGTGACGCTTTCCATTAATGGTGAAGAGCGACGAATTTCAATGTATGGCGAAGGAATCAAGACTCCGGTAAGCCAATAGAGCATCCGGGAGTCACGTAGAGACAGCTATAATGCGACGACTAGCAGTACAAACAAACAAGAGAACAGTGAGCCGGTCTGGACTGGCAATCCTGCTGTTGCTTCTTGGTGCCTGCGCGACGCGACCAGCGACCACGCCGGATACGACGATACTCGAGGAAATCCAGGTTTCCCTCGATGAGGCGGTGCTGGACATCCAGGCGCCAGACGAGGAGCTCAGTGAAGATGAGTCTGATCTCCTGGGGGAACTGATTCCCGGGCTGTCTCTGGACGAAAGTGTTCTGACACCGGTGGAAGAGCGGGTCTCAGTGAGTTCACCCAACCTGCCGGCGGATGTCTTCTTCAACAGTCTTGTTGCTGATACCAACTACGGTGTGGCTATCAGCGAAGACGTAGACGTTAATATCAATATTTCATTGCCCAATGTCACCATCGAAGAGGCCATGGATACAGTGGCCGAGATTTACAATCTCGACATCGACCGACGCGGTAACATTTTCACCATTCGCCCCGGTGGGTTGCGTACGCGGCAATTCCACATTGATTACCTGAACGTACAGCGTACGGGGACCTCCAGTATGTCTGTTTCCAATAGTGGGGCAGGTGGCGCTGGCGGCGCCAATGGCGGTGTCGGAGGCCTCAATGCTCTGGGGGTTGGTGGCATCGGTGGGCTGGGTGGCCTCAATTCAGGCATCGGCGGACTTAATGGCTTGAGTGGTGTTGGTGGTCTGGGCGGTCTGGGCGGTTTAGGCGGTATTGCAGGCGGCGGCGGGGGTGGCCAGATATCCACCCAAACCAGCACCGACTTCTGGTCTGACCTGGAAACCGCGATTACCAACTTGTTGGGTGTGCAGTCTGGCGGATCCAGCAGTGCAGGCGCCTCTGGCGGCGGATTGCTGGGTGGTTTTGGCGCCATTGGAGGTGGCGCCGGCTCACGTAATCAGTCTACGGTGACCGATGAGGGCAAGAGTGTTCTGGTACAGCCCTTGACCGGAATCGTTATCGTCACGGCGTTTCCCCATGAACTGGATCGCATCGAACAATTCATCAATGCCGCACAGGAATCTTTGCGCCGGGAAGTCATCATACAGGTTCAGTTCCTGGAAGTTGTCCTCAACAAGGGCTTCCAGTATGCGCTGGATTTCAACACCTTTGGCCCGCAGGCCAATAACGTGGTGACTGGCAGTGGTGAGTTCCTGGGAACCGCGGATGGACTCCTGGGCAGCGACAATGACGTGGCGGGTGAATTTATCAATGGTGTAGGCAGTGTTGCCGGTGTCGGCAATCCGCTTCAGGTGAGTACAAACTTCACCGACTTCGACGCGGTCTTTCAACTGCTGCAGACCCGGGGAACAACCCAGGTAATTTCCAGTCCGCAGCTCAGGGTGCTGAATAACCAGAAAGCCGTATTTCAGGACGGTGACAACGAATTTTTCCAGACTCGATCGGGTACTACCACGGTTGCTTCTGGAGTCAATACCACCACCAACGCAGAAAATAACCTCGAGCAATTCTTCTCGGGGATATCGATGGACATCACGCCACAGATATCGGCAACGGGAGATATCACCCTGCACGTACATCCGATTATTTCGGCGGTGGAAGAACAATCGAAGAGTATTGCCGGTCAGGTAGTGCCGCTCCCCAGGACGACAACCCGGGAGATCGATAGCGTCATCAAGGCTGAGAACGGCAAGATCGTGGTGCTGGGTGGTCTGGCGTTTGAACGGAACGTGAATGAGACGGCCGGAATACCAGGCGTTTCCCGTATCCCGGTTGTCGGCGATGCGCTGGAGCAACGCCAGACCCAGACGGTAAAGAGTGAATTTATCATCCTGCTGAAACCGATCATTGCCAACAAGGAAGGCAATACCAGGGTGCTGCAGGAAAGCAATGAACGGTTCCGCGAGATCAACAGAGCGATCGACCCGTTTGCCAACAATTAATCCAGGCAGAGTAGAGTCATGTATTTGCTGCATTTTGGTTTAAGGGAACTCCCTTTCTCTCTTACACCAAACACACAGTTCTTCCTGAACATGGCCAGCTACCACAAGGCATACAATATGCTGATGGTATCGCTGGCCAATGCGGAAGGCTTTATCAAGATTGTCGGCGAAGTAGGTACGGGCAAGACCATGCTCTGCCGAAAAGTGCTGAATACGCTGGAAGAAGACAAAGAAAGCTATATCACTGCGTATATCCCCAATCCGGTGTTGAGCCCCAAGGGCTTGTTCCTGGCCTTTGCCGAAGAACTGAATATCGAGATCGACCAGGATGTAGGGCATCACCGCTTGCTCAAGGCCATCACCGAGCGCCTGGTGGAGTTCTCTGCGGAGAACAAGCAGGTTGTGCTGTTTATTGATGAAGCCCATGCGATGCCGGAGCAGACCCTGGAAGCCCTGCGCCTGCTCACCAACATAGAAACCGAGCAGGTCAAGTTGTTCCAGGTGGTTCTGTTTGCGCAGCCTGAACTGGACGTGTCCCTCGCGCAGCCGTCATTGCGTCAACTGCGGCAGCGCATCACCTTCTCATTCGAAATTGAAGCACTCGATCGCGATGGCGTGGAACGCTATGTGGTGCATCGATTGGCTACGGCGGGCTACAACGGACCGTTCCTTTTCTCCAAGCGCGCTCTGGATTACCTGTACAAAGCGAGCAGCGGCATTCCGCGCGTAATCAATATTCTGTGCCACAAGGCCCTCATGGTTGCCTTCGGCAAGGGCGAGCGCTCGGTGCAGGCGGACCATATCAAGAGTGCCGCTGAAGATACGGAAGGCGTTGAATTGCCCAGTTTCAACTACAAGCCCGCCTTCATCGCGGTGGCTGGTCTGGCTATTGGCGCCGCAGTCATGTTCTACCTCGGGAGGCTGTATCTATGAGTCTCGTCAATGACATGCTGCGAGACCTGGATCAGCGCCGCAAGCAGAGCGATGGTTTCAGTGCTACGTCCTCACTGACCCCCGTGCCGGAAATGATCCCCGAGAAGGCGAGGAATTCACCGGTGCTGTTTCTCTTGCTCGTTCTGGTGCTGGGTGGTGCGGCAGTAGCATGGTTCTGGATGCAGCAGGAAAATGCACCCACGACCCGGTCGCTGGATGTTAACCCGGCCATCGTAAACCAGACGCCTGTAACGCCTGCAAGCGCAGAACCGATATCCGGTTCCTCGACGAACCCAGGCAGCAGCGCAGCTGAACTGGCCTCGCAGTCGCAGCCGGTGACGCCAGTGGCTGAGGCTGAAGAGGCTCCCGTGCAGCAAGGCGTCAGTCAGGCAGCACCTGCGACCCTGGCCGCTGCCGAGCCAGCCACGCCAGACCGACGGGTAGCGCAACAGATTCCCGATCGCAGCATCACACAGCAATCCCCAACAGAGTTACCAACACAGTCGCTGGCTGTATCCGCAGCGGATTCTGCAGCGAACCAGAATGAACAGGTCGCCCGAGGCGAGACGCCCGATGTGCCTGCCCCGACTGAGGAAGATGTCACGCCTTTGCAGGAATCAGCACGCTCGAACACTGTCAATTTGAGCGCGGCACCTGCGGAAGACGTGAAAAGCGGCGCACAACTATCGCCGGAGGAGCGTGATGTCCTGGCGGTGCAGGAAGCCTTGCGACTCATTGCCAGCAACAATTCCGCTGCGGCCTATGCGGTGTTGGAAAAGCAGGTAATCGACAATCGCTACGCCCATCAATCGCGGGAAACCTATGCCAAGCTGTTGCTGAACGAGGGCAACCTGCTGGGTGCCATGCAGTTGGTTGATTCAGGCCTGGCGCTGTCGGCCAACCATGCCGGCTTCAAGAAGATCAAGGCCCGGCTGTTGATCGCACAGGGTAAACTGAATGAAGCTGTGGCCTTGTTGATCACGCGAGCCCCGGAAGTGTCGAAGGATCTCGAGTACCACGACATATTGGCCACGGCACAGTTGGCGAGCCGGGATTACGAAGGAGCCCTGATCAGCTACACTGGACTGGTGCAACAGGATCAGGGCCAGGGCAAGTGGTGGTATGGATTCGCCGCATCACAGGATCAGCTGGGAAACAGTAATGCTGCCAGGCAGGGCTATTCGCAAGCGGTAAGGATGCCCAACCTCAGTGCAAATCTGCGACGACGTAGTCAGGAGCGATTGGCCTTGCTCGGACAATAACCATGGCCATTACCAAACAGAAAATCCGTATCGGTGACCTGCTCGTCCAGAACGGTGTAATCACAAACGAGCAACTGAAGACCGCGCTGGAGGCCCAGAAAGAAATGGGCAAGAAGCTGGGGCGGGTGTTGATAAATCTGGGATTCGTGGAAGAAGACCAGTTTCTGAGTTTCCTTTCCCAGCAATTACAGATCCCCTTCATCGATCTCAAGCGCTTTCATTTCGACGTGGCCCTGATTCAGCGTCTCCCCGAAGTCTATGCGCGGCGCCATCGTGCCATCGTACTGCAGGAGAAAGCGCAGGGTTTGCTCGTGGGTATGGCCGACCCCATGGATATTTTCGCCTTCGATGAGGTTGAGCGCATTCTGCAGACCCCGGTCCAGCAGGCTGTTGTTCGCGAGTCTGAGCTGCTGAATACACTCGATCTCGTTTATCGTCGAACGGAAGACATCGCCACTTTCGCGGAAGAACTGGATGAGGAGCTCACCGAGGGGCAGTTCGATCTCGAGTCGCTGACTCTGGATGCAGATGACAGCGAGGCGCCAGTCGTAAAGTTGCTGCAGTCCATCTTCGAAGACGCTGTACAGGTCAGGGCCTCGGACATACACATCGAGCCGGACGAGAACGTATTGCGTATTCGCCAACGGGTCGATGGTGTTTTGCAGGAACAGGTCATGAAGGAGCGACGCATCGCCCCGGCCCTGGTGCTGCGATTGAAGTTGCTGGCGGGTCTCGATATATCGGAGAAGCGTCTGCCTCAGGATGGTCGATTCAGTCTCAAGGTAAAGGGGCGCAACATCGATGTGCGTCTCTCCACGATGCCGATTGCGAATGGCGAATCTGTGGTAATGCGTCTGCTGGACCAGACCGGAGGCGCCACCGATCTCGAAGATGTCGGCATGCCACCGGAGATGCTGCGAAAATTCCGCGAGCTTATTCACCGACCCCATGGCCTGATTCTGGTTACAGGGCCTACCGGAAGTGGAAAGACCACTACCTTGTACGGGGCCCTGCAGGAACTGAATACCGTGGGGAAAAAAATCATCACGGTAGAAGACCCCGTGGAATACCGCTTGCACCGAATCAATCAGGTGCAGGTCAATCCCAAGATCGATCTCAGTTTCGCGCGAGTCCTGCGTGCTGCCTTGCGTCAGGACCCGGACATCTTGCTGGTAGGTGAGATTCGGGATCACGAGACTGCGGAGATCGCCCTGCGCGCCGCCATGACCGGACACATGGTGCTGTCTACCCTGCATACCAATGACGCGGTTTCCAGTGCCATGCGACTCGTCGATATGGGCGCAGAGGGATTCCTGGCGGCGACTGCGCTGCGTGCCGTTGTCGCCCAGCGCCTGGTACGCCGGCTCTGTGACAACTGCTACGAGAAGCATCATCCGGAACCCAAGGACCTGGCCTGGATCGAAAACCTGCTGGGTAAGGAAGAGGCTGCCGCCATGCAGCTCAAGAAACCAGTCGGTTGCCACCGTTGCAACAACACGGGTTACCGGGGCCGGATCGGTGTATTCGAATTGCTGGTGTTGAATGAGGCGCTGGCCGATGCGCTGCGGCGTTCCGATTCGGCGGACTTCGTGCGCATCGCCAAGAAGACCCCTGGCTACCAGCCTCTCGTGGTGACGGCGCTCAGGGACGCGGCCAAGGGCATCACCAGCCTGGAAGAGGTGTTGCGAGTCGCCGAACAGATTGATGAATCAGAAGACTTCATGGACGTGGCCTAGCAGCCCCGGAAGACCAGGGAATCGCGCAGGATTAATAGCCTAGATGCCAAAATTTCAATACAGCGGTAGAGACAATACGGGAGCCCTGGTATCAGGATCCTTGGATGCGGCTTCTCCCGATGAAGTCGCCAGCCGCCTGTTTGGTCAAAGCGTTACACCCATTGAAATCACTGAAACCACCCGGGATAGTGCACGGCGGGTCAAGCCAAAGCGCAGCAAGCGTCCTGGTCTCGAACCCAATGCCTCGGCTGTGGATCGCATTAATCATTTCCTGGGGGCGAACAACATTGAGACCGACGATCTCATCATGTTTGCCCGGCAGATGCAGAGCCTCACCAAGGCGGGACTACCACTGGACCGCGCGATCAAGGGATTGGAAGCATCCCTCACCAACAAGGGATTCAAGGCGGTTTTGCGGGATGTTGTCGAGGGACTGGAGAATGGCCAGACCCTGGCCACGGCGCTCGGACAGTATCCGTCGGTTTTCTCAAATCTGTTCCTGAGCCTGGTGCACGTGGGTGAAAACACCGGACGTCTCGACCTGGCCTTCAAGGAAGTGGGCACCTACCTGGAACTGGAGAAAAATACGACCAAGCAGGTGAAGAGCGCGACGCGCTATCCCATCTTCGTGGTTGTGGCCATCGCCATTGCCCTGGCGATGGTGACAGTTTTCGTGATTCCGGTATTCGAAGACACGTTCGAGCGCCTGGGGGCCAACCTGCCCTGGCAGACCGAACTGCTGATGAATACCTCCAGTTTTGTCCGTGAGTACTGGCCTCTCATTCTTGTTGGCGTATTTTCGGGTGTCTTCGGGTTTATCTCCTGGAAGAACACCGAGCGTGGCCGGCTGGAATGGGATCGGCGCAAGATGAAAATACCCCTGGCAGGCATTATTTTCGAGCGGGTTGCCCTTGGTCGCTTTGCTCGTACCTTTTCCATGGTGCTCGGTGCCGGCCTGCCTATCGTGCAGGGCCTGACCGTGGTGGCGGGTGCCGTGGGCAATGCCTTCATCAGTGAAAATATCCAGAAGATGCGCGAAGGGGTTGAGCGGGGAGAATCACTGCACCGAACAGCCACCAACAGCAAGATGTTCTCGCCATTGGTCCTGCAGATGATTGCCGTTGGAGAAGAGACCGGAACGGTGGATGAATTGTTGGGTGAGGTGGCAGATTTCTATCACGCCGAAGTAGAGTACGATATCAACAGGCTAAGCCAGGCAATCGAGCCCATTCTTATTACCTTTATCGCCGGTCTCGTGCTGATTCTCGCCCTGGGTGTATTCCTGCCGATCTGGGACCTGGGATCTGCCGTCAACGGCTAGCAAGCCAGGCCTGCCGGCAGCGTAACAAAGTAGTGAGGTGGCGGAGAATGCCTGCTTTGCGCGCAGCCATTCTGCCAACTGACCTCGGACGTGATGAAACGATTTAGCGACCAAACAGCATCCACTGTACAGCGCCAGGGAGGGTTCTCACTCTTCGAACTGGTGGTGTTCATCATCTGTGTCGCCATTATCTATGCCACGGCAGCTAACCGATTCGCCCAGTTCCCGGCGGCGGCGGAGCGGGCCAACTTCATGGCCATCGTTGCCCAGATCCAGGCCGGCATCAACCTGCAATCCATGGAATTCGTCATCAATGGAGGGGCAAGCCAGGCCCAGTATATGGATTCAGCCAATCCCATGGACTTCATGCTGGAGGCGCCCAGCAACTATCTGGGTGCCTATGATGCGGTGGACACGGGCAGGCTACCCAGGCGAACCTGGTATTTCGATCGCGCCTCGGGAGAACTGGTCTATCGGGTCAATGCCGAGGAAGGTGTGTTCCTGGTCTCCGGTCCGGTAGAGGTGCCAACAGACGAAATCCGGTTTCAGCTATCGGTGCAGTACAGTTATGAAGATCGCTACGGGCGCGAGGTCAGCGGTGCGGTGTTTGATGAGAGCGGTGGGCCAGGTAATCCCAACGTGCGGCGCCGATTCCGGGGAATACTGTTCGAAGCGGTCACCCCCTACCGCTGGGATGCGGGCGGCGTGGATCTCCCAAATGTTGCAATCACGGAGTCTGCAGGCTGATTGTGTGATGTGGCACACAGCGTGAGACCCCGAAAATAGCGGGACTGGGTAAATTGGGGAAAAAATGAGCGTTTTCCCCTGTACCAATTGAAAAAATCTTGCACAATTACCATCGACCGCGACGAATCTAGATTCCACTTGTGAATAATTCGTTAAGTTATTAATAAGTATTCCGTTAATAGTAGCGACAGGATCTGACACCACGAAATGCGTTGGGTGCTCTGGTGCTGCCACGACCCAGCGGGATAGTGGGAATGCTAAAACTATTGGGCCTCTGAATTGGAAGTAATAAGTCAGTTGAAGCCGGATTCCCGGCTTTGTACATGACTAGCGAATTTGAATTAATCTTCATCAACGGGGTGTATCAATGAAGACGCTAAACGCAAAAAAGATCGGTAGGGGCCGCAGCGCGGGTTTTACCATTATCGAACTGGTTGTGGTGATTCTGCTGCTGGGTATTCTCGCCGCAACAGCCCTGCCACGTTTCATCGACGTGACAGACGACGCCTATGATGCGGTTGTGAACGGTGTCTATGGTGGTTTCGCGACCAGTGTTGCCCTGTTTCGCGCACAGTGGGTTGCCAATGGCCAGATAAGTGAAACCGCAGTCACGGGTTTCGGTGATGGCACTGCATTTGCGGGTAACTCAACATTCGATGGTTATCCTGTTGGTGCGGACGCACTCTTCCAGACCAGTACCTCCACCGGCGATTGTACCGCTATCTGGACTGATTTGCTGCAGGGTGGTCGTCCAACTTTAGGATCCGCCACCTCAACTACCACTACCACAACAGCAAGGGAAGCTGCGGTTGAAGCGGCTGCCGGTACCAACGATTGGGTGGCCCTCGCCAACAATACTGATTTGCTGAAGACTGGTTGCCTGTACTACTACGTTGGCCAGTTCTCCTCAGGAAACAGCACTGTGCCGCGCACCATTCCTTTCATAAGCTATGTTGCTACGACAGGCGAAGTGACACTTGGCGAACAACTGTTTAACAAGTAGTTAAACACTTAACAGTTACAAGATCAGGGCAGGGTCCAGTGGACTTTGCCCTTTTTTGTTTCAGCGGCAAACCAAAAAACACAGTGTAGTTCACGCTGAGGTCCTGAGCCAGTGAGCAAACGTGAAATCCTCAGTTCGATATTCGATTCAGCAGTTGCGCAGCGTGTAATAGCGATAACGCTATTGCTTGTAGCGCTATTCGCTTGTGCCGGCATTTACCAGGCAGGAATCAGTCGCGCACTGCTGCTCGATTCGGTCCATAACCTCCGACCTCTGACAGTGCAAGCTGGAGTAACATTCCAGGATGCCATGGCCGTTGTTTTTGGCAATGAGTCAGGCCCCCTGGGGCGGCCAGTTTCCATGCTGTCGTTCTGGATGGACCATCAGGGCGGAGAGGAATTGGATGCCCCCGCCTTTCGCCGCACCAATATCCTGATACACCTGATCACTGCCTTGGCACTCGCTGTGCTGTCACTACAGATTTTGCGAAGGTATGAAGCCTATCCAGGCCAGGCTTCCATAGTCGCCGCTTTCGTAGGCATCGCCTGGGCCATGCACCCGGAGAACATTTCTACCGTCCAGTACATAGTGCAACGCATGACCCAGCTATCGGCGATGTTTTCCCTGTTATCCCTGATCAGCTATATCTATGGCAGGCGACAGGTGGGCAGCAATGAGGTGAGGGGCTTGTTTTTCCTCTGCCTTGCTTACTTCCCGTTTGCACTGCTGGCCGTGTTCAGTAAGGAAAACGCGGTGATGCTGATTCTGATCTTTTTCATCCTTGAGAAGACAATCTTCACCGACGAGCCTAGGCCGCGGCGTTTCATGTCGTGGTACCGCGTCTGTGTACTCGCAGCCCTTGGTGTTATTGCACTGGGATTCCTGTTCTCGATGCCAGGGTTCCTTGAGGATTATCAATACCGCACGTTCACCATGTGGGAGCGACAACTGACCCAATTTCGGGTTCTGGCGATGCAATTGCAGTATGTTTTCTTACCCGACATTTCTGCATTCACGCTCTACCATGATGGTATGAGCCACTCCACCTCCCTGTTTAATCCTGGCACTACCTTCCTGTCCCTGATTCTGCACCTGTTCCTGCTGGGTTGTGCGTTTCGCTTCAGGAATTCGCAACCCGTCTTTGCCCTGGCTATATTCTGGTACTACGGCTGGCATTTGATTGAATCGACCGTGGTTCCACTTGAATTGCATTTCGAGCATCGCAACTATCTGCCGATGATGGGTCCAATACTGGGTGCTATCTATTACGCGAGTCTTGCCCTGCATAAGTTCAAGCAGAGAACGGTACAGGTAGTAATTCGCGGCGGAGTGCTAGTGTGGGTGATAGTGCTCTCGTTCTTAACGCTCCAACTCAACACATTGTGGGCCAATCCCGCGGAGCTTGCCTACCATTGGTATGTCGTTAATGAAGACTCCAGAAGATCCAAGATTCAGCTGGCGTACTACTATTCCAATGGTCACTACTATGACGAAGGACTTGAAGTATTGCTCGAAGGATTGGAACAATTTCCGAACGAGATTACGATGCTTCTGGAAGCCTGGAACTTCGCCTGCCAACACGGCCTCGAGCTACCGTATACACTGGAGGACGTGGCTTCTGTCGAACCCTACGAATACACGGGTGATGCAGTTTCGCACCAGGTTAATATCCTGCGCTGGAATTTGATGCAGAATAACTGTGGCTTCGTGGAACCGGAGACTTTCAACACGATTATCGGGAAGATCGATCAGTTGAACATGCAGCCCCAGCTTCGTGCGTCTGTCTATTTCGATGCCTCGGGTGTTATCGTTGCCATGGGTGATTGGGACAGGGGTTTTCGGTTTCTGCAACGGGCCTATGAGATTGATCGAAATCGCTATATTCTGAGACAACAAATTCTCTTCGCATTCTTTATAGAAGATTTTGAGGCGGCTGATGCACTGATAACCCTGGCGCGCGAGGAGGCTGAGAAGAACAGCTGGAATAGCCCCTCGTTCCTGAGAGAGCTCGACAACATGCAGCAGTCCGCACGGGAACGTATGGCCTCCGACAAGGGGGCGACGCCTGCGGTAGAGGGATAGGTGAAGTGAAAGACCGATTCACAAGTCAAAAGATTCGCTACGGCTTTACCATTATCGAGATGATTGTGGCGATCCTGCTGATGACCATTCTCGGTGTGGTTGTTATGTCCCGCTTTGCTGACTCAAACTCCCTCACTGGCGATGTGGCCAGGGACATGATTGTCAGCATGTCCCGAACTGCTCTTCAGAATTCACTCGGTCGATCTACCGTAACACTGACAATCACGCCTTCGGCTGGTGGGGGTGAGGCCACGATCGAGACATCGGATGCCGGGGGCACAATCCGCACCGAGACGGTTTCCCTGAGGTCTGTAAGCCTGTCCGGCGACATCAACATCACCGATAGCTGTGAGGTGACGCCTGGCGTGAGTTCTATCTCCAATGCGGCGCCCATGACGATTTCATTCGGTACCCTGGGTGACATTGGTGTCAGTGGGGTGACCGGCAACACAGGCGCGGTGACCTCGGCAGTCAGAATCTGCGTCAATAACCTCGCCTCCGACTCAGTATGCGTTTCTCCATCCGGGTTTGCCTATGCGGGAGACTGTGATGTCTAGGCAGCTCGGCCGATTTTTCCAGAGAGGGCTGTCGTTGATAGAGTTAATTGCGACGATAGTCATCATCGCCATTGCACTATCGGCCGTGGTTTTCTCGGTTCAATTCGGCACCACAAACAGTTCAGATACGCTGATCCAGGTGCGCGCCACAGCTCTGGCCCAGGCCTACCTGGATGAGATTCTGGGTAAGCGCTATGACGAGCGCACCCGTCCCAGTGGTGTGCCGCCCTGCAGGGCAACGGCTCCACCGCCGAGGCAATGCACGGCCGAAGGCTCCTTCGGAACCGATGGGGGAGAAACCAGCCGAGATCTGTTTGATGACGTGGATGACTACCATAACCTCAGGGAAGGCAATGGTGAAGTGAACCCATTGCAGGGCGCCGAGGGTAATACGCGTGTCGGGTATGACAACTTTACTGTCGATGTGCAGGTTCGCTATATCAATCTGGGTATCGCCGTTCCGGCGGAAGTCGATGAGGTGGGGCTCGGTGCAAATAATGAACTCGACGATGAGTTTGATGCCAAGTTGATCACGGTGACTGTCATCGATGGGGACAATCCGGATGGTTTTAAATTCAGTGCTTATAAATCGAATTTCTGAATCGCCCTTTTGAATTGGGTGAAATCGGGCTATACGAGTAATTTTTTGTAATACAACAATGCGTAGACTGCGATTGAACAAACGAGGAACTGGCTTCACCCTGGTTGAAATGGTGCTGGCAATTTCTATTACCGGCATTATCGGTGCGGTCGTGGTCACTTTCATGGTCAACAGTGCCGAGGGCTATGCCACCAGTCGTAGTCGCAATCAATTGGCTTCGGCCGGTCGGGTCGCCATCGATCGCATAGCCTCGGAGATTCACAACGCGCTGCCGGGCAGTATCCGTACCACCGTTGCCACGGCGGGTGGTGACCAGTGCATCGAATTCATCCCGGTCGAGGCGGCGACGTCCTACATCAATCCACCTTTCACCTCCACGGCGACCAGTTTCAATATCGTGGATATCAATTATAACGGTGCGGTGATTCATCCCGCCGCGCCGCCTACCCTCTATGCGGTCATCTACCCGAACAACATAAGCGATCTGTATGCTGGTGATAACGGCGCTTCCACGAACTGGCCGGATTTCCCAACGCGTGGTCCGATCGAAGCAATAAGCAGCATTGCTGACGATGGCGCCACGGCGGGGCAGAGCACGGTTACCCTCACCTCCGCCCATCGCTTTCGACGACGCTCGCCCTTCCAGCGCTTCTTCGTGGTGTCCGACCCGGTGAGTTACTGTATCGTGAGTGACAAACTCTATCGCTACACCAATTACGGGTTCTACCAGAACCAGGTGACCCAGGAAGAGGAGGCTACCGTGTGTGAGGTGGCGACCAATGACAGGTGCCTGCCGAACTATGCGGCGTCACCGGACAAGATGCTCATCGTCGACAGTATCGACAACACCGGGCTTACCGCGTTTTCCATAGGCAGCCAGTCTCTCGCGCGGAACTCCTTGCTGGCGATCCAGCTCAACCTCACCGACGGCGATGATACGGTGCAACTCACCCATGAAGTGCTTTCCCGGAGCGTTCCCTGATATGCGAAACCCCCAAAGCGCGCAGATCGGCATAGGCCTGCCAACCGCTATTTTCATCATCACGGTGATGGCGTTGATGGCTGTGGCAATCAACCAACTGGTTAACCAGAATGCCCAGACCTTCGAAGAAGAAGTGAACCTGACCCGGGCGTTCTATGCGGCCGAATCGGGGGCGGGATTTGCCATGAATGGCATCTACCCGCCGGAGGAGTATCCGGGCTATGCCGGCACAAGCTGCGCGGGCACACCGGGCACACCGGTGGTGTATGATTTTACGGTAGAAGGATTGAATCAGTGTTCAGCGACAGTGCACTGTACGGCGGTAAGCACCGGTGGCTCCAATTACCTGACGATCGAGAGCGCTGGGTCCTGTGGCGAGGTGACGCGAACCATTCAGGTACGTACATCCTACTAGTACGGGCTTAAGGGGCAGCCGAGCGCTTAGTTATTGGTCCAGAGGGCCAGATACAGAATCACGGAGACGATGGCAATGGTGACGAGCGCGGTTGCGCCGTAGGTCACCATAGAGCTTACACCCACGGTGCTGCGGTAGGCATCAAAATCCAGGTTCTTGTCGTTGTCCCGGTGGCTTATATTGCGCTGCAGCTTGATGCGGTAATTGTCTTCTTTTTCCAGCAATTGCCAGCCAGCCCTGGCTTCCTGTTCCAGCACTTCATGCATCTTGGCGGTATCGCTGAACAGGGGGGTCTGCGCTTGGATGACTTTGTATTCCAGTTCCATCGGGGGCTCCAGGACGTGTTGGCTCTGACTTGATACCTGGTCGGCAGCAGTCATTGATGCCTGAGTATTCTCTTGTTAAATGCTTGTTTTTGCAAGAGATTAACTTAAATCGGGATTTCTGTGACCTGCTGCGCAATTCTGGCTTTCGAGCGGGGAAAAAGGTTGGAAATCGCGCGAATCTTCCCCTAATTAGACCCCGGATTTTCATCGAAATTTGTCCAGATCCTTCGTATGTTCTAGCTGTGCAAAGAAGCGCGTTGAGCTGTCGCGACCGGGCAGAATCAATAAACCGATAAAACAGTTGATAATCTTGTAAGTTGTTCAAATTGCTGAAATTTATAACAAGCTCCCAGCGAAAATATCCGGCCAGAGATAGTCGGCACCCGAATCGCTGACCGATCCAGATTTCCATGCAGCCAGTCCTAGCTACATTCAGAGACTCTCTACAGAAGCGGCGTCAATTTGCGGCCTTGTTGCTGTGCACCCTGCTGCTGAGTTTTGTCGCGGTACCCGATGCCGAGGCGGCCTGTCCGGGCTCGGGTTTCACCGCGACCGGATTCGTAGACCTGATCAGTTGTACCGAGGCCAAGAATGGTGCGGATGTACAAACCATTGCCATTCCAGTGCCCGCTGCCACCGCGCTGGGCGATTTGCTGGTAGCCGTGGTGGCGACCGATGGCCAGGAAACGATCAACAGCGACAGTCCGCTTTGGACCAAGTTGGCGGAAGTCACGGCGGGGAACAACGATGCCACGCTCGCAGTCTGGAAGAAAGTTTCCGATGGCTCGGAACCCGCCAACTACAGTTTCAGTTGGGGCTCTGTTGAGCAGGTCATTGGTTATATGATGCGTTTTACCGGCTCCGACAGCGATACGCTATTGGCGTCAGCCTCCGGTCAGAACGCCACCGGTGCCGCGGTCGCACCCTCTCTTAATACTGCCGCGACGAACTCGCTTATCCTGCGCATCTTTGCCCAGGATGACGATGACTATGCACCACCGGCAGATGGTGCGGTTGCGGCTGGGCACGAAACCATCACAGAAGATGAATCCTCCAACGGCGGTGGGTCTGTTTCGAGTTCGGCCGCCTTCGTCAATCAACCGGCTATTGGCGCTACGGGAACCGCCACTTTCGCGCAGGGTGGCGACGAACAATGGGCCGCCATCACCTTGGCCATTGAGGAAGGCACGCCACCGCCACCGCCGGTGCCACCCTTCGCCTGTCCTGACATCGACGGTTCCATAACCGGCACCCAGCTGGTCGTGCTGGAAGAGTGTACGCAGTTCCAGAGTGGGGTCGACGCCACCGCCATAAACATCCCGGCGCCGGCAGCTGCTGCGGTGGGCGACCTGTTGGTGGCTGTCATCAATACCGACGGGGATGAGCTACCCTTTGCGGCGGTCCCGGCAGGTTGGAGCGTGGTAACCCAGACCCAGGGCAGCGGCTTCACCCAGGCGATTTATAGCAAGCTGGTGACAGCATCCGAGCCGGGCACCTACAACTGGACACTGGCCAGTGGCGAACAGCGCTATGGCTACCTGCTGCATTTCTCTGGTGCCTCGGGAACCATTATTCCGAGTCCTCCCACGGTATCCACCGGTTTCGGTAATGCGCCGGCCACACCGGCAATGACTACCACGGTGGACAATACGGTCGTGGTGCGTATTGCCACCAGCGATGATGATGACGCGCCAATCAATCCCGGCGACATGATCACGAACTACAACGACATCACCAGCAATTCGAGTAGCGAAGCGGGTGCGGCAGTATCGGGGCAGGCGGCTTATATCAACCAGGAAGCCGCCGGCTTGAACGCGGCTGAGACGTTCTCACTGGATGCGAACGAGGCCTGGTACGGCACCGCGATTGGTATCGAGCCTATTCAGTTCGAGTTCGAACTGATCACCAACAACACCATGAGTACCTGTGCGATCCAGGAAGTGCGTGTTGCTGCGGTTAATAGCGCGGGTGCCGTGCTGACCAATTTCACCGGCACCGTTAACCTGTCTACCAACCTGGGCCAGGGCACCTGGAGTGTGGGAACCACCGGCGACCAGGCAGAGAATCCGGCCAACCTGAACAACTCAGCGGGCGGATCGACCACCAATGGCCAGGCTGCTTATACCTTCACGACAGGGGACCTGGGTGAGGTCACGCTCGAATTTACCACCGACCAGCCCGGTAGCTACAACTTCAATCTGACCTGGGACTTCGGCGGGCGGACCTTCACGGAGACGCAATCCCTTGCGCAGGATCCGAACCTGACTGTCGACGATAACTGCAGCTTCCGGATTGCCCATGACGGTAACGCCGGTACCTGTGGCATCGAACCTATCACCATCACATTGGTCGATTCCGATGGTAACCCGGCCGAAAACTACCAGGGCACGGCACTGATCACCGTCGATAGCGGTATCGGTAACTTCAGTGTGAATACCGGCACAAATAACACCACACCCAACCCGGATAACGACAACAACGGGTCGGTGTCCTACACCTTTGACCTCAATGATGCGGGCGTTGTCATTCTCGATTATGAGGTGCTTTCTGCTGCGGGGTCGCCGGTTTCGTTTAATGTCGTCGATGATCGTGGAAACGGAGCCGGGGCTGATGACTACCTGACTGATGGCGGCTTCGATCCCAGTCTGACAGTCGCCGATTGCGAGTTTCGAATTATCATCAGTGATACGTCTCGCGATGTATGTAGCTCGGTGTTTGTCACCTTCGAGGTTCGTTCCAACGGTACCCCGGTCAATTATGTGGGCACCATGGACTTCGAGGCCGAGGGTCTCGGTGACTGGAATCCGAATGGTGAGCTAGGCCTGGATAACAGTATCAATGGCACCGGCAACGGGGAGGCGCAATACACATGGGATGGTTCGGAAGGTGGTTCTATTACGCTGGCTTACCAGACCTCGGTGGCGGATGCCTCCCTCTCGTTCACCATCACCAATGGTACAGCCGCAAACGGTTCCAGTGTCGTCCACAATCTCGCCTTCGATCCCACTGTTGAGATTGCCAACTGTAATCTGACAATCGTCACCCCCAGTAATACCGGTAGCGTGTGCAGCGCAGGATTGACAGTGCGTTATGAGGTCACCGACCGTGATGGCGCGCCTGCCACAACCTTCAATGGGCTCATCGTGCTGCAGACAGCCGGCCTGCCCGATGTAGGTGACTACGCCTTGCCGAGTACGGCGCCGTCTGCGCTTACTGGCGGCTATGGTGATTTCACAAACTTTGGTTCGGGCAATGCAAGTTACCAGTTCGATTCGGAAGCAGGCGACCAGGGTGTACTGGAGGTTCTCTATTCAGTCGACGCCGCAGTAGCCGTAACCCTGACTGCAGTCTCGGCTGGTATCACCGTGGACAACACCGACGGCGCAGTCACCTTCACCGACTGCGAATTCCGGATCACTTTCATCGACGCCACGCCAGGTAACAGCGATGTCTGTTCTGCTGAAGTCGTCCGCATCGAACTGGTGGATGGAAGCGGCGCCACAGTCACAGACTACACCGGCACGATTAATCTCAGTACCAACGACGGCAGTGGCGGTTGGGCTGTCTCCAGTGCCGAGGGTACGGTTTTCGACCCGAACCCCTATGATGGTTCGGCCAGTTATACCTTTATCGATGATGGGCCAGGTGGGGTTGCCGATGACGATGGTGTCATCGAGCTTGTTTTTACTCACCCGAGTTCAGGAAACCCATCGGTCAATATCGATGTCAGTGATGGCACTACCACGGACCCAGGTAATCCCGGTTCAACCTATGATCCGAACTTGAATGTGGCGCTTTGCCATTTCGAGATCAGCTATGACGGCGGGGCGACGAACGACAATGCGGGCAAGACGGCCTGTGATGTGCAGCAGGTTACTATCCAGATCTATCGCAGCGTTGGGCAGGGTGGGGGACTGGCGACCGACTACGCCGGTGACGTCATCATCAGCACCAGTACCAACCATGGTAACTGGCAGATTGGCACACCGCCGTTGGCAACCGGTGGTCTCACGGACACGCCCGGCGATGATGACGGTGAGGCACTGTATACATTCAATGGTATTGCCGATGGTGGCGAAATAACCTTGGATTTCATCAACCTCAACACCGAAACCATGACCGTCAACGTGATCGATCAGGTCAACGGTGTAGACGGGGTAATCATTGAATCAGGTGCCGCAGATCCCCAGCTGGAAATCACATCCTGTCTGCCCGTTGTTGAGGTAGTCTCCTGCGACCAGGGGCCTTCGCCTCTGTCCAATTCGATTCTGGTCAGCCCACAGGAATCCAACGCCTCCCTGCGTGGCCGCATGGTGCTGGTTGCCACGGCGATGGACGGCAACGGCGATGTGACCAGTGTTACCTTCGATGGCGTGCCAATGACCTTGATACGAGATGAGCGGGCCGACGATACCTACGATAACAACACCGAGTTGTGGGGAATTCTCGATGCAGATATCGATCCGCTTGGGGGTAATCTTGCGGCGCAAGTCATCCACAACGATCCCTACGACCCGGCGATGTGCGTGTTTTTCTTCGACGACGTGGAGCAGGCTTTCCCAACGGAAGCCGTGCCACCGGAGAGTGGGCCGCTTAATGGTGATCAGTCTATTGCGCCCACTGCGCCCTACACCGCCTCGACCACAATCACCACCAGCCAGAATAATGCCCTGGTGGTGGCGGTTGCCAGTGGTGGTTCCGACGGTGCGATCGGTACCGGTGACTATGACACCGTTTCCCCCAATCCGCCCATGTCCATAACGTTCCAGGGTCTGGACTCAACCTACTTTATATTTGCGGGGGCCTCCGGCTTTATCCCTTCCGCGTCGGCAGTCACGATCGATATGACGCCGGACCTGGCACCGGAGCGCTATACCCAGATCGTGGCGGCGTTTAACCCTCTCATTAGCGGCCCGCCTGCAGCCGCCAATTTTGAACCCGTGGTGTTGTTTGAGACCTACTCCGGCGATATCAGTTATCGGGCAATCGGTGCGAGCCTGCGAACCCGGGACAATGAGTTCAGTCCCGGACTCGGGGAGACCATCGAAGATGTCTGCGTGGCAAATACGTTTGCCGACGCCAACCTCACCCTGCCGGAGGTCGATGAGACGGCACTGGCGCTGTACGCCGATCCGGTGCCGGGAGACCAGATCGATTCCAACGTGCTCGCGGCCTATCTGTACTGGTTCGGTTCCGGTGACGTGGGAAATCCCCCGCCTGGAGTCAATTTCGATGAGGTGACTTTTACCTTCGATCCTGGCGGTGGGTCGGAGGTCATTACATCGATAACGGCCGATGAATTGTTTGACGTGCAAAACCTCGGCGGCGATCCCGCCATCGACTACTTCGCCGCCTATAAAGACGTGACCGCGCTGGTGACGGCAACAGGCCAGACGGAAACCTATCGCGTGTCTGACCATCCAGCCGTGTTCGGTCCGGATTGGGATCAGACAAGCGTCTGCGGCGGTGGTTGGTCCATGGTGGTGGTGTACGAAAACCCCTTCGAGCAGCTACGGGTGATCAATCTGTTCCACGGATTCCAGCCTTTCCAGAATTCTGCCTTCACCCTGGTGCCGAGGAACTTCCGTATGGCATCTCCAAACCCCGTTGGGGAAGTGCCGAATGGTCAGGTTACTCACGTTACCCTCGAGGGCGATTATGATCTCGATGGTGGTACCAATAATTTCGAAGAGTCGCTTAAGATTCAGGATCAGCCCGGCTCCACCGATCCCAATAATTTCATCGGGCTAGAGACTGCCTTCAATCCGGCAGGCAATGAATTCAATGGCACTGTGACCAGGCCTGTGTATGAACTGGTCGATCTCGGCGGTGGGGATTGGAAGTACCAATTCGACAGCGATGCAGACAACGGAACCGATATTCGTGATGGCTATGAGATAGATTTCCTGGGGGATCAGTCGCCTGATCCAAGGGAGACGGGCTCGTCATGGGGTGTTGATATCGACACACATTATATCTCAGGCGATGTAAACGTACCGGAGCTGAATGATGGCAACGTGTTGTATCCGTTTGCCAACGCTGCCGCTGAGGAGATTACTACCCGTTACGCCTCCGGGCAGGATCTGGTGCTGCTGGTGTCAGAAGTCATCAGTGTGATGAACGCACCCATCGCAGACCTGGAGATTACAATTTCCGAAACCAGTGCACCCTATCGCGTACACAGTACGGGTACCTATCAAATCGATGTCCATAACAATGGTAATGGGGCCAGTTCATTTGGTACAGCAACCGGCAATCTGACTGTTACTGGCAATCTCCCGGCTGGCATGACCTTCGCGGCCGCCGGCGATGTGTCTGGCATCGGATGGGACTGCACGACCGGGCCAGCAAGCGGTGTGACACTCAATCCGGCCGCGTTCACCTGTAATTACGATATCGCGGCCAATATCGGCAGCCTTGGCAATGCCAGCGTGGATCCCTTGAATTTCACTGTGCAGATCGGCGGCCCCCACATCGCACCGATCGGTACGCCATTCCCGAGCTTGAACAATGACGCCAAGATCATCGTGCGGCTGCAACATAACGATGGCACCTGCACCCCGGAGGCAATCGGTGTCATGCCGGATCCCGCGGGTTGCGAATCGCCAGAATTCGACAACGTGAATGATCTGCAGGGCGGCATCGTCGACATCGATGACCTGGATGACAAGACCGGCAATAACAATAACGTGGATAGCGTGACCACCAATGTGCGTGGCATCGTGACGAACCTGGCGATAACCAAGACACTGGAAGATGTGCTGGAAGACGAAGACCCCAACGTGACCGCCGATTTCACCATCACGGTCACCAACTTTGGGCCTGACCCAATCTTCCCGGATACCGACCCGCTATTGCCCATGGTGGCACCGACGATCGAAGTCGATGATGTCGAGCCGTCATTTATACAGTTTGATTCTTTCGTGGCTGACGCCGGGTGGACCTGTGACCCGCTGACCAATCCGGGCTCGACATCACTGAATTGTGATTTCAATGGCACGCTGCTGGTCGGCGCCTCCACATCGATCACGCTTACAGCGGAAGTAACAGGCACGGCGGGAAGCCTGGTTTCAAATACAGCGACAGTGGATAACGGCCCGTACAATTTTGACCCCGAGCCAGAAACACCTCCGATTAATGACCCGGACTCGGATTCCGATGGTGGAACCATCGTGGCGCCTCCAGCATCGGCCACGGAACGTTTCCTGATGTCGGTTTCCGGGGCGGCGCTGACGACTATTGGTTCCGGTGCCGGGGAGTTGGCCAACTTCGAACCCAATGACCTGATCATCTTCGATCCGGTGCTGGACGAAGCGACTATGTTCCTGGATAACTCGGCGGAAGGCTTTGGCCTCAATGATATCAATGCGGTACATCTGCTACCCAATGGCCACATCGTTCTTTCTACAGCATCTTCGAGTACGGTGGGTGATAACAATTTCGCCTTCGATGCGAACGATCTGGTGATCTACGATCCGATCACGCGCCAGGGCAGCCTGCTCTTCGATGGCGACAGCGAGACCGAAACCACTGGCGTAGACATCGACGCCGTCTATGTGCTGGACAACGGCGATATCGTCTTTTCCACGGCCAGCGATGTGGTGGCCGGAATAGGGTGGAGCGACTCTGATCTGGTGCTCTACGATGTGGATCTGAATACTTTCTCTATCTACCTGACTGCCGACGACAACAACGTATTCGACACCTCGTCAGTCAACGTAGACGCGATGTACATGCGTGTCGATCCGGCCGATTCCACCCAGGTGCTCGATACATTTATCTTCTCGTCTTCCGTTGAAGGCGTGACAGTCGGCGACAACAATGCCAGCTTCGGCAGGGACGATGTGGTGGAACTGGCGGTGGATACACGACCCGACCCCACCACGGGCACAGGGGAAACCCTGTTCAGGGGCAACATCCCGATCGGTGTGTTCAGCGCAGCCGATCCTGCGCGTACGATCAGTGCGCTGCATGTGATCGAGGATGCTTACTACGGCCACTTTTCCATTACCCAGTCACAGGCTGGCAGCGCCTGTCAGGCCGGGCAGGTTACCATCCGCAAGCACCAGATCGGTGGTGGCAGCTCGCATCAGGTGGATACCGACTACATGGGTTCTGTTCTGATCAGTCTCGACGGTGTCTCCGATGGCGACTGGAGCATCGCGTTTGGTAACGGCACGCTGGATAACGGCACCGCCGACGATGGCCAGGCTACGTACACCTTCGTGCCTTCAGACAATGGTCAGGTGACGCTCAACCTGAACCTCACGGAGACTATTCCCGTGGCGAAGAGTGTGAACGTGAACGTGAGCAACAGCTTCATCGACGAATTGGGTACAGAGGACCCCACGTTTAACTTCAATCTCGTCATTACGAACGTGACCTACGGCGACAACTTCGATGTGTCGGCCTATAGCAACAACGATGGCACCACCAGCTGGGACAATGACTGGCAGGAGATTGATGGATTCAATGGCGTGATAGGAACGGATCCTGCCAATGGATTCGGGCCTGGTCTGGGCAACATCCAGATCAGTGGCAGTACACTGTCTCTCACCACGAATCCGACTACCGACGGTGCTGGCATCGACCCAAGCATGACCCGGGATATCGATCTCAGCCTGTTCACAGCGAACCAGACCACGTACCTGGACTTCGATTACTCCTATGCCAGCCTGAACCTGTCGGATTCCATTGTGGTCGAGGTGAGTGACGACGGATCGAACTGGGTGCAGGCGGCCAACCTCACGGGGCTGCAGAATACCAATGGTTCGCCCACCAATGTGAATGTGAACCTGAGTACCCTGGGCGGTGCGCTGGACGATTTCACCGGTACCCTCTCGGTGCGGTTCCGGGTGGCTAATGGGTATACGTTAGCCAGTACCATGTTTATCCACGACGTGGAGATTGCTACCGGCACAACCGATTGCGGCATTGGGGTCATCGATCACTATCATATTGGTGTGGCGACCACCGGCATCGCCTGCGTGGCCTCCACAGTTACGATTACAGGGCACGATGCCAATCATTTCCCTGCAGAGCCTGGTAATGGCACGGTGATGAATTTCTCTACATCTACCGGTGCCGGCACCTGGGCCGACCTGGTACTGGGATCGGGCACGCTGGTGGATATCGGTGGGCCGGGTACCAATACCGATGGGCAGGGAAGTTACACCTGGTTTGGCTCCGAGACGTCCATGACCGTGCTGTTTAACTACACCGATCCTGCGGGAGATACACCCATCGTCAATATTGACATCGCCGGCATCTATTCCGAGATCGAGGACGGTGACATTATTGATGATCTCAATGATCATGACCCATCTATTACATTCAGCGAAGCCGGTCTGCGCTTCTTCGATGAGAATACACTGAACCCGGCTATTACCAGTCTGCCATTCCAGATTGCGGGCAAGCCATCGCTCACCCTGCCCACCACCGGTGACGTGACTGTGCAGATGATTCGTAGCGTGGCGATACCGGGTGAGAACCAATCCCTGGCTTGCGAATCGTTGGTGCCCGATGGTTCTATCGTGACGATCAAGCTGGCTGGACTGTGTGAAAATCCGGCGAACTGTGCAACTACGCCAGCGCCCGATCTGACGATCTGGGATGAAGGCAACAATCCGATCGCGGTGCCCACATTCAATTCACCAACGCTAAACCCGGCCGCCTCCGGGGTAGAAGTCGATCTGTTGTTCGAGAACCAGCCGACCCTGGACCAGGGGGAGAACAATATAGGTGCACGGCTGAACTTGCGCTTCAGCGATGCTGGCCAGATTTCACTGCACGGTGAGTACGAAATCCCGCTTGGCAATGATCTGGCCGGAGTCCTGTCGGGCGATACCCTGAGCGGTGCGAGCACGCCCTTCGTTGTGCGGCCGTTTGGTCTTGATATCGATTTCAGCAATGACCGGGGCAGTGACACCAATGCCACACTCGCGGTGGACGGAGACAGCCTGCCGTTTGCACGGGCGGGTGTTCCATTCGAAACCTCGGTGCGCGGTGTCCAGTGGGAGAGCGCAGATGACCTGGATCAGGACGGGCTGCCGGATACGGCGTCCGATTTGTCTGACAATGCAATCACGCCGAACTTCGGTAACGAATCCGGCACGGATGACTATGCTGCCGAGATCACCGTGGACACGTCAACGCCGGGTGTGCTAGGCGGTGTGACCGGAGAGATCACAGCAGGCTTTGGCTACATAGATACTATTAACAATGGAATCAGCGCTGCATCCCAGTCTCTGGCGATCAATGAGGTAGGTATCTTCGATCTCGATGCGGTGCTGGTAGATGATGCCTTGACTCCAACCGCCATCGGCTACCTGGGCGCTTCTGACACCAATGGGGTGAGCGCGGGTATTACTGGTCGTGTGAACAATGTGGGACGCATCTACCCCAATCATTTTGTTGCCACGGTGAGCGCATCGAATTTCGTGCCGCGGATTCAGCAGGGTGTCTGTGCCATGACCTCATCCTTCACCTACCTCGGTGAGGAGTTTGAGGTGAGCGTGGATATACAGGCCCAGAATGCCCAGGGCGAATCAACCCTGAATTACTTCGGCGATTTCACCAAGATTACCCAGCTGAGTGAACTCGATATTCGTGCCATCGCAGACATCGATGGCGCGGCGGATATCGATCTGGCTGCCCAGGGACGACTGGAAGCCACGACCTTCCCCACGGCATTCGACCGTGACACTGGCGGAGCAGGTGATGATTGGGTGGACGGACAATTGCAGCTCTCGGGTAACTTCCGTCTCAATCGGCAGGCAAGTGGCGCGGAAGAAGCGCCGTTCGAGTCGGTAAAAATCGCCTTCGCGCCTATCGATAACAACATCAATGACGGTGACGCGGATGATCTCAACGCAGCGAATGATGTGCTGCTGGACTCATTCGATGTGGAGATCGATGACGGAATCACGGAACCGGGTACCGCGATATTGCAGAGCCTGATGTCCACGCCTCCGAACGATCCTCATGAATTCAGGTACGGCAGATTGATTGTCGAGAACGCGTTTGGGCCGGAGACAGAAGACCTGGGTATCCCGTTCCGCATCGAGTATTTCGATGGAACCAAATTCGTAACCAACACCGCCGATAGCTGCACCGCATTCCTCTACGATGTCGATGGTGCCCCGGCGCTGGATTATATTGCCAACAGCTATGTGGGCGACCTGGATCCGGGTGAGACGGTGATCGAAAATGGCGAGCTGGTGGATGTGGAAATTAATGTGTTCGAAGGGGTCACCAACCGCTTGCAGGATGGGGATACGGATGACAGCAATGATACCGACAGGCCCTTGATTACCTCAGCCCCTGATCCGGAAGGGGACGATGAATTTAGCGGACAGGCTATGGTTGAGTTTGACCTCGGTGCCGCCACCCTCGATACCTCGCTGGAGTTCCTGAGCTACGACTGGCGTGGAGATACTGCCGAAGATCCGATGGATCCCTACGATGAAATTCCGGATGGGGACTATTCCGATTTCCCGAGAGGCGTCGTGGAGTTTGGCTCCTACCGTGGGCACGACCGGGTCATTAACTGGCAGGAACTGTTTATCACCGATTGATAAGCGTGGCGGCGTGAATCCATTGCTCGCCGCCATGGCTTACGGTAATCGAACGTCTCTCATGCGGGCCTGTTAGTCGCCGCTCAAATCCGAAGTCTTGCCATACGACGTGCCCAGTTCCTTGATCTTGCGCGTCAGGGTATTCCGGCCCCAACCAAGCAGTGCCGCAGCATCCCGACGGCGACCGCCGGTATGCTTGAGGGCGATGTCGATCAGGGTCCTCTCAAACATGGGGCTCGCTTCATTGAGAATGCCGGTGTTGCCCATGCTCAGCTGCTGATCCGCCCAGTACTGCAGTCCCTGTGTCCAGTTTCCATTCACGCTGGCTTCCGATTCCTGTTCAGAGAATTCCGGTGGCATGTCGGACAGGTGGATTTCGCGGCTGGACGCCATCACCGTGACCCAGCGGCAGAAATTTTCCAGTTGGCGAACGTTTCCAGGCCAGGCCAGCTCGCAGAGGTACTTCTCGGTTTCCGGGCGCAGTATCTTGGGTTCCACATCCAGTTCGTCCGCCGCTTTCTTGAGGAAATACGCGGCGAGGCGCGGAATATCCTCGCGGCGATCCGCCAGGCGTGGAATATGGATACGAATCACGTTGAGCCGGTGAAACAGATCTTCACGGAAGGCGTGTTGCTCGACCAGCTTCTCCAGGTTCTGGTGGGTGGCCGCAATGATGCGCACATCCACCTTGATGGAGGTGTGGCCACCTACCCGGTAGAACTCGCCGTCAGATAACACGCGCAGCAATCTGGTCTGCGTTTCCGCAGGCATATCACCGATTTCGTCCAGGAATAACGTGCCCCCGTTAGCCTGCTCAAATCGCCCGGTACGCTGTTGGGTGGCGCCGGTGAAGGCGCCTTTCTCATGTCCGAACAATTCGGACTCGATCAGTTCCTTGGGGATAGCCGCGACATTCAATGGTATGAAGGGCTTGTCCTTGCGCGGGCTGTGCTGGTGGAGGGCATGGGCGACCAGTTCCTTACCGGTACCGGATTCACCATTAATCAGCACTGAGATGTTGGAATTCGAGAGACGTCCGATGGCACGAAACACTTCCTGCATCGCCGGTGCTTCCCCGATGATTTCCTGAGTGCTCTCGGCTTTGTCCACCGGCGTCGATTGCAACTTGTCCCGCGCGTGTTCCAGAGCGCGCTGGGTCATGGCTACTGCCTCGTCCACATCGAAGGGTTTGGGCAGGTATTCGAATGCGCCCCGGCTATAGGATGCTACTGCGCTGTCCAGATCCGAGTGCGCGGTCATGATGATGACTGGCAATTCCGGGTGGCTCTCCTGAATGGTGCTGAGAAGTTCCAGCCCATTGATACCAGGCATCCGAATATCGCTGATGATGGCATCAGGTGATTCGACCGATAGTCTTCTGAGGAGATCGTCCCCTGTTTCGAAGCTGGTGGTTTCCAGACCGTTCTTGGAGAGTGATTTCTCCAGAACCCAGCGAATGGATCGATCGTCGTCCAGAATCCATACGGAATTGTTTGCACTCATGGTTGTACCTTCACTAGATAGGCGCATCGCTCAAATGTTTGTCTTTCCAGTATTTCATCCTGTATTTCGTTCGCTCATTGTGAACGGCAGGATGATCGAGAAAATTGTCTTGCCAGGTTTGCTCACACATTCGATCAATCCCCTGTGCTGATTGATGATGCCGTGGGTAATGGGTAATCCCAGACCGGTGCCATCCGGGCGGCCGCTAATCATGGGATAGAAAATTGTCTCCTGTAGCTCTCCGGGAATGCCGGGGCCGTTGTCTTCTATTTCCAGCTTCAGCGCCAGGCGATGGGTGAGCGTATCGATGGTGGCGTTTCGCACAACCCGCGTACGAAAAATGATGCGCTTCTCTTTATCATGCGACTCGTCGGCGTTCAGGGACTGCATGGCGTTGCGTACGATATTGAGCGTGGCCTGAATGAGCTGGTCAGCATCACCTGCAATGCTGGGGATGCTGGGGTCGTAATCAGTCTCGATGGTGATGTGCTCACAGGCCGGGTCGGCTTCAGCGAGGCTGCGAACCCGTTCCAGTACCTCATGAATATTGGTCTCGGCAATTTCCAGGGGTTTGCGCGAACCCACCATGCGGTCTACCAGGTTATGGAGCCGGTCAGCTTCCTCGATGATGATGTTGGTGTAGTCCTGCAGCTCGCTGCTGTCACTCTCCTGGGAAAGCAACTGGGCAGCCCCACGAATACCCCCCAGGGGGTTCTTGATCTCATGAGCGAGGCCACGCACCAGTTCACGGGTAGTGGAATAGGCATTGTGCAGGGAGGCCTCCTGGTTGATGCGTTGGGCATGCTCCAGGGAACTTAACTCCAGCAAGGCAAGAATCTCTCCCTTCTCTTCGAAGGGATTGATGGTGTAGTCCACCAGGATGGACTTGCCATTCTTGAGCCCGAATTCAGCGCTGCGTTTGGTGTGGCTGCGGCTTTGCTCCATCGCTTCGCTCATTTCCTGGATGTCATCCTCGGCGCCCAGCAAGACCTTACCAATAAAGGTGTTGTTCGCCTTGTTGTCGCTGATTTCCAATAGCAGCTCAGCGGACATGTTCAGGTAGCGCAGGCGCAGCTTGCTATCCAGTAGCACCACGCCCGTCTTGAGGTTATCCAGTAACCGTTTATGTACATTATCGAGTGTCACTTGCTTGTTCATGGCTGGGTCACCGGGTCAGGTAATGGAGGCATTGGTGACCAGCATAGGAGAGCTATGCAATAACCAAACCAATACGAGGAAAAATTTGCAGGCCGCAAGGCCAGTAAATCCGGGGCTTTGAGAGGCATCGCTGAATGGCCCAATGGCTAGCGAAGGTTTTGACCCCAAACAATGCACCAGAATGGTGCATATGGCAAGCATGGCTAATCCAGTCAGTGCGTGTGAGCGCCGTGAATCGCTAGTTCCGTCGCCCGTAAAAAGTTAAGAAGTACTAACTTCCCTGGCAGTTTTTACAGCGATTTTTTAGGACACCCATTTAAGTTTTCGGCTTGTTACCCCGGGTTATTCCAATTCCTGCAGCGGGGTATTCTTTTTAAGTTGTTGAAATAAAATGGGTATTTGAGAAAAGGGAAGGGGAAACTAAAATGGGTGTCCTAAAA
>Ga0181589_10000133_pt1 | contig 45747 bp, 30 predicted proteins | sample 071ome_25_FD_132444 | JGI IMG/M metagenome (GOLD analysis project Ga0181589, IMG submission 132444) | Coastal salt marsh microbial communities from the Groves Creek Marsh, Skidaway Island, Georgia - 071410BT metaG (megahit assembly) | ecosystem: Environmental > Aquatic > Marine > Intertidal...
GCCCGGTCGCGGGCCACCCGGCATCACCGGTTGGAAGCCGAAGCCCGGTTGCGGTTGCGGCGGCATCATACCCGGCGGCGCTTGGCCGTAGTACATCGGCATGCCCGGAACGCCCGGCGGCGGCATGTACGGCATACCGGCACCCGGCATACCGGCACCCGGCATGCGCTGAGCGAATTGCGCTTGGAGACGCATGCGGCGTTCTTCCTTGCGTTGCGCAAGAGCGACGTAGAGCGGCTTGGCACCGACCATCTTGCCGTTCATTTCGGTGACGGCGCGGGTCGCCTCATCCGGAGAGGAGAAGGCGACGAAGGCGGAGCCTCGGGAAGTGCCAGAGGCATCGCGCATCACGCGGCAAGAGGTGATGGTACCGTACTCCTTGAACAATTCACGAAGCTTTTCGTCATCGGTGCCTTCCTCGAGGTTCTTGATGTAGAGGTTGGCGCCAGCCATCTTCTCCATGCGCTCACGGCGCTCGGCTTCGAACTTGGCCTTCAACTCAGCCTCGCGCTCAGCCTTCTTTTGCGCGCGGCAGACGACCCACGTCTTCTCATCTTCGGTGTAGCCATCGAGCTTTTCCACCGCAGCGGCGGCACCTTCCGGCGACTCGAAGCACACGAAGCCAAAGCCCTTCGACTTGCCTTCTTCGTCCTTCATGACGACGCAGCTCGTGACGGCACCGTGCTCGGCAAACTTCTCGCGCAACTTTTCTTCGCTCAAGTTTTCGCTCAAGTTCTTGACGTAAACGTTGTTGAACTTGGCTTCACCAGTGTTGGAGCGTTCGGCGCGTCGTTGGAACGGACCGACGTAGACTTGCTTGCCGACCAATTCCATGCCGTTGACGTTGTCGATGGCCGCTTGCGCCGCCTCCGACGTCTCAAACTGCACGAAGCCGTAACCCTTGGATTGGCCTTGGCCATCCATGGCAACCTTGGCGCTGGTGATTTGGCCGAATTGCGCGAACGTGTCCAAAAGCGCCTTGTTATCGATGCTCTTATCGAGGTTCTTGATGAACACGTTACCGACGCCGCTGCGTCGCACCGCCGGGTCGCGCTGAGAGTACAAGACGCGAATCGGCTTGCCGTTGATGACTTGAAAGTTGAGCACATCGATGGCGTGAGACGCGTCAGACGGCGATTGGAAGTTCACGTACGCGTATCCCAACGATCGACGGGTGATCAAATCGCGGCACACGCGAATGGACACCACCGGTCCGATGGAGGAAAACTTCTCGTACAACTGCGCCTCGGTCACGGAGGTTTCCAAGTCACCGACGTACAACGACGACGTGCCCGCGCCCGGCTGTTGCGCCCCGGCGGCGGCATTTGCGGCATTATTTTCACCTTGCGTTTGCGTCGCGTTCGCGGACGCATTCGCGGCGGGCGCCGGCGCGGCGGCGGCGGCAGACATCACGCGTGAAGATCGCGCGAAAGATGCGGCGCAAGATTCTCGCGCGCGGGAATTCCCTGGGTGCGTCGCGGGTCGGCGCGAGCGTGTGCGAGGTGCGACGGTCGTAAAACGATGCGATTCGTTTTACGTCGTTCGGCGTGCGTGGACTGGACGAATCCGAGCGCGCGCGCGTGCGTGTGTCGCCCACGATTCGCCACGCGCCGCGTCCGACGACGCGACGGCGCCGCCACGACGGGGAGACCGGTGCGCGAGGACGGAGAGTCCACGACCATTCACGACTCGTCGCGCACACCTCCTCCTCCGGGGAGGAGATTTCATCCGCGCGTGCGGGCGCGTCGCCGTGCACGTAGTGGGGATTCGTACATTGGCGTTCTGAGTGGTGTCGTATGGAGAAGCCCTAATGCTTGGAGGTCAAAAATGGGGGGTAGCGCTAAAAACGCTCGGTGGGGCGATTCGGTCGGACGCGTGGAGAAACTGCCTCGTCGTTCGGTCGACGCGCGGTCGTCGTTCGTCGTCGCGTCCGTCGGCGTCGCGTCCGTCGGCGCGTCCGTCGGCGCGGTCGTCGACGGCGACGGGTGAGGCGAGGATGGTGGACGCGTCGGACGCGTCGGACGCGTCGGCGGTGGTGACGTCGACGAGAGGCGAGGGAGAAGACGGGCGAGGAGGCGAGGATGTGGAGACGGTGCGCTCGTCCTCCATGCCACCGCCGAGATGGACGACGACGGCGAGGAGGAGGACGGGCGCGACGCGGGGTGGACGCGCGTCGTCTCGTGAGGCGACGGTGTTGGACGAGGATGAGTACACGGCGCGATTGGAGGCGATCATCGAGCGGGATTATTTTCCAGACTTGAGGTCGAATCGGTTAAAGGCGGCGCTGTTGGAGGCGACGAGGGCGGGAGACGCGGTGGCGATGGCGGAGATACACGGTGAGATGGCGAGGGAGAGGATCGCGAGGGTGGGGTCGCGGGGAGGCGTCATCGGAACGCCGAGCATCGGGGGATCGGGGACGACGTCGGCGGCGGCGGGGGACGACGAGAGTTGGGAGACGGAGACGCCTCGGAGGAGAACGCGGGATGAGTTCGATCATGACGAGGCGTACGGCGAAGAATACGGTCGAGATGGAGGGGGGACATCGTCGGCGTACGATCAGGATCGACACCTGAGTGTGGATGGATTTTTGGCGCGGTATACTTCCGAAGACAACGCGGCGTTTAGCGAAATCGTCGCGCGGACCGACCAGCGGCGCGAACTGAAAAAGCGACAGTTGGAGGCGATAACGGCTCCGCCATCGCGTCGATTAGCTTTGGCGGCCGCGTTGAAGACATCGGGTTCATCGGCATTGGTGCCTCACACATCGACTGATGTCGCGGAGAGCGAGGCGTCTTCAGGTAAGGCGCTAACTGTCGGTCACGACAGCATCTACAACTCTCCGAAAGGATTGGCGTTGTCGGTGAAAGAGCGTCAACAGATGGTTGTCGGGGAACCAAAGGAGACTGTTGCGAAAAACACACGATTTGTGCCACCGAAAGCGCCGAATATTGATGGAAACAGTGGTGAGACTCCGCAATTGAAACAGTATGAACGCGTGCACACTCCAAACTTTACGCCAGGAGTCGACGCGAGCCCTCTGATGACGTGGGGTGAGATTGCGTCCACACCTTTGCGTTTAGAAGATACAGAGAGCGATCTAGGCGCGGGAAAGTTCACGTTGAAGCAGTCGAGCGTGAGAGAAAAAAAGTTACGTGAACTAACGTCGAAGAACTCGAGGGCGTCGGCGACTCCGACGCTGAGGACGAGACGAGGAGCGCCCGCAACGAATGGTCTTTCGTCCGCGGCGAAATCGTTACTTCGTCGAGTCACGCCAGCGAGACGTGCGACCACTCCGAGAGGAGAATTGGACGCGGCGCTGCGTAAATCGTACAGTGGACGAACACCGAAAGTTGCGTCGGCTCGGCGCTCGATGGCGCCCCAAGACGACGACGGCGGCCTACTTAGACTCGATTAGATTTAGCAACTCATCAGTGCGCTAATCACTACATAAATTGTGTAATTTATTCTAGCTAATTGATTTCGGTCCTAAAACCTTATACAAGCTCGTCCAAGGGGAAAGCCTGCGTCAGCAGTTGTGGAATGGCTTCGGGGTTCTCAAAGCGTTCGCGCAACTCAACCTCTTGCGTCGGCACCAAGTGCAGCGAGTTACGCAAGTACGTCGGATTGACGTCAATATCCCAACCATACGCTTCCTTAATTCTCTTCAAGGTTTGTACTTGACGAGGCGCCGTTGCCAAGTGCTCTTCGTACACCAAGTGCACGTACTGTCTGCGACGAGCGCGCATCTCGTTCATGAAGAATTCAATCCAATCGTGCCTTTCTTGGAAAGTTTGCTTGAACTTTTCAAAGTCAAATACGACCGGCGTCGGCAAAGGTTGATCCTTCGATTCGGGTTTCAATGGATCGGCGTATTTCATCCAAACTCCGGTGTCTTCTGCAGCCTTCAGGGAGGCGTACTGTGCAAGAATGTTCGCTCGCTCAAGGAAGAAAACACTCGCCTTTGGAAATTCGTCGAGAATCGTTCTAGCGATACGACGCGTCGCTCTAGCACCCCCGATCGCGTTGTTCCAACCGATTCTTGTCATGACGTAACGATAACCGTGTCTCGCTGCGCCAAGCAAGAGCTGATCGAGGAACGTACGCGGGTGGTTGACCAAGTTGTTGAAGACGTCTTCGTCAACGCCGAGCTGCAAAATTCTTGGTTTCATATCCTGTGTGACCCAGTCCATCTCTAACGCCCGCTCGGACCACAGATCACCGATATCCAAGAATCTATTATACAATGGAATATCAGAGTGGAAACCGGAACCATCTTCCCACACGACGGTATCTTCGTCGGCGTCAAAGGCTTGACGAAGAAGCTCCGACATCAGCTGCGCGCCCGATCGAGCGGTGTTCGCTAGAATCACGAGCTGAGCGGAAACGTCGTCGGTGCCTAGCAAACTCATTCGACGGTTGACAAGCTTTTCCGTCATGGTGTCGACGTTATCCGCCTCTGACCAACGCACTTGATCAAGAACGAAATCGAAAATGAAAGACGAGGGATCGTGCACGTAGTTGAGCGTCCAGTCTACCAGACGTCTCGTCTTAGCTTCTGGATCACACCCAGTCCATGATTTCCCGAGCGTGAAGTGATCGAGGGCGGTCGCATCCGGATAGAGTTTCCTCACCTCTTTGCACGGAACCTTGATGCGCCAAATCTTCTCCGGATCATTCTTGTCTACAACGAGCTTTGAGCCCTTCTTCGACACGCGGTCGCCAACCAAGACTTCGTGATCAACTTGTTCTAAGCACATATCGCGCTCATCCTGACCACACAGGAGCGGATAAGCGGTGTCACGATCTAAAATCACAGCATTGTCGAAGTGCAACAACTTCAACGTGAGGTACATCGGTCCAGTCCAAGCATTCGCGATGCAGTGCTCGTCGAAAGGAATGGCGTCTAGGTACTCCTTGTTCGTGATGAGCGACGCGAACAGCGCCGAGTGCTTCTCCAACGCCCCCATGAAACCAGCCGATGCGAAGCGTTTATCTCCACCTGGATCTGCGACTAAGAACACCTCTTTACCGAGCGTGGCCGTGACGGAGAACAAATCCGTCGGGTCTCGCAAGAGCTCGATATTCGTATCCATGTACAACCCTCCGTGATGATACAAGATTTCAAACTTCATCAAGTCTCCAATCATGGAGAAAACGTTTTGGTGCGATTTCAGGTTAAACTTTAACGCACGTTTAATGGTGTGGTACGTGTACGGAAAATTTTCCGGCGTAATATCTGCGCTCCGCCACAGCTTGATCTTCCAGCCCACCTTGTGGAGAATCTTCTTGTTCTGATTCAAGAAGGCTCGCTTCACGTTTGGCAACTCTGAACCGAGCCAAATCGTGTGACCTACGGGCTTCACCTTCAAGTGATGCAACTGCTTACTAGTCGGAGACTCGGGATAGTTGTTATCCGTGCTGTCATCGGGGTAACTATCCTTTCCTACCGAGGGCGACTTCGCCCCCAACTCTGCAAACCGCCGAATCTGCGCGTGCCTCTCACCCTCTCGAATGCACCCGAGCGCCACCGCGACGGCGACGGCGATGAGTGAAATCACTCCCACGAACCCTCTCACAGTGATCAACCCGTTTGTCTTCGACATCCGCCTCTCGCTCCCGGATGTGCTCGTCTCGCTCGATCGCGTCTCGTCGAGCATCGCATCCGACGTCGACGCTCCCAATAGCGCCGCCCGCTCCGCCCCGGACGCGCTCACTCGAGGAAACGTCATCGAATCTCTCATTCACGCGCAATCGCACGCCCGCGCGAGCTCCCAACGACGCGTCTCTCCCTCGGAGACGACCAAATCGAAGGGTGTTACGGCGCGCCGGTCGCTCACGGAGTCGTTCGCTCTCGAAGCTCCGACCTCGTCGACCGCCGCTCGCGCGACGCCGCGACCGATTCCGACGCTCACTCGAACGACGCTCTCTCGTTCGCTCGCTTTCGTCGACGACGACGCGGTCGCCCACGCGACTCGCGCTCTGGCGCGCGCGTCCCGCGGCGTCGCGCCAGCGTCGACCACGGACCCGTGTGCGTGGTTCGGGCGCTCATCTCGTTTTTTGAGTCTCCATTACGAACGTATACTCGCATTCAGGGCGTTTTAAGACAAACCGTCTCGATCGAGTGCGTGGGAAGGAAACGCGCCACGTGGACCGTTCGTTGTTCGTTCCGGCGCGAGACGGCGACGCGCGCGCGGACGCGAGGGGACGACGTTCGACGACCGAGCGCGGGAGCGCGGGAGGATGTCCGCGTGCGTTGGCGCGTGTTGTGGGACGTGTTTCGCGACGACGTGCGCGAAGGCGTGCTGTGGGCGCGGTGATGCGTCGGCGCGAAAAGATGACGCGACGTCTCGAGACGTCGAGCGAGACGGCGGCGCGAACGAGACGTCCGAGGGCGCGGTGCGGGTGAATTGGCGCGCGCGATACGCGATGGGGTTCATCGCGATCGCGTTCGCGACGTGGGTGATGCGAGACGCGGTTGGGACGTCGAAGATGGGGGACGCGTTTGGTTGGAAGTGCGCAAAAGAAGCGGCGACCGGAGGGCGCTCGTGCAAACACGAGGTGGCGGTGCGCGTGGGATTAGGAAATGCGTTTTTCTTCGCACTGATGTTTATCTGTACGTTTGGTGTCAGGGAAGATGAGCGAGCGAGCGTGCGAACGCGGCTGAACGACAGGTACTGGCTGGTGAAGACGTTAGCGTGGGTGGGACTGGTGTGCACGGCATTCGCAGTGCCTCTGGACGACTACGGCGGTCTCGTGAACGCGAATAGATTTTTTGCGTCGATTTTCTTGCTTGTGCAAATCATCGTTTTGCTGGGATGGGTGTACGACTTGAACGATAAGCTCATGAAAAGGATGGAAGACGAGTCCTCTTCGACGAGCTTGGCGATGTTGCTCGTAAGTGCATGCATTTCTTACGGTAGCGCGTTCACCTTACTGGGCTTTATGTACAAATACTGGGCACCATCTTCCGAATGTTCGAGAAACATAGCTCTCATCACGTGCATGCTGATTTTATGCGTGATTTTCACAGTCATTTCTTTACACGGAAGAGTCAACGGTGGACTCTTCACGTCTGGTTGCATGACTCTGTATTGTTTTTACGCACTAGCGTCGGCGCTCGCATCTGAGCCTAAAAACTACAGCTGTGCTCCTTCAACTTCTGGAGATTTAGATTCCGCGCTCGCCGCGATCAGTTTCTTCTTCGGTTTGTGCGCACTAGGTGTGACCGTGCACAGCAGCGCGTCCAAGAGCGCGTTCACGGGCGACTCCGACACTGAAGATCCAACGTCTAGATACACTGTTTCATTCTTTCACTTCGTGTTCTTCACAGCAAGCTCGTACTGTGCGATGCTTTTCGTCGACTGGACGAACGGTAAGAACCCGTACGGGGCCGGTTGGGAGAGCGCGTGGGCAAAAGTCTCGTGTGCCTATTTTAGCGCTTTCCTCTACACGTGGGCACTCATCGCTCCCTTGGTGCTCCGTAATCGGGACTTTTAGATGCAAAAGCGTTCGTGTAATTTACAATCATAAGGATGCGCGCTGCGTTTAGGTTTACGCAACTACTCGAACCTGCGTTCGCTGGGGCGCCATGTCCGCAGGAGAGCTCCCTTTTTTTGACAACACGCACCGCATCTTCTCTCGGAACGAAGCCTTCTGGACAGAGTTGTCGTCTTTGCTTGATCCAATTTCATCCGTATTCTCCACGGTCGTACCGCGACAAATGGGTTTGATAGGACTCTCTTTGTTCGCCAACACTCGGAATGCGTCCGGCGCGCGCATTTACATTTTTTAATCAATTACTCGCGCGATCGAGGCGCCAGGAGCGTGACGCGCGACGCGAGACGCGACGCGACGCGACGCTCACCGACGTCCACCGCGTTTTCCCGACGATCCGGCGCGCGTCTTGCTCGCGCTGTCTCGCGCCGCCTTTTCGTTGCCCAGCTTCGCCAGAAAGGCCAAGAGTAAGAGCACCGAAATGTCTACGACGCCCGCAAACGGGGAGATTTCCTCCGCCATCGCCGCTCTCGGCGCGAGCACGATCGCCGCGGTCGCGACCGCGGTCACCGTCGCGCGCGCGTCGGTCGCGATCGTCGCCGTCGTCGTCGTCTCGCGCGTCGAGCTCACGAGCAACTGAACGCGTCTCGCGACGCATCGTCCGCGTCCTCGCGCCGAGCGCGCGGGCACTCGCGTCGACGGCACCACTACCGTCGTCGTCATCGTCGTCGTCGTCGCGAACATCGTTCTCGACGTCGCGCGCGGCGTCGCGATGCGAGGACCGGGACGCCGAGACGACCGCACGAAAGACCGCGCGAACGAACGAACGCGGTGGTTTTTATGTACTTTTCACCATTATCGGACTTTCGGGTAATACTCGGGTTCAAACTAAAAGAGGTAACGTTGTTGGCCATTCTCAACCGGGAAGTGGAGTCCCATTCGCTCGAGTCGTGAACGGTCAAAGGAAAAAGAACGTCCGACCCTATCCGAAAGAAACCCGGCGGTGGGGAACGGACGGACGCGACGGCGGGCGGGGAGCGCGCGCGCCGGCGAGAGGCGCGACATATCAACGCGCGCGAGTGATTCGCTTGCGATCCTCTGTTCGAGCGTTTCATCGAAAGATGTCGACGACGATGCGCGCGAACTTTGCGCAAAAGCAATCTTCAGTCGCGGGCGCGCGCGTGCGAGGAAAGAACGTCAAGTCCGTTCGCGCGGCGCGAAGCGCGACGCGCGTGAGCGCGGGCTTGAACGTCGATTTGACGGGTAAGAAGGCGTTCGTCGCGGGTGTCGCGGATGACAACGGCTTCGGTTGGGCGATCTCCAAGGCGCTCTCCGAGGCTGGTGCGGAGGTCATCTTGGGTACCTGGGTCCCGGCGTTGAACATCTTCGAGACGTCCTACAAGCGCGGCAAGTTCGACGAGTCTCGTAAGTTGAGCGATGGCTCCATGATGACGTTCTCCAAGATTTACCCGATGGATGCCGTCTTCGATAACATGGACGACGTCCCGGAGGACATCAGGACGAACAAGCGTTACGCCGGTAACGAAAAGTGGACCGTCAGCGAAGTCGCGAAGTGCGTCGAAGAAGACTTCGGTAAGATTGATATTCTCGTTCACTCCTTGGCCAACGGTCCGGAAGTCGCCAAGCCGTTGCTCGAAACCAGCCGCCAGGGTTACTTGGCTGCCATCTCCGCTTCTTCGTACTCCAACGTTTCCATGATCCAACACTTCGGTCCGTTGATGAACAAGGGCGGTGCGGCCATCTCTTTGACCTACCTCGCCTCCGAGAAGATCATCCCGGGCTACGGTGGCGGTATGTCCTCCGCCAAGGCGGCTCTCGAGTCCGACACTCGCGTGCTCGCGTACGAAGCCGGCCGCAAGTGGGGTATCCGTGTCAACACCATCTCCGCCGGTCCGCTCGGCTCCCGTGCGGCCAAGGCCATCGGTTTCATCGACAAGATGATCAGCTACTCCTTCGCCAACGCGCCGCTCAACGAGAAGCCGCTCGAAGCCATCGAAATCGGTAACACTGCCGCTTTCTTGTGCTCGCCGCTCGCGTCCGGCATCACCGGCGCCACCATCTACGTCGACAACGGCTTGAACAACATGGGTTTGGCTCAAGATGCTCGCTCCCTCGACTAAACGTCTCCACGCAAGCTCGGATTACTGTGTACAAGCATCGATAGAGTGTCGCGAGCTTCCATGGCTTGACGTACAGTTGGGATTGAAACCGTGCATTTAATACCGTCAAAGCTTCATTCATTTAGGGATTGACACCGCGTATTCGTTTTCATCCTCGATTTCGCTCTTTTTCATCGTTCGTTTCGCCTCTTCGCGCGTTTTCACCGCTCGAGAGCCGTCTTCGCGCTCTCGGCGGGTGACGCGCGAGATTCCAGCCCTAGCGACCTAGTACACGCGGGTTTGCCGCAGACAACGTCGCATGTCCACGACGCATCTTCTCGTCACGTTGCGAAGAGGTACCGCAGGCAAGCCGAAAACTGTTCTCAGCACACTCGCTTCACTCGGTCTGCGTCGCACCAGAGACGCGCGCTTGCTCCCGAACGACGAGGGCGTCCGCGGGAAGTTGAATCAGGTGAAGCACCTCGTGCGAGTGGAGACGCTCGAGGACGCGGAGAAGCGGTTAGCGGAGGCTGAAACGAAACGTGCGGCGCGAGAACCCCTGACGGTGACGCACTGATGTTACGAACGGCGAGTTGCGAATCCCTGAGCGGATCCCTCGCGAAGAGCGGGACGACCCGACGGAGCATTCGGGGAAACGGCGGACAGAGTCGAAGAAAGGAAGGCGGAGGGAAGATGCGAGCGGTGTCGAGCGCGAACGGTGCGTTTCCGACGGAGACGGTACTGGAGATTTGGCGCACGACCGATGCGGTGGCGTTCGACGTGGACTCCACTGTGTGCATAGACGAAGGCATCGACGAGCTCGGCGAATACGTCGGTGCAGGCGAAAAGGTGGCAAGAATCACGAAGGAGGCGATGGAAGGAGGGCTTCCGTTCGGTGAAGCTTTGCAGCGAAGGTTGGAAGCGATGGCGATTTCGCGTCAACAGTTAGAAACCTACGTGAGGGAGCACCCGCCAAAGTTTTCGCCGGGCATCAAGGAACTCGTCGCCAAATTGCACGCGCAAGGCAAAGACGTCCACCTCGTGTCCGGTGGCTTTAGACAGATGATCGCCCCCGTCGCAGCCGAATTGGGAATTCCGAGCGAAAATGTCCACGCGAACACGATAGTTTTCAATGAAGACGGTTCGTTGAAGGGCTTTGACGACAAAGAGTTCACGTCCCATGCTGGAGGCAAGGCGGAAGCCGTCAAGTTCATCAAGTCGACGAGAGGGTTCAAACAAGTCGTGATGATCGGTGACGGAGCGACTGATCTCGAGGCTAGAGTACCAGGCGGCGCCGACATCGTCATCGGGTACGGTGGCGCGCAGCGACGAGAAAAGGTTGTTGCAGAGTCTGACTGGTTCGTAACTGAGTTGGATACTCTCGTCAGCGCCCTATAGGTGACGCGTTCGCGCGCTCTAATTCTAATATACTTGAAGAAATTGTATACATCACTCGTTTCCACGTCTTCTCACGATTCTGTCGCGATCTTTCGTCTTTGTCGACGCACGTCTCTTACTCGGTGCCGCGCTAACGAGAGCGACAAAAAACCTCCAGGTGCGCCATTCGCACTCGCGCGCGTGTACGGGCAGAGCACCGTTGTGTTCACCCGGTGCGCACGCCCGAGCTGGCGGATCAGATGTCGTCGCAACAAGCGTCTGAACGCGACGACGTCAAGATGTCAAGCGCGACGGGTGAAGAAACGACGTCGGCATCGAAGACTCGAGATTCCGACGAGTCGAAACTTCGCGTCGGAAAACTCGACGGGAAGACGGTGCACTTCGTCATCGAGAGCTCGTTCGTGGGCAATCAGATTGATCGATTGAAGCAGCAGATCGCGTATCTGCGCAAGCTTCGAGTGGGCGATCGATTTGTGCTTCCAGGGTCGGGATCGAGCAGAGCTCGAAAGGAGAGGCAGTTCGGCGCGGTGGACATCGGCGTCGGTCAGGGGTTGAATGTGAACGCGAAGACGTACTTCACCAACGCAGAGTGGATGTACGCGTATCGAGAACTACCGTTGTACGCGCATCTCTCGGACGTTCGCTCGACGGACTCGGTGAAGGCGAGGTTTGCGAGGAAGAGAGACGGAAACGGATACGCGGAACTTGCGCTGGCGGATGTCAACCAAGCCGTCGTTCGTCCCGTTGATAGTTTAGAGTGCGAAGCCAATCGAACGTTAGAACGAGCGAGATTGATCGAGTTGGAGCGTTTGAACGAGGAATTGCGCGGGCTTGAAGGATCGAATCAAGTGAGAGATGGTGAGCGCAAACTTCAGCTCGAGAACCGCGTCAAGCAGCTCGAGTTGGTGCAAGTGCAGCGTCAAGTTCGGAATAAGCTCGTTCTTGAGCAACAGAAAATCATGAACATGACGGAACGTGCGTACAAGAAGATGGTTAAAGAAGATCTGAAGATATTATCAGAGAAAAAGAAACAGGCTGAGAAGAAGGAGAAACAAGAACAAACCGCCTTCTTGCGCACAGTCATGGCCATGCGTAAACGCATGAATGAAGAAGCCAGTAGTGCACGCGATGAACGCGTCTCCAGAAACAGGGCTATAGTCAAAATGCACGAAAAAATGAACCGAGAGTTTATGCGGAAAGCTCGTGATGAGAATTCAGAGCGCTTAATGCGCTTGGAGGCGCTCAAGGCGAACGATTTAGCCGCATATCGAGAGTTGCTCGCGGAAGCGAGAGGACGTGAGACAGACATGGGAGGTGAAGGTGAAGGCGATAAATACGAGGCGTTGACACAATTCTTGAACGCGACTGAAACGTATTTAACCAAGCTTGGAAGTAAAATAGCCGCCGTGAAGATTGAACAAGCTCGTTCAGAGGCTGCAGCGGCCGCCGCTGCCGAGGCGGAGGCGAAGGGCCTCTCCGAAGATCAAATCAAAGCTATTGCGGAAGAAGCGGCGAAAGACGCAGCGCTTGAGAAGGGTGAATCGATCCTGGACGGTGCCGCCGATGGCGGAGATACAAAGGAGAGATACTACGCAATGGCGCATAGTACGCAAGAGATCATCACTCATCAGCCGCGCATGCTCACGTTTGGTCAACTTCGCGATTATCAACTAGTATCTTTGCAGTGGATGGTGTCGCTGTACAACAACAAGTTGAATGGTATTTTAGCAGATGAGATGGGTCTAGGAAAGACCGTTCAGGTGTGCTCGCTGATTGCGTACCTGTTTGAAAGCAAGCAAAACTTTGGTCCGCATCTCATCATTGTACCAAACGCCGTCATCGTGAACTGGAAGGCGGAAATCAATCGCTGGTTACCAAAATTGTCGTCTGTGTTTTACGTCGGTTCAAAGGAAGCTCGAGCGAAAATCTTCCAGCAGCAAGTCCAGCAACTTAAATTTAACGTGTTGGTCACCTCGTACGAGTTCATCATGCGAGACCGATCAAAGCTGAGCAAAGTGGCGTGGAAATACATCATCATCGATGAAGCACAGCGCCTGAAGGATCGTGAAGGGCGATTGAGTCGGGATTTAGACAAATTCAGGGCGCAGCGACGATTACTTCTCACCGGTACGCCGCTACAAAATGAACTATCCGAGTTGTGGTCTCTTCTTAATCTTTTATTACCAGAGGTGTTTGATTCATCGAAAGTATTTCAAGAGTGGTTTGGCAGTTCAAAGGGCGGCGAAGGCGACGGAGAGGATTGGATAGAGCGAGAGAAGAAGGTAATTGTCATCAGTCGATTACACCAAATCCTCGAACCTTTCATGTTGAGACGTTTGGTTCAAGACGTCGAGAGTAAACTTCCGCCTCGCATCACCGTGGTGGTTCACTGTCCTTTCAGCGCCTTCCAGTCGTCTTGTTACGATTGGGTACGCAAAACCGCCACGATCCGCGTTCAACCCGGCACCAGATTGGGTCTCGCCGCGCAGCAAAATTTTAGAGGCTATTTACCGATTCAAAATAGAGCCATGGAGCTGCGAAAGCTATGCAATCATCCAATGTTGAGCTACCCGCCGGAGAAGGGTGGCGATTTCCGCGGACCGGATCTGATACGCGCGTGCGGAAAGTTGTGGATATTGGATAGGTTACTGATCAAGTTGCAACGGTCCGGTCATCGCGTGCTCTTGTTTTCCACGATGACGAAACTCCTCGACTTACTGGAGACGTACCTGCAGTGGAGATGGAACACGCCGGATGGGCAAGACTTGAAGTATTGCCGCATCGACGGAACCACATCTCTCGAACAGAGAGAGATCGCCATCAATGATTTCAACGCACCGCACAGCGACAAGTTCATCTTTTTGCTCTCCATTAGAGCGGCTGGACGTGGGTTAAACCTGCAGACCGCGGACACGGTGGTCATGTACGATCCAGATCCAAATCCAAAGAATGAGGAACAAGCCATCGCTCGCGCGCATCGCATCGGTCAAAAGCGAGAAGTGCGAGTCATTCACTTTGAAGCCGTCGATGACGATGTCGGCGCGAAGAAATTAAAGAGCAAGAAGACAGAGGTGGGATGGGGTGGTCCGAACAGGAGTTACTGTGAATCACTCGAATCATCCGTACGAAACGTCATTCAGAAGCAGAAAATCGAAATGGCCGCCGAGATTGTAGATGCGGGTAGATTTGATGGCCAAACCACTCACGCAGAACGTCGTGAGACGCTTGAGAATCTCTTGTCGAGTCAAGCGAATGGTAAACGGGCCGAAGTCAGCGTTCCCCCGCTCACGGAGCTCAATGGTAAGATCGCTCGATCGAAGGAAGAATGGGAATTGTTCAATCGATTGGATGAAGAGCTCGATTGGCCGAGCGCGATGATGAGCTCTGCGGAATGCCCAACTTGGATCAAATATACTCAGGAAGAGATCGACCAGGCTGTCTTTGCTAGTAGCAAAGCAGCACAAACTAGCGTCAGCGAAATCAATGAAAACATGGGTCGTGGCGCTCGTAATGCCAATGCCATGAACTCAGTCAGTTCATCAGTTTGGAATCTCGAGGAACGCGACGCAAGTGATTTCATCGACAGGACAGGCATCGCCGGCAAAGACGAGGATGATGAAGAAGAGGATATCATTCAAGACGATTCCATGGAGGATATCGGTGATATCGACATCGGGGCGCTCGGTGCCGATGATGACGAGAAGGACGATACGACCACCATGAATACCGCCGAAACTCCAAACACCGCTGAGGAAAGCGATGATTCGAAAACTGCGATGAAACGTCAAGCATCCGAATTGGATGAGAATAGTAAGCGATTGCGAAACGAATAGCGACGTTGTAGATATTGTTGGATCAATTTACAAACATTCTAGAACTCATATCAAATCGCCTCTTTTTCACGCGCTTCAGCGGCCTGAAGAAGCTCAACGACTTCAGACACAAAGCGCTGCGCGCTTCTGTTAGCCGCAATAGTAGGTATTATCACTTCACGAAGGAGCGTGCGTTTCTTCTCGCCAAACATTTCAGATTCCCACGTGTCGACCGAGGTGGTCGCACTCAGCGGACCGAGGAACTCTGCGCAAATCTCGCGCAGTTGAGGTTCGGCACCAACGAAAGCAGTGCGCGGATCATCTCCGCATTCATTTGCCAAATGGCGCACGTAAGCGGCAAGCCAAGGTCGGTATTCGGAAGCAGAGGAGAGAATCGACGCGCCAGAGAGGAGAACTTCTAAGTGTCGTCCAGTTTCTCGACCAGCCGTCTGTCCACTCGATTGCAAAAGAGCAGATGGTCCCATGTGCGCGGCAGCGCGCGCGGCGCCGATTTGCAGCGCTTGCACTTCTCCAACTCCAGAGCTGCCGGGCTGGCGGATGCGAGACGTGAACTCGGATCGAAGGAAGGATTGATCCGCGACTCGTGCCCACGTCTTCAAACTACTGTGGTACACGTAGGCATGACCGTTCGTGAACGTGAAGATGGGTGCTCCCGATTTGGATAAACGAACCTGAGATAAAGCCACTCCAGAGCGCCCCGACGTACGCACGAGTGCCGAGCAATCAGCTTGGAGTGCGCAAGTTTCTTTACCCGGAGTGACGTTCCAAACGAGAAGCTTGTAATCTCTGGTGACGATCAGCAAGGATCCATCATCCTGACCCGATACTAAGAAGGCGGCGCTGTCTGGTAAAAGCAAAGTTGGCATGTATCGACGACCAGATGGAGTGTAAAGCTGCAACGAACCATCTTCAAAAGCGACAGCGCTGAAGTGCTTGTTGCCGCTAACGTGAGTCGCCCGACGGTCGATGCGATCCGTCCATTTGATCTTGCCTGCTTTAGAGCACACCAGCTCGACAGCTCGCTCTTGGTTCTTGGCTTCAAGAAGAAGAGGCGCGCGGTCTTCGCTGTTTTCTTCAGCGTCTGCATCGGGAGCAACAAGCTGCACGTGGAGAGTACCGGGAGGCGGCGTCACTGGAAGCGGCGCGGGAGCGCCCAATGCCGTCGTTGCGATATGCTGACGCGGTGCCGCACTTGGTGCTGCCGCAACCGCCGGTGGAGTTTGCGGCATTTGAGTTGGCTGCAGCGTCACACGCTTCGCAGTCGGCTGGTCAAGAGAACTTTGGAATCCATTTCCCCCGTTGACTGCCGTCGGTTCTATTCTACGTTTTAATCCGTTCGCTTGACCAGATGGTTGAGGTTGAGATTGAGATTGTGTGTTCGTCGGCAGCGGCTGGAGCTGGACACGCTGCGGTGCCTTGACTGGTGTACCGGCGGATGGGCCGGTCGCCGCAACAGGAACGATACGTCGACGACCATCGTTACTGACAGTTTCACGCTGCGCAGAGATCGTCGCTACACTAGTTTGTGCGTCACCACTTTTACTACGGATGGGAGCCGGTTGAATGCGTTTTGGGGGAGGAGGAGTCGTTTGCGTCTTGTTCGCCAAACCATCCAACTCTCTAGGCGCTTCAAATCCAAGCAAAGTCGGATCCTCGAGCATCGGCGCTCGGTTACGACGAATATCGCCATACGTTTCTGACAAGAACGCCTCTGTGGCGGTGTCATCCAACTTGTCTCCTATTTCCGCACGATCGAATGTGAAAGTGCACAGCGTGCCATCGGTGCTGCACGCGAGCAAAGTGTATCCATCCGGAGTCCAGCACAAATCGACCACCGATTGCGAGAAACACTTGCGAACGATGCACACCGGTTTCGGTCTATTCGTCGTCCAGATGGTCAGCTTGCAATCTTGTGAACCGCAGGCGATGACGGTGTGCAACTTTTCTCGTTGTTGATCCTGGAACAAGACTGGAGAAAAACGAACGGCGACGACCGGTCCCTTGTGTCCGACGAAGTTGAAGTTATCCCCCCACGTTCCTCGTTCCAACGCAGCGGCCGTGTGTGACGGCTTTTTGTACGCGTTGCACGTCGTCACCGCCTTACCATCCGGACTCCAGCACAGTCTCATGGAAAACGTCGCGCCCATGGACGCCTGGTACGGTTCTTCAACCTTCGCCACCTGCGTCCAATCGTCCGTGCGCCAGATGATGCACGTCTTATCATCGCTTTGCGTCGCCAAAAACTTTCCGATGGGATCCCACGCCACGCCCTTGACGAAACTCGTGTGTCCACGAAGCGTCGTAATCTGGTTACCCGTGCGACAGTCCCAAATCACCACCAAGTTATCTAACGAACACGTCGCGAGCATGGAATCGTCCGGAGACCACGCTATATCGATAACATCCGAACTGTGTCCTCTATACGTCGCCGCGATGGTCCAATTCTCCACGTTCGGCGCATCCATGCTTCCGAACACCGATTTTCCCGGTCCCTCTCGGAGCGCGTACACCAACACGCTCGTATCCGTCGACCCACTCGCCAGGTACCGTCCATTCTTTGAGAATCTCACGCAATTCACCGGACCAAAGTGATCGCTCAGCGTCGCCAGGCACTTCGGCGCCGCCTCATCCGCCTCCACCTCTCGCTCGAGCGCGCTCGCCAGCGCCCACACCTTGACTTTTTGATCGCCCCCAGCCGTGGCGAATCTCGTCCCATCCGGCGCCGCATCCACCGAGAATATCGGCGCGTTTCCATCGTGCGCGACGAATTCGGGTTTATACACCACCACCATGGCGCGCGCGCGACCGACCGTCGACGTGTGTGGCGCACCGCGCGCGCGCGATTCCATTCCATGGTTGGGCGATTTTCAAATCAAGTGACCGACCAGTTCACACCCGGACCATCCAGACCGGCGACCGACCGACCGACGAGACGACCACCGGCGGCGAACCGACGACGACACGCGCGCGCGCGATGTCGACGATGGGCGCGCGCGCGATGGGACGCGCGACGAATTGTATCGGACGCGCGGTGCGTGTATTTTCGAAAACGCGCGCGGGGGGGCGTGTGCGCGCGAAAACGCGCGTCGAGGGAGGTGACGAGGATGGAGGAGGCGGGGCGCTCTGGGCGTCGGCGGTGGACCTGGACGACGCGCGCGTGGATTCGACGTTCGCGCCGAGACGAGGTGCGTGATTCGCGCGAGTCGTCGACGTCGTCGTCGATGTGATTGTCGATCGCGGTGATTCGAAGAGGCAGACTGACGAAGGTTGGCGCGAGCGAATGCGCAGAGACGCTCGAGCGCGTGGCGACGAGCGCCGAGGCGAGCGCGAGGGAACCGAACGGTGGGGTGTGGACGCCTCCAGATCTCGTTGATTTGGGTGGGAAGTCGGCGAGACAGTGGAGCCCGATCGCGTTGGCGTTTTTGGGCGACGCCGTGTTCGAGATGTACGCTCGAGGCGTGTTGTTTTACCCGCCCTCGAAACCGCTGGAATACGACTTGAAGACGAAACGCGTGGCGCGCGCCGAGGCGCAGGATTTTTTATTGAGACTGTTGGTGAGCGCGGGGACGTTGAACGAAGAGGAGACGTCCATCGTGAAGTGGGGACGAAACGCGGCGTACGGTAACATACCGACGCGTTTGAAAGGAAAGGGCAAGGGCGGTCACGGGACGTATCGAAACGCAAGCGCCCTCGAGTGTCTGATTGGTTTTCTCTACGTCACCGACCGCGCGAGGTTGGAAGAAATCATGGCGGTGATCATGTCCGAGACTGCCCTCGCGAGCGTCTTAGAGCTCAAGTAGTAGTCTGAATCTCGCTTCATTGTTTTATACCTATGTACAACTATGCTACCGACGACTGAATGAAAATCCTCATCCCCGACCTCGAAAGCGATTCGCGTATAAACTCGCGATCGAGAGACCGAGAAACAATCCGTACAACGCCGCCGCCTGCGCCAGGTTGGCACTCGCGATCTCGTGCGTCATGCCCGGCGCCTTCCAATCCGTTCCCAGATGCGGGTAGTGCTTGGCGAACAGGTGCGACAGCGCCGCGCACACCACCACGCCGAACGCGCTCAGTCCCGCGCAGCACGCGCCGAATCCCGGGCTCAGCGCGAACGCCGCGACGCGTCGGAGCATGTCGTCCCGACGCGTCACTGAGTGCCGACGGATAGAATGATGTCTTTGGGCGCTCGCAGTGCGTCTGCGCCCCACTCGTCGACGAACCGCCGCCATGCGTCCGTCGACCGAGTCACCGACGCTCAACGAGGGTGCGACGACGAGCCAGACGACGTCACCGACCGCGTCGTTCGCTCTCGTCCTCCTCCCGCGCGGATTCGTCCTGCGCCCGCGTCCGCCGTGGCCGGGCGCGAGTCGGAGCGACCGACTCGAGCGCGCGTCTCGCGCGCTCGATCATCTCGCGCACGCGTACGATCGCGCGTGGCGAGAGCTCGCGAGAGAGATGTTACACTTACGCATCATTCCTCGCGACGGCGCGCTCGACGCGCTGCCGTTGGCGTACGTCGACGGTCGATGCGCGTGCGAGGTGTGGGATTACAGAGGACGAACGCCAGCGGGCATCCCGGACGTCGAGACGGTGACGCTACGGACAACGAGCGGATTGATCGCCGCGGACGCCAAGAGAGAGGCAGAGGGCATGGATGTTTTAGACGACGAAGACGCGGCGATGGCGAGACGCTTGGCGTTGGAGGGGGCGTTGCTCGCGGCGACCAAACCAAGGCTTCGTTTAGAGCTCATCGAGCCGCGGCCGCGCGAAAAGAGACGACGCGACGACGGAGGCGCGACGCGAGCGGAGATGCGAGGAGATGATTGAGATATTTCAAATCAATAGACCGATAGACGCGCGTAGTGTAATGGTAGATGGTAGCGAATCCACGCGACGCGCTCGCGTCTCGTTCTGGCGGCGTCCCGGCGGCGTCCTGAGGAAAAGGTCCGCGGCCGTTGACGAGCCGCGGCACTAATCGACCGCCTCGCGCGACGTCCGAGCGACCATGGACGCGCAAACGCGAGTACATAGGTAATAAACGAACGCGCACGACGCATCATGGCGTTCGTGACGACGGGTGCGCGACGAGACGCGCGGAGAACGCGTGCGAAACGTCTCCATCGGGCGCTCGCTCGAGGCGTCGTCCTCGTCCTCGCGCGCGCGCTCGTCGCGTCGAACGGGTGTCGAGGGGAGGGAATCTGGGGACTGGACACCGTGTACGATGGCGTGGGGTATAATCCAGACTATCCGGACGATCCGTGCGGGCCGTCGACGGATGGGAACTCGTTTAGGAACCTCGGGTGCTTGCCGAGGATTCGAGAGACGGATACATACGGGAACGTCGGGGATCCTGCGTTTAGTTTCGCTCGATACGCGTACACGGGGAGGTCGTTCGGTCCCCCGTACATTAATCCGCAGGATACGGCTGGGTGTACGTATTCGTTGACGTACGAGGCGGCGGTCGCCGCAAAACTCGAGCACTGCTTTTTCGCGCCGACGACGGGCGGCGTCCCAACGACGCAAGCACAGAAAGACGTCACAGCTTTGTACAGCACTCTTGGATGGCGTTTACCCTTCGGTGAGTGGAAAGATAAATTGCCCGATTACGTCGTGAAGAGATACGATGTGCCTCCGCTGCGTTTGGGTTTTGAGGAGGGCACTTTTTGGCCAAATTGGAAATTAGTGTCCAGCGGTTTACCAAACTTTGCCGTCGTGAAGAAATGTTTTCTCGAGGCACACAGTGGAGATTATCAATTATGTAGCGCTTATCCGACGGATCGCAGAGAAGATGTGCACGGTGTGTTACGTGTGCAGAGCATATCATTCGCGCTTGGTCGCGGCGATCTCATTTTTACCGCCAACGGCGGTACAAAAGATGTGCCAGATATACCGCAAGATCCCTACGATGTTTCTTCTCATGGTAAGGGTATTCTTGGCGTTGCACTGACGAGAATTAGCGACGGATACAGAGTTCTAACGAAACCAGTTAGAGCAAGGCGATTTTGGGAAACGCTGCAGTGGGAAGAGGCACTGTTAGAGCAGTATTACGGAGAAGTGTTTCGACTAGAGATTTACGACTACACTTCAGGACCATTTGGCTGGATCGCGATGGATTCATTCATTATTCCACAGGCACGTGTGAAGATTACGGAAGTGACGCCGTCCATCGGACCCAGAAGCGGCGGAACACGAATCACAATTACTGGAGAAAATTTTGGAAGCTCTGTAGATGATAAAACAGTGTTCATCGGGGATAAAGAGTGTATAGATCTGCGAATGACATTCTCTCGGTGTACCGCCGAAACCGATACTTGCACGGGTGGGCTCACGTGTACAACTCCACCGGGATCCGGAGTCGGTTTGACTGTATCCGTCATCATAGGTGATCCGGATGTTGTCCGTGTGGCAGACACAGTGGCGCGAGGGCCGACCGGTGGATTCCAAGCGGGGTTTTGTGGAGACGAATCAATAGAACATCCATTCTCAGATTGTGTCATTGACGCGGTGAGCGCGGTCACTGGTGTTCGGAAGCGTGGATTCACGTACGCTGATCAACCTACGGTTACGAGTACGCCGGTGACAACCGCTGTTCAGGATGAGCAGTATAAATACACCATCACGGTTGAAGACCCAGACGAGGGCGATAATGACAACTTGGAGATAACGGCGATAAAATTACCACAATTTTTAGCGTTCGATCCGACAACGCGCCTTCTCACTGGCACTCCTTTAAGATCAGATGTGAACTGCAGAAGTAATAAATGGCATCCTGCTGCAGAACGTTGTGCAGAGGGTGCGTCGTACGACGTCGAATTTGAGATAACGGATGGGAGTACTCTTCCAATTAGACATTATTTCACGATAGACGTAACGACGAAAGAAACTTCGCTTCTTGTGGATAAGTCCTTTCACTGGAAAAACGCTCTACAAATTTTCAAGGAATACGAGCAAGTAACAAACTTGGGTATGGTGAATAAGGTGAAAGATGCCATGGAAAAGAGAAATGTGAGTAATCCGACAGAAATCCAAGGTTTCCATTACAGAAACAAATTGAATGAAGCTGATGGGAGTAGGCGCGACGACCTCATTGAAATTGCAAGTCAGCCGAATATTGATGAAGTGGAAGTTGATGCCGCAATTCAGTATTTAGAAGATAATGGTTTCGTCAACGAGAATCTAGATATGATTCAAGCTTTAAAGGAGCAAGTTGCCGTACAGACACAGCAAGACACCGCGAGTGGCGCTTCGGCACCAACGTTGCAAGGAGTAAGTGACAGAGGATGGTCGATGTATTTCAAAAAACTCGGCGCCTCGCTGTTTGCGGGCTCGTCTGTTCACACGTCAATTGCTGGCTTGAATGTTCCAGACAGCGCATCTCACATGCTATCGAGAAAAAAGATCATCGTCATCAAGTTACACACACCATGCAACTCGACTGCATTGAACACCGATAGATTCATTTCAGCGTGTGACCTGATAGGTATTTCTAAAGAGCACGAAATCTGGTTGGGCTTTGGTGAGTATGGGGCAACTCTGGAAGATGTCGTTCTCTCTCCACGAGATTTCGAATACACTGACCTCGTGATGTCAGTGATTTTCACACAAGACATTCCGGGATTTTTAGAGCAGGTCACCAGACGTATAGTTTCTCAGTCAGCAAGACTGCAAGAAATTGCAGAGCTCAGCGCATCGTACCCTCTATGGTTCGATCAGGCCACTGCGATGCTCACTGTGAACATAACTGTCAAGAAAACACAACGTGACTATCCGGTCAGCGTCGTGATGCACTTATCGCAGTCTTATCCCTATCCTGAACCGGGAAAGTATGGACTACCAGAAATACACGTCATCAGCAGTGAGCGAATCGATTATGACTACGACAATGCTCTCGCAAACCTAACTAAGACGATGACGAGAGTTGGTGGATCTCTTACTTCACGTGTTGATCGATTACAAGTTTTGGTATCTCACTTTGCATCGCAGTGTCCGAATTCGTGTAACAACCAGGGCAATTGTGCGAATACGGAGACGCTACCGCCCATGTGTCAGTGCTATGAAGATTATACCGGAGCTGATTGTTCAAAGGTGGTCTGCGGTATAGGAGAGACGATGGTTGGAGGTATTTTAGTGAATAAGACGTGCTCTGGTAACGGTGCGTGCGATTCTGATCAGATATGTGTTCATGACCCCGAGAGCGGTGAGACAGACTGCGCCGGTGGTACAGGCAAATGTGCGTGCGAGTATCCATACTTCGGTAAAAATTGCGCGTTGCAAGCTTGCAAAAAGAATTACATCGTCTTTGAAGGGAATTCTACGCATAAGCTGGACATTTCAGCCGGAACGGCTCCGATTCGTGCAAAGTATGAGGCTATGGGGTTGCGGGTATACGACGTCAAGATTAGCGAGACAAACGGCGATCTACCAGAAGCTTGGGCCATTGAAGGAGATGAACTGAGTCAAGCTCATCTAGTCGGTGCCGCGTACGTCGAGTTCGAAAGTTCCGAAGATGGAGAAAAAGCGCGAGCGCAAGAGCCATTTTACATTGAGACGATACCGAGTCGTGGCAATGCCATTCAAGCACAATACTTTGCGCAGGAATACAGAGATCAAATAACGCGCGAGCAGCAGTTACTCGCTCTATTTGGCAAAATGAGAGTCGAATGCAACGCCGCGGGTGCTTGCAATTTCAACACAGGAGATTGCTACTGTGCTTCAAAATACTATGGACAAGGTTGCGAGTTTCAATATTGTCCGAATAATTGTGCGGGTCATGGTCGATGCGATAAACTTACCGGCACTTGTGCGTGTGAAGATTTCTACACGTCAGATGAAACAAGTGGCTGCAAACTCGTGGATTTAGGATTTGTTTCGACAACTTGCACGGATCAGGCGATCGATACACAGATTGATGACTCAGGCACAAGGCTGCGGCCACTTCACGCTTCTTGCCTCTTTGGCACAAGCCTGGGCAACACGATTGATCTCCAGGCTGATACCACGACAAACTTTGTCACCAATATACAAGGTAACGTGTGCTTAGATTGCTCCGGTTATACTGGAGAGTTCAAGCAAATCAACTTCTATGGAGAGGAACCTTGTCTTTCAGGGTCTTCCACCAACTGCGACGAAACGAAGAAGTCTTACGATCACATTACTCGTGGAATCGGCATGATACCCGGTGAAACCGAAACTTCTCAGACGACATTCAGTCTGACTGCCATGCGTGCGGCAAAAATTCAGTTTTCGACATTCAAAACCCGAGCAGGCATTGTGCGTAAATCTTTCAGTGAAATCAATCAAGGCGGTTGCGGCTCGTGTGACGCAGATAACCCACAATGCGGCGCCATCTTCACCATCACCATCGATGGCGTCAAAGTTTGGAGTTCTCTAGTAAATAGTCGATACGAGGACACTCTCGAGTTCGATATCAGCGCCGCGAGCACATTGACCCTTTCCACTGAAAAGTACATCGCGCCGTATTGGCTCTCAAACACTAACCCAGGAAATGATGGTCAGGATCAACCCGCCGAGTGGTGCGACGGTGCCGCGTGGGCTGAGAGTAAATTCTGGTGAGACATTCGCCTCGCGCACTCGCCAATAGTAGCTATGTAACGGTAGATGTTAGGCAAGACCACCGACGACGTGTCGGCGAGCAGAAGGAAAAGACACGCCCCCGCCTCGGCGCGTCCACTTTGCGGCGTTCGTCAGAACCTCCGTCCGCGGGACGCCGGCGATTGAAGAACAGCTCATCGTCATGCGCACCGCCTCCCTCGGCGCGCACTCGCACAACGCCCTCCTCGGCGTCGCGAGCTGCGGCGAAGGCCGATGCGCCAGCACAGTGGCGAAAGACGGCGTCGTCGCGTACGACGTCGATAGAGAGGTACGACGACGCTTCGTCGCGCAAATCGCGACTCCCACACAAATCCACTCGAGTCCTGCGCTCTGAACGCGCGTTTCATCGTCGAGACGCGCGCCTCGGCGTCGACGCGCGCGAACGAACCTCCGACGGCGAAAGTGGCGGCTGGCCGTGGTTCGGTACAGACGCGCGCCTTTCTCGCCGCCAGCGTCGCCACGCGCGACGAGGGACACGGAAACTGACGGCGATTACTTTTGTGCGCGCAGGAACGAGTTCGGACGTGGGCTTTGGATCGAGGACGCGCCTTTGCGTGCGCGGTGGCATGCGATGGCTCAAAGGCGAGGTATTACGCCTGCGTGGAGAGCGAACGCGCGAGCGGAGAGGTGGATCTGTGCGTGTGGGGCGAAGAAGAGAGCGTGAACGCGGCGACGGTGGGTGAAGCGTCGAAGGGATCGACCGCGAGGATCGCTCTGCGAGGTGGTGCCGATGTGCGAGAGGTGGTGGCTGTGGAGGACGGCGCGGTGGTTGTGGCCACCACGGGAGACGTGCAGCTTTTCGATGCCTCGGCGAAGTTGATTCACGATGCGAGCGAGAAAACGGGATCACGACGCGTGGAGACTGTATCTTCGCTTCCGGAATCCGTCGGTGTGCTCGTCGTGACGACGGATGCGAACTTGAAGAAACGTAAAATAGAGGCGTTTCTGGTGAGCAAGGCTGCCCAGCGACGCGTCGAGGTAGCGTGGGAGCTTGATGTCAATCATCCCTCACAGAACGAAAAGGCGAAGGTTGTGAGCGCAGCGAGTGATGGTGAAACTTTCATGATCTTATGGGACGACGGTGCGTGGGCGTTACACGACGTGAGTGACGGCGCCATCATGCAAAAGTTGATGCTCGATGGACTCGATGTTCAGGGCGACGAAGCGACCACTGGTAAGCGCAGAAAGAAGAGCGATACGACGTCCAACTTAGCTAGTGCTGCATCTCTATGTCTTTCTCAAGATTATTATGCCGTCGTGGCGAACTCCAAGGAGGAAAACACCGTTATCGTGGCTGTGTTTGACTCGCGCTACGGCGCCGTTCATTTAGCGGAGGACGTCAGTCAAGGTCTCGAACACGGTGTCGGACGGACTTCAGGCGTGAGTCTCGCGGCAACGTCCGGTAGCCTGATTGTTGGTCTCTCCGATCAGGTGCTTTCAGTGCAGTTTGACCTACCGGAACTCTCTTTAGCGTCCCTCGTCGGTTCACTTAGCGTACACTCTCAACCGTCGTCGAGTGCCGCCGCCGTCCGCGTGTTGGGCGCAGGCGTCGGATCGACCTCGAACGCTCGGCAACGGCACGCAACCATCACAACGAAATGGAAATTGGATGCTTTGAAACTAGACGCACAAGGAGTGGTGAGTTTAGGAGGTGATTGGGAAGAAGACTCCACGCAAGCCATGGAAGACAAAATAGCATCCGCCGCCGAGGCTTTGTCGAGCGGCAACAAAAAGGCGGGCGCGTCTTTGGAAGCGCTCATGAAGAACCTTCCAGTTCCACAAATTCTCATAGATAGCGCGATAAGTGGTGGTTTGACTCACCGCGCTTGGGCACCAGTCTCGACATTGCTCGCGGGCGGGCATATCCAAGGTTCCACCTCGGCGCCGAGGTTGGTGGCGGCGCTCCTCGAGGAGGACATGTTGGATGAAATCAAGGATTTTTTGGTGCACGCAAAGGATGTCTCGCCGGACGACACCATCGCAATTTTACGTGCCAGTTTTTCGCGGGACGCGGACGATCCAGGCGTGAAGAAACGGGCGACGATGAACAAGAAGGAGGCGGAGCGGGTGCTCAAAGAGGCTGAAGGGTGCGCGTCGAATGACAAGCTCGGCGTCGAAGCTAGACACGATTTATACGCGAGAGCGAATCTATTGGTGCGCGCCTACGACGAGTTCGCCCCGTGGGCGCAACAAATCCACGCGCTCGTCGCGCGACCCTTGGACCCGACGGTGGGTTCGCGAGTCTTGAGAAGTCTCTCCAAGAAGGAAACGGTGTCCCTCTTGCGATATTTGCTCGCGTGGGCCCAATTCTACGCCTCTTCCGGTGGACTCTTCGCGCGCGTCAACACGCTCTCGGTACCCGGCGTACCGAGCGCGCACTCCGTGGTGATCTGGACCTCAGCCTTGCTCGACGCGCAGCTCACCACCCTCGCCCTCTCCGACGACGTCTCCGACGTCGTGCGTTCGCTCAGAGACGCCTCGAGCGACATGCTCGACATGATGACGTCTTTATCCTCCCTCAAGGGTGCGCTCGCCCACGTCGGCGAGAATTCACCCCTTCCCGAGCAACACGGCGTCGTCTCCACCACCTACACCGTCGAAAGCGTCGCGTGGTGACGCGCGGCCGATCGGATCGATCCCTCTTGTAACAAACGCGACGACGTCATTCGTTCATTCGTTGAATCAATCCAATCCTTCCCACCCCATCGACGTCCGCGCCTCCTCGCCCTCACCCACCTCCCCCGAACCACCCCCTCTTCCCCCGCGTCCCGTTCGCCTCCTCCACCGCCTTCCTGTACCTCTCCGCCGTCTCCCCTCGCCGCATCAACTCTCGTCCTCGCGCGTACCGCTCGCTCAGCTGTCGATCTTTCGCCCACGCGTTCGCCCCCGCGAGCGTCCCATCCCACGCGCAGTACGCCCCAAACGCCGCGATCGCGATCGCCCACGCCTTGAGTCCGTGTCCCGACGCACCGAGCATGATCAACGCCCCGCGCACTCACGCACGCATCCGAGTAATCGTCGTCATTCCTTCATGCATTCATGCATTCGCGCCCGACCCCTAAACCCTGGACCGCGACGCGTGGTCCCGGCTGGCGGCGGTGAATGCGCGCGCGCGCGTGCATGCGCGCCGCCAGTGCGGGACGATCGCGAGGAGGCGGGAGAACGATCGAGACTTCGATCTGTCGCGCGCATGTCGGGACGCGCGCGTCGATGGGCGCTCGATGGCGCGGTGCGCGCGCTCGACCGGGCGTTTGGGACGAGGTTGACGATGGAGGGACGGATGATGATGACGACGGGGACGGGGACGCGCGCGGTGTCGGCGGTGGCGGTGGGTGAGACGCGCGAATGGACGCGGCGTGAACGACGGTGGTACGCGAGCGGGGCCGATGCGGAGGCGTTGCGACGAAATATCGGCATCTCGGCGCACATCGATAGTGGGAAGACGACGCTCACCGAGCGCATCTTATTCTACACGGGGAGGATCAACGCGATACACGAGGTGCGAGGGAAGGATGGTGTGGGCGCGAAGATGGACTCGATGGAGCTCGAGCGAGAGAAGGGGATCACGATTCAGTCGGCGGCGACGTATTGTCGATGGAAGGAGAGCGATATCAATATTATCGATACGCCGGGACACGTCGATTTTACAATTGAAGTGGAACGCGCGCTTCGCGTGCTCGACGGAGCGGTGCTCGTGTTGTGCTCGGTGGGTGGGGTGCAGTCGCAATCGATCACCGTTGATAGGCAGATGCGTCGGTATAACGTGCCGAGATTGTGCTTCGTGAATAAGTGCGATAGAGCGGGGGCGAATCCTTGGAAGGTGCTGGACCAGGTGCGGGAAAAGTTGAAGCTCAACGCCGCGGCGGTTCAGATCCCGATCGGTTTGGAGGATCAACACCAGGGTGTGGTCGATCTCGTGCGCATGCAATCCATCGTTTTCTCCGGGGACAACGGTCAGACGCTCACGGTGGGTGAGATTCCCGCGGATTTGAAGGAGCTCGCCGAGGAGAAGCGAAGGGTGCTCATCGAAGCCGTCTCCGAGGTGGACGAAGAGTTGGGGGATTTGTTTTTGATGGGAGAAGAGCCCACGACGGAGCAACTCGTCGCCGCGATTAGACGCGCGACTATCGCGAACGATTTCGCCCCGCTTTTCATGGGAAGCGCGTACAAAAACCGCGGCGTGCAACTTCTCCTCGACGGCGTCGTCGATTACCTCCCGGCGCCATCCGAAGTGAAGAACGTCGCGTTGGATCTGAAGAACGAAGAGGAACCCATCACCCTTTCGAACGATCCCTCCAAGCCGTTGGTGTCTCTGGCGTTCAAGCTCGAGGAAGGCAAATTCGGGCAGCTCACCTACCTTCGAGTGTACCAGGGCAAGATTGAAAAGGGCATGACCATCACGAATACGTCGACGGGCAAAAAGCTCAAGGTTCCGCGACTCGTGAGAATGCACAGCGACGACATGGAGGACGTGTCCTCGGCCGATAACGGTGACATCGTCGCCCTGTTCGGTGTTGATTGCAAGAGCGGTGACACTTTCACCGACGGTACCGTGAGCTACGCGATGACCTCGATGAAGGTTCCCGATCCCGTCATGTCTCTCGCCGTCAGTCCGAAGAGCAAGACGGACAGCGCCAACTTTAGCAAGGCGCTTCAACGCTTCCAAAAGGAAGATCCGACCTTCCGGGTGCACTTGGACGAAGAGAGCAGCCAAACCATCATCAGTGGCATGGGTGAGCTCCACCTCGACATTTACGTCGAACGCATGCGTCGAGAATACAAGGTGGACTGCGAAGTGGGCCAACCGCGCGTCAACTACAGAGAAGCCATTACGTCGCGTGCGGAGTTTGATTACCTTCATAAGAAGCAATCAGGCGGACAAGGTCAATACGGTAAGGTTGTCGGTTACATCGAGCCGATTCCGGAATCGACCGATGTCGTTTTCGAGAACGGTATCATCGGTAACGCTATCGCTCCGTCGTTCATCCAAGCCGTCGAAAAGGGATTCAAAGAGGCGGCGCAGACGGGCGGCTTGGTGGGTTACCCGGTCGAGGGCGTCAAGATCGTGTTGACCGACGGTGCGTCGCACGCCGTCGATTCTTCCGAACTCGCGTTCAAGCTCGCGGCGCTCGCGGCGTTCAGACAAGCGTTCCATAACGCCTCGCCAAAACTTCTCGAGCCCATCATGAAGGTTGACGTCACCGTCCCGTCCGAGTTCCAAGGCACGGTGATCGGTAACATCAACCGACGCAAGGGTACTATTAACGATTCCTCCGCTGAGGGTGACGACGTCATTATCAGCTCGATGGTTCCTCTGAGCGAGATGTTTGGCTACAGCACCGAGTTGAGAAGCATGACGCAAGGCAAGGGAGAGTTTACGATGGAGTACGGCTCGCACCAAGCCGTGACGCAAGAGACGCAAAATGAGTTGTTGGGCAAGTTGGGTCGAAAGTGATGAATGACCACGAATTTTTTAATAAAGTAAAGCTAGCTCTATGTTCTGTCAATAAACTAAATCATCTAGTAATCATCTAGTTTGAGCGAAACTCAAAGTGCCCAGACTCTGTCAAGAGCGCACGAAATTCGTGCATATCCGCGCACACGAAGTGCGGCACCATCTCCTCTGGGACGTCTTCCACTCCGAACTCCTTCGCCCACTTCCCCGTCCTCCCGCTGTCTAAGAGCACCGTCACCGCTCCCGCGCGATTCCCACTCACGACGTCGTCCTTCGCGCTGTCACCCACCATGATCACCTCGCTCGGCGCGCACCCCCACGTCTCGCAAATGTGTAAAATCGCATCCGGCGCCGGTTTATACGGCTTAAATTCCCGACTCAAGCGAGGTGAAAACGGCGTGTGCGTCCACACCTTTTCGTGAAAATAATCCACCGACGTCGCCGCGTTTCGCGTCACGAGCGCTCGAGGCACACCCATCTCGTCCAACGCTCTCGCCGCCTCCGCCGCCCCCGGAAGCGTCGTCGTCGTCGCGAGCGCCTCTCGCTCCATCTCTTCGATGACGTCGTACGCCCGTCGTCGTCGCGCCTCCTCCCACGAGTCCACCTCACCGAGGATATCCGCCGTCGAGCATCCCGTGCGTCGTCGCATCTCCGCGAAATCCAGCGCGGCGCTCGCGCACAGCGTGCCATCCATGTCGAAGACGACGCCTCGAACGATGCGACGGGGAGGGGGTGTCGTCGTCGTCGTCGTCATCTTCGCGGTGAATGCGGGACCGCGTCCGATGGACGATGCCGCGACGAGAGATGCGCGCGCGATGTCCACGACGCGTCGACGCACGAAACGCTGGACGAGCGTCGGGGTCATGCGCGGGACGGTGTGCGGAGTGGGGGGCGACGATCGTCACGACGCGCTCGGTTGATTTCAAGTGTTTTCATTATTTCAATGCGAAAAATGGATTCGAGACGGCGAACCGAGCGGGGGCTAATCGCTGTCTTCGTCGTCGCTGTCTTCGTCGAGCCATTCGACGAATTTGGCGGCTTGTTTGCGAACGGCTTGGGAAACCTTGGACTCGACGTCGACGCTCGCGGCGGCGGAGACGTCTTCGTTCCACGCCTTTATGACATCCTCTTCGATGAGATCAAACTCGTAGAGTTGATTGAGGATGAGAGAGAACGCCTTGAAACCAGACGTGGCGGTTTCTGTGACGTAACGTTCGAAGGCGCACAGGAGCGCGCGCTGAGAATCGGCATCCGGACACGCCGCGGCGAGGTAATCCTTCTTCGCCTTGATTTGCGGCGGGATGGCTTCGTCTTCGTCAAAGATGGCTTCGAGAAGGAAGACGAGACCGAGACCTTTGGATTCGACGCCCAGACCGTCGGAGATGAGATAGGCGGCCGTCTTCTCTGCGTCGTTCTTCGCGGCGTACGCGCGAAGCTTTGACACGCGAGGGTCCTCCTCTTCTTCGGAACTTTCCTCCTCGATGGTGGCATCCGCCATTTTATCGGCGACGACGGTGACCATGCTCGCGGCGCCATCGGTGAGTTGTTCCATCGCGCGAGCCTTCGCGGCGGCGGCGGAGGTATCCGTGGCCCATTGAACGTCGTCGTCGTCGTCATCGTCGGCTTCAGAGGCGGAGGAGGCGTCTTGAGGCTCGTCGTCGGCTTTTTCCTTCTTCTCCTTCTTCTCCTTCTTTTCCTTCTTCTCCTTCTTCTCCTTCTTCTCCTTCTTCTCCTTCTTCTCGGACTTTTTGCGTCTGCGTTCTTCGGCGTCGAGAGCGGCGCCAGCCTCCTCGCGCTCGCGCTCGGCGCGTCGAAGCTGCTTCTCCTTCTTATCCTTTTTAATCTCCGGAGGGTTCTTGCAAATGTACGTGCACAACTTGTGACGCATGTCGACGTCCGACACCGCCCCACACGCCTTGCACTTTAAGTGAATCGTCTCACGCTTGGAGATTTCAATCATAGTTTCCGGATTTCCGCACGAAAAGCACTGCACGAATCGCTTGATGAATCCCTCTAAACTCTGCGCGAGCTTTCCCGCGTCGTGCGCCCCGTTGACGATAGCCGTCCCCGAGCGCTCATCAAACTTCGTCAGCGCCCCCAAATCGTTCCCAAAAAACTTGAGCGTGTACATGGGCGGTCTCGCCAACGCTTTCGACACCTCCACCAGGTTCACCACGTTGGTCTTGATCCCGTTTCCTCGCCCTTCAATTTTCGACTGAATCGCCGGCATTTTATATCGATAAAATTGATCCCCGGCGTTCGACGCCCCGATGTTTACCATCGACATGGCGCCCGATGTCTCCTTCCTCTCCCCTCACGCTCGCTTCTTTTCTCTCCCCCCGCGTCCGTCTCGTCTCGCGCACCTCACCGTCTCGTCTCGAATCCTTCCCCGCCCTCGATCCGAGCCGTCACGGCATGCACGCGAACGAATGAGCGAATGAATCCGCGCGCGCTCGTCGCCGTCCGTCGACACCGCTCGCGATCGATCGATCGTCGGTCGTCTTTTCACCCCCACACGTCGCTCCGCATGCACGTCGCGGCGCGTCGCGGTCTGACGAGACGACGTCGCGCGCTCGGACGAGACGTCGTCGACCCTCGCGCGGACGACCGGGGTGACGATGGGTGCGGATGAGATGAGATGCGCGCGCGAGTGTGACTGTGAATGCGTGACCGTGACCGCGTCAGAGGCGGGCGCGACTCGACGGACGGACCGAGCGGGACGCGACCGGGGACGATGGGACGAGGATTGCGTCACCCCGGGTTTCGACCGATGAAGTCGCGGTTGACGGAGACGTTCGGGGACGGGGAGTGTGGATCCGCCACCGGGGTGGAGGGATTGGCCAAGACGCATCCGGGACGACGCGAGCGAACGGGTGGTGACGGTGGTGACGACGGTGAAGGAGAATCGAGGCGAGGTGGTGGTGGGGAGTCGACGCGCGCGACGACGACGACGTTTTCGATGACGCAGCCGAGCGGGTTGGCGCGATCGCAGCAGGCGTTCATGGCGCAAAAGTTTTTAAATTTACCGGCGCTGCCGAGTTACGTGCGGGAAGAGGGTGGGATGGTGCTCGATCGAGTCGTCGCGAACGTTGGGACGGGGACGTGGTGGACGACGGTGACGGCGAGAGTGCGGGCGCAGCGCGCGTGGAACACGGAACAGGTGCAGGAGGGGAAGGCGCACAGAGCGCTGTTGGACCCGTCGATGTACGCGTTGGGGTGTAGGTTTAGGGCGAACGCGACGGAGAACGTGACGGTGAAGGCGGTCGGGGAACTTGGGAGCGTGCGAGGCGTGACGAGAGCGGCGCAGCGATGGCTGGGAGCGTCGCGAGGAGGAGGTGGGAAAGAGAAGTCGTCGAACGAGGAATTGAATCCGAGAGTGCGCGTGACGATGCAGACAAAGATTCCGTCGCATGTCGTGAGCGTGGACCTGTCGCACAACGAGAGGTTCAAGACGAATGAGAGTTACGTCGACGGACCGACGACGGCGTCGGTGAGTCTGGCGTCGAGACGACGGGGAGACTTGAATTACAGAGTCTCTGCGCGTAAGTGGATGGGGAAAAATCTCGGATCGTTCGGCGTGAAAGACGGGGGAAAGAAGGAGATCCAGGCGGGGGCATCGTACGAAAAGCAAGCTGTGCTGTGGAGAGGGCGGCGACGACGTAAAGCGGATTCCTCGAGCGCGGTGAGCGGGTACACGGCGCTGCCGCAAGTGCCGATTCTTGCGGTGGGAGGCGTCTACGGGACGGTGATGAGGAAGAGCTTAGACGAGGAGGGCGAGCAAATGCAACTGCAAAATTTCGGGTCTCTGTCTGTGCACGCGCAGGTGGGATCGTTCGCGCGTCCTCTGTTCGATTACACATCTGTCAACGTGCGCGTGGACGCCGGAGGTATGGGCGCGCCGAACAAGCCGCTTGATGTGGAGACGCAAAAACCAATGTCATTGACCGAGCGACTCATCACCATGGATGGCCGATTGAAATCAACCCCGTCTTCGGTGACGGTCTCCGTCGGTCAACAGCTTCTCGGCCCGTTGAGGTTCCGCGCCGAGGTGCGCGCGAGCGGCGTGCAAGCGCTCTCGGCGACGCGCGCGGGACTCAACGCGCTCAAGGAGCGCAAGCCCATGAACGAAGTTCGCGACTCTTTCAAAAAGCACATCACTTCCCCGGAAATTATTTATGGATTAGACTGTACGCTCCCGCCGACGATCGGCAGCGCTCGCGTCGTCGGGTGGTACAACGCGACGAGACAAGAGGCGTTCGCGGAGCTCCGACTCTTCGACTTGTAATGAACATATTTTTGCAGCGCTACACATTAAACTATCCTATCCACGTCGTCCATCTATCGTCGCGCGTCTTCATCCTGCATGAGCGTTTCTAAAGCCTTCATAAACTCTGGGACTCCAGTCCCCTCTTTCGCGCTTATGGGGAGAATCGCCACGGGTTGCTTGCCGATGGTGTCCTCGTCGAGCGCTTTGATGGCGTCGGTGAGTTCCTCCGTGCGCAGCGCCGCCCACTCGAGATCCATCTTGTTCAAGACGAGTATATGCGGTCGTTCTACGTATTCGGGGTTATACAGCTTTAATTCTCGGCGCACGACCACGTAATCATTCACGGGATCCTGTCCAGAGGCGTCGACGACGCACACCATGGATCGCGTTCGGCGCAAGTGACGCAAAAACGCCCGACCGAGACCCAAGCCTTTGTGCGCGCCCTCAATCAACCCAGGTAAGTCAGCCATGACGGTTGTCGACTCACCGGTCGGTGCGAGATCGTCCTCGCTCTTGATCACCCCGAGATTCGGCATGAGCGTGGTGAAGGCGTAGTTGGCAATCTCCGGCGACGCGCGCGTCACCGCCTTTAACAGAGACGATTTGCCGACGTTTGGCAAACCGACGAGACCGCAATCGGCCACCACACGCATGAGTAACTCGATCGAAAGTTCCTCCCCGGGTTCACCAGACGTGGACACGAGCGAGGCGTCGTCTATGGCGATGTCAGACGCCTCAAACTCGTCTCCCGCCCCATTGCGCTGCCGACGCTTGATTTGGCGCTCCTGCCGCCGCGCCGCTAACCCACCGCCACCTCCCTCAGCGACGAGCAGCGTCTGTCCGTGCTTGGTCATATCACCCAGCAATTCACCCGTGCGTTTACGTCGCACCACCGTTCCCGGCGGCACCGGAATGTACATGTGGTCTTGGTCCGGCGCCACGCGATGACGCTCGCGCCCCCCCGCCGCGTGCTCCGCCGCGCTCCCGTGATACCCCTTCTTCGCTCGCCACGTCTTCCGTTCGTGCAGATGTAACAGCGAATCACACTTTCGATCCACTCGCAGGTACACGCTCCCCCCTCTCCCCCCGTCCGCCGGTTCCGCCGCCGGTAATTCAATGTACTTTTTCAGGTTGCGTCCCCACTGATACTTGAAGTTTTTCACAACCTTTGGCTTGGCCGTCCCCGTCCACGACTCCCCGTCCCCTCCCTGCCCGCCGACGACGATGATTTGCGCCTCGTCGAAGAACAAGTGTCGCTCGCGCGCCGAGATGACCCCTCGCGCCCCCTCGTCCGCGCCCTTTTTCCCATCCCCGGGTCGCCGCGTCGAGTCGCCGCCTCGGCCGCCGCCGCTCGTCCGCGCGCCGCGCTTTCCGTTCCCTCGCCCGCTCGGTTTCCCGCGTCCACCGCTCGGGGACGCCATGGCGACGCATCGCATCGCTCGCATCGTCCGTCCTCGACGCCGCTCGGCTCGGCTGACTCCACTCGACTCCTCTCCACTCGACGACGACGCGCACGCGCACGCGACGACGATTGACGCGCGACGACGCGACGCGCACGACGCGGAAAAAAAAACAAAACTGATAGAAAAAGTGTGGGTGGTGTATCAGAGCTGGTTGACGCCGCACAAAGTAACAAGGTGTGGGCGATGGCTGACGTCTCGATGATCTGCATCGACTTAACCGACTCATCATATGGATAAAACCGTGGGGTCAGCCTCCCGACTGACCCCGGAAGAATCAATGCGTTAAATATGGGGAGATGATGCTTTAAGAGGCACACGCGTGGCGCGATGGCGACGCTGGTGGTTATGGGACTGGACGTGCTGTTACCGCATAACCGCATGCTAGGACTAGATGTTTACGTCGTGAGGACTTTTTCGACGAACTCGGCGCCGACGACGGTGGCGAGCTCTTCGATGACGTCCTCTCGGGAGGGTGGATCGGGGGTGGGTAACCAAGATGTGGTATCCGGAGGCGCGGCGTCGACGTGCACAGCGTTGGGCTTGAAGGCGACGCCGACGGTGTCGCCTCCGTATTTATCGACGAAGAGAAGAGCGGTGCCTCCGAGTCTTTTCTCTGCGTCCTTGATGAAGCACGAGACCGGATCGAAGCCGATCAGTAACGCCTCGCGCGCCTTATCCGGACCCTTGTGAAGAAGCTTCGGGGGCAGTTTGGCGAGCTTGATGCTGCGGGACAGCGTTTCCTCCTCGTCCTCGTCAACGACGCTCATCTCGTTTTCAAACTGGGCCCGCATTCGCTTGTACATGCGCTTACTCGGGAACAGTGCTTGCTTCGGGAACGGAAGCGCGGTGCGTCGAAGCACAAAGGCGGCGTCGAAACCACTCAACGCCGGCTTGAAGAAACGCTCCCAGCACGAGCTCTCAAACATGGAATGGGCTGAAACACCCTCCAGGACCGCTTGCATCTCCGAAGTAGCGCGCGCTGCGATGGATGTGAGACGTTTCAGAACCACCGCACTGGGTCCGGACTTCGTGAGTTCCGATCCACTCTTATCGTGGGGCGTGACGATGCACATCGCCGGCGCGTCTTTCATCGTTCTGTCCACCGACTCAATTTCTGCACTCGTCACCGCGTCCTCAGGGTCTAGGATCAACGGATCGAACCACATATGAGATGCAACCAAGTTTAAGAATCGTAAAAACGCAACTTCACGCGACATCGGCGGTAAAGAAGCCCCCGGGCTGATGAACAACAACGCGCTGATGGCCTCAATTGTTTCATCAGAAACGTGCGGAGAAAACATGTGCGATGATACCCACCTATTGATGAGCTGTGTGGACACACCATACATAGGAAATCTCGCCGCAATTGATGCAATTAATCCAGCGTGTGCCGCTCGCGCTAAGAGTTTCTCCTCGGTCGCCTTGACGTGTGGACCACCAGCGGACGCACTCACGTGCACGCGAAACGCGTACCCTTCAAACAAGATGTCCACCGCTTCCTCAGCGATGATGCTCGGCATCGCGTAGCTCTTTCGGAGCGATTCCGCAAGTTGCACAGCCATCATTGAACGAGTTTTATCGATTGCGACAGGATCATCCGGCCAACGGCCGCTACCTTCAAGCGATACCATGATGTCGAGCGTCTTTGGGCACACCGGGATTTCGTCGTCATTCTTTCCCAATCCGACGCCGGCGCCGTGCGCCAAGGGGTGTGGTGTGGGAGGAGCGGGATCGGTACCGCGAAACGCTCCACTCAGGGGCTGGACGTTGTGAACCTTCAGAGGCATCTCTTTCAAATCTTTCATGCGCTTCGCCAAGCGATCCAACGTTTGGAGTAGAGTGGCCGGAGAGGCGCCCTCACTCGAAGACGTGATCTTGCTGAGAGGTTCGTCAAAGAGCTTGGAGCTCCACTCGATTTCATCAATATCACGAATATTCTGCTTCAAGGCAGTTTCAGCGACGATGGCTGGAATGTGGTGACGTTCAGACGGCGGAACAAAATCCCACACGACGGATTCACATATCCGTCCATCTTTGAAGCGTCGAAGCTCAGATTTTTCGCCCCAAAATGTGCGGAATTCCTTCGCTTCTTTATCATTGGCAGAGCTAGGGCCGATGTCAACCAAACGCATCGCATTTTCTGCATCCAAGACGATGCCAATCCAAAGCTTATACATTGAACTTCCCACAGAGTCAACACTTGAGCTGGGCACCTCGTGTACACGAACTAGTTTCGAACGATCACTCAGCGCGCGTGTGACTACTTGTGCGGTTTCACGTTCTACGGCGCGACGCGCATTCAGATCTTGCTCCGACTCCATTTCTGAAACGCCCACGTCAACGTGCAAGTGCACGTCGTAACGTACTGCGGCGGGACTTTGTCCAAGAAGGACATTGCTAAAAATCGACTGACCCGATTTCTTCAATTCTAAAGTGGAAACTGACGCTTCATGAATCAGTTCATCCACTGCGCTCTGTGATATTCTAGACATGATGTTGACGTGACCACACGGACCGATGAAGACATTCTTGAAGGCTCTCTGCCATTCACTCGCCTCCTCCGGCTTACCGCTCGCGTATAATCCCTTCTTGAAAAAGCCTGGCTTGGCGAGAGCCGCGAGAGCCGCGCGGAACATTTGATTCGTATCCATACTGTTGCTTAGTTGTCCACCACGCTCTAGCATGTACGCAAAAAGCATTGATATGAAAAATCCATTGATACCATCCGGCGCATCCATCATGCGCCGCCCTTGAGCCCATCGCTTGAAGAGCACGACAGCGCCGCTCAAACTCTTCGCTTTGGATGAAGCGGAGGCGAAATACTCCGCGTGAACATCCGCATACATATCCTCTGCGATGGATTGGTTGTAATGTGGACTCGGCGTCCGGTCGCCACTTTTGTTTTCTAAGCTACGCAAGTTTGCTCTACTGGGTAACAGTCTCACCGATGCAAACTTTTCAGAATTAAGCGTCAGAAAAATACGAAACGATTTTTTATCTTGTTTTTCCCCAAAGTGCACCGAGATGTACGGTTTTCTTGGATCGTTGTGATGATCACCGATTTCACACGACCACTTTGAAGACTTCGACAACTTTTTGTGTAAAACGTCGAGATAAATCGCTCTCTTGAAGTGGTATCTGTGATCTAAATAATCCTTTTCTTGGAAAAACGACCCCGGCATTTCGACCGCGACGTCCATCGCGAGACTTCCATCGCCATTCATCGGCACGTTGAAGCAACCGCCCTCGGCGTGACTTCCGACAACGTACACGCGTTCCGGCGGCGTAAACTTCAACATCTTCCCCACCACCTCATCGCACTCGATCGGAAACCACGACACCGGTTTCACCTTGATATCTTTCTCTTTTAAGCCTGCAAATCGTGCGTTATCATTCATCGCATCAGCCGTCAGTCTTCGGACGCGCCGACTCGCTCATTCGTTCATTCCCTCGCGAGCTCGGGGCGTCCCCGTTCGGTCTCAGTCATATGCTTGTCATTGAGACATCACGAGGATAGTCAGTTCTCAAAGATTAAATTAATGCTTCATCACCGACCGATCGGAAACGCCTCTCCCCTCACCGCGCCTCGTTCGCGCCGCGCCGTCGACTCTTTGCTCTCGCACCTCGCACCGCTCCCTCCACCTCCGCGAGCGTCGCCCGCGCCGCATCCCTCGCCCGCGCCGACGTCGCGCACTCGTTGACGATCTCCCGCGCCAAGGTCTCGTCGTACGACGACCCGGTCTCGCCGCTCATCGCCAGCGCCCTCGACGACGCGCGTCGATGTGTCGCGCCGCCGGGCGGCAGGTTTTAGTCATCAATTCGACGCCGGGGTTCTGAGTGCGGTGACATTCGCGAGTGCGCGGCGGTGGAGGGACGTCGGAGACGTCGCGAGCGGTGGAAGAGAGAGATTTGCGCGCGTCGACGGCGGTCGCGAGGATCGTAGAGCGAGTAGATCGACGTTAAGGGGTAGGAGCGCGACGACCATGAATCCACTGACACAGATTAAAAACACGCAAAAGGCGACGATGCGCGAGATTGAGAGCGGAATGGGTGAGAGTGCGTCGTGGCACGAGAGGTATAAACACTCCGCGTACGTCTTTGCCGGCGGATTGCCGTTTAACATGACGGAAGGGGACATCCTCGCGGTGTTTTCGCAATTTGGGGAAATCGTCGACATCAATCTCGTGCGACACGAGGAGACGGGAAAGAGTCGAGGATTCGCGTTCATCTGTTACGCCGATCAGCGTTCGACGGTGCTTGCTGTGGATAATTTGAACGGTGGGACGGTGGTGGGACGAACGATCAGGGTGGATCACGTGGATGATTATAGAATGAAAAACGAGGACGACGCGGCGCGAAGAGAGTGGCGGTGCGTCTGCGGATCGGATAACTTCAAATTTCGGGATTCATGCTTTAAATGTGGGACTCCTCGACCGGTAGAGAAGAAAGTGCAGTCCGATACGGACGATGGAGGTGGCGCACCGCCCGAGGGAGCACCCGAGGTGCGAGATAGCCGAGACGTGGTGGACACCGCGGGACCTCGCAACGCGGATGCAGAGGATGAAGACGCGCGTATTATTCGGGAGCTTCAAGCTCGTAAAGCCGCCGCAATCGCTCGCGCTGAGGCTGCTGTCAAAGGATTACCGCTTTCAAACGACGATGGAGACGAGAGAAGAGACAGCAAGCGTCACAAGAAGGAGAAGAAGGAGAAGAAAGAAAAGAGGGAAAAACGAGAGAGAACTCGAGACCGTCGTTACGGCGACTAAGAGGTCAGGATTCAGGATTAGTCATTGGCTCGCCTAGATTGTAACATTAACAACTCGCAGAAACGAAGATATATTAAATATTAGTTAGTATTAGTGTCGTTTCTCAATGGAATTCACAATCCGGCTCATTCGATATGTGCAAGAGGTGGTTGACGCACACGACGACTGGATCTTGCGCTGGCCCACCCTTCATATTAATTATGGTGATTCCACCCGGGGTGAGATTGAAAACCTCGCCGCTATCAATGCCCATCGCGCGAGCGATGAACTCTTGGCATAACCTCTTCTCGTGAATGACGAAAGTGGAGCCTTCTCCGCGATCGCACGCACCTTCATTGGCGAGAACGTCTTCAACCGAGTTGACAACTTGCAACTCGAACGGACATCCGCCTTCGACTTCACGCGAACAGCGATTGAATAGTTTTTCCGCCATGCGCACCGCGGCGCCATCTGGACCGTGCAACAGCGCTCCGACCGTCGTCTTTTTCAGCACTTTCATGACACCCGCGGTGATTTTCACCTCCTCCTCGATGCTCGTCGCCTCGGGAATCAAAACAATCGTCTTCTTTTCCCCGAGCGGTATGTCGAGTGTTTGATTGAAAATTTCGAGACTGACACCACGACCAGTGTTGGGTTCGAAATCTTCATCTATGATCACCTTACTCACCGCGCAGTTGCTCTGTAAAAGTCTCCTGAAATAGTGCGGGCCGAGTCCCAACGCGCTTCCCAACAACGCTTGGTTCACCGCGTTGTGTGCCACCACCAACAGCCTCTTGTGACTCTGACGCGTCAAAACGTTTTCCCAAACGCTCGTCGCCCTATCCCAGAGTTCTCTGACCGGATAGTGGCCATCGATTTCAAAATCTCCCGGTCGTTTCTTCCAATTCATATACTCTTCGCCAAACTTTTCCACGCCCTCCTCTTTTAACAACCCCTCGAACGCGTACAAATCAATCTCTCGCAAATCGACGACGTCCACGAACGGATCGCTCGCACCGTCCTCTCCGCTCCTTTTTCTATTCCCCCACACGATCTCCGCCGTCTCGCTCGCCCGTTTCAACGGCGATCGCAGACACGCGTCAAACTCGTCCAACGCCAACAGCGCGCGCGTCGACTCAGCCTGTCCCCTTCCCTTCTCGGTGAGCGTGGACGCGTCCGAGCTCCCTTGAATCCGCCCCTCGGCGTTCCACGTGCTCTGACCATGTCTCACGAACGTGATCTCCGTCCGTGACCCACCTCCTCGGCCCTCATCCAGCGTTCGCATCGACGCGGACGTCGAGGATGTTGAGGATGTTGAAAACATCACCCATCGCGCGCGCGAGCTCGGACGACGACTGACTCGCGACGCGAGCGCGCGCGACGACGACGACGCGATCGATCGCGCGGTCGCGATCGTCTCCATCACGCGCACGTCACCGATGACGGAACGAACGGCCGAGACGAACGGGGAAACGAAGAGTGACGACTGGCGCAGAGAAAGCATTTCTACTCTATAGTGTACAGACAGATAAGACGCAAAGAAACGCGCGCGGCTAGACGAAGAGAAACGGGGACACCGGGGCGGCGACGAGCGAGTACAGACGCTTCGAGAGCTCGCCGCAGCACGCGACAAAGGTGACGGTGAGGATGACGAGGAGAAACCCGACCCAAGGGGTGGACTCGTCGTCCTCGTCGACGCCTCCGCCGAGACGACTGTCGAAATCGAGCCCGGCTCCGCGAGACCAGCACGCCTTGACGAGGGACGGTTTACGCTCTGGAAACCCGTGCGGAAGTGACGTTTCGAAACGCACCGTGCGTTTACCGTTATTACGCAACGATCCCGTGGGGGTCAAGATGCCTCTGGGCGACGCCGAGACGCTCGGTCGGGCGGCGGCGGCGGCGGCCTCGTTCCTCCTCGTCTCCTTGGCTGCAGCCTCGGGCCCGCTCGCGCGGCGCATCCATAAATCTTTCGCGCTATCGCTCATCCACCTCTCGCGCGGGTCCGCATCCTCGTCCTCGTCCTCCTCCTCTTCGTCCTCGTCGTCGCTCGACGGTCGTCGTCGTCGTTCGCTCGATCGCGCGCCGCTCGCCCGCGCCTCCGCGCGACGATCGGGCGCGACGTCGTCGTCGCGCGGACGTGCGCGCGCGCGTCGACGCGCGCCGACGTCGCTCGCGATGGACATCGCGCGTTCGAGGGGGGGCGGCGGTGAAGTCTTCGTCGTCGGCGCGCGCGCGCGCGTCGGACGGTGACGTCCGAGAGCCTTTGAGAGATGAGACGTCGTCCCGATGGATGGATGGATGGATGGATGGATGGTTGATGCGTGTGTGAGCGCGTCGACATTCGTCGACGTTCGACGGCGCATGCGAGCGGTGGTGGCGGTGCTCGGACGGGCGACGAGGACGGGGGCGTGGACGGCCGCGGCGGCGCTCGGTGGAGGGCGACGGGCGTGGACGAGAGGGGTGGGAGCGTCGACGTCGAGGGCGTGGGGCACCAGCGCCTCGAGCTCGGCCGGCGCGCGCGCGGTCGTCGCCAGGGGAGGAAGCGCGAGCGGACGGTCGACGATGCGAGGGGTGAAGAAGGAAAATCTCCCGAGCAAGACGTGTGTCGTGTGCGCGCGGCCGTTCACGTGGAGGAAGAAGTGGGAAAACTGTTGGGACGAGGTGACGACGTGCAGCAAGTCGTGCAACGCAAAGCGAAAGAGCGAAAAACAGAGAGCGAACGCGGCGGTGAACGCGGCTGCGAACGGTGAAGACGGTGAGGATGAGAGTGAAAGAGCGAAACACAAAGCGTCGGTGAAGGCACAGAAGGCGGAGAGACGGGCAAAGTTGGAACTTCGAGGCGACCCGACGAGCGGCCAAAAAGCCTGCGACGAGTGCTCGACGTCCGTAAACGAACTCATCAGATGTCAAACCGACGAAACCAAGCGGTGGCGAATGGTTTGTGGGAAGTGTTGGGTGAAAGTGAGCGGCGGAGTCGTCGACGGAGACGCGGATCATCCGCACTATAGGTACGGCGGGTTGTGGAAGAATAGACGCGCGCAGTTGACTGAAGAGGCGAGCGAGCCAGTGGACGCGTGAATGCACGAGTGAACGAGTTCTGGCGCGCTGTAATCTAGCGATAGTATATTTTAATTTATTCTTTCCTATTTCACACGGTTACGTTCTTGTGCGCCTTTGCGGTGCCGCGACGCGCGCTCACAATTCACCAGACTCTTTCGCGTATCTCCCGAGTCCGATGGTGTTTTTCCCACGCTTATCCGCTCGTTTAATCGGGAAGGGCACGCGCCCTTGCTGTGCTTCTACCGGTAACATCATCAAAAAGTTTTGACAAAACTCACCCAGCGTTTTCCCGTTGAAACTGTCGATGAGCCTCGCCTCTGCATCGCGCTTCTTCGTGACGGGATCGTACCCCACCATCACGAGCCTACCTTTCGCGAGGACATCCATGTACTCCTTTTCCTCACCTTCATAAATAGCCGTTTGTAAATACAAAACATCATTCACCGTCGGTGGAACGACGTGGATGAGCACCATGAATCCCGCTACGGCTTCCCCAACCTTTTCGAGCGTCTGGTGAATGCGTACACCATACTCCTCCGCAAACTCCTTGAGCATGAACACGTAAACCTTTGGCATATCATTTTTCGCGTGCAAATTTGCCCGCTGTACCTCATCTACCGTTCCTCGATTGTCCGGAAACACTGGCCACTTTGCGTAAGGTGGGATGAGGGAGAAGAAGGCGAAACGTACAATGTTCGTCACGTTGCGGTCCAGGTCCTTCTTCATCTCGGTGATGTGCTGACTATCCATGTAATGCGGCGCTGGAATAAAAATCTTCGGTTGTTGATGTTCGGATTTTAAGCGCATCACTCGCCCGAACGTCACGTCGTCGTGACCGTACGCTCGAAAGGTGTGCTCGGCATCCGTGAAGGCGTCAACCGCCGGTGCGTGCGCGTTACCAGACCGAAACAACGCCAACACCGCCAACGTCTCTGTGCGCGAGTCTTCCACGAATTTGAGCAACTCATCTTCGGCGTCGAATTCCTCCACAGCCCACGCGCCGGGTAACTGTTCGTTTACGAAAATAGGTCAGACAAAGCCGAGACACGAGGGACGAGCGGATGACATCTTGTCGAGATCGATCGCGCTTTCAGAGCGAACGCGTCGTCGCGTCCTTACCGAAATGAACGCGCACAGCGCGAGACAAAGCGCGACTAACGAGAGTGCGCGCGAAGACTTCATCCGGAAGCTCGTCGATCGCGTCGCACTCTATCGCCACCGGCGGCCTTCGCCAGCCTCTCCCGGAGGCCGAGTCTAGAATTCAGCCGGATTGACTGACTCACCACCGTGGGTCCCCCAGCAGTCGGTGTCTTCAGGCAAACGAGAAGGAGTGTTGGAACCAACCGAAGAGAGAACTTTCGTGAGGCGTCGGAAATGACGTTCCGGCATCTTCAAAGAGGATCGCCGTCAAAGGTGAGTCCCAGCCCGCGCGCGTACAGCGAAATGTCGTCACAACAACTTCAACCGTCAGTCCGAAAAATTAATTATTATTTTAATTATTTCAGAGCTCACGTTACGACTCGACGTAGTGCCGCAGTACCGCGCGACATGCTTTGATAAATGTTCACGAGCAAACGTGAACGCATGGGTGAAATTACGAAACAAATTTCGCCTCGGTGACGACATTTTGTCCGTTGCGTCCGCGAGAGCCCGTGTCCATCAGAAAATTACAACGGCGACAGCAGGCCAATTATTCGGCCAACTCCCGGATCTAGCAATTTTAGCCCTCACATTCGACGCGGTGAGGTGCCGTCATCTCGTAGGAGGCACGCAAGATTCATCGATTGTCCCAGAGGTCGACTCTGACGACACTTGTGAGCACTTTATTGCAATATGAGTAGGAATTAATTATTGTGAATTGAAAATAATTTTTTCATTATTGCTTGTCGAGCTAGACGTCGTGGTCGTGGAGTGGAATAATCATCTGGGCGCGATGATTCTGTTTCCTGAAAGCTGTCCCAAAATCATTGAATCACGAGCGAGAAATGAAATAAATAGCACAGCGATGAGAATTAATAAACCAATTAAATAAATTAGTGCACTCAAGAAACGCCTGTAATACGGTAAAAACGGCGTCAGTCACTGGGTTTCGAGGCGCACGCGTCCCTAAATGTTGCAGACTATCACTTACCTCATCAATCCCATGATCGTGCGCCTCGACGCAAAAGCTTTCGCCGCAGTAATTAATGCGCCGAGAGGTGGTCCTAAAATAATTAAAACTGAGCAGATGCCGATCCGTGAATACGATCGAACGATTCGTCGTATATCAGGTAGAAAGCATAATTATGTTGGAATTA
>Ga0181589_10000153_pt1 | contig 44123 bp, 47 predicted proteins | sample 071ome_25_FD_132444 | JGI IMG/M metagenome (GOLD analysis project Ga0181589, IMG submission 132444) | Coastal salt marsh microbial communities from the Groves Creek Marsh, Skidaway Island, Georgia - 071410BT metaG (megahit assembly) | ecosystem: Environmental > Aquatic > Marine > Intertidal...
CTACATACCACCAGCGCCACAGGCGATCATCCCGGCCGATCAGCTCTACACAACAGGAGGGCTCCGAGCTGATCGCCCTTCACAAAACACCACCCTAAAGGTTAGTTAGAAGGTGGCTGCGTAACAGGGGTCAGGTCAAATAGGCCCCGAACATGTTGAGCAAAAACCGAGGGCGCAGTACATATTACTCGGGCTACCAAACACTTTATTATTACAAGAGGTCTAATCACGGTGAACACGTTACGTATTATTCGAAAACCACCCTTACTGGCATCTGCATTGCTTGTTGCCCTGGTGTTGTCGGCTTGTGGCGGCGGTGGTGGCAATAACAACCCCAATCCGCCCCCCGTCGTCGCGCCACCTCCAGCACCAAACTCGGATCCTGTACCGGCCCCAAACCCCGTGCCGCCGCCTCCCAACTTCAATACAACGGAATATCGCCAGAATTATGGCCTAGGCGCGATCAATACCATCGCGGCCTATGAAGATGGTCTGAGTGGTGATGGTATTGTCGTTGCGGTTATCGACAACGGCATAGACCAGTCAAGTGACGCTGACCTGACAGGAAATCTGTCACCCGACAGCACTGACATCATTGCCAGCAGAAACAGCCTCTCCAACGACGACCCTCACGGCACAATTGTGGCAAGTATTGTTGCCGCTGAGAAAAACAATTTCGGCACGCATGGTGTTGCCTATGAAGCAGAAATTCTGGCGATCCGCGCAGACAGTCCTGATCACTGTGACGATGACGGCTGCGCCTTTCTGGACCCGGATATTGCAAGAGCAGTCGACTATGCGATCGCCAATGATGCCGACATCATCAATCTTAGTCTGGCGGGTGATGCACCCAACACGGCAGGCCTGAATGCGGCACTGGACCGTGCCGTTGATGCAGGCATGATCATTGTTTTGGCCGCGGGCAATGACGCTGAAGATGACCCGGATGCAAGCACCTTCTATGCCCTGCGCAATGAAGCCAACGGCCAGGCATTGATCGTCGGTGCGACCGACGAAAATGACAATATCTGGGTTTATGATGACCCGGACACACTGGGCCCCGACGGCGGCAGCAATAAGGCCGGCCCAAATGCCCAGGGAGTATTTGTTGTCGCCCCGGGTTCTGAAATCAGCGCAGGGTGTGAAGCCAACGCCTGCTGGGTTGCAAGCGGCACCTCCATGGCCGCGCCTCACGTTGCAGGCGCAGCCGCCCTGCTGCTGGAGGAATTCCCCAATCTTTCAGCCCGTGAAGTTGTGGACATTCTCTTGTCATCAGCTCAGGATCTGGGGGCAGCCGGACCGGACGCCGTTTATGGCATGGGGCTGATTGATATTGAGGCCGCTTTGGAGCCGATAGGGCCGATGAGCATCACCACCCGGGGTGGTGACAAAATCACTGTCTCAGACGGCGGTATCATGGTCAGCGCCGCCTTTGGCGATGCCCTTACAACCAGCCCTAAGGCGGCGGCTGCCTTCGGCAACATATTGGCGACCGATGCTTATGACAGAACATATGCGCTTCATCTCGGTGCCATGAATGCCAACCTGCCAAACGGGCGTTTCGACTTGTCGTCCCGTGCGCGCAGCAGGGTCTATGGTCATCACACCGCCGTTCAGATTGACGGCCTTGGGCTGGTCCAATTTGGCTACACAGACAATTGGGGTGTATTTGACGAGGCAGACCTGTTCCCCCATCTAAACCGGGACCCAGGAAGGCTGGTCGACAATGTCTCACTCAGCCTGCACTACCAGCTTGATGACCATACCGTGATGTCTGTTCATCATGGCGCTGCCTTGCGCGACGGTTTCGTCAACCTGAACCAGCAGAAGGGTGCCGCCCTCTTCGCCAGGAACAACGCTTTTATGCGTTTCTCGGAAGATGGCACCGGCATGAGCCTTAGCCGAAGCTTGACGGCGAAAACGCGCCTCTCAGTTCTGGCAACCTATGCCGATTATCAGCCGGTAGAAAATGCCCGGCGCCTGTCCCGCAGCATGGCCGCCTTCCAGTTGGACCACCAATTGTCAGAACGCTTCGCTGCAGCCGTCAGGCTTGGCTCAATCCATGAAGATGGAAGTACGCTCAACATGGTTGCAGATGGCGCGTATGACGCTTTTGGCAAGGCCGATACACTATTTGCAACGATAAACCTGGCCTATGTTAGGCAACGTCTGTCCCTCGAAATCAGTGCGAGCTTTGGCAGCACCCAGACGGGGAAAAGCAAGGGAGATTTCTTCACCGATGTCAGCACACTGCACAGCACCGCCTTCAGTCTGAGCGCACGCTGGCAGACAAAAATGCCAGGCCACTTCCTGAGTTTCGGCATCAGCCAACCGCTCAGGATTGAAAACGGGCATGTCATGGTGAATGCACCCACGGGGCGGAATTTGTCGACAGAGGCCTTCTCATTCTCTCAGGCGGCCCTGCCACTCAGCCCATCGGGCAGGGAATTCGATCTTGAGATCGGACATTTGTTCCAGGGTCAGAACGGCCTGAGCCTGGCAACAAATTTCGCCTATCGGATCAACCCGGACCATAACGCCCAGGCAAAAGGGGCCATCGCTTTTCTGAGCCATATCCAGCTCAGTTTTTAACGCCTGTATCCAGGGTTTTCTGCGGATGCTGTCAGGACTTTCCTGACTGCATCCAGCGGGAGATCTTCCCATTTCTTGAAACGGATGCAGCTTTTACCACAATTGAGATGCGCAAAGTCTGCCGCCAACGGCTACAGCACATCGATACCGCAAACATAGAGCGCCATGTAATTCTTCTGTGATGCCATGGAGAAGACGATGTCCGTGCTCTCAAATGTCGGCATCCGGTATGACATGGTTTCCGTCAGGCCCGGGACGGTGTCGTGAATAAATTGTCGAAGTGTCGCCAGAACGGTGGCCCGCTCCTCGGGCAACGCCGCTATATAGGCGTCCACTTCAACAGAATTCGTCACTATACGGCACCCTTCTCCTGCATGGCAGCAATAGCCTGCGCGTCGTAACCAAGCTCCGCCAGCACGTCCTCGGTATGCTCGCCAACCGTTGGTGCACGATGGCGAATCTCACCCGGTGAAGCCGTCAGTTCAACCGGCGGGCCCATGATGGGCGCGTCCTTCGGCAAGGTTGGAAAGGACATATACTTCAGCATGTCGGTTTCATTGACATGCTCGTTATCCAGCACCTGCTGGCCGGACAGCACCGGCCCGGCAGGAATACGCACCGATTCCAGCGCCTCCAGGCATTCTTCCACGGTGCGCTCGGCACACCAGGCGCTCATGGCTTCCGACAAAATGTGGCCATTATCACCGCGAGAAATATCGTCCTTGAAGCGGGGGTCATTGATCCACTTGTCCGGGTCATCCATCAGCCGCGCCCAACGGCGGAACAGATTATTCGAGACAACCTGCACCAATACCTGGCCGTCCTTGGCCTTGTAGAGGTCAGCGGGGCCCGCCGTCTGGCCGAGATTGCCGGTTGGCTCGCGGTTCGGTGCCGTGATGGCCTGCTCAATCAGGTAAGAGTTGGTCATGGTCACCGCCGTGCGCATCAGTGTGCCTTCTACGACCTGGCCTTCACCCGTCTGGTCGCGATGACGCAGCGCTACCATGATGCCGAAGGCGGCAGACAGCGCGGTGCCAAAGTCGCAATAGGGGGCCATGCTTTTGTATTTTTCGTCTTCGGTGCCAGTCATATGCATATTGCCGGACATGGCCTGGGCAATGCCGTCAAACCCAACACGGTCCTTGTAAGGCCCTTCCCGCCCAAAGGTCGACATGGTTGCCAGGATGATATCCGGCTTAATGGCTTTCAGGCTGTCATAGTCGATGCCCAGTGCAGGCAGCACTTCCCAAGGCAGGTTGGCGATTACCACATCTGTACCGGCCACTAGTTTTTCGAGAATTTCACGCCCTTCGGGGACAGACGGGTTCAAGGTGATGTCCCGTTTGTTGCGGTTGATCTGCATGAACATGCCGCCCTCGCCGGTTTCAGCAAGTGGCAGGATAAAGCGGTCTTCACTACCGCCAATCTTGTCGACACGGATAACCTCCGCCCCGAAATCCGCCAGCAACATACCGCAATAAGGCCCGGCGATAAACCGGCCAAAATCCAATACTCGAATACCGTTCAATACGCCCTGCAACGCATCCTCCTCCCAAAATCTGTTGCGTCAACTGTAGCCAGCACCTTGGCGGGATGGAATGCAAATCTGACGCTGTAAATGACGATTAGTTTGTTGTTGGCACTTAGCCAGCAAGAGCCATCATCTGTTCATAGGTCAGGCGGTGCGTGCCTGGCGCACCCTGTTCGACCTGGGCAATCATGGCCGAAGCAATGTTGGATGCATGGATCGACCGATATTTCATGCTGCTACCGCGCAGCAGTGGGTTGAAGACCGGCGTCAGAAAGACGGCTATCTGCTCACCAAGCCGCCAATCATTGATGCGATCGCCCAAGATCAGTCCAGGCTGCATGATGCTGAGATGCTTGAACGGGAACTGTTCCAGTGCCTCTTCGACCTCACCCTTCAACTTGATGTAGCGATTGCCAGAAGACGCTGTTGCATTGATGGAAGACACCACCGCCAACCGTCGCGCGCCTGCCTCCCAGGCGGCTTGGGCCGCTGCGATCACATAGTCATGGTCAACCCTGCTGAAGGCGTCCCACGTACCAGCTTTCTTGATGGTAGACCCCAGGCAGATGAACGCGCGCCCGGCCTCTGGCAGCGGCGCCCCGTTTACCACGTCCTCATAGTCAACAATATGTTGGCTGATGGACTCAGGCAGGTCATCCATTTCACGGCGTGCCAGAGCAATCGCTGGCTTACCCATGGCACCCAGGTGAGAAACCACATGGCGGCCAACCAGGCCGGTGGCGCCTGCGACCAGGGAAATTTCGGATATATCTGCCATGTTCATTCTCGCTCCAGGCTGTTAGACGGGTATGATAGCGGCCATGACACCAGAGGAAATAGAAACCGCACTTGGCGAGATCGCGCAGGCAGACCAGGCCGTCGCCAACGCTTTGGAAGAAGTCGGCTATCCAGCTCCTCGAAACCGGCCAACAGGCTTTGGGACGCTGGTAGATATTATTGTGGGTCAACAAGTATCCGTAGCGGCGGGAGCTTCCATCCGCGCCAAACTGGCGGCCACCGTCCAGCCAATGGCACCTGAGATTTTCCTGGCAACCTCCATTGAAGACCTGCGCGCGGCAGGACTTTCCGGTCGCAAGGTCGAATATGGCCTGGAGCTCGCTGAGGCCATGCTGGCAGGAGCGCTGTCAGATACACTCTTGTCATCGATGAGTGATTCAGATGCCATCAAGGAGATCACCAAAATTCGTGGTCTGGGACGTTGGAGTGCCGAAATTTACCTGATGTTTGCCTTGGGGCGTCGTGACGTCTGGCCTGCTGAAGACCTCGCTATTCAGGAAGCACTCCGCCGCCTGCACCAGCTTGAAGAGCGCCCCGACCGCAAGACATCTGGAGAGTTGGTCGAAAACTGGCGACCGCATAGAACCGTCGACGCATTATTTTTGTGGCACTATTTCGCCGGAGCACCGGCCTGATGCCCCTCTGGATACCGATAACCATCGCCGCTGCCTTCATGCAGAATGTGCGTTCCGCACTGCAGAAAAGTCTCAGTGAGCAGGTCGGCACCAGCGGTGCAACCTATGCCCGCTTCCTGTTCGCATTCCCCCTTGCAGCAATCTATCTGTGGACTCTGACCAGTATAACAGAGCACCCCCTGCCATCGGTGAATACCCCCTTCTTCGTCAACGCCTTGCTGGGCGGTACAGCCCAGATATTAGCGACGGCGGCCCTCGTACACTCTTTTGGCTACCGCAACTTCTCCGTCGGCACGACCTATTCCAAAACCGAGGCCATCCAGACTGTCCTGTTCGCATTTCTGATTTTGGGGGAGAGTGTAACCGGGTCCGGCCTGGTCGCAATCTTCATCAGTTTCATTGGGGTGCTTGCTCTCTCTGCTCGTGATGGCGACAAGGGCATATTCGCCAGCTTGCGCGGCTTAGGGCAGCCAGCCTCGCTTTATGGGCTGGCATCGGGTGCCTTTTTTGGCGTGTCTGCAGTGATGTATCGCGGTGCCGCCCATGCGTTGGACGGTGAACCAGATATGTTTCTTGCAGCAGCAACCACACTGGTTGTCGTCTTGGCATGGCAAACGCTCTTGATGACCACCTGGCTTGCCATACGGAGCCCAGACAAACTGTTTGCGACCCTCCGTGCCTGGCGGCAGGCTATAGCCATAGGCGCAACAGGTGTGATTGCCTCCATTGGGTGGTTTACCGCCGTAGCCTTACATAACCCCGCCTATGTCCGCGCTCTGGGTCAGGTGGAACTACTATTCACCCTGGCCGCGTCGATCCTGTTCTTTCACGAGAAAATCACCCGAAGAGAATTGGTCGGTATGGCACTTGTGATCGGCGGGATCATCCTGATGATCCTGAAAGGCTAGCCGTCAATCTGGCGTGCTGGCACGCCAACAACTGTGGCACCGGCAGGTACGTCCTTTGTCACCACAGCGCCGGCGCCAATGACGGCGTCATCACCGATCGTCAACCCGCCCAGGATCCGCGCACCGGAGCCAACAAAAACCCGCTCACCAATGAAGCAGTCACCTGCCACATGCACATAGGGCAAGAGCGACGAATAATCACCCATGATACTGTCATGTCTCAAATTCGCGCTGATCGACACATAGCAGTGCTGTCCGACCCGACAAAGGGCCGACAGGGAAGCGAACTGAAACACAATAGAACCGTCACCAATGGAACAGTGTGCGCTAATTATGGCACTATGATGAACGATAGGGGCACAAGGGTTCATACCAACACTACCGGCCCGGGCGACGACAACAGACCGCAGGGTCGAGCCACCTATACTGGCCAAATATGGCACATCCAGGTCAGCTGCCTTTTCCAGGCTGTCGATCAAGGTATTGCAACGCCTGTCAAATCGGTCAGCACGCTGCCGGTTGTCATCTGCTATGGCAATAACATCAATTTCTTCAGTGCCATGGGCGTTGAGGTCTTCCACCACGCCCAGTGCCGCGCTGGCATGGCCACCACCACCTAGAAACACAAGTTTCGCACGCAATTCCCCATCCACAAGAAGTGCGCAAAGCTAACACAGTGACCATCAAACCTCTGTCTAAAACGTTGACCCGATTGACATCGCCAATGATGCACCCATAGGCTGCCGCTCAACATTACCGTCACAGGGAACCACCACATGACCAGAACAGCACAATGCCATAGCGGGAAAGTATCGCTTACTTGCGAAGGGGAACCGGACCCGGTGCTGATGTGTTCCTGTGAATATTGCCAACGGCGAACGGGCGCCCCTTTCATGATCGGCGCCTGGTTTGATGAGAACAAGGTCACCATCGAGGGCCAGACCAAGACATTTACCCGCTCCAATGGCGACCAGGGTATGCTCGTCTCTTACGAGTTTTGTCCGGAGTGCGGCACAACAATCTGGTGGCCCGCACCCGACGGCAGTGCATTGAAAGGAAAAATCTCGGTTGCCGGCGGTTGCTTTGCAGACGCCAATTTCCCGGCGCCGACGCTTTCCATCTATGAAAAGCACAAGCACCCATGGATCAGCCCCCCTGAAGGTACGCCAGGTTTTGAGACATCGTTCAACACAGGCGACTGAGGCACTGATAAGAGTGCATTAGGAAATTGTCTTAATGGGGAATGGTGCTGCCGAGTGGATTTGAACCACCGACCTCTCCCTTACCAAGGGAGTGCTCTACCCCTGAGCTACGGCAGCGCTGCTTGTTGAAAGCGGCGGCAACTTGCCACAGGCCTTGGCGTTAAGCAAGCGCGATAGGCGTGTTTTTTGAACTATTTGTATTTGATCGTACAGCCATAGGCGCGGGTCGATGTTTCAGCAACCGGTTGGCTCGATTCCAGCGCCTCATGTGCAGCCAGAACATAGTTCGTCGCCCGCTCAATATCCGATATACGCGCTGAACGGATAGAGTCGATTGCCCCCATATATTGCAACACCTGCTCACCATCGATGATGTACATATGCGGCGTGGTTTTAGCTCCATAGGCATGCCCAGCGGTCCCTTCGGGGTCGAGCAACACATGGTCTACATAAGCCCCACGCTGTTGGTTCAATTCATCCGCTTTGGCCGGTGATACGTGGCCTTGCTTGCCCGGCGCTGAAGAGATCACCTGAATCCAGACATAATCATCATTGCGCAGGGTGCTCTGGGTCCGTTGCATATTGCCGCTGGTGTAGTGCTTGACCACAAAGGGACAATCATGATTGGTCCATTCCAGCACCACCTTCTTACCCTTCAGGGCGTTGAGGCTGATGGTTTCACCAGCCGATGTTTTGCCGCTAAAGGACGGGGCAATCTTGCCAATCTCGGGGCTGGCCTGCGCCTCAAGATTAAACCCAAATACCAGCAACAATGCTGCAAACACTTGTTTCATCACACACCTCCTTCAGCCGCTTCCAGTCGGTCTATGATCAGACCAGGGGTCAGCAATTGCGGCAAGATCACTGCTTCACCACCAACAGGGAAGTATAGATAGAGCGGCACGCCTGACCGGCCATAGGCCGCCAATTCAATTGCAATAGGTGCGTCCCGCTGTGTCCAGTCTGCTTCCAGATAAACGATAGCATGATCTGCGAAATATTGCTGCACCTCGGTGGTTGAGAGTGCCACCTGTTCATTGGCAATACAGGTAACACACCAGGCAGCCGTGAAATTCACAAAGACCGGCTTGCCTTCAGCCCGCAGCGACGCAACGTGCTCTTTGCTCCAGGTCTGCTTTCCGACAGAAGCAGAGACCGTGCCCTTTTGCTGTCCTGCAAACGCAACCAAGGTGGCCGCCAAACCAATGGCCAGGATCGCCACCATTTTGGCCAGCCTCGCCGAACGACCGGCACACCAAACCGCCAAGACAACCATCAGCATGGCTGCCAAGAGAAGCGCAACACCATTCGCACCAGCCTGCTGCGCCAGCACCCAGACCAGCCAGATGGCCGTGGCATAGACCGGAAATGCCAGAAACTGCTTGAAGCTCTCCATCCACGGGCCCGGCTTGGGCAGCCGGTTTGCCAGCGCCGGCACATAGGTGATCAGCAGGAATGGGAAAGCGAGCCCAAGCCCCAGACCAACAAAAATAAGCAGCGCCATCACGGGTGGTTGGACAAGCGCATAACCCAGCGCAGGCGCCATAAAGGGTGCCGTACAGGGAGTCGCCACAGCGGTTGCTAGTACACCGGTAAAGAAGGCACCTGCTGAGCCTTCCTTCTCTGTCAGCGCCTGACCAACACCGGCGAAACGGCCACCCAACACCAACAAGCCAGAAAGGCTTAAGCCCACCACGAATAGGACCATGGCCAGAATGGCTATGAATGTAGGGGACTGGAGTTGGAAGCCCCAGCCAATGGCCTCTCCACCCGCGCGCAACGCCAGGAGCGCACCGGCCACCATCAGGAAGCTGACCAATATTCCCGTCGTATAGGCCAGACCTTCGCGCTGCATATGCGTTCGCGTTTCACCCGCTGCTCTGACAACGGCCAGTGCCTTCAGCGAGAGAACGGGAAACACACAGGGCATAAGATTCAACAGGATGCCACCGATAAAGGCATAAAGGATTGCCATCCAAGCCGACATCGTGTCTGCAGCGTTTTGGCCAGACTGCTTGGTTTCGGGCCACGCAGGCCATTCAAATGCTGCAGGTTCTGCCGCCAGCACATAGCCCGTGGCGGCTTCACCCTGCCCCGCTACAAGTACGCCTGCCTGTGGGCCCTCGGGTGATGCCTCGCCTCGTGCCAAACCCAGATATGTATATCCATCCTTTACCGCAATCTTCTGAACAGCCGGGGCATCAATGACCCCTTCTGCATATGGGAAGAAACGCAACGGCGCGTCTAACCGGTCTGCGGCAAGACGTAATGTCCAGCCATTACCTTCCGCTGTATAAGCCGCCGCCCAAGGCGCAGGAACAGGCCACGCTTTTTGGGTCTCGATAAACTGTTCACTATCAACACCTTTGACCGATCGATCTCCCACCGGCAGAGACAAGGAGATATCTGTGCCCTCTGGGATGCAAATTTCTTCGCAGATCAGAAAATCGACGCGCGCGGCGAACATCACCCTCTGCCTGTTGCCCAGATCATCAGGAACGTTCACCGGCACCAGAAGCAAGTGTTTGTCCTTGTAGCCGAAATTCATTAATGGCCCGTAGGGTACGGCATGGGGTATCGGCCAACGGATATCGCCCGCTGCAAAACCTTCCGGCATTGTCCATGCTATGGTGGTCGGCAGGCCAGAATCGCCGGGATTGCGCCAATAGGTATGCCACCCGTCATCAGGCGTGATGGAAACCGCCAACCAAACAACCTCGCCTGCTGCAACGACAGACCTGTCTGCCAACAGGGCCACATCTGCGTGGCCAGTACGTGCTTCGGGTGCCGCACGAAGCTGCTGATCGCCTGCCATCAACCACAGCAACGCCAGGAAGAATGCGAAAATTCGGGACATGATTGTTTAACCTACCAAAACTGCAGCACTGTATCATGGCTTGACCCGCCTCGCCGCAACATTTACCTCAGCCTGGACCGTAGTTGTGGGAATCTGACATGACCGAATCAAACCAGAAAAACACCAAGAAGCCGACAAAGTCTGAAGAGCATGCCAAGCGCGCGGCATCTGCCTTGCGCGATAATCTACGGCGACGCAAACAACAGGGTTCAGAGTCCAAGGATGGGGCGCGGAAAGATTAACGTCTCAGTATACCGATAATCAGTATTACGGCATAAGCGCCGACGACCGTAATAACCAGGCTGATCCAGTCAACATACCAGATCTGCCGAACAATCCCGACATCGACATGTTGCGCCAGAAAACCGCCTGCAACAGCGCCACCCACACCAAGCAACAGCGTTGCGATAAACCCGAGAGGCTGACGGATTCGGAGGACATAGCGAGCGATGACAACAGCGGCCAAACCGATCGCAATCCAAGCCAACAGGTCGTTCAACTCTACCTCCGAAACAGGTGGCGCGCCTCCAATCTCGCACTATACACGTTAAACCGCCGCCAAACCATTGAAATACCAGCGGGTTGCTTTCCCACTCTAGGCCTGATCGGCTGATGCCACCACTCCAGGTCGAAGAAACCACTCCTCAACCTCCAGTGTATCAAGATTGATCCCCACCGAAGCCTTACTACCGCCACAATTCGCCTCTATTTCACCATGTGACACGCCAACGCTTGTCCATAGGCGTAGGGTCCGCTAGAACGGTTTCAACGATTACATGGGAGTGAAACAGGCATGTCCATTCTGTCCGACAAATGGATCCGCGAGCAATCGCTGAGCAACGGTATGATTGAACCCTTCGTAGAAGAACAAAAACGCGATGGGGTGATTTCCTATGGCCTGTCATCCTACGGCTATGACGCGCGGGTTTCTGACGAATTCAAAGTCTTCACCAATGTCGATTCTGCGGTTGTTGACCCCAAAGACTTCTCGAACCAGAGCTTTGTGGACCGCCCGGGCGATGTTTGCATCATCCCGCCCAACTCTTTCGCGCTGGCTCGTACGGTTGAATATTTCCGCATTCCGCGCGACGTGCTGGTGATCTGCCTAGGCAAAAGCACCTATGCCCGCTGCGGCATTATTGTGAATGTCACGCCGCTGGAGCCGGAGTGGGAAGGCCATGTGACTTTGGAATTTTCCAACACCACGCCCCTGCCCGCCAAGATTTACGCCAATGAAGGCGCCTGCCAGTTCCTGTTCCTGAAGGGGAACGAGCCGCCCGAAACCTCTTATGCTGACAAGGCCGGTAAATATATGGGGCAAAAGGGCGTCACCCTGCCGCGTCTGTAACACACCATGGACCAAATCCGCATCACAGGCGGCCAACCGCTGCATGGTACGATCCCCATTAGCGGGGCCAAAAACGCGGCTCTACCGTTGATGGCTGCGTGCCTGCTGAGTGACAAGCCATTGCACCTCAGCAATGTGCCAGACCTGGCAGATATCGCCACCATGGTCGAGCTGCTGGAAAATCATGGTGTGACAGTAGAGCAGAAACCTGCCGAAGAACTTGGGCTGGAGCTGACCCTGACCGCAGACGGCACGCTGAACCCGACGGCACCCTACGACATTGTGCGCAAAATGCGCGCCTCTGTATTGGTGCTCGGGCCGCTACTGGCCCGGCTTGGCGAAGCCATTGTTTCCCTGCCCGGCGGCTGTGCTATCGGCACACGGCCCATCGATTTGCACCTGTCAGCCCTGGAACAAATGGGCGCTGTGATTGAACTGAAAGAAGGCTATGTGCATGCCAAGGCGCCTGAGGGCCTCAAAGGTGCGACCATTCGCTTCCCTTTCGTTTCCGTTGGGGCAACAGAAAACCTGTTGATGGCCGCGGCCATGGCCGACGGCACTACCATTCTGGAGAACGCCGCCCGAGAGCCGGAAATCAGCGACCTGGCCGACTGTCTCGTCTCTATGGGGGCGGACATTCACGGCATCGGTACAGAATGTCTGGTCATCAAAGGGATCAGTAATTTCAAAGAAGCCACGTACAGCGTGATCCCCGACCGGATTGAGGCAGGCACCTATGCGGTTGCCGCGGCCATTACCGGTGGGTCGCTGGAGCTGACCAATATGCGCAGTGACCACCTGGGCGCCGTTATTGAGGCGCTGACACGCGCCGGCGTCAATTGCGCTAATGGCGGCGCAAGCCTGAGTGTGTCGCACCCTACCGGGCATTGCAGTGGCTTTGATGTTGTCAGCCAACCCTATCCCGGTTTTCCGACCGATATGCAGGCGCAGTTCATGGCCCTGATGGCCACGGCAGATGGTGCTTCGTTGATTACCGAGACGATCTTTGAAAACCGCTTCATGCACGTGCCGGAACTGGCCCGTATGAGTGCCGACATTACCGTTCATGGCGGTTCGGCCATGGTGCGTGGGCACGGCTCTCTCAAAGGAGCGGAGGTTATGGCCACAGACCTGCGTGCCTCGGTCTGCCTGGTATTGGCAGCGTTGGCCGCGGAAGGTGAAACTGTCATCAACCGGGTGTATCATCTGGATCGGGGCTATGAACAGCTTGAAGAAAAGCTGCGGGCCGTCGGCGCAAAGATTGAGAGAGTAAGCGACTAGCAATGTTGAAACTGAAGGCTGAAACTCCCGAAGACATTGCTGTTTTTTCCAGCTATCTGCAGGATGCCGCCCTCAAGGTTGAAGATTTTGCCTACATCCCCAGCCAGAATCGTTTCGCCCTCGTCTGCAATCGCTTCATGTGGGAACACGACGGCGACAAGAACTTCCGCACCCGCACCGGGCTACATTTCAATCTCATAGGAGCCTGCAATGTGCGCAACATCCCCCTGCAGGCAAAAACCCAGGTCTTGGAACTTTTGGCGCTGCATGCCGTGGCACAAGACAGCCGCGTGCTAATCAACCTGTCCTTTGCCGGCGGCGGTGACATTCGCCTCGAGGCAGAGCTGATTGACGCCTATCTGGAAGATATCGGCCAGCCCTGGGAGACGAAAAACCGCCCCGACCATGACGGCGATGCCTGAGGCCGCCTCCCGAAAAGAAGAATTCATTGAAGCCTTCGCGCTTCAGGCAAAGTCCTGCGAAGTCCTCGGCTCTGCCCTCAATGCACATCTATTGCGCCTGTGCCGCAAAGACATTGAACAGGACGGCATCACCGCAACCATTCTGAATGGCTGGGAAGGACCCGCCCTTGAAGGGCTGGTCGCGACGCGCTTCATTGGCGGGCCGCATTACCTTGTGATCACCGATCAGGCACCCGAATTGGCAAAGCATTATCCAAGCGTCGGCGGGCGATTCGACGAGGCAACTTTCTCACAAGATCTATTTAACGTGCTGGAAGAGAACAAGAACTTCATGCGGGCGTTCATCCAGAGCCCGCCACAAACCAATGAAGTGCGCCGAACGGGCATCTTACTGGGTGGATTCCTGGAAGTAGCGCGCAGCACAGGCTTGCCGTTCCGATGCCTCGAGGTAGGCGCCAGTGCGGGGTTGAACCTGATCTGGGACCAGTTCAGTTATGAAAATAATTGCGGCACCTGGGGTAATTCGACTTGCCCCGTCACCATCGATACGGAATGGCAAAATCCAGAGAAAGCACCATCATTATTAACCAAGATAAGCGTGGTCTCATGCGCAGGCTGTGACATCAGCCCCATTGATCTAACCACCGATGCCGCACGCATCCGCATGAATGCTTATGTCTGGACAGACCACCCGGAAAGATTTGAACGGCTAAAGGCCGCCATGAAATTGGCTCTGGATAACAAGCTGACTGTCGAGCAGGCGGATGCCGCTGACTGGGCCGCCGACAAACTCGCGAAACTGCCAGAAGGCCAGGTCACGGTGCTTTATCATTCCTTGGCCGCGAATTACTTTTCCGATGATACCCGAACCAAATTCGAGGCAGCCATTCATGAAGCAGGCACGCGCGCTACAGAAGCCAATCCGTTGGCATGGCTGCGCTTTGAGCATGTCACACTGAGGGAATATCCCTATCTGCTGCTGACGCAATGGCCAGGGGGCGAGGAACGTATCCTCGCCCAGGGCCATCCCCATGGGGAATATGCCAACTGGCGCTAGTCTTTGTTTTTGCGGAAGCGCGGCGCCATGCGCTGGAACACACCATCCTTCTGGATCAACCGATGATACATCGCCGCCCCGAAATGGATGACAATCAGCACGATCAGCGCCTGGGTGGCAATCTCATGCGCACTGCGGACGGCCTGAAACCCTTCTTCCGTCATCCCTTCACCACCCATGGAGAACGCACCGAAAGGCGTCACGGCAATGGGTGAATAGTCGGAAATGTAGAAGCCTGTCAGCGGTACAATCACCATCAGCGTATAAAGCGTATGGTGAGACGCCTTGGACGCTATTTTCTGCCATTCAGCCATGGTCGACGGCAGTGCGGGCCCCGGGTTGCGATAGCGCCAGAACAGCCGGAACAACACCAGCAACAGCAATATCGTACCGATGCTGGAATGGCCGAGTAGAATTTCCCCTTTTTCGGCGGCCGGCATGGTCGAGAATTGTTGGGCGACCGTGAGATCAAAGATCAGCACGACCGCCATGATCCAATGCAGCCATTTGGCTGTCTTGGAATAGTGAACCGTTTCCGGTGTGTTTTCAGACATGTCTCCCCTCCCCAGAAGATGTTGAAACCCAGATTGTGTAGACAGTGACTACTGCGCCACTGCCTTGAAGTCCGGCTTCCGCCCTTCAATGAAGGCGTCCACCGCTTCCTTGTGTTCCGGCAGTTTACGGCAATCCGCCAGGGCATCCCCTTCTCGCCCCTGTACCTCTACCAGATTATTCTCGCAGCCATTGGCATCGAGCAATTGCTTGACCATGCGCAGCTGCGGCGACGGATTCTGCGAAATCATTTCAGCCAATTCCATCGCCTTGGCCATCAGCTGATCGGCAGGCACCACATGGTCCACCAGACCAATCTCGCCACATTCTTTTGCATCATACAGCTGGGCGGTCAGGCACATCTCGTGCGCCTTGCCATAGCCAACACGCTGCACCAAAAAGTGCGAGCTACCCAGCTCTGGCACCAGCCCCATTTTCACGAAGAACATACCGATCTGCGCTTCCTCTGAGGCAACAATAATATCGGCAGGCAACGCCAAGGTGATGCCAACACCAACAGCAATACCATTGATCGCTGCAATTACCGGCTTGGCCCGGCGCACTTCGCCGACCCAGTCGACACCTGCGGCCTGTTCGCGGGTGCGCGGGCGGGTTGCCTCACCTTTTTCAGTGGCTTCCAGATCGGCGGCGAAGGCCTGCTTGATGTCCGCACCGGCGCAGAAGGCACGGCCTTCACCGGTGATGATCACAGCGCCGACATTAGGGTCGTTGTTTGCCATATGGAGCGCATCGATTTTCTCAGCTGCCATTTTCGGCAGCCAGGCATTGAGCTTCTCCGGGCGATTAAGCGTGATAATCCCCACAGAGCCATGGACTTCATATTTGATGGTTTCGAACGACATGAGCTTCCCTCTGATTTCGCAACTGGTTTGATTAACTGTTCCCCGCGAGCTTATGGCAGGATGGGGACAGAGGCAATTGACTAGCAAGACATGCAATGATTCTAGAGACGGCCATACTAAACATCCGCCCCGGCGAAGAAGCCGCCTTTGAAGTGGCCATGAAAAAGGCCAAACCGCTGATCGCAGCCTCACCGGGGTTTCGTGGCATTGAAGTACGACCCAATTTGAACCAGCCCGGGCAGTATATGCTGCTGGTGGGGTGGGACAGCGTTGCCGACCACGAAGACAGCTTCCGAAAATCTGAGCGCTGTGGACGCTGGAAGGCCCTGCTGCATCATTTTTACGAGCCGTTCCCAAAGGTTGATCATTTCGGTGAAAGCCTGATGCCATCAACAACAGCGCTCTACGACAAAATCGGCATTGGCTACGATACGTCCCGACAGCCCGACCCGCGCATTGCAGATCAGCTAATTGAGCTGATGGACCTGCAGGGCGGTGAGCGCATCCTTTATATCGGCTGCGGCACGGCGAATTACACAGGTATGTTGGCCAGCCGGGGGCTCGATATGACGGGGTTGGATGTCTCTGCAACCATGCTGGCTAGGGCCAGGGGGAAACACCCGAACCTGCCCCTGCTAAAGGCATCTGTGGAAAGCATTCCGCTGCCTGATAACAGCGTCGACCGGGTGATGTGTACGCTGGCCATTCACCATTTCCCGGACCTTGTCACTGCCTTCAAGGAGGTGCGCCGCGTGCTGCATGGCGACCGGTTCGTCTTGTTCACAGCCATTGCAGAACAGACGAAGGGCTATTGGCTAGGGCACTATTTTCCCCAAGCCCTGGAACGGGCTTTGGTGCAGGACCCCACGACACAGGCAGTTTCAGAAGCGCTGGAAGCTGCGGGTTTTACTAGCGTTGAATTCATTCCCTGGAATGTCCCGGAAAACCTCGTCGACAAATTTGCCTATGTTGGTAAAGACAACCCGGAGATTTACTTTGAAGAGGGCATTCTTGATGGCATTTCCCTGTTCAGCAATCTTGGCCACCGGGAAGAGATAGAAGCCGGGTTGGCAAAACTTCGCGCAGATATTGATTCTGGCGCGTGGAGAGCCATCCGCCAGCGATATGACCACGACCTGGGCGATTACAGCTTCGTTGTCGCCCATACTTCATAGGCGTAAAAAAACCCGGGTAGTCGCCCACCCGGGTTCAATGTCGTTACTGCAGTGCTGATTACAGCTGCAAGATCGTGCAGGCAGACAGCCCAGGTGCACCATAAACGTGGGTGTAGCCGGTCTTCGGGTCATTCGGAACCTGACGGTCGCCACATTCACCACGAAGCTGTGCAACAACTTCGTAAACCTGACGCAGGCCGGAGGCACCGATCGGCTCGCCATTAGCAAGGCAACCACCGTCGGTATTGATCGGCATGGAGCCATCAATTGCCGTATGGCCTTCCATAATCAGTTTTTCCTGATCACCATCAGCACAGAAGCCGTTTTCAGCCATGTGCATGATTTCGGCACCAGATTCAGTATCCTGGATCTGGATTACGTCCATGTCTTCTGGACCCATACCTGCCATTTCATAGGCAGCCTGTGAGGCAAAGACCGTCGGGGCATCTGCACGCTGCAGCGCCTGATACGGGCTGAACACTTCAAACGAGCCGTAATGGCGTGTGCGCATGGTTGCCGCACGCAGGTAAACCGGACGGTTCGTATATTTACGGGCCACCTTGTCGGAAGCCAGGATCAGCGCCACACCACCTTCAGCCGGTGAGCAGAACATGAACTTGGTCAGCGGATTGGCCAGCATGTCGGAATTCATGATGGTGTCCATGTCGACTTCATCACGACGCCAGGCATTCGGGTTCAGTGAACCATTGTGGAACGCCTTCTGTGCAACCTTGCCAAGCACTTCTGGCGCAATGCCATGGTCGTGCATGTATTTCTGGATCTTCATGCCAAAAAACTGGGTGGTGATCATCAGGCCGATGTCGCCATACCATGTTTCCAGGCCAGAGGCGCGTGGGTCAGCGTTAAAGGCACCGCGAGGGTGCTTGTCAAAGCCAACAGCCAGGCCAAGGTCGTACTGGCCGGACTTAATCGCCGAATAAGCCGACAACAGAGCCGAGCCACCAGTGGCACAGCCGTTGGATACGTTCATGAACTGAACGCCGGTGAGGCCCAATTCGTTGACGAGCGCATCAGCGTTACCAGCGGCAGCAGAACCACCAAAGGCAAACTGGACGTCATTCCATTCAATAGATGCGTCGCTGAGTGCTTCACGAACAGCGTGAGCGCCCTGCTGCATGCCGGACATGCCGTCGGTGCGACCAAATTTGTGGATACCAATGCCTACAATGCAAACTTCAGTCATGGTTCTTCCCCTAGTCCTTTGCCGGTTTGAAGGCGAACATCATGATTTCGTTGCCTTCTTCATCGTCCATGAATTTCTCGATCACCAATTCCATTTCCATGCCGATCTCCAGCTCGTCAGGATTGGCGGTTGTCAGCCGGGTTTCGACGATCACTTCGCCCGGCAGCTCTACGTAACCGACGCCATAAGGCTCGAATTCCGCAACTGATTCTGTGCCCCTATAGGGCGGGTTCTTGGGCAAAAAGCCCTGTACCGTCCATGTCCACAGCGTGCCGCGGGTGCTCAGAAGAACTTCTTCTGAATCTTCATCGCTGACATAATTGTGGATGGCCGGAAAATAGATACGACCGGTCGACAATTCCTTGCGGCCGATCAGTTGAGGGTTGTCAGAAGGCCATGTGAACAAGCCTTCCTGAACTGCAATCTGATTTCCCATGTTTAACGGGTCTCCCTTGGGCCGCCTGGAAGGCGGGCTCCACTCCTGGTTAAAGTCAGCGCTGATCTTAAAAGCTATGCCGTGCCACAGCAAGCGCCATTCCGGGCCAACAGGCAAGGAATTGGAACCCCCTTTTTACCAAGCCAGGCATTGATTTCAGCGCGCTGGGGGACTACACCATGCCCGTTCAACCATGAACCTGCAGAAAGCAAAGACCGTGAGCGCTGATAACCCGCTTATTCTCGCCCTGCCAAAGGGCCGCATTTTGAAGGAAGTTCGCCCGCTGCTCGACGCCGTGGGTATCGAGCCAGAAGCCGCATTTGACGACAGCAGCGCCAGGCAGCTGACCTTCAACACGAACCACCCGGGGGTGAAGATCATCCGGGTGCGCAGTTTTGATGTGGCCACTTTCGTCGCCTTTGGCGGTGCGCATATGGGTATTTGCGGTAACGATGTGTTGCTGGAATTCGGCTATGACGAAATCTATGCGCCGCTGGACCTCGACATCGGCCACTGCCGCATGTCGATTGCCGAGCCCGTCGAGCTTTCCAAAACAGACGACCCCAAGAAGTGGAGCCACGTACGCGTGGCCACCAAATACCCGGCCATTACCAGCCGCTACTTCGCCGACCGGGGCGTGCAGGCTGAATGTATCAAGTTGAACGGTGCCATGGAACTGGCCCCCACGCTGGGCCTATGCCGCCGCATTGTTGACCTTGTCAGCACTGGCGACACTTTGCGCGCCAATGGCCTGGTTGAAGTTGAACAGATCATGGACATTACCTCGCGCTTCATTGTGAACCGCGGTGCATTCAAGACCCGGCCCACGGAAGTGAGCGCCTGGATCGGCAAATTTGAAGAGGCCATGAATGCCAACGCCGCCTGACATGACGGGCGGCAATATGGCAGGCACCGGCCCCATGCGGCTTGACGCAAGCAGCCCCGGCTTTGCGGATGCTTTTGCGCGCCTGCTGTCGATGAAGCGGGAAACGGATGCCGATGTCTCTGCCGATGTTGCCGCCATCATTGCCGATGTGCGTGCAACGGGTGATGACGCCCTGTTCCGGCTGACCGCCACCTATGATCAGGTGATGTTGGATGAAAACACCATCCGCGTTAAGCCTGAAGAAATCCTTCAGGCACGTGAACACTGCGACAATGAGGCTTTGCAGGCCCTGAGCCATGCTGCCGAGCGCATTCGGACATTCCACGAAAAACAGATGCCGGATGACCTGCTTTACACTGATGAGACGGGCACAAAGCTCGGGTATCGCTGGACGCCACTGGATTCTGTAGGGCTTTACGTGCCCGGTGGTACGGCAGCCTATCCCAGCTCTGTGTTGATGAACGCCATGCCTGCCAAAGTCGCAGGTGTGCCGCACATCTCTATGGTCGTCCCCGCCCCGCAGGGTTATTTGAACCCGATGGTGCTGGCCGCCGCCAGCACCGCAGGCGTTGGCGAGATATACAAGGTCGGTGGCGCACAGGCTGTGGCGGCCCTTGCCTATGGCACGCAAAGCATTGCACCCGTAGACAAGATCGTTGGCCCCGGCAATGCCTGGGTCGCCGCCGCCAAGCGGCAGGTCTTTGGCACGGTTGGCATCGACATGATCGCCGGCCCCTCTGAAATTCTTGTCATTGCCGATGGCGAGAATGACCCGGCCTGGATTGCGGCAGACTTGTTGTCGCAGGCCGAACATGACGTCGCTGCCCAGTCGATCCTGATTACCGATGACGCCGGTTTTGCCGAGGCCGTTGCCAATGCTGTTGAAGGGCACCTGTCGACCCTGCCTCGTGCAGAGATTGCCCGACAGTCCTGGCAGGATAATGGCGCCATTATCGTCGTGCCCACACTGCAAGACGCGATAGAGCCAGCCAATGCCATTGCGGCAGAACACCTGGAGTTAGCTGTCGCCGACCCGGATGGGCTGGCATCACAAATCCGCCACGCGGGGGCAATCTTCCTGGGCCGCTATACGCCGGAGGCCGTTGGCGACTATATCGCCGGGCCAAACCACGTGCTGCCCACAGCGCGCAGTGCCCGTTTTGCCTCTGGCCTGTCGGTGTTTGACTTCATCAAGCGCACATCGCTCATTCAGGCAACACCGGAAAGCATGGCACAACTGGCCCCAGATGCCGAGCGACTGGCCGAACTGGAAGGGCTGGACGCCCACGCCTTGTCCATGTCGATCCGGCGGAATTCCTAAGACGGCACGGCGCGGTGCAATGAAGGTTCTCTTCCTTGTTCCGCGCTATCACACCAATATGATTGCCATAGTGGAAGGCCTGCAGCAGGCCGGCCATTCGGTCGCCATGATTTGCCTGCGGCGGGAATCAGTTGAAGATTACACCTTCCTGATACCCCATATCCTTGGTGACAACTTCACACAGGATGACGCTAAAGACCTGATCCGTGACATGCGGCCAAATCTGGTGCTTTGTCGGCCAGAAGAACATGGCCATGACACATTAGCTTGGTTTGCCCGGCGGCAAGGCTGCAAAGTCGTCCAATATGACCAGTCTTCGTCAACGCGGCCGGACGGCCTCCGGGCGCTACTGAAAGACATCGCACTCACGGCTTCACGCGTGCTGCGGCGGGGCGCCCTTTGGCGCATGTCGCCGAATACAGGACGACAAGGCGAACGCCCCTGTTTGTGGACGCGCCCCTACCCTTTTCCCATGCACACAAATGCTGACGAGGACGCACAAGATAGTAATGGCGTAGATCTTACGATCCTTTTTGTCGGCAAATTATCAATGGCACGCAAACGACATACATGGTTGCTAGATGCACTGGAAAATGTCGAGAAACCGGCGAAGGTCATCTTTGTTGGGGAAGGCTTCGACCCCCAAACCGCCGCATCAAACCGTTCTGCAGACTATTATGAAGAGCTGATCGATCGCATCAACCGGTCGGAATTTCACGACATGGAAGTTCATGTGGATATGGACTATTACGCGCTGCGCCAGCTCTATCGGAAGGCAGATATATTCGTGCTGGCAACAGCGAGAGAGCAATATGGCATTTCCGTTCTGGAAGCCATGGCGTCAGGCTGTGCCGTGCTTTGCGCAGACAGCTCCGGCGTTGCCTGCGCTATTCAGCATGGCAACAATGGCATGCTGTTTGAAGAACAGAGTTTTCAGGACTTCAACGCAAAATTCCTGGACCTCGTGAATGATGCCGCGCTGCGTCAACGCCTGGGCACTGCTGCCTTCGAAAGTGTTCGGGACAATCACCCAATCAGCCGCTACGCCGAGGCAGTAGAGAGCCTGTTGGACTAGCCGTCACTCTCATTTTCGTCATTAAGCTCAACCATCCCCTTGCCTCAACTGCCCAACCGTCTGATAGTCAGGGCTTGGGAGGGGTAGCCACGGCTCATATGCCATCGGCATGCCGAAAGACAAAGGGAAGGCAAATGAAGTTTGGTTCTTTTTCGCCGGGCCTGAAAGTGCCCGCGCTGCATGTTTTGTCGTCTGACGACGTCCCGCTTTATTTCGACATGAACAATCTGACGCCTAAGCAGCAGGCCGACCACTACGAGATGTGCACGCTGGTTTCCATGCTGCAGGTCTGCCTGATGGGCATCTCCAAGCCGGAAGACTATATCGCCATGTTTGGCGGGGTAGAGGCGGAGCCCTTCAAAACCCTGCTGCACCGCTACAATGCCATGATGCAACAAGTTGGCCTCACCGTCGTACCGATGGACCACCTGATCCCCGCCCCGGTCGATAGCTTCTACGAAGACATCGCCAAAAAGATCCCTGATGTGGATATTGTCGACTTCCTGATGGTCAGCCGCTCCAACGAGGTGATCCACAATAATCAAGACGCTATTGAGATGATCCTGAAGCTGAACTCCAAGGTTCATTTCGCCCAGAACGCGCCTGGCTTCGGCATACCGGTGCCGGAAAGCCTGGCCGTTGTACCGCCGCTGACGGGCAATGCAGAGGCTGAAGCATTATTCCAGCGCCACAATGGCAACATCATGATGAAGCTGGACGGCATGCCCGGCGGCCGCAATGTGCTCTCCGTTAGCAGTGTTGCGGAGGCTCAGAACATTCTCGATGAGGTCTACCCGGACGCCACCGGCCTGGTGCTGCAACAGAAGCTCGACCTCAGCCATTTTGATGAATGGACGGTTGATCTCTTGGTTTCGGACGACAGCATCACCCTCGACAATACCCGCCATATCCTGATCCATGACGGCAATTGGGTGGGCAACCACTTCCCGCCGCGATCGCCCCTGACGCCTGAGCAAGAAGCCATCCTGCTCAATGTCGGTGAGTATGCGCGTTCCTTCGGTTACGGCACGGCCGAAGGCAGCAATATGGGGATCGACTACTTCATTGGCCATGATGGCGAGATCATCGTGACCGAGATCAACCCGCGCTGGACGGCTGGGCTTTTACCCAGTGAAATACTCAAGCGCCTGGGTGACACAGGCGGCCATGCTGATGACCACAAAATCGGCTATTTCGACATGATCCGAGTCGAAGACTATAAGGACTATCTGGCCTATGTGGAGAAACGCCTGCCAGGCCTGCGCGACGCTTCGTTCGACATCATGCCCATTGGATTTTCGCCCTTCGAGGTCGAGATGGGTGGCGAGAAAATGTTCAGTGTATGGCTGATTGTGCGCGGTGACTTTGCGGCCTACAGAAACGAAGTGCGCGAGATTTTCGGCACAAGCAACTTCGCGGGCGCAGACCTGATTCCGGTGGAGGCGCTGACATCATGAGCCAGACAATCCTGATCACGGGCGCGAGCACCGGGCTGGGCTATTTAATGGCGCAGGCGCTGGCAGATGACGGCCACAACGTCATCGCCACCATGCGCAATGTCACAGGCCGCAACGCAACACCCGCTGCTGAACTCAAGGCCCATAGCGACAAGATCACGGTCGTCGAATTGGACGTCGCCAGTCAGGATTCTGTCGATACAGCGATGAAACAGATCAGCGCACAAGGCCTGCAGGTCGATGTGCTGATCAACAATGCCGGCGTCGTCCATAGCGGGTTGATCGAAGCGTTTTCCATTGAAGAACTGCAGCACGAAATGAATGTGAATTATTTCGGCATTGCCCGCATGTTCAAGGCCGTGCTGCCTGACATGCGCGACCGGGGCGACGGCTTGATCATCACCATTTCATCGCTGACAGGCCGGTTGGTCTTCCCCGGCTTTCCAACCTATTCGGCTTCCAAATTCGCGGTGGAAGCCTTTGCAGAAGGCTATCGATACGAGCTGGGCGCGCTGGGCATCGACAGCGTGATTGTGGAACCCGGCCCGGTAAAAACCGAGCTGTTGGAAAAGTCCGCTACCCCGGCAGATGAAGACCTCACCGCGTCTTACGGCCCCATGGCCACCATGCCCACGGAAGTAGAAGGCGCGTTCAGCGGCTTTATGGTCGAGAATGCCGACACTGCCGCCGACCCGATGCAGGTAGTGAACGATGTAAGCAAGCTGATCGCCATGCCGTTCGGCACGAGGCCCCTGCGCACGGTCTCTGGCGCCGACTTCGGCGTCCGCGCCTTTAATGATGCTGTCGAAAGTATTCAGGCGGATTTACTGGAAGCCCTGGGCATCGCGCATTTGGACCCCAACAATGATGCGGGCAAAGGATAGGCTAAACCTATCTTGTGCCGCACCCATTGGTCTGGAGGCCATTCATGACAACGCATTCAAAGCCCCGCCTTGGTGCCTGGTATTATGGCTGGAACATTGTAGGTGTGACCTTGGTGATCCAGGCCGCGGCTTTTGGCGTTATCGTCTATGGCTTTGGCCTGTGGGTTGAACCGTGGTCGCAAGAATTCGGCGCCTCACGCGGCGAAATCATGTTCGGTGTGACATTGATGAATATTGCCAGCGCGCTGGCCTCTCCCCTCATTGGCCATGCGCTGGCCCGCTACCCTATTCGCTGGTTGGTGGTGCTGGGTGCTGTCCTGATGGCCGCTGGCCTGGTCGCCGTTTCCTTTGCGACCGGTTTTCTGTTCGTGCTTGCTATGTACATGCTCGTGTTTTCCATTGTTGTGGTGCTTGTTGGACCGCTGTCGGCCTCGACACTGATGGCCAATTGGTTCGACCGCAGCCGGGGTCTTGCCATTGGTATTTCGGCCATTGGTACGTCCATTGGCGGGCTGTTGCTGCCGGTGCTGATGGCCTGGCTGCTGCTGGAATATGGCTGGCGTGAGGCACATCTGTATCTCGCCGCGCTCACCCTGGTGGCGATCATCCCGCCGGCCCTATGGTTCATCCATAACAGCCCGGAAGACAAGGGTGTCGATCCGGAACCACCTGCCCAGGTGAACCATGAAGAGCACACCATCGCGACACCCCAAACCCCGCAGCAATGGACGACGGAGGAAATCCTGCGCGAACGCCTGTTCTGGGTTCTTTGCGTCAGCCTGGGCCTGATGATGATGGCCTTTATGGGGCTGATGCCCAATCTGGTGCCGTACGCGCTGGATGCCGGCATTGATGTTACCCGCGCTTCGGTGATGATCACCGTTCTGGCGGCCGGCGGCATTGTCGGTAAATTATGCATGGGGCCCGCAGCAGATCGGGTCGATATGCGTTACCTGATCTGGATCGCCATTCTGCTGCTGGGGCTGCCAACAGTGCTGTTGACCATGAACCCGGGCTACGCAGGCCTGCTCGTCATCAGCGCGATGGTAGGGCTGTCCTCCGGCGGGTTTACGCGGTTGATCGGGGCAACGATCGCCATTCACTTCGGCCAGGCAGCCTTCAGCCGGGTGATGGGGCTGACCAGCCCGTTCACCATGGGCATCGGCCTGTTTGGCCCGCCGATGACCGGCTACATCTATGACGCCACCGGCACCTATGACCTGGCGCTGAACATTCTAACCGGCATGCTGGTCATCGCCGCCGTCGTGACCTTTTTCCTGAAGCTGACCCCGGCGGCCAGGAGATAGAATACGACTTATACGTCGCGCATCAATCGCATGGATACGCAGAGCACTTTACCCGGGCCTTATTGGTTATTTGAGGATAAGAAAATCGCATCGATCTGATCAAAAGTTGGTAATGCAGCACCCTCGCAAATTTCCAGTAGTATTGCTTTGTATATTCCGCCAACGAATTCCAACTGCTGAATTTCCAGTTTCACATATTGGGCCGTGACATTCTCCGAGTATACGTCGCTGACTAATAACAATTGGTTGTGCTGGTTAATGGCAAACTTACAAAGAAAGAAGCGGCTGTTTTGTTCCGCTATGAACCTTGACAAATTATTTCGCACGCCTTGGGCCAGCTCATGGAGCTCTTCAATCAGTACACTACGTAACTGCACCGACCCCTGTATGGCTAGTATTTGGCACCAAGGTTCCCTAGTGCTCGACCGAAGCTAGCACTGCTCCTCAGAGTCTATGTCTACGTACATTTGATCGGCAGCCAGCTCTTTACACAGATTTTCAAGAACTGTTGCATCAGGCCTAACACCATTATCCATCTGACTATGCCAATCTGTAATTCTTCTCGACAAACACCAATCAGCTCAGCGCGAGATCAATGACCGCATGGTAGTTTCTGACAAATGCTTTCTTTCTGCTCCATCCAGCCAAGGCAGTATGCCGCCAAACGCGATTGAATCCCAGCACCCCAACCCCACCTTGAAGGCAGCAATGCCAATGCGGTATCAATAAATTACCACGACCGCATGCAGGCAAGGGTGGGCTATGTCCCAGACAGATATCATCCAGATTTCGCTCGACGAGCGCACCATTGTGCGCCGCAATGCGGATATAGAGCATGAGCGCAAGGTTGCCATTTTCGACCTGCTGGAAGGCAACAGCTTCACCCTGTCAGACGGCCCCGCCGGGCCTTATGATCTCGTGCTGTCGCTGGAAGAAAATCGCCTGGTCATGAACCTGCGCGATGCAGCCCAAGCCCCCCTGAAAAAGCTGAAACTTGAATTACGGCCCTTCCGGCGTTTGATCAAAGACTACTTCCTAGTCTGCGAAAGCTATTTCGACGCCATTAAACACGCCTCCCCGTCGCAGATCGAGGCCATCGATATGGGGCGGCGCGGCCTCCACAATGAAGGCTCGGAAATGCTGCGCAAGCGGCTGGCAGATCAGGTAGAGATGGACGGCAACACCGCCCGCCGCCTGTTCACACTAATTTGCGTTTTGCATATTCGGGGGTAAGGCAGATGGCGCAGATCATATCCCTGACACCGTTGCCGAACCGTGTGATCTTTGCCTGCACCCATAATTCGATCCGCTCCCCCATGGCGGCCGCGATAGGCAACCACCTGCTGGGCAAGCAAGTGCAGTTTTCGTCCGTCGGGGTGCGAGCGCAAGAAGTGAACCCCTTCGCCGTCGCCTGCATGGCTAAATTGGGGTTGGATATTTCAGGCCATGTGCCGCGTAATTTCCCCGACTTGCCAGACAACCCGTGCGATCTGATTATCTCCCTGACACCAGAGGCCCAGCACCATGGGGTGGAGCTGACCCGCAACGGCCAGTGTGAGGCGATCTTCTGGCCAACACAGGACCCATCTCTGGCCCATGGCAACCGCACCATGATCCTCGATGCTTTCCGCGATGTGCGGGAGACGCTACAGCAAAATATCGAGCAGTTGTTTCCCCGGTCCCGGGCACAAAGCTATTGAAGGCCATTAAGGGGCAACCCACAAAGGTCTTGGCAGCGCTGTCCTTCCCTTTTACCGTTTGACCATGATTGGAAGGGTCATCAGGACAGCACGACGACCATTTGCCACAATGTGGGGGTTCGTCTTATTGGCAGGCTTCCTTGGGGCGTGCGAACCGATGCCGCAAGACCCCATCATTGAAGCCTGCATCAAAGATGGCGAGCCGATTGCCTTTTGCACCTGCACCCGCAACCAGCTGAAGGACCGGCTGAATGAGACAGATTATGCCGTCTTCGAAGAACTGATCATCACCGGCGTGGACCCGAACCCGGAGATGCCCATTATCATCCGCATCATGGACCGCTACGGGCTGGACCCTAATGCCCTGAATGCCACCATTGATCGCATTAACGCCCAAGCGACGGACATCAACCGTCGCTGCTCGCCCGGGTAAACCCTAAAAAACCTTGATAATTGGACGTTTTTGCATCATTGATACGCCACCATATCACGAATTGGAGCCCACGGATTATCCATGGCTAAAGAAGAACTGTTAGAATTCCCAGGCACAGTGGTGGAGCTTTTGCCCAACGCCATGTTTCGGGTGAAGCTCGAAAATGACCACGAAGTGCTAGCGCACGCCGCAGGTAAAATGCGTAAACACCGCATTCGCGTGCTGCAGGGGGACAATGTCCTCGTGGAAATGACTCCTTACGACCTGACCAAAGGGCGTATCACCTACCGCTATAAGTAGCGAACTGCGACATGTCAGCGCCGGGCAACAGGGATGAGACGCCCCGTCTGATTTTGGCCAGCGCGTCACCGCCCCGGCTCGCATTGTTGCAACAGGTGGGGCTCGACCCAGCCATTTGCGCCCCGGCCGACATTGACGAAACACCCCAAAAAGACGAACTGCCCCGCCAACTGGCCAAACGGCTGGCGGCGGGTAAGGCGCGTGTTGTCGCGCAAGACTACCCGGATGATTTGGTGCTGGCTGCAGACACAGTGGTTGCCTGTGGTCGTCGCATTTTACCCAAAGCCGAAACCGAAGATGACGCACGGGATTGCCTGAAGCTTCTGTCAGGCAGGCGGCACCGAGTCTATACCGGCGTAACCCTGATAAGGCCGGACGGTACACAGCATGATCGTCTGGTGCAGTCGACTGTCATCTTCAAGGCACTATCGGAAAACGAAATAGCAACTTACCTGGCCAGCCGTGAATGGCGCGGCAAGGCAGGCGGCTATGCCATTCAAGGTCTGGCTGCTATTTTCATCCGCCAGATACAGGGGTCCTATTCCAGTGTAGTGGGATTACCCCTCTTCGAGGTTGCATCCCTGCTCGCAAGTGCCGATTATGAACCCGCAAAGGGGCTGCGATAGGGGATTTTACATGCGCCAGGAACTTTTGATCGACGACATTCCAGGTGAATGCCGCGTCGCACTGTTGGAAGACGGGGCTGTCGTTGAAGTCGACATCGACCGCAACAGCCAACACAGCCTGATCGGCAATATTTATTGGGGCCGGGCCGACTCTGTGGTCCCGTCTCTTCAGGCCGCCTTCATTACCCTGAATAATGGCCCACAGGCCTTTCTGTCCGTTCGGGATTCCCAGGCGCTCTATCCCGACGGCAGCCACAAACGCCCACCGCGGTTGGAGACCTTTATTCACGAAGGACAATGGGTGCTAGTCCAAGTCACCAAGGATAGCGTGAGCGACAAGGGGCCGCGCGTTACCGCCAGCCCTTCTCTGGCCGGGCGCTTTCTCGTCTATCAGCCGCTGCGCGCCGGGATTTCCATTTCGTCGCGCATCCAGAATGATGATGAACGCAGCCGGCTGGAACAGGCCATGCAGGAAGTGGTCGACAAGGTCGACTGCGATGGCGGCTTTATCGTCCGCACCGTCGCAAATGGTGCTGATCTCGACGTATTGACCCATGAAGCAGAGCAACTGGCCAATGCGTGGCAAGAAGCCTACATTCCTGCCCCAACCGGCGGCGACCCTGTCTGCATTTACGAAGACCTGCCACCACGCCTGCGCGCCCTGCGAGACTGGGCTATGCCGGAGGTCGACCATATCCGCGTGCATGGCCACGAGTTGCATGCCGCGGTGAAAAACTATATCGATCAGCAAATGCCAGACCTGTCAGACCGCATTGAAGTGTATACTGGCGCTGAATTGCTGTTCGAAGAATATGGCGTTGAAGCGGCCATTGATGAAGCGCTCGAAGTCCGGCTAGAGCTGCCCACGCGAGGCTGGGTTAGCATTGAACAGACAGAGGCGCTGACGGCAGTTGATGTAAATTCCGGCGGTTTTCGGCGGGAAGGCAACCGTGAAGACGTGGCTCTCAAGAGCAATTTGGCCGCCGTGCCTATCATTGCCAGGCAATTGCGGCTGCGTGATATTGGCGGCCAGGTGGTCATCGACTTCATCAACATGCATGAGCAGGAAAATCGCCAGGCCGTTGCCGATGCGATGGAAGAGGCCATGGCCACTGACAAGGCGCCGCACCAGATTATGGGTTGGAGTCGCCTGGGTCTGATGGAGATTACCCGCCGCCGCACCCGCCGGTCCTTGCCCGACCTGCTGGCAGGCCAACGGCAAACGCGCGAAGGGCGAGTGCGCTCTGTACCCTCTACCGGACTGGATATCTTACGCCTGGCCACACTAGAGACGGAATGCACCCCCACTGGCACTATTCGCATTGCCGCCCACCCGGCTGTGGTGAAGTGGCTGAACAACGGGCCGCTCGTGGACCTCACCACCCAGACCAGCCGCGCCATGGAAGCCAAGGCCGACGACGATATGGCCGTCGATGAATTCGACCTCTATGCCGATGCGCCCAACGCCGAGTGACGAGAGACCCAAGCGATGAATGCTGAGCCAAAGTCTATGCAGCCGGAAAACCCCAAGCGCTGCTGCCCGATCTGCAAGGAACCGGAAGACAAAAAGTATCACCCGTTTTGTTCCAAAAGATGCGCCGATATCGACCTGGGTCGATGGTTGAACGAGTCTTATGTGATTGAGGGCAGCGATAGTCCGTCCACCTCAGAAGAGGATGATTTTACAGACTAATCGCGATATGTAGCTTGGCCCAAGAAACATACGGATATTTACCCATTTTCCGCATGGACAGGGCCAACGATATTCCTTATAAACCGGCTTCCTAACGTCGTTGAGACGAGATGCCCAGGTAGCTCAGTTGGTAGAGCAGCGGATTGAAAATCCGCGTGTCGGTGGTTCGAATCCGCCCCTGGGCACCACAAAAAGGCCCCGCACAAGCGGAGGCCTTTTTTTGTTGGGACATTGTTCGCTCTGGAGCGATCATCTGAAAGAGCGTGTGGCCGAGACTCTTGAACCCCGACCACACCCAATCTTTTCAACGATGAAACAGCCTATCCAAAGATAAAGGCGTCTTCACCACACAGTGCATTGACGAAGTCATCAAAAGTGGCGATAGGCGTGGTGATTCCGTGGATCTCAATAGCGCTGTCGCCGACTTCACCAATTGACGGATCCCCAACGTGAGAATCAGCCAGGATATTGATACCGGCACCCGTTACGATCACATCAAACCGGCCATCATCCCAAGCTACTTCCAGGTCAGCCAGGTTGTTCAGCGTGCCGTTGATATCAATCAGATGCAGCTTGTCACCATCATCCACACTGAAGTCGAGGATGATGTCATGGCCGTCAACATGATCCCAGTTCGGATCATTGGTTGGCGTAATGGTACTATCATATCGGTAGACAAAAACATCAGAGTCAGCCCCACCGGTCAGGGTATCGTCACCAACACCACCATCAAGAATATCCTCACCGTCACCGCCGTCGAGCGTATCAGCAACAGCCAAGCCAGTCAGGACTTCAAGACCGCTATTGCGGGCAGTCCCAAAGTGGGTACAAGTGCAGCGGCTGTCCATGGCACGCCGATAGACCAATCTGCCGTCTTTGTTCCCGCCACCGGCGACAGTGGGGACAACACCATTGCCCTGGGGCACAATGTGTTTGTGAATGCCGCTGGCTCCACCGGCAACGACACCTACATCATCACCGACAGCCAGACAGGGGATGCGCGCATCTTCGACCTGCGCGGTGACAACACCATTGTGCTGGCAGACGGGTTAAACATCACCTCTGGCGCCATGAATGCCAGCTTCCAGTATGAACTGACCCTCGACAATGGCGCGATCATCGCCATCGACAATGCTGAGGCCTATGACTTTCAGGTGGGTGATAGTGGGTTAACCACCGACTTTACCGGGCTGGAAGCCCTGTTGGCAGGTGGGCCTGTCGTTGTCAGTTCAACGCCCCTGGCACCAGCATCAATTGAGCCCTACAGAATACAGTTACAGGATAGTGAACTGCATTTTGAGCAAGGCAAGACGGATGGCCTGCTGGTGCTGAAACAAGAACTCCTACCCCAGGAAGAAGCAGGCATGCCACCTGGTGCACCAGATCATGCCATTCCGGAATACCCCGAAATCAGCGACTACCTCGACCTGATTGACGATGTCTTCTTGCTCTAAAAACAAAATTACGCTTGGCATTTCCCTCTGACCGCCTGGGGCAGTTGGTTCTACCGTTCCGGCACCTTTTGAGGCCAGCAGCAAGGTTTAGGGGCTGCGTATCCGCCGACTAGACTATGCTGTGGCTTCAACCTCCAGGCCCAGCTCGTTGATCATCACATCGCGCATGGCGAATTTCTGTATCTTGCCGCTCACCGTCATGGGGTATTCGTCGACAAAACGGATAAAGCGCGGGATCTTGAAATGCGATAATTCACCCTGACAGTATGTGTGGATGTCTTCGTCTGTCAGGTCACTACCCGGGCGCTTTTGCACCCAGGCGCAGACTTCTTCTCCCATTTTGTGGTCAGGGATCCCAAAGACCTGCACCTCTTGAATATCCGGGTGGGTATAGAGGAATTCTTCCACCTCACGCGGATAGATATTTTCACCACCCCGAATAAGCATGTCCTTCGCCCGGCCCGTGATATTCAGATAGCCTTCGTCGTCCATCACGCCTAGGTCCCCTGTATGCATCCAGCCGGCGCTATCAATGGCCTCGGCGGTTTTCTCGGTGTCTTCCCAATAGCCGGGCATTACCAGATAGCCACGCACGAGGACTTCGCCCTGCACACCACGGGGCACGGTGCGGCCTTCGTCGTCGACCACGCGAGCTTCTACATGCGGGTGCACGCGACCAACGGTGCCAACCCGTTTTTCCGTCGGGTCGTCCAACGCCGTCTGGAAGCTGACCGGGCTTGTCTCTGTCATGCCATACACAATCGTGACGCCCGCCATATGAAAATCTGTCAGGATGCGTTTCATCAGCTCAATGGGACAAGGCGCCCCGCCGATAAAGCCCGTGCGCAGGCTGGAAACATCCGTATTGGCAAATTCAGGGTGGTCCAGTTGCGCCAAGAACATTGTTGGCACGCCCACCAGAACCGTGGCTTTTTCTTCCGCAACGGCGGCCAGCACCGATGTCGGCTCAAAGGCTTCATCGGGGTACACACACGTGGCCCCCATGGTCACACAGGTAAGGCTGGAGACAACCATGCCCGCGCAATGGTACAGCGGCAGCGGACAGACCAACACATCATCCGCCGACATGCCCATGCCGAGGCCCGACAGCCAGGCATTGTTCAGGATATTGAAATGGCTGAGCGTTGCCCCCTTGGGTGAACCGGTCGTACCACTGGTGAACTGGATATTGATGGGGTCATCCGGCTGCAGTTCATTGCTGAGTTCTGCCAGCCGCGCGCGCTCGGCGTCACCAACAAGATTGCAGACATCATCAAAATTCAGGAAGCCAGGGGAAGCTTCACTACCCAGGCGCACAACGATTTCCAGTGCCGGGAAGTCTGCAGAGGTCAACTTGCCTGGCTCGGCCGACGCCAGTTCCGGGATCAAGCCATCGATAATGCCGATATAGTCGCTGGTCTTGAACTTCGGCGCGGTGATCAGCGCCTTACAGCCTACTTTATTGAGGCAATAGGCCAGCTCCTGCGGCCGGTAAGCGGGGTTGATATTCACCTGAATCAGCCCGGCCTTGGCGGTGGCATATTGGGTGATGACCCATTCGGCACAATTGGGCGCCCAGATACCGACCCGGTCACCCGGTACCAGCCCCAACGCCAGCAGGCCTGCCGCACAGGCGTCCACCTGGGCTTGGAATTCCCGGTAGGACCAGCGAATATCCTGATGACGAAAGACAATAGCGGTTCTGTCCGGGTGTGTATGCACCATGCGGTCGAAAGCATTACCGATCGTCTCGAACATAAGCGGCTGGTCGGCCACCCCACAGGCATAGCTTGGTGCGCTGGATGTATTCCCGGACATGAATCGTTCCCTCTCTTAATATCGTGCAGATGATGCCGCACCCTCACCCATGGCACCACAATAATTGGCCTACAGAAGGAGATTTTGATGTTTGCGCTACGCAAGGCAGCAGGGCATCATCAACGCAACATCATCAAGGGGGGAAACTGATGAGCGAGACATATAAAGGCCAGTGCTTTTGCGGTGCGGTCGAATTCAGCGTCACCGGCCCGGCCCAGGCCATGGGTTATTGCCATTGCGAGGACTGTCGCGCCTGGTCGGCCTCGCCCATGAATGGCTACTCCATCTGGAGCACCGAAAACGTCGCAATCACCAAGGGTGAAGACCTCGTTGCCACCTATGCCAAAACGGCGAACAGCAAGAGGCAATTCTGCACGAAGTGCGGCGGACATATTATGTCGCGCCACCCCCATGGCGATGTGGTGGATGTCTATGCCTCCGTCCTGCCAGACTTCCCATTCGAGCCCGCCATGCATGTTTATTACGGCGAGAAGATAACCCCAGTGCCAGACGGCCTGCCTAAATATAACGACATTCCCGCGGAAATGGGCGGTAGCGGCGAAGAACTGCCGGACTAGCGGGCACTTGAAAGGCTGATCTCGACCTGCTGCTCGGGGCCAACAAGGTCAAATCTGGCTTTCTTGAAGGAGGGCGGCCCCATTGTACCCTTCGCATTGTTGGAAAAACCGAACTTCTCCTTGGGAATGCCCATGAAGCCCGTGTCCAACTTGCCATCATTGTCCTCGTCATAGATAACGCTGATCGCGAGGTCCCCCGGCGCCAAGCCCTCAAAGCTATAGCTGGCTGCACCGCTTTCATCCACGGGTACCGTAGCCTCAGCGACAGCATTCTTCATGTAGTCTTTCTTCGTCGCGAACAGGGCGATGATCATCTGGCCTTTGCCGGGCTCACCCCCGGTCACAGCAACATGAAGGGCAACAGGCTCCGCCGCCTGCGCGCCAGATAAAAGAAACAACCCCGCCACAAGTGAGAGCAATACCGCCTTCATATTCCCATTCCACTTTTGTTGACCATATCCGGCACCTTTTCCCTGCACGTTTTGGACCACCATTTCACAAATGCTGAGCAGGTCACGACACCAGGGTATCGATCCGGAAAGCATCACCAATCCTGACTGCCACGCGTACCAAATCCCGCTGCGGCCCCACGGTGGCGTCGATCCTTATTTTCGAGTTTCCAGTGTCTCCACATACTCTTCTATCACTTTTTTCTGACGCTCTGCAGGCCAGTAGCCCGGATCAAAACTCGCCAAAGTTGCCAATCCTGTAACAACACTGAGTGTTCTCCTCGCCAGGTCTTCTGCCTCTTGTTCCGGCTCGTCAGTCAAGCAATAGCCTGCATGCAACATGAAGGCTTTCATCAGTTCGAGCGTATCACGGGACTGCCGGCCCTGTTGCTCCCGAAAATCATGGTCGGACACAGCCTCACCCCAAAAGCCGAACCAGATGCGCCAATTTTGCTTCTGTACCTCCGATATGGGCAGTATTGCTTCCAACACCGACTGCAGATCACCAGACGTTGAAGCTGCCAGCACGTGGTTCTGCGACAATGTCAGAGACAGATCGATAACGGCCTGGAGAAGGTCCTTCTTGCTCGTGAAATAGTGGCTCACGATGGTTGTACTGTACCCCGCCGCACTCGCCACCTTGCGAATGGTCGCGACCTCGGCCCCACCTACAGCAATGAGGTCGTATGCTACTTTCGCCACCTCCGCCCGGCGCGCATCATGATCGACAACACGAGGCATCAGTTGTTGCCTGAGGCGTCCATCGCCGCGATGTAGCCATAGGTCATCGCCGCACCGATAGTCCCACCGGCACCGGGATAAAAATTACCCATAACACTGGCGGAGCTATTCCCCGCTGCGTAAAGGCCCGGAATGACCGAGCCGTCTTCACGCAGCACCTGCGCTTTCTCATTGGTCAGCAAACCGCCCTTTGTTCCCAAATCACCCGCCGCAATCTGCAGAGCATAAAATGGCGGTTTACCAATCGCGCCCAAACAAGGGTTGGGCCTATGTGCAGGGTCACCAGCATAGAGGTCAAAGGCACTTTCGCCCTTGCCAAAATCTTCATCCCGTCCCTGCTCCGCCATGCGGTTGAACCGTTGCACGGTGTCTCGCAGTCCTTCAGGGTCAACACCCGAGATTGTGGCCAACTGTTCCAGACTATCTGCTTGCTTCAAATAGCCACTTTCAATGAATTTCTTGGCCGGAACCCCAGGGATCAACCCGCCAATGGCATATTTGCTGCGAAATTCCTGGTCAAAAATTATGTGCGCTGGCTGCTCTTGCTCTTCGTAAATCAGACGCCCCAATTCATTGTAGGGACGCGCCTCGTTGGCAAACCGCTGCCCCTTGGCATTGACAACCATCATATGCGGCAAACCACGTTCAAAGACAACAATGACAGGTTTACCCCCCGGTGGCATGGTAGACGGCATCCACCACATATCATCCATGAGATCACGCGCTGCACCAATGGAAGCGCCCGCCTCAATGCCGTCACCTACATTTCCCGGAGATCCGGATGTGAACTGCCCTTGATTCCAGTCGTCGCCACCCTGATCACCAAAAAACTGCCGCCGCATCGCCGGGTTTCGTTCAAAACCACCGGCGGCCATGATGACGCCTTTTCTGGCAGCCAGTCTCTTCGTCTTTCCTTCGCGCTGCACACACACGCCCATAACAGTGTCGTTCTCTACAATCAGTTCCTGCAGCGGCGTATCCAGCCACAGCGGCACCGCCCGTTTTTGCAGGGTCAGCCGCAAACGGGCAATCAACGCCATACCGCTCGAAACGTGCTGCCTGCCCGCCAATTTGTTCCAAAGGTTTCGAGGGAAAAACGACCAGACCTTGGCCAGACCCATCGGGTTGGATTTGAAAAACGCCAAGCGACGCATCTCTGTCACAGAGCCAACAAGCCCACCCGGCATACCCGTGGCAGAGCGACGCAACCGGTCAAAGTCCTTGAGCTTGCGCCCTGATATTACCTTGGGATCAATAGATCGACCGCCCTTGCTACCGCCCGGCGCCTCCGGCCGGTAGTCAGGAAAACCATGAACAATATTGAATGCCAATTCACTATGGGCCTGAAGAAATTCAGCCATTTTCGGTGCATGCTCTACAAAGGCTGCGAGCTTGCCGTGCGCCACTCTGTTGCCAATATTGTGCTCGAGGTATGTCAGGGCCGCCGCCGGTGTGTCCGGAAGGCCAGCCTTCTGCATGAGGGCATTGTTGGGCACCCAGGCCACCCCACCCGACAAGGCTGTTGTGCCGCCATATAGCGCTTCTTTCTCAACGACCAAGGTACGCAGGCCTTGCCGGTCAGCGACGACCGCAGCGGTCAACCCTGCAGCGCCGGAGCCTATGACAATAACGTCGAAACTGTCATCCCAATCAGCGGATTGGTCTGCTGACATGTCACGCCCTCCTCAAACGAAACTCGGCGCAATCATGGCAGAAGGAGGGCGTTAATACAACGGTTGTTGCATTACATCTTGGGAAGGGCAATCATGCCAAACGTGTTTTCCATCATTGTTTCGGCGACGCCTTCAGGCCACCTTTTGTGACCCGACCGTCCCGTTGATCGTCCGGCGAATATCACTAACCCGTTCATATTCCAACAAGTCCTCCAATGCCTGGGTCATGTCATAATCATGAGCAGACAAGCCTAGTTTGGACCGCAGTACGAAATAACATTCCGTTCGGCGACCGTCAGCTTCCTGCAGGAGTGGTCGACATCTGTCGGCAACATCGGCTGCGACATCACGCCAACTCCGATGATATTCCAGGTCGATACATTGAACGCGGGCTGCGACAAGATCGTTTCTATATTCGCGTGCAAGTTTGAGTGAAGTGGACGACAAATGGTCAAAAGAACTCAGTACATCTGATAATGGCAATGTATATTGGTTTCTGCCTGCCGCCAGGCGAAGACCAGATACAGCTACCTGATTCGAATCGTATAGCTTCGCCCGTCTCAGACGCCCGCTCATTGTAACCCCCAGTGGAAAAGTTATTAATGTTAAGGGAAACAAGCTAATTGTTATTTTATAATAGTCAATGTCAATTGATCATCTGATGAGCATTAGATGCTGCTTCTGGTTGTCCTTCCAACACGTGTAGCAGAGACATGACTAAAGCCAGCGCTTAGCTCAGGTTCCCAACTGTGTCGTAAGACTGCTGCAGCACCAGTTCACCGAGCAAATATTTCAGGCGCCGGTTCTCCTCTTCCAAGTGCCTTAGACGCTGCAAGTTAGCACCACTTAAAGATGGCGCACCCGATTCAGGCAACAACTGGTCACCATACTTGGCCTTCCAGCGGTAATAGGTCTGCTCACTAATGCTATATTTCTCACACAAGTTCGACACACTGATGCGGCCCGACTTTTCTGTCAGAATTGCTAGTATTTCGGGTACTGAATGCCTTTTTCCCGGCATCAAATTCACTTTCCAAACGATAGAATATTAGGGGTATTGATGGACATTAATTCTCATAACCTCTAATTATAAGGTCAGTTATAAGGACTTATTCCATATTTTGTTCTTGTCATGTTCTATATTAACGTTTTTTAACAAATTTATACGTCTGTTTAACTGCCATTTTTTCTCATTGTTGTGGTGTCAACAACACCACTAACAACACTGAGAAAAACACCAATATGTATGAAGTTCATGTCGTACTGCCCGAAAACCGGGTGCTTTATCTCGACCATCTGGAGAAAATGTTTCAACAGCGCTATCAGGTCTTTATCAACATTCTGGGCTGGGAGGTGCCGGGTACGGACCACCCAAACCAGCGAGAGATTGATGCTTATGACCTGCCCAATACCATCTACCTACTGGTGCTCAGGGGGCATCAACTTGTCGGCGCATCTCGGTTGCTGCCAACAACAGGGCCAACCATGATGGGGGATATCTTTCCGGACTTATGTGAGAAAGGCGTTCCCAATGACCCCCAAATTTGGGAATGGTCCCGGGGGCACGTTAAACCGGACGAACCACACCAGAATCGATCGACAATTCTGAACCATATTTTCCTGTCTGGTTACGAATTAGCCTTCAACGCCGGTCTGAAAGGCCTCACGGCGCAGGTGAATGTCCGAGAACTTGACCGATGGCTCAGTCGTGGCCTCGTCGTTGACTTGCTGGGACAACCAAAACGCTCGGGGCAAGAAGAAGTGCTGGCAATGCAACACCATATTGCACAGCGAACGCTGGCACGTGTCCGCCATGACACAGGGCTATCTGACCGTGTACTGCGGCTAACCGAAACTAACCAAGACTTCAGCCTTGCTGATAAATTGAGTGCCTGACGGACGGCCTTGAATAACGACCTTCCCCGCGCTATAACTGTGCGGGGAAGACTTAGTGCGAAAGCACAACTATTTGTATCACATGTTTCAGGTTTGGCAAATTGAGGTAAAAGTGCCATGCATATTGTAATTGAAGATTCTTTATCGGCCCTAATGCGGGCAGAAACCTATGGCCAGATCGGTGAGGTCATCACCGACTTTGCCAATCAGTGCGGATTTGAGTACTTTGGCTACCAATATTGGCCAGGGGACTACGCTTACGGCCACCCGGAATTCTCCGGCACCGTACAGACCAATTTTCCGCAAGTCTGGCAGCGCCGCTACGTTGAGCAAAACTATTACCATGATGACCCGGTGCGCCTTTTTGGCTTGGAACAAGAAGGCATGCTGGAATGGTCGCAGGTGCCGCGCTGGAATGCTCGCCAGGAAACCATGATGCAAGATGCCGCCAACTATGGGTTGGAAGAAGGTATCGTTGCGAGTTGCCACGAAAATCCAAAAGGACGCCTGCAACTCACTCTGGCCGGCAAATCCTTCAAGGGGGACATGCGCCTGGCTGCCCAAGCGATGCCCAGCATTGTGCCCGTCATGCTCGTCTGCTTCAGGTGCGCCCACAAACTGGAAGACAAGATCAAATGGCTGACCGAACGCCAAAGAGACGTTTTCTTGCTTCTCCGAAAAGGCCAGCGCCGGGAAAATATCGCCAGCCAACTCTCATTGTCGGTACGGCAGGTTGACCGTCATATCGCACGGATCAAAGAAAACACCGGCACCAATCTAGTCGTGGGGGACTAAGCAGCACCCCACTTACCGGGCTGTTATAGGCACTTTTTCTGTTGCATCCATGACAAGAGGCCGGCCGGAAATCCAGCCGGCTGCCCCTGAGCTGAGTATACCATCACAAATTAATGTTCGACCTCTATGGAGGGTAGCCCCGGGCCGTTCCGACTACTTCTTTACTGAAGCTGTGGTCACCATTTCCGGCGGCACATTCTTTACCGCGCCTTTTCAAAGCCATCCCACTATGGGTGCGGCGCAGGATGGTGTTGGCACCAAATATTCGCCTTGCCGGAAGTGGCACCACCTACTTGGGGAAAGGATGCTGTTCATGGGCGACCACCAACAAATTAAAACATATGGGGGTTCTGAAACGATACTTGTCGTCGACGACGACATAGCAATTTTAAGAACCATAAGTGCCGCACTTCAAAGTCTGGGATACTAAGCTCTTCAGGCCCAAAACGGGATGGAAGCCATAGAACTCATCCAGACCCACAACGGCCCTTTGGACCTTCTATTGACTGATATGACAATGCCCGGGGGCCTAGACGGCCTGGATATCGCCAAAGAGGCGCTAGCAAGCTTTCCATGTTGTCCGGTGATCCTGATGTCTGATTATTCCAAGGTGTATCCAGACTCCTCCCGCCCCATGTCTTCCAATTTCACCTTCTTGTCCAAGCCATTCTCACTAGCCACCCTGCTGAAAGTCATACGCACATCCATCAATGGTGAGGTGCAACCAGGTGCCAAAATAGCGTGTGGATAATTTTTCAGAAATTTGTGGAGGCGAAGTGCCAACGCCACCGTCTATAGGTCATTAAGCGCATGAAGTAGCGCAAAAATTATTCGTTATGTGATGTCGTCTACAACCCCAGGGTCAGGTAATCAACTTCGGTTGGCTGCCTGGCCCACCCATTTCTGGGTTAGCCCTTTAAAGCTCTGTCATCCGTTGACGTGATGCAGCAGTTCTACTCCATCCCTTATACGCCTGCAATTCTCTACAGCGATATCCAGACTGCGTTCCAGCGTCTGCGGCGTTAGCCACGAGATATGCGGCATACAGATGACGTTATCCATCGCCAACAAAGGGTTCGCAGGGTCGACCGGTTCCCCCGCATAGACATCCAAACCTGCTGCGCCAATTTGGCCGGTCTGCAACGCCCGCACAAGGGCTGCTTCGTCAACCAGGCCACCCCGTGCCGTATTAATAAAGACCACACCCTTCTTCATGCGCGCCATGCGCTCATGGGAAATAATGCCGGTCGTTTCCTCGGTCTGTGGAATATGAAGCGACAGGATATCTGCTTCCTCGATCAAGTCATCCAACGCGCGCCAATCGGCAACAGCATCGGACTTGAGCGACTGAGCCGTATAGAGAACCCGCGCTCCCATTGCCGTCAGGATGGGTGCCAAGTGTTGGGGAATGGCCCCATATCCAACAAGGCCCACCGTCTTTCCCGCAATCTCACTGACGTGGTCATAGTCGTCAGGCGGTATTTCCCACCCCTGCCCTGCCCGCGTAGCACGGTCGATATGGGTTAACCGGCGGGACGCCGCCAGCATCAACATCAATGCTGTTTCAGCCACCGCGATGGCATTCGAGCCCGGCATATTGGCCACGGCGATACCACGCTGCGTCGCCGCCTCGACATCGATTGTGTTGACCCCAATGCCAATCTTCTGTATCAGTTTAATCTGCGGCGCCAGGTCCATATCGGCCGCAGAAATAGGCCGCAAAGCATGCAGAATGACGTCCGTATCAGGCAGTTCACGGTAAAAACTTTCGTCATCAGCCTCGGCAACGACGGCCACATCAAGCCAGTCCGGGCGGCGCGCCTCCAGCGCAGCCAGATACCCGGTGCTAGCTCCATAATGCAAAAGTGCTTTCACGTTAATTCCCTATGTCTTCTGCCCACATAGCGCACCACTGTCGCCGCATATCAGACAGATTGGCAGGTATATTGTGTAGCCATGCCATGGCACGTTGCCGGATATTGTCCTGCAAAGCCGGGTCGGTGACATATTCCACCGGCGACTTGCCATCAACACGTGCCAGCAAGAGGCCGGAAAGAAGCGCCGCTGTTCGGCTTTCGATCTCTACCTGCGGCTCCCAGGTCACCCCCGCCAGGTAACGCTCAGCCAGCGCCCCAAAGCAGTCCAGATAGTCGCGCGTCCATACCGGGTGCCAAACACATTTTAGCAAAAGGTGATTCAGGCAAAAGGCCAAGTCGAATGCAGGATCAGCATAGGTGGCCGTCTCCGAGTCCAGAATGACCGGCCCGTCCGGCCCAATCAGCATGTTTTTGGGACTAAAATCACCATGCACCAAGGCAATGCGGGCCTTGGACGTGCGTTCAACAATGGCGCGCAGGGGCTCTGCGACCGATGGCTGCACACGAGCCGCCTCTAACAAATAGGCATCAATACGCAGGGCGTGAAAGAACACGTCCGTGCCTTCGAATTGTCGCTCGATGTCCCGATCATAGGCCGTAGCGCCATGCAGCACCGCCAGAGACTGCCCCACACTGGCAGCAACGGCTGCATCAGCAATACCGGTCCTCAACTGATCTTTCCAAAGGGGATAGTCGGCTGGTGGCAGGTACGCCATGGCAATCACCAGGCCAACAGGGTCGTCTGCGACCAGGTCGGGCGCAATGCCGGGTAAAATGCTGTTCGCCAGCCTCATCCAGGCGGCCTCATACCGACTGCGCTCCACAGGGGCATGCCAGTCTTTCTCGACCTGCAATTTAGGCAAGGCCCGCTTAACGCACAGCGTCCGGCCGCCGATGTCCACCCTGTAAACTTCTGAAGACACACCACCCGTCATACGGTGCAGTACAGGTCGTTCATCTGGCTTCAAAAGCCCCATCGTCTCCAACGACGTATAGAGTGCGTTATGGTATGTGAGCGGCAAGCGGCTGTTCCTTTACAAGGAGGCTAGTGCTTCAGAAAAGATACCCGATCCAAGATACCGTCTGCCAGCAACTCCGCGACTTCAATAGCATTTGTCTCGTGGGCGATCGTATTACACGTGACGATGTCGGCCGGCTTCACAGCTTTGAGCGCCTCATAACCCTGTTCAGCGAAGACAGCATGAACGCCAATACATATGGGTGGCCGCAAACCCACTTCTTCAATTCGTCCAACGGTTTCGATCATTGTGCGCGCGGTTGAAATTATGTCATCGACCAGGATGGGTGTATGGTCCTTCCAGGCAGATACGTCTGGACGGGAAACTTCAACCTCCCTGTCACCCTTGCGGTTCTTCTCCAGGATTGTGAAAGGCGCACCTACCGACTCTGCCACCACTGAAACCCATTGTGTACTTTCCGTGTCTGGCCCAACCAAAAGCGGTTTTTCCACTTTGTCTGCAATCCACGCAGAAATTAGCGGCGCGGCGCGGAGGGAGTGGGCTTCTATATCGTAGATTTCGTCGAGCGAATGATAGCGGTGTAGATGTGGGTCGATAGTGACCATCCAATCTGCAAAAGAACTAACCAGCCTGGCAAACCAACGAGAGGTAATAGCCTCACCCTCATGGAACCGTCTATCCTGCCGCATATAAGGCAAATAGGGTACGACCAACCCTACGGTTTTGGCGCCTAATTCCCTGGCCGTTGAAGCCGCAAACATCAGGGCCAGGATTTTGTCGTCCGGCCTGACCAGTGAAACAACGAAGACAACATTCCGGCCCGAAACGTCATCCATCAACCGGGCATAGGACTCCCCGTCTGGAAAACGGCGCATTTCCATCAAACCCCTGTCACCTGCCATTAACCCAGCCAGCCTGTCTGCCAACTGATCACAATCGGGCATCGCAAAAATCAACGGATTCATGGCAGTTCTCCCAGGTGCACCATGGCGCCATGGGCTTCGACAAAATCCTGGGCATAGGACAGCTCGCCCGGTGTTTCCGCATGGATACTGAACAAGGGTTGCCCGGCGTTCACTCTATCCCCCACAAAATGGTGAATCTGAATGCCGGCAGCTGCAGATTCCGGGGCCCCGGCATATTTTGCGACGCGTGCAAGCAGGCGATTGTCAATCAACTCTACCACCCCGCTATGCGCTGCTGTGACAGGGAAGCTATGTGCCGCCGTGGGTGGCTCGCGGAAGCCGCCCTGCGCTTCACAGATGGCCTGAAATTTCTTCCAGGCAGCACCACTTTCCAATGTTGCTAACGCCATGGCA
>Ga0181589_10000159_pt1 | contig 42680 bp, 25 predicted proteins | sample 071ome_25_FD_132444 | JGI IMG/M metagenome (GOLD analysis project Ga0181589, IMG submission 132444) | Coastal salt marsh microbial communities from the Groves Creek Marsh, Skidaway Island, Georgia - 071410BT metaG (megahit assembly) | ecosystem: Environmental > Aquatic > Marine > Intertidal...
AAATCGTTCACGAAAGAATTGGATTTGGGTAAGGTACCCATTTCGTTTCCCAAGTGCCCATAGGCGAATACCAACAAGAAAAAAGATCGCCATGTGCACAAGCCCACTGATGGAAGCCATTAATCCATAGGTCCCTATCCCCCTCTCAAATGATTTTCCTGTGGATCCGACTAAGGCAAAAGCAGTCATCGTCGTCCCAAACACACTCATGAGCAGGAGAAAGGGCCCGATGCTGTGGCTTGCCACAAAAAAGTCTTTGCTGGTGCCTCGAAACATTCGGCTGCTCCCCCATCCGAGAAGCAATAATAAGATAAGATAGCCGACTATGATCAGTAAAACATTCATACTCGTTAGGCCTGGGAATCAGGCGTCTGTTCTTTCTGAACCGTTTGCTCTGCATACCTCTCCCACTCCTTCGGCCATGCCCGAAAAACAGCCCATGTTCCCAAACCAGAACAAGCCAGAGAAAAAAGCACATGATAAAAAAGACCGATGGGCATACCTCCCCAAACAATTTCTTCTGTCCCCCAGTTCCAGCCATCTTGGTGGAGAAACAATAAAGCCAGGAAAACAATCCAGAAGATTTTCATCGTACGGGCAAATTTAAAAGATTTTCAGGGCTCCTACTTACCCACTGCATAAAGATGAGTTTGTGTGGATATATAAAGTGTTTGGTTCGCAACAACGGGCGAGCTGTATATCGGTGCACCCAGGTTGATTGCTTTCGGTTCTGAATATTCTTTTCCATGTTCAAAGATAAGAAGATCACCATCTTCGTTGCCCAAGAGAACTTTGCCATCCACTAGCAAGGTGGACCCCCAGATGCGACTGTATGAATCATGGGTCCAATAAACTTCTCCAGTCACCGCATCCAAGCAGTGCAAAATCCCTGCATACTCTGCCTGATAAATTAGCCCATCACCGACCGAAGGGGTCGAGATCGTTCTTCCAATATCGGTATTTTTCCAAATTAAATCTCCGGACTTGGCATCGACACAGGAGAGGCGCCCCACTCCATCACCATGTTCTGGATCCTGTCCTGTAGAACAATAAATTTTGTTTTGGTAAAGAACAGGGGTGGCAATAAGTTCGCTCGGACCAGGAGGAGTGGCATATGGAATTTTCCTGCCCTTGCTATCCAAACGATAATTAGCTTCATTGCAGTCTAACTTCCACTTGGGGAGAAAGAGGTCAAAACCTTCTTCATCCTGAGTGGTCTCATTGGGATAGCCGTAAAGAAAACCATCAGTTCCTCCCCAAAATAAAGTTTCGACTCCATCAACTACACCATAGGTCAAGGAGGACCACGCCGCATGAAGAGCCTCTTTACTTGCCCCAGAACCGTCTTCTCCAATCAGTTCTCCGGTATTTTTATCAATTGCAATCCAACTAGGAGAAAGTGGACTCGGTATATTGGTATGGGACCAGTCGACTCCATTAGAAGTGGCTACAAATAAGCTGTCTCCCACGATCAATACAGAAGAGCTTGTGACATTATGAGGAAATACACCAAGCTCATCTCTCATGTCATACTTCCAAATGATGTCTGCATCCAATTCAGGATTCAACGGATCTAAGGATCCTTTCGGGCGAACATATGATTGCTCTTCCATGAAAGGTCCATGATTTCCATCTTTTAAGCCATTTATATCTAAGCATACTACCTCACAACGATTCGTAACCACATATGCCTTTCCATTTTCAATGGCCGGAGATGAGCACACACCAATATACTCCCAATCGCTTACCTTTCCTGCCCCAAGTTTTGGAATCACAAGTTGCCATTCAAGTTGACCGGTTTTTTCATTGAAACACATCACTACACCTCGATCACCAACTTTTTTGGGGTCCATTGGTGACTCATTGTTGGTACCCACCATGACTTTACCCTCTCCGATTGTAACATTCCCGTATGCTTGTGAACCTAACTTTGCTACCCATCTCACATTATAAGTAGTATCTATATCTACAGACTCATCTTGACGCATTCTGCCAGGCGAAAACTGAAATGGAATATCTGTCTCAAGAGACACCATATTACGGGTTTTATTTTTACCCCAAATTGGCCAATCTTCCCCCTGTGTAGGAAGCGGGATGGCAAGGGTACAAATAAATATAAAATATAATATGTTTTTCATCGAATATTTAAGGGCAGCACATTAGAAATTATGGTTTTGAATAAATCAATAGATTGTCAAAGTAGACCTTTTTTTTACTCTGCGGAGACATGGCATAAATTCCTGGAGCTCCTTTTGTATGTGGGCGGTTGTGTGATTCCTCCAATGTCCACTCTACTGGCTCAGGCTCGTTTCGTGGCCAAGCTTTTGCACGCACTAACCCTGTTCCGTTTTCCAGGATGTCGACTTGGGCCTTTAGGCGATACCAGATATTCGCTTTAATGGCAAAAGGGACAGCCCTATGGAATCGATCGTAATTCGATACAACCTCTAAACGATTAGCATTTCCAACCAGAGCAAATATGTATCTCTGATTAATCAGCCCCACAGTCGATTTAATCCTCCTGTTTCCATCGACTTTTGCGTCAAGTTCCATGATGTAATCCTGTGCTTCGTGAGACCCGATGAAATTGATTGCCCGTTGAAAAAGAACCCGGTCTAATGTGTTTCCCGCTACACGCTCTCCATCAAGATCCTGTACTTGCCAACGCATGCGTGCACCCAGCCATGGAAGTGGGGGGAATGAGAATGCAATTCCGTCGGTTGATTGATTGGTCAGATTATATCCATATTCAAAATTCTCTGAGTAAGGCAGGGAAGGAATAATTCTTCCGCGTGCCACTGCGCTTAACCCGTCGTAGGTTACTCGTATTGCTCCTGCAGAAAGTTTTGCATCAGGTTTTGCGAACAAAGTTCCCGGGCCTGTTGCTGTAAGGTTCCCGTCTAATTGTGCCTGCACTTTGGCTGTAGGTGGAATCCATTTTTCCCAACTTAACCCTTCTCCTAATTGCTTAATTTTTAAACCTTTGGCATCAAGTGCATAAACACGGAAATTTAATTTCTGCCCGGCATTCAAGGTAAATTCTGATGGAATAATTTGAAGAGATGCAAATTGATTACCAAGCGGACGATCATCCTGCACCTTCGGTCGGAAGAGCTTTGGCTTTAAATCATTCCCAAAACAATATAATTGCTTTTTCGATTGAACAAGAATTCTGCCGCTTGAGACAGCTGGAGCGGCAAGACATGGACTACCAAGGTCGACTTGGTTCATGATTTCGCCGTAATTACCCATATCCCTAACGATCGAAATTTCACCATCAAACATTGGTACATATAGTTTATCATCTGCCCAGACTGGGGCTGCATGTATTTGGTCTGGGGCTAATTTCAGGGTCCATAAGGTTTTCCCTGTTCTAGCATCATTGCAAAATAATTCACCTGTTTTCACGGTTGTGTAAATTCGGTCGCGATGAATACATGGTGAGCTGGTAAAAGATTCAAGTTCATCATTTCTCCAGGCTTCATTGATGTAGGTGAGCTCTTTGATCGCCTCTCCAGCACTAGGAAGTTTAAATGGTTTTCGAATGCCTACCATTCTGCCGATTCGAGAATTGTCGATGTTTTCTTTACCATGGATTGCAATGATAAGATCCTCGTACACAACTACACCAGCATTGACTCCTCCATGTGACATTTTAAATCTCCACAGAGGTTGCCCAGTACGGGCATCGATACAAACCACATGTCCACAACCAGTGCCGCTGTAAAAGACCCTCCTTCCATCTTCCAGATCTTCAAACACAAGAGGAGCGAAAGAGCTGTCCTTAGGTATAGTTCCTGGCGTGGATGTCCAAACTAAATCCCCACTCTTCTTATCAAATGCGTAAAACCTGTCTCTTGCGGCTCCATTTGATCCCCAATTGGCTGTGATCGCATGTAAAATAACGAGTCCCTCATCTACACAGGGCCCGCCTGTCCGACCATTAGGAAAAGTTAAACGATTAAATTCTTCCATTAGTGATCGTTCCCAAAGAAGGGATCCCTCTGGCGTGTAACCAACAATTTCTCCTGCACTCGTTTGAAAATAAACGTTACCCGTTTCAACATCAATGCACGCCGAACCCACGCCATATCGGTCATAAACAATATCACTGATAAAATCTTTTCTTCTTCTATCCCAAAGAAGTTTCCCTGTTTCCAAGTCCAAGCAGGTTAGACTTTCCTCGATTTCCTCCCCGCTTCCGTAATATCCAAATTGATAAACTTTCCCGCCCGCAACCACAGGAATCCCCCCACCTTGAATCTGATGAGTCCACTGTAGGGTGTTATTCAATTCTTCGGGCAACCCACTTTCGGTGGATACGCCCACCCCTCTATCTCCTCGAGAAAATAGCCAGTCAGATGTCTTGTTTTCCAAGCGCACTGTACTACTCGCCTTAATTGTGGTTTGTTTGGGTGAGCTAAATCGAATACAGGATGATAAAAAGACACACCAAACTAGTAGATAGATTAGAGGATACCTAGTTTTCATAATATTAATAAAGAATACAACAATTTGGAACTACTCACTAGCTAATCCTTGGGCTTTTAGATAAATATTTTTCACAGTAACTCCATTCACCAGGAAAAATACCTCTACAAGTCAAACTACTGCATGCCCATTGACAAACAAACCCAACGCCCTGAACTAGAGCGGCAATGCATGCGGCCATTTGCATAGGCAGGTGGCGTCCAATTATTTTTCCCTCCTAGAATTTGAAAACGTGCCAGCTCCTTAAAGCCTTTGGGCGAAGCTGGAACCAACCCAAGTTCGCCCCGGTCACTCAAAACAGCAAGGGTCTCGTCAATAAGAATTAGGGTGCCTACACCAAAACCCTTTTCTTCCCAAACTTTTCGTCCACTTTTGAGATCAAGGCAAAAAAGGGTAGCCCGCTTGGCATTGGCACCTGTTTGCCCATGTATACCGTAAGCATAATCATTGTGCTGTACCAAACTTGCCATTTGGCAAGCAACTCCATCAGACTCCCAAACCACCTTGGGTAGCGATTTGCTCAAATCTAACATTGCCGCACCCTTTCCATAGCCACTTGCCAGTAGCATTCTAGAGCCCCAGTCTAAAGGTTGAGCTGCATTTACTTCATATCTAGTTTTATGACGGTATGAGATTTCTTCTATTCCTGTTGTAAGATTGTGAATGGAAAGTCCAGACTGGTTAAAAACAACGACTTGGTTTCGTCCAGATTTTCTGATGTAAGGACTTGCATAACCAGCTTCTGCTGTACCACCACGCCAAACCTCCTTGCCTGTATTCGCATCTAGTGCAAGTAAAGATCCATTAGTGGCACCGGCTTGTACGATGACTTTTTCCTCGATCACTAATGGGGCCGCTGCGTATCCCCAGGTTGGACACCGCCCAGCAAAATCTCTCACCAGGTGTTTATACCAAATAACTTGGCCTGTTTCAGCATCTAAGCAGTAAAGGGGACCTTCGTGCCCTTGAAGATATACTTTATTATTAAAAATTGTTGGAGTAGACCGAGATCCACCTTGAAAATATTTATCTCCGAGATTGGATTTGTAGGAGTACTTCCATCGTACATTACCAGTGTTAACCTCGACACAATAAAGGGTATTTTTTTGGTCTTTGTACCCTTGGGTATAAGCCAGTCCGCTAGATTCGACTACGGATGAATACCCTAACCCAACTTCCAGTTTCCATAAAACTTTAGGCTCGTCATACCCCCAATCCAAGCGAAGTGTTTGTTCTTCAGAACTGTGACTTCTGGAAATCCCTCCATAATTAGGCCAATCTGCACCATAACTCAAATACCATGAGAGGGTTAAAAAAATACCATAAATAACTGGGACCATAAACAACCCCTTGTCACAGGATGACTATAAGTCAACCACGCAGAAAAACAAAGTTCCAAATAGGACAGGTAAGCCGTATCAGATCGGTCCGACCTCCAAGTGATTACCGATCGAAAGAGATAGCTCTAAGTCATCTGAAAAATAAGCGCTGGTGTTGGCTAATAAAGCATCGGGCCCGGATTTACGGGTGCTCAAGGAAACAACAACAAAATCTGTTTCAGCAGGAATCTCTATCTCTGATCTAATTTCATGCCAAGTACTTGGGTTAAGGTCACCGGAAGTACTCTTTTCTACATGCAAAAGCCTGTTGCCTTCCTCCGCTTCAGTTCCTCGGTAAGCTGATAGGCTAAGACCATATTCTGCGGACTCTTGGCATTCACCGTGGCTTTGATTAAATTTGACTGATGCCGAAATCAAAGGAGGTAGCTGCGTTTTTTTTGAAATCTTCAGTGCCTCTCGCACATCTAAAACCTGAACAGTTTCAACAATTTGTGCCTCTTGTGTATCCATACTGATAAAAAGAGGGCTGAACTGTAGCATACTTTCACCCCTGCTTGGTAAAACTCCACTATTGGCTGCGACAGAAAGGTCGGACAATCGACTCCATGAGTTAAGTGCGCCGTAGTTTTCCAGTGTCCCAGTTGGCGAACCATTGTTGTGACTATCCGCAGACAGAAGCTCCATCGCTCTGGTCGCAAATTCATTCGCGATCATTAATGGGTTCACATCTGTGAATTGAGCATTTCCCAAAGCCCTGTAGGGATTAGGATTAGATGAAGATGTTGTATTATAGGAGCCTACAAATCGATCTTGGGTTGTACCTGATGCAAAGCTAGATAAAATCCGTGAATCAACTTCAGAACTAAAGTGCAGAAAAGACCACCAAGAACCTGCAATTGCTAAGAAAATGGCCGCTATTGAACTAATCCATGGAAAGAAAATTGTCTCTGTCTTTTTAGAAGGTAAAGCCTCCAATACAGACGAATCGCTGGCTTCCCAATGTAACAAGGATTCTAATTGGATAATTTCGAGATATTTTTTGCGGTGTTCTTTAGAACTGAGTAAAAGGCTATTAAGATAAACGAGATCTTGCCTCGAAATGGTTTCGTCTAAAAGTGAAGAGGTTAAACGTGCGATCTCTTTGGGGGTAGATTTTTCGTTCATAATAAAACAGATTGTGTTGTTCTATTAGCACAAAATGGGGAAAAAATACCAAAATTCTAAAAATTTTTTAACCGGACTCTAATTCAACACTGGATAACTTAATCTTAACACACTCCATCAAGTTACTGCGGATTCGAAATAAGGTGGCAGAAACCGCCCCTAATGGACGGCCAACTTTTTGGCTAATAACCTTAATATTGCATTCTTCCTTAAATCTAAGATGGGCAATTTCACGCATATGTTCAGGCAGCAATTCATAACATATCTGCAAAGCTTTTTGATAAAGATGCAAAGAATCTGTGTCTGTATTTTCTTCAGCCAATGCATCTACCAATTCATTACTGAAGGATATTCTGTTTCTCTTCTTCTTTGTTATGTGAGCCATAATTTGGAAGCGAGCAATATTGTAAGCCCAAGATTTAAAATTTCCAGTTGGTGAATATTCGTCTGTTTTTTTACAAAGAATTAAGTTCACCTCCTGTAAAACATCCTCCGCATCCTCTCTATGGGGAAGCATACTCAAAATGTAAGAATATAAGGGCCTTTGGATACCCACTAGTTTCTGAGAAAATTCGAACGAAATTGATTTTTCGGACATAATTCAAATGGAATGGATAGTGCAACATATAGTCAAACAAACTCTACGAAGATCGAGTCGCGTTTTGTTGCAAAGCAACAAAAAGTGATCTTACTAAGGGTATGCAAACATGGCATTGCATTGCATTTCTTTTTCTTAGCGTCGGAATATTTTTTTACGCTACATATTTGCGTGATGTGGAAAAAAATACTGAGTTATCATTGGAAGATCTTTCTTCAATCGAGAAACACTTGGGCATTGCTGAAATTACAAAAGATGAAAATCAATCATTCATCACGGATGGAATCAAGAAATCTAACTGGGTAGAGCAGGCTCTCACACTTACTTCTAAGATTAAAAAGCCATTCGTACTTAACTACCATGTTGAAGCACTCAGGGGTGAGGTTTTTATTGAATACCTTCTTTCTAAACTCAACGAAAACCCCAATGCCAAGAATTTAATTTTGGGTGCTTTTACAAGCGAACTATTCGGTCACAATGAAAAGGACATTATTAAATCTCTCTTTTATTTACGGAGAGAAACGGAGACAAAAGCTCAAATTGTGTGCAAGGGCCATACAGAAAGAGCTTCTGCTCTGCTATGTGAGCTCATCCTTCGTTCATATAAAAAATGCATTGCCGTGGAAGCCAATCAAAGACCGCTCTTACCCTCCCAACTGAATAAGCTGGAAGATATTCGTGAATTGGAGGGAGAGGCTTCTAAGATAAAGGTTTATATAAGTTCTATGCTAGAAGAAAGTCCAAGCGATAGTATAGAAGCTATGGCTCTAAGATCTGAGATTCTGCAAGTTGAATTAGAAATTCGTGAACTAAAGAATTCCCTCATAGAAATTGATTCTGTCCACAAGGAGGCAAGAAAAAACCCAAAAGATTTCTTGGAAATCAAAGCAATTAGTGAGTACGGGAAGATAAACGAATTTTCTCTTATATTTTCAAAATTAGAACGCATGGCGAAAGATAATAGCTTAAACGAGTTGACTCGAAATGAGGTCATGAAAAACCTCCAAACGACCAAAGAAAATTTTCATAATGAGGTTATTTCCGCAATTGATTCAATCAAAGATAAAGTCCAGGTACTCCTGAGTCAAAAATCCTCCCTGCAAAAGGAACTTGCTGAACATATTATTAGCCAGAAAAAAAGCCTTAGCCAAAACCCTAAAACACGGAGACTTCATCAAATAAGGGATGAATTGGCTAAAATCCAAAAAAGTTACGATGATGAGAACCTTAGATGGATGAGCAGTAAAAAAGCTTATGAGATGATTTACAATCCGTGAGCTTTCGGACCAGTTATTTTTCATAAGCCTATGCCCAAGCTCAATCTATATTTTCCTAGATTTAACTTTTTTAGTAATTTACGAAACTACGATAAAGGGCACTTTTCCAAAGATCTTGCGGCCGGTTTCAATGTTGCATTATTGGCAATCCCCCAAGGCATGGCTTACTCGCTTGTTGCTGGACTCCCCATTCAGTACGGTCTCTTAGGCTCTGCGATTGCCGCGATTGCAGGCGGGCTCTTTGGGGGAGGCAAATTCATAACTCAAGGTCCAACAAATGCAACCGCTGTATTGCTGTTTGGTGTTTTTGCCGCCGCTGGATTGCTGGGACCAAATGGTCTTGCATCCCAGGCAGGTTTAGACCTTTTACCGCTAGTCCTAGCATGTTCTGCAATTATACTTTTTACTGCATGCATATTCAGGGTCTCTTTTATTGTACAGTTTGTTTCAAGGACTGTAATTACTGGTTACATAACCGCAGCTGCTTGCTTAATTTTAGCAAACCAGACCAGGCATGTTCTCGGGATTTCGAATGTGGATGAGTCACCCTCATCAACCTTTTTGGGTATTTTATATTTCCTGAGTCGCCATCTTGAACAGGTTTCTCTTCACACCATAGGTTTAAGTATATTTACCGGTGTGATTTATATTGTTTTGTATACATGGTCTTCTTCACTTCCTAATGTTGCAATTTCACTGATTGCGGCATCACTCGCTGGGTGGGGGCTAAGTAATCTTGGCATCGAGGTATTATGCCTTCAGAACTTTTCCGCCAACGGTAATTTCATTCAGGTTCCCGATTTAGGGTTAGTCTTTTCTCATGGCCCTTTAATTTTTTCCGCCTCCATGGCTGTTTGTCTGTTGTGCTTACTGGAAGGGCTCTCCATTGGAAAATCACTTTCGGCCAGATCTGGCTCCCGCTTGGATTCAAATCAAGAAACTTTCTCAATAGGTATGGGGAATCTTGGGTGTTCACTTTTTGCAGGTATGCCTGCATCTGGTTCGCTGACTCGCTCAACCTTAAATGTGGAAAGTGGTGCACAAACTAATTTAGCAAATATTATTGCAGGCGCCTTAATATTAGCGGGGTTTTGGGTGTTGGGGGATTTGGTGTGCTACATTCCTCTCTGCAGTCTTGCAACTGTAGTCATGTTCATTGGTTTGTCTCTGATAAAAGTCCGTCAGATTAAGACCGTTTCTCGGGCATCCCGATCAGATGCATTTGCATTCATTATAACTTTCCTTGTTGGCCTAAGCTTTTCTTTACAAATGGCCATTTTTGCTGGCGTAATTACTTCCATTTTGCTTTTTCTGCGTAAGGTCGCTCAACCCCAGTTAGTCGAATATGGATACACAAATGAAGGCACCCTGACGGAAGCGTCAATCCATACTAAAAGACCTGAGCCTGAGGTATCTATTGTTCATGTGGAAGGAGAGCTTTTTTTTGGGGCTGCTGACTTATTCTATGATCAAATAAGACGGGTGGGGGAAGATCCAAACTTGAAGGTATTGGTTCTCAAAATGCTTAATGCCCATCACTTGGATGCAACCTCTGTTCTCGCACTTGAAGAACTGCTTGAATCATTAAAGGAGAAAAATTGTCATGTTCTACTTTGTGAGGTCAGGAAAGATTTTTTAAGAATATTAAAAAATTCAGGAGTCCTGTCCCGAATTAACCGGAGAAATATTTTCCCACATATTGCCAGCAATCCAACCCTCTCTACTGCAAAAGCAATTAAGCGGGCTAAGCAATTAGTAGATGGGGCCGCAGCAAAGGTAACAATTTACGCGGATCAAGTTGGATCCACTAAATCCAAACCGTAAAAACTTAAAGAGTTTTGATAGGTAATTTCTTCTATTCTTGCTGGTAATTCACCCAAAACACTACTCAACTTGCAGGCAATTTCAGGAATCCTTGCAGGCTCATTTTCTTGGCCTCTGAATGGTACTGGAGCCAAGTAGGGGCTATCCGTCTCTAACATTAATTTTTTAGTACCTTGGTATGCTACTGCTTCTAACAGTTTCTCGGTACCGGAAAAGGTAACGATTCCAGTAAAAGAAGCACGCCCACCACGGTTCATAAGACATTTTATTTGATCGATACCCTCGGTAAAGCAATGGAAGACTACTTTTTCCCAGTCCACATCAGCTTCATCAATTTCCTTGATACACTCATTGAAAGCTGACCTGGAGTGAATAATAACCGGACAATTCAATTGCTGTGCGATTTTTAGTTGGTAGCGAAAAGCTTCTCTTTGCCAAGACATAATCTCATGAGCATCCGTTTTGTTTTTGGGTAAACGGAAGAAATCTAGACCAACCTCTCCCAGGGCAACGGGCATGGTCATGCCCTTCCAAAAATTTTCTAACCCTTCCACTTGGTTGGTCCAATTTTCATCGACATAGCCTGGATGCAAGCCTGCTGAGTAATAGATTTGATTTGGGTAACTCTGTGCAAGCTTTTGGTAGTCTGTCCAGTCCTCAGGGCTGGTTCCCACAGTAACCATTTTTTTAACACCCTTTTCATGTGCATGCTGTAGAACCGTTTGCAGCTTATGATTCCTCAAAGAGCTCTGCAGGTGACAATGTGTATCAAACCAAGACATCTACTCGACCAATACAAAAAGTTCTGCCATGATCGAGACTCAAAACCTTTTAATTTAAACTCTTTTACTTCTAAAACTTATCGAACTATGGAAAATGTTATTATTTTGGGAACTGGGTGTGCTGGTTTTACAGCTGGCATCTACACCGCACGGGCAAATCTAAACCCTTTAATTCTTGAAGGTAAACAACCTGGGGGCCAATTGACTACCACCTCGGAAGTGGAAAACTTTCCTGGCTTTCCTGAAGGTGTGGACGGTTATGATTTAATGGCCAACCTACGCAAACAGGCGACTAAATTTGGTGCTCGTGTAGAAAATGCATTCATCGATCGGGTTGATTTTTCTGGCGACATTAAAGTTCTTCATTCGGGGGATAAATCTTTCCAAGCCAAGGTTGTCATCATAGCAACTGGTGCAGCCCCACGATTACTTGGAGTGCCCGGAGAGCAGGAGATGTATGGTGGTAAAGGAGTCACAACCTGTGCCACCTGTGATGGTGCCTTTTACAGAGATATGGATGTTGTGGTTGTCGGTGGTGGCGACTCTGCCTGCGAGGAAGCTCTCTTTCTCACCCGTTTTTGCTCAAAGGTTACCCTGATCCATAGAAGAGATGAGTTAAGGGCTTCCAAAATTATGGCAGAACGTACCTTAGCTCATGAGAAAATTCATGCTGTCTGGGATTCAGCGGTGGAAGAAATTCTGCCAGGCGAGGATGGTAAGGTTCGAGCGGTTAAAACAAAAAACCTCAAGACAGGTGACACCAGTGAAATTAATTGCAAGGGGGTGTTTATCGCCATTGGCCACTTACCTAACACCCAACCTTTTGAAGGTATTCTCGAGCTAGATAGCAATAAGTACTTGGTGCCTGAGGCTGGAAGCATGGTTAAAACAAAGGTTCCCGGAGTGTTTGTGGCAGGTGATTGTGCTGATCATGTCTACAGGCAAGCCATCACCGCTGCGGGTATGGGTTGCCAATCTGCGATAGAAGCAGAGCGTTGGCTCGCCGAAAGCGATTAATTCAGAATTCAAACTATCGATATCCGTATGATGGAGCAACGGGCAAGTATTGCAACTTACCTAACTCTTTCAGCTCAAAAGTACCCCCAAACTCCGGCAATTGTATGTGGTGCTAGGGTACCAACTTTCCCGGCACTTTCCTTTTCTCAGCTCGACCAAACAGTTAATCAGGCATGCGAGGAATTATTCCATGCAGGTATAAAAAAGGGGGATAAAACCCTCCTTTTTGTAAACCCCGGACCGGGGCTCATTATCTGGGCATTTGCCCTTTTTCGGGTTGGTGCAATTCCCGTTGTGATTGATCCTGGTATGGGGGTGAAGTCATTCTTAAACTCGATCAAAAGGACCGAACCTCATGCAATGGTTGGGATTTCTAAAGCTTTTTGGATAAGCCGGATTTTCCCAACGGCTTTCAAGTCCGTATGCAAACGATACCTAGTTCGTCCAGGAAACTTTGGTACTCGTGCAGTTAAAAAAAGAATTCCAACCGACCTTCGGATCGAACCAGACCAACTGGCAGCCATTGTTTTTACCTCCGGTTCCACAGGGGCGCCCAAAGGGGTACAGTATTCACACCGTACCTTCGACACCCAGATACAAGCCCTTAAAAAAAATTTTGAGATGAGTCCGGGGGAAATTGATCTGACCACCCTACCCATATTTGGTCTTTTTAACCCTGCACTTGGAATCACATCCGTTCTACCTAAGATTGATCCCAGAAAGCCTGCATTGGCAGAGCCATCAGAATTGGTTCAAACATTGATTAATCATAAGGTCACCACTGCTTTTGCTTCGCCTGTTATTGGTAAAAAAATTGTTTCTGAAAGTACTAAAAAGAATTTACAGTTTCCTGATTTGAATCGCTTTTTTTTGGCGGGTGCACCCGTTGCTCCGAGCTTGGCAGAAGATTTACAGCAGTGTCTTCCAAGCGGAAAAGTATTTGTTCCTTATGGAGCCACGGAGGCCCTTCCGGTTTCCTCAACCCATGCTTCGAAAATCTTGCAAAATAAAACATCTATTTTATTCGGTGAAGGGTCCCTCATCGGTACCCCAGTTCCTGGAGCAAAGGTGTGTATTGTTCCCTCGGTCCGTTCTCCATTACCCGATTATGAGGAGGGTTTTTCCGGCCTCAACCCTGGTCAGGTTGGCGAGATTTGCGTATCAGGTGGAATGGTTTCAGCTGGTTACGACCGTATGCCCGGAGCAACATGTGATGCGAGGTTTAAGATCGGAAAAGACCCGTTTCACAGAATGGGCGACTTGGGTTACTTTGATACATCTGGCCAACTACGATTTCTTGGTAGAAAAGTAGAATGTGTCATCACAAAAAATGGACCGATCGAAACAGAAAGATGTGAACCTTCGATTAATCAATTACCATTTGTTCAGAAATGTGCTCTTGTAGGTTTAGGTGAATCCCCTAATCACCAACCTTGTTTAGTAATTGAGCCGGTGCGGAAGGAAATGAGAAAGGCGGGAGAGATGACTCTACGAAAAAAGATTCTCGATGAATGCACCAAGCGGTTTCCCCAATTTGCCATTCAACGAGTCTTTTTTGAAAAGCACCTCCCCGTGGATGCTCGTCACAATGCAAAAATTCACAGGCTTTCCTTAGCCAAAAAGTGGACCCAAAGGATCAGGCGGAAACCAGATCTTGGAAAGATCAAATGAAAGTTTTAGTCACGGGTGGGCTCGGTTTTATTGGTTTTCGCATTGTACAAAAATTAATTAATCAAGGACATGAAGTCCATGCTTTGGGCAGAACTCCTTCCGTGCCCACGGAAAAACGCATTCGCGGGCTTCATTACCACTGCCATGATTTGTCCGAATCGTTTTTATCCGCGGATTGGTTTCAGGAAATCGACACTGTTTTCCATGTAGCAGCCAAGGCTGGAGTTGGTGGAAAGTTTCAAGAATATTTGGATGCTAATCATACTTCCACGGAAAAACTCTTGGTGGCTTCAAAAAAGTCGAAAGTAAAAAGATTCATCTATACCAGCACTCCGAGTGTAGTTTTTTCAAAATTTCCTATCTGTAACGGGGATGAATCCCTGCCCTACTCCTCCGAAAATTTTTCGCCTTATGCCACCACTAAAGCTATGGCAGAAAAAGCTGTGCTTTCTGCGAATGACCGATCAGGGATGCGAACGATTGCACTGCGCCCGCACTTGGTCTGGGGAGAAGGCGATCCTCATTTGCTCCCCAGGGTGATTGCCCGGCATAAAACAGGAAGATTCAAGGTAGTCGGGGATGGTAAAAATAAGGTCGACCTGACCCATGTGGAAAATGTTGTTCACGCTCACCTTTGTGCCTTGGAAGCTATGGTTTCAGAACCCTCCCTTGGTGGACAAGCCTACTTTATTGGACAGAATGAACCTGTTTATCTATGGAGGTGGCTAAATCAGATTTTTTCGGAAACCGGTCTGCCCCACCTTAAAAAATCAATCTCATTCAAGACAGCTTATCAGCTAGGTTCGATCATCGAAAAGATATGGCATACACTTCATTTAAAAAGCGATCCACCCATGACCCGATTTGTAGCCTGTCAACTGGCACAGGACCATTGGTTTTCATCCGATGCGGCCCGTAAGGACTTGAATTATCGCCCCGTCCTTTCGATGGAACAGGCAATGGAAAAAACTTTGCCGTGGTTAAAGAGCCTGTAGCTCTTTAATCTTCGTGGAAACGGTTGTATTCATATAACAAACATGCTACACTAGCATTTAAATTCAAGGAACTGGCAGTGCCTTTCATGGGAATCTTAACCCAATCCAAACCCAATTCTTGATTGTGCCAAAATTGCCCTAACCCCTTTTTTTCACTTCCAAAAATAAGAACCGGGGAGTCAGGCATTTTTTGTTTTCCCAGAAAGTTTGTGGTGTGAGAACTGGTCGCCCATATTGGTCTTTTCGAGGTTTTTAACCACTGAATAACTTCTTGTTTCGTACCCTTTGCAATCGGTAATGAACCCATCAAACCACGGGAAGAGCGAACCACATTGGGATTAAAGAAATCCAATGCCGGCTCTGACAATATCACGCCTGCCCCCCCCAAAGCCTCAACACTTCGCAAGATCGCTCCTAAATTCCCTGGCTTTTCGACTTCATCTAAAACCACAACTGCTCCGCTCTCTGAAAGGTTAATTGTATCAAGCCCAATATCCCAAGTATTTACCAAGCCAATCCACCCATATTCAGCAGAACGATAAGATGCTTTGCCAAATGCTACGGGTGAAATTTCGACCGTTTGAATTCCAAGATTTTGAAACTCTATAAGGACTTTATTTTGCTCATCTTTTTCTATGGCCCTGAATGAATAGTAAATCTCTTTTATTTCCCTCCCCGAATTTACCAAAGATTTCAGCTCGCTAATCCCTTCCACAAAAAATAATCCATGCTCTTTTCGGCGCTTGGGGGATTCTCTCAGCTTTACGAGTTCCTTAATTCTGGGATTGGCTGCACTCTCGATTGAAAAATTCATTTAACATTAAAAAAAGGGTTTTGCCGATCGAGGGCGAGCCCGTTACGAACGATGAGCATATGAACCGTGTACCCAAAGGCTTTATTGCCGAGCCCTACCCTTACCACCACGAGCTTGAACTGCTCATTTCAGATATCACCAACTTGGGGGTGGGCATTGGAAGAGACAAGGATTGGGTTATTCAGGTGCCCTATTGTTGGCCCGGTGAAAAGGTGCGAGTTAGAATATTTCGTAATCATAGCAACTACTCCCAGGCCGACTTGATTGAAGTCATTACTCCATCGGACGATCGAATGGATCCTGTTTGCAAGCTACATGGCGTATGTGGTGGGTGCCAATATCAAGGGGCCCGCTACGAAACTCAACTTCAATGGAAGCGCAAACAAGTGGAAAACTCACTGGTGCGACTCGGTAATTTATCCGTACCCGTCAAATCAGTGATTCCATCGCCCAAAGCTTTTGGGTATCGATCCAAGCTTACTCCTCATTATCAGGGGGGAAGACAGGGTGATGATTTGACCATTGGCTTTTTACGGAATGGGTCCAGAAGAGCCCTAGTCGATGTCTCTCATTGTCCGATCGCCACCGATGCGATTAATGATGCACTACCTGAAGCACGAGAAACTCTTAGAAGAGCACCCAAAAGAAAAAAAGGGGGTACTCTCCTTCTCCGCCATGTGATTGAAGGTGTTGTCACTGACCACAAACAATTGGTAAGTGAAAAAGTCGGCGACTTAATCTTTCATTTCAGGGCAGGTGAATTCTTTCAGAACAATCCCTACATCCTTCCACAATTGGTCGAGTATGTGGTGACCCAGGCTAATGCAGATCAGAATAGCCTGCTTGTTGATGCTTATTGTGGCGGCGGACTTTTTGGCCTAAGTGCAGCGTCCCGTTTCCAGCAGGTTGTAGGGATCGAAATCAGTCGGGAAGGCTTTGAAGGAGCTCGTACCAATGCAAAGCTCAACCGAATTGAAAATGCCCAGTTTTTTCTTGGAGACGCCTCATCAATTTTTCAGGAAGTCAAGGAATATTCTGGATCTACGGCTTTGGTTATTGATCCTCCGAGACGTGGATGTGACCCCGACTTCCTTAAACAAGCTATTGATTTTTCGCCTAACACTATTGTCTATGTATCCTGCGAGCCTGCCACGCAGGCAAGGGACACCCAGGTTCTAATAGAAGCAGGGTATCGTGCAATTGAAGCTCAGCCTTTTGACCTTTTTCCACAGACCAGACATGTGGAAAATGTCCTTACTTTGGTTCGTTAGACCATTTTGATCACTTTACGATCTTGGTTCCAGCTAAGGGAGCCATAAATCCCAACCAGTTCTCTTCTCTCGTTTTCTAAAGTGGTGGGCCAAGCTTTTTCAATGACATCTTCTTCCAAGTCTGAAGCAATAAGTTCTACAAATCGGTTTTCAATTTTTGGATGATCTAAATCCGGCCAAGCACTAAGCTCCAGAGTTCCTTGAAGAAGTACGCCCTGTCTGGTTCTTTTCATGGCGGCACCCCCCAGTTTTTTTATACCATGTTCATTCATTAAGTCTCTTCCAACTGGTTCACTAAAACAATCACCAGGTATTCCGTTTGCTGATTTTTTGGGGCAAGGCATCAAACAATTAACAATTCCTTGTTCAGATAAGGCATCTCCCCACCTCCTATGGACTTGAGCATAAAAATCCATCGGGGCCATTTCTGCACCCTTACTTCCCTTTGGAGCAATCAGGCAATAAGTAAGATCGTCCCCATGTCGAACAATCCCCCCGCCGGTCGGTCTACGGGTAAGAGATTTTATATTAATCCCGGTCTCCTGTTCCACCCAATTCGCTTTCTGGCCATACCCAAAAGTAACCTGAGGGGCGGACCATCCATAACGACGAAAGATTGGTCCCTCCCATTGGTCAACCTTTTGCAACAACCACATATCAGTGGCCATATTTTGGGCACCAGATTCCTTTTGGAAAGGTAAGCGATGCAGACTCATTTATAACCTTGGAGTGTAGCAATCAGGATGATCTACATTTTCTCGGTACCAAGAATACAAACTGACCGGTAAATGCAACTCATCAAGTTGTTGGTCTAGAGTGTAGGGCTGCGTTTTTACTTTGCTTACTAAGGGGGCCAGTTCAAAAGTTAAACAAGTTGGTCTATTACCTACTTTTTCTGTTAGTTCCGTAAGCGAACTGGCTTCTAACCTGTTCACATTCAAACCAAATCTTTGCAAAATTCGTTTTCCTAATTCATAGCGTGTGACCACTTCAGATCCACACCAATGAAAAAGTCCATTCAAGTTGGGTCGCTCAATTAATTCTACCAACAATTGGGCAACATTTTCAGCAGAACTTGTCTGCCTGTATTCATCTGTAAATAGTGTGGGTGTTTGGTCTTTTGCTAGAGCATTCAAAATTCTCTCGTGCGGGCTACGGTTTCCTCTCGGGCTGTTTCCGTTTAATAAGGTGATGCGTAATACGACTAGATTTTGATCCGTCACTTGCAGTACTTGTTTTTCCGCCTCCAACTTTTGCTTACCATACTCACTTAATGGGTTGGTTGGGTCCGTGGATCGATATGGAGAAGAGGTGCCATCAAAAACCATATCTGTGGATATATGGATATGCCTAGCGCCAAGATGGGAAGAAACTTCTGCAAGTCTTCTGGCCACATCCACATTAATCAATCGAGCAAACTGAGGATTTTTGTTAACTTGATCGGGAGATGAGACCGCGGCACAATTGATCAAGGCGTCAGGCCATTGATCAAAAAGTTCTCTAATTACAGGATCAAACTCGCATAAAGAAAGGGGCCGGATATCAAATCGGTCTTTAGGATCTGCCCAGGGATGGTTCGAATAAGCCAATAATTTGTGACCCCGAGCCAAAACTTCTTGGCAAACGGAAAAGCCCAAAAGGCCTGTTGCACCCATTACTGCTATCTTCATTTGTCTGCAGGATCATTCATTATGAAAAAGTCATAATACACGAAGAAAAATCTGGGTAAAGAATTGCTTGGTTTCCTTGCTTGCCCCTCAAGTTTACGGAATATATTGTAAAAAGTTTAATGAATTTATCGCAACTTGCGAATGCTCGCATTTTAGATCAACCAATCTACGAACCAGGAAAACCCATCGAAGAGGTGGCTCGAGAACATGGTCTGCAGTTGAATGAAATCTGCAAGCTTGCCTCGAATGAGAACCCTTGGGGTGCTTCAGGTTCAGCAAAGGAAGCAGCCGTCAAAGCATTGGAAAAAATTCACCTCTATCCTGATGGATCTGCCCATGCATTATCTCTTCGCCTGGCTAAGCACCACTCTCTCGATGAAAAACAATTTGTTCTTGGCAATGGTTCAAACGAGGTCATCGAATTGCTTGGTCATGTCTTTTTGAAACCGGGAGACGAACTCATATGTGGACAGTTTGCCTTCGTTGTCTACAAATTGGTTGCCCTCCTCATGGGAGCAAAACCAGTCGAAGTTCATATGCCTGGGCTTGCTCACAACCTCGATCTTATGAGAGAGGCGGTTACAGACCGGACCAAACTTATTTTTCTACCGAGCCCAAATAATCCAACGGGTACTGCCAATACAGAGCAGGAAATCATTGAATTTGTGCGTGACCTACCTGAGCATGTGATCTTTTGTTTCGACGAAGCTTATGCAGAGTATTTGGATAATCCTCCCGACCTTCGTCCACTAATCGAGGAAGGTCGAAAAGTTATCTGTTTACGCACATTTTCCAAAATTCACGGGTTGGCTGCTTTGCGGGTTGGCTACGGATACAGTTCTCCTGAAATGATTGCGCTTCTGCAAAGAGCCCGACAACCGTTCAATATAAACGCTGTAGCACAAGCAGCAGCTATTGGAGCTCTTAATGACAGCTCTTGGGTTGCTCAGTGTAAAACGAGGAACCGAGATGGCCTTGAACAATTGACCCAAGGCCTGAGCATCCTTGGCATTGAGTATGTTCCCAGTCATGCAAATTTTATTCTGACCAAGCCAGGGGATGGCAGGTTCATTTTCCTGGAACTCCAAAAACAAGGCATCATTACTCGGGCTCTTGGACCGCTTCTCTCAGACTATTTAAGAATCTCCATTGGAACTGAGGAAGAAAATATCCGCCTCCTTGCTGCACTTAAAAAAGCATGTTCAGTGTACGGGGCGAACTTATGACCACTTTGCATATTCCGCCCAACTTTTCTCTAACGCTTTTGATATTGTGGTGTCTATGTCTGGTCACCGGAGTCTATCTCGGTGTCTTCCGTTCAATGATCGATCGTATTCGAGCCGGGGTCTCCACTCCACCTGGGGGAGGTTCTAAATCTGGAAAGTTTTTGGATTTTATCTTGTGCGAACCCAACCATGCACGCCCATTACATGTCGAGTCTGCACTATTTTCAGGAATGCAGCTTTTTGTGGGATTCTTTTACCTCACATCTGCTTGGGCCTTTTCTGCAGGCCTGCCAAGTCTCATAGCTTGCTTTGTTCTCTCCTTTCTTGCGGAACGTTTGTTTTCTGGAGCCATTCCCAGAATTCTTGCTTCCTCCCAAAAGTCTTCTTTCCACCTGGCTGTAGGATACTATTTCACTTTGCTTGCCCGCTTACTTTCCTGGCCATTTTCATGTTTACTTTTATGGGTTGAGGCAAGGTTTTCGGATAATACCCAATACGGTGAGGAGGGAAGCACGGAAGAAAACGAGGTCGCTGATCATATAAGAACTCTCTCGAGGGAAGGGTCTAATTTAGATCCTGATATTGCTGAGATTGTCGGTAATACCCTGGAGATGGGGCAATTAAAAGTGCAGGACATCATGGTTTCTCGAAAGCAGGTACAAATTCTGGATGTGGGGGATGGATTAGAAAAAAACCTCGAAATCGCCAGAACCTGCGGTCATACGCGCTTACCCCTATGTGAGGCCGATCTCGATCATTGCCTGGGTATCATTCATGTGAAATATGCCTTTCGTTTACTCGGCAATAACCCGAATAAATTCACCCTTCAATCAATCACTCGAGCTCCTGCAAAAGTCTCGGCAGAGGACCCTCTCCCTCTTGCTCTTCGTAAAATGATGAAGTGGAAAGTACACATGGCTTTAGTCGGGGATGAGTTTGGAGGTGTAGATGGGGTCATCACATTGGAAGACATTCTCGAAGAAGTTGTCGGTGAAATTCAGGATGAATTTGATTCAGATGAAAAAGATATCGAACAGGTAAATGAGAATCGCTGGAAAATTGCTGGACTTACTCCTTTGCACGAACTGCCAAAGGAACTTGGCATTGATGAGGATGAGGAAGAGGTTACCAGTTTTGGTGGCTTAATTACTCAGGAATTTGGAAAGATTCCAGAAGCTAATGAATCTCTCAATCTTCGCAATCTCATGGTTACCATCCTTGAGGCGGATGAAACCAGTGTAAGACTGGCTGAAGTTCGCTTACTCCAAACCAATCAGGAAGAGCCAAAATAAACTAATACCCCACAAAGGGCATATAGGTTAGTCTCTGGGGAAAAGAATCATTTTTTGTCCTAGAGAAACTCCTTCCATACGGGTACCCCATGACAACCGATCGGACCATTCGGTTGCTGGCTTTTGGCCCATACATTCAACTATTTTACGATACACTCCTGGCATGACAGGTGCAAGGAGCTCATTGGCCAGGCGCAGGCTCTCCAACATAGTTGCCAAACTAGTAGCCAAGGCTTTTCTATCCTCTTCATTCTCTGATTTGGCCAACTTCCAAGGTGCTCTCTCATCCGCATACTTATTAATTGCCCGAACAAAACCAATTGCTTCCTCCAATGCCAAATGAAACTGGCAAGTATCATATAAATGCAAAACTTTTGCAGAAGTCTCAGACCACTTGGATTGTAACCCCTCCTCCAGTTCGTCTGACAATTCTTGGGCAGGGGCAATTCCGTCAAAATACTGGTGGCACATGTGTACCAATCGGCTGACCAAGTTCCCAAGGTCATTTCCCAGTTCTCCCTTGTAACGGGATGAAAACCGTTCAAGGGAAAACTCCGCATCCTGGCCAACCGTCATTTCACGCATCACGAAAAACCGAAAGGCATCGGCACCATATTGATCTACCAGTGCCAACGGGCTAACGGTTTCTCCAGTACTTTTCGACATCTTTGCTCCCGAAGTAGTCCACCATCCATGAGCTAGGATTTGTCTAGGTAAAGCCAAATTACATGCCTTGAGCATAATTGGCCAATAGACTGCATGGGGGGGAGCCAGTATATCCTTTCCGATCACATGGATGTCTGCAGGCCAATGATCTAAAAAGTCATCTTCGCCATAGCCTGCTGCACTTACATAGTTCACCAAAGCATCAAACCAAACATAAGTAACATATTGTGAATCAAAAGGCAGAGGTATTCCCCACGATAATCTCTCTAATGGACGGGAAATGCACAAATCATTGAGAGGCTCTTTGAGAAATTCAAGGACCTGTGATTTTCTGAATTCGGGATGTATGAACCCGGCGGTGCCTTCAATATGCTCAACCAGCCAATCCTGATATTTACTCAATTTGAAGAAATAATTTTTTTCTGTGATCTGCGATACTTCTCCGAATATTTCAGGCCACTCTCCGTTGACCTTGTCCTTTTCCTGAAGAAATTGTTCTGCACGAGTCGAGTAAAACCCCTCATACTCGGCCTGATAAATATCCCCGGCATCAAATAAATTTTGCAAAAGCACTGAGACAACCCGCTTATGACGATCTTCGGTGGTACGAATATAATCATCATTGGAAATTTCCAGTTTAGTAAGAATTTCCTTAAATTCATCCGCAATCCGATCGCACCTGAGTTGAGGTTCAATCTCTTCCGCTTCAGCACCCTGCTGTACTTTTTGCCCATGCTCATCCAGACCCGTGACAAATCTGGTCTTAACTCCCCTGAGTCGTTTAACCCGTGCGATTACATCTGCAAGAATTTTTTCATAAGCATGACCCAAATGAGGTGAGCCATTGGCATAATCAATTGCGGTAGTGATATAAAAATTTTTCATTTTTCAATCCTCTATATCAGCTATAAAACAAAGAACCAACCTATTCCCGCTTTCCAAGGTTGACTCGACTTGCAGTTACCCGTTTTATTTTAATGTCAGAACGCAGTCGTTCTGAAAGGGTAACTAACCATTTCCCCACCCAAACAACCTTATTTCGGTATTTTATTATCCCGAACAAACCCTCTCTCAGCATGAGCGAAAAAGAACATACTGAGTCTAATACCCTTCAGGTTGAAGGACTATTGGACATCAACGAGAATAAATCTGGCGTCCTTCTTGACCCCGCCCGAGGAGGCAAGTCGACGCCTATTGACCCTTTTCTACCCAAAGAATTAATCCGTCGCTTTAAATTAAAAAGAGGCTCTTTCATCCAGGCAGATGGTATTCAGAATCCAAGCAGACCAAGTCCTAAAGTTCGCTTCATCCATACCGTTGATGGTCTGGCCTTAAATGAAAGAAAGGCCCTATTTCGATTCGATCAACTTACCACTATCCAGCCTCAGGAAAAACTCAGTCTTGAGTGCAAAGATGGCCGGATGACGACGAGGGTCCTCGATCTTTTCTGCCCTATAGGTAAAGGACAACGAAGTTTAATTGTTGCCCCCCCCCGAGCAGGAAAAACTACGATTCTTCACGACATTGCCACGGGAATTGAGGAGAATCACCCGGATTGTCACTTAATGGTTTTATTAGTAGATGAACGTCCCGAGGAAGTCACCGACTTTAAAAGAACAGTACCCGCAGAAATTTTTGCTTCCTCCAATGATGAGGAGGTAAAAAGTCATCTACGCATGGCCGAACTTGCGATTGAGCGTGCAAAGCGGTTGGTTGAAAACAAAAAGGATGTAATTTTACTCATGGATTCCATCACCCGTCTTTCCCGTGCCTACAATGCGGCTTCCGGGAAAAGCGGACGTACCATGACTGGTGGCTTGGATGTTAGAGCATTGGAAAAGCCTAGACAGATTTTTTCCTCTGCTAGAAACTCGGAAGAAGGTGGTTCTTTGACTATTGTGGCTACCGCTTTAGTTGAAACTGGCTCAAAGATGGACGAATTGATCTTTCAGGAATTTAAAGGCACTGGTAACAGCGAAATCATACTTGATAGAAAAATTGCAGAACTCCGACTTTGGCCCGCCCTCAACTTAGCATCATCAGGGACTAGAAAAGAGGAAGATCTTCTCGAGCCCAAAGTTTTGGAAAAAACCTCTTTCCTTAGACGTGCTATGTCTCCAATGAAGGTGATAGATGCTACTGAAACTCTATTAGAAAGAATGACTAAAACTCAAAACAACAAAGAGTTTCTTGAGCTTATTAAAACGGCATAACACGTTGACATCTTCGCTTTAAAATAGCATTTTCTAACCTTTTATCTCGATATTCCACGCACAGGTATTTTCATGCAGAATTTCTCCAATCAATGCCTTGACCTGGCGAGGTCATTACTAGGCAATAACCTCAAGCATCTTAACCCAGACGGAACCGTTACACCGGCACCCGGAGAACAACCTCGTGCAGATGAGCCGGGTCATGCAGCTCTCGCCATTGGCGAATATTTTCGTGCTTCCGGAGAAGTTGAGCTTGATGGTCATGACCTCTTCGACCTCTCTGCCCGCTGCATCACCCAACAGGCATTTAACGAAGACTCCCATGAAAATGGATTAGCTTATGCCGCGCTTGGATTGCTTTCCTTTGGTGCATCGAAAGAAAGGAACGCTGTTTGGGAAAGGTTAACCGATCCCACCCGAGAACAACTTGATCAATGCCTGCTTTCAAGAAGTGACCATGATGACCACTTCCAAGTGTTCAATGTGGCAAAATCCGTTGCTCGTTTTAGTTTTGGTCTAACCAAAAAAGACGATACAGGAAAAGTGATTGATCGATTTGTTGAGCGTATACAAGAACACGGCACTGGTGGGTTTTGTAATGATGATCCAAAAGGTACACATGGTGTTTACGATTTGTATGGGCTCCTCTCTTTTATTTTCATTAGGCAAGCTCTTCAATTACATGCCAATGTGCATCTTAAAGATCGCAAACTTCCCAAACTTAGAACATTCGCCGAGAAATATCTAAAATTGTTACCAGACATGACTCGCCTAGACGGTCTCGGATGGTCTTATGGACGCTCGGTGGGGGCCTACGGGCAGTTGCATTGCATCAGTCTGATCTTGCAAGCAATGAGAGATCATTGGATTCCTCCTGAAAAACATTCCTTATATTTGGATACACTCCGTCGACTGTTTCAATATTTCTTTGTCACCTATCTAGACCAGGAAAACGGAGAGTTAGTAATCCGTGATGAGGAACGTAATACCGTTTCTAATCATACCACAAGAATGGCCAACTTTGATGCCGCTCGTTATCTCTGCCAATGGTCTCGCCTTGCTAAAGTCATTGGTGGTTCAATGGCGGTACCTGCTCCACACCGGTCTTCAACTGGCGGTCGGTTTGTACCTTTTGATAAATCCCACCGCAAGGAACATGGCTTGTTTATGTACCGTGACGAGAGTATTGGATTACAATTTCAAATGCCTCTAATTGGGCCGGGACCGAAAGTTACTTCAGATAACCTTGCTTTTCCACATTGCCCTGGAATTTTCGACTGGTCTGTTGATAAATACCTGCCAGTCATGATTCCTGAACTTACCTTTGGGAATGATGTTGTGATTCCATCCTACTACGGTAAAAATTGCGTAACCGGGATTGGCCTTAAAAAATCTTTATATTTACGATTCAATCAACCAGAGCTTGTGAGAACCGATGGTACTTTTGCGAATGGCATTGGAAACTGTCAGGTACAATGGACCTTTGGGAATGGAAGAATAACCTCTGAGTTTGTATTTCAGGTCAAAAATCCAATTTCTATGGATCGTATGAGGCTTGCTCTAGTCATCGGTGCCCCCCATTCATCTCACCGCCTGGGAACCACATTGTGCCAAGGTCCAGAAGGTTTACGAGCCAATGTTGTAGTGGATGACTTTCAGGCTAGTTGGTCTGATTTCGAAACCGTTTCGGATAATCCAGAATACCGTGGATACGCAGGAAATGTTCATTATCTTCAATATCTCGCACGGGATCATGCTCTGATCATGCGTCCTGGTCAGCAATACAAGCTTATCCTCTCCTACGAGCCTCATATAGCATTCGCTGACGAATAATTTAGACGACTAGCCCATTTTTGGTTCTTACTTGTAAGTAGCACTAAACCAATATGCTCTCCGCAAGAATCATTCCATGCCTTGACGTGGATGCTGGGCGCGTTGTTAAAGGGGTTCGTTTTAAGGAACTTAGAGATGCCGGGGATCCAGTACAGGTTGCACAAGCATACGAAGAACAAGGTGCAGATGAACTTGTTTTTCTCGATATTACAGCCTCTAGCGATGAACGGTCTACCATGCGTGATGTTGTGGAAAGAACGGTTGCTACCTGCTTTATGCCAGTAACCGTGGGGGGGGGCATTCGGAGCCTGGAAGACATAAGATCTATGCTCATGGCTGGTGCCGATAAAGTGAGTATGAACACCGCTGCCATTCTCAACCCAAATTTAATAGATGATGCCACCAGTACTTTTGGAAACCAATGCATTGTAGTGGCAATCGATGCCAAAAAGAAATCAGAAGGAGAAGGTTGGCAGGTCTACACCCACGGTGGACGAAAAGTTACAGAACTAGACGCTGTTGAATGGGCTCAGGAGGTCGTATCTCGTGGTGCCGGAGAGATTCTTCTCACCAGCATGAATCGTGATGGTACGAAGCAAGGATATGATTTGGATTTAACTCGTGCTGTCAGCGAAGCTGTAGAAGTGCCTGTAATAGCTTCCGGAGGAGTAGGAAATCCGAGTCATATGTCTGATGGCATTTTGAAGGGGAAAGCCAGTGCTGTTTTAGTCGCAAGTATTTTTCATTTTGGAGAATTCACTATCCCTCAAACCAAAGAGGTGATGAAAGCAGCAGGAATTCCAGTTCGTCTCTAGTACATAGAAGTATAAAAGAGTTTTGCTTCACGCCTCCTGAGAATGGAATGTTTATGTAAGGCTTAATGCTGGAGGCGGTTCTACAACCTTACTTATCGATTCAATACACGGTTAAAATCTTCGAGAAACAGCTTGGCAACTTTATCGATCGTATAGTCCTCTGCAGTTTTAAGTGCGTTTTGTGAGAGATTAGTAATTTCTCCACCAATAAGAAGTAATTTCAGGCATTTCTGAAGTTCAAGACTGCGAGAATGAACGCTTGGTTCCATGGATATTCCATTTTTGCCTGACTTTATAAAATCTGAAAAACAGGCCAAAGAGGATACGATTGGGACACACCCATGACTCATTGCTTCTAACACCGCCAGACCAAAGGTTTCTCCCCTTACTGCCTCTGAAGGATAAGCAAATACTTGAGACTGTTTATATTGTTCGCTCAGCAAATTCTGGTCAAATATAGGCTCTAAAATTTCGACAGACTTTCCACTTTCTTCCTTTACTTGTTTTAGAAAGGAAGGTCCGCCCCCACCCTGCTCTTCCTTCCACGGACCAATAAGTCTCAAAGTCCATTTATCCTGCAAAATGCCGGGTAACCCTTTCCATGCCTTCACTAAACTTAATACTCCTTTTTCTGGATGTATGCGACCCACATAAAGCACTCTTTTCGGTCTCTCTAATACTGCAGGTACAACGGGCATGGGAAAAGGCAACGGGTATGGAAGAGTACATACCCGATTCAAGCCATCACCCAGTTCACTCGCCGCAGCCTCCGCGATTGATTGACTGGGAACTTGTAAACGGGACGCTTTGCCATAAAGTCGCAATTGCCCCTTTGGGTAGCGACCTACATGAACATAAATTTTACCAAACCTTTCCTTGTTTAAAATTAAGGGAGCCCAAAAGGCATGGGTAACCAAGATATCCGCTTTGGGTAAAATCTCTCGGGCTCTTAAAACATAAGCAAATTCTCTAAGTTTTAAAAGTATTGGGTTCGTGGTTGCTTCTGAACCTTTTATTCGAAAATGGTGTACCCCATTAATTATTTCTTGTTTAGGTAAATCATCGCATAAACGAGAAAAGTGAGAGACATGGTGACCGGCCCGAACAAAAGCCTCTCCTAATGCTTGCCAACTCTTCTCAATGGCCCCTCCACGTTTGGGAGGCACGGGCAGAAAAGCACCCTGTAAGATAGAGATATTCATAACCTTGCCTGCCCTTTTAAAATATTAACAATCAGAGGATCGCTTTGATTTTGGCGATGCATCTTGAATCACTTCAATTAATCGCCTTGCTGCATTTTTCACATGTAAATGATCCTGAAAACATCTCAAAGCATTCTTTTCTGCTCCCTGAATCCTTCCCTCACTCCAGGCACTTAACATTTCTGAAATACCTTTCGCATTATCCTCAGCAACCATTCCGGCATGTGTGCTTTCTATTTCCCTCCAAAGATTTACCTTATTTGTTAACAGAACTGGTTTTCCAACCGAGCATGCTTCGGCCACGACCATTCCAAAATTCTCTTGGTGGGAAGGGAGAATCAAAGCATCAGCCAAGCGGAGTGCAGTCCACTTATCTTTGCCCTCTAGCATACCCGTCCAGCAAATATTCGAACAGTCATATGATAAATTTTTGAGTTTTTCTATAAACGGAGAGCTTGGTGAAAGCGGCCCACCAAGAACCAAGGTAATATCTTTTTTATCCTTTTGTTTTTTCTTCCATTCCTGAATTAATAAATCCACTCCTTTTTTGGGATGAAACCTGCCCAAATAAAGAAGCATTCTTTTACCCTTCAAATCAGGATATTTAGCTAAGAAGTGTTCTTTCTGCTTCAAGCAAGCTTGTGGTGGATCATTTACACCAATACCCGTAACCACTTCGTTTGCCTGATAAGGAAAAAATGTTTTCCTCGCAAGTGCTCTCTCCTCCTCTGTGGTAAAGCAAACGGCTTGGGCATACTTTAGTATTTCTCTCTGTATCCACCACCAATACAATTGTTTTTTGATATGTTTAAATGGATAAGTTTTTTTGAACCAGGGATCTAACATGCCGTGGGGAAAAACTAGATATGGAGCCTTTGACTTTTTAAATCTTTTAAGTGCTACTTCTCCTGGCCATTGCCATAATCCATGAGCAATGATGGCTGCACTCGATTTATTGACTAGATCATTAGCTCGCTCGATCGAATCAATGATTTCAGATTGAATATTTTGTTTCAATAATTCCTCTTGCAAGCAAAATACGCTCGATGCCACACCACCGAGCGCAGGGTTCATTTCATGAACAAGGTGCTTCAGAATTAGTACTTGGAATTACAACTTTGCCCAGCTTCCAAACTTGTAAGAATAGTAGTAGACACCGTAAGTTTTCTTTGCTAATCGGAAAAGGTCTTGTGGACCTTCCGTATCGAAATAAATCCAGTTATTTTGGGTTGCACTAAATACATGGGGGTAAGCAGCAACCGAAAACCAAATCCATCCAACCTTTTCACTGTAGCCCCAAAAATTTCGTTGCGAAGTCCCTGAAAGATAAAGCCAACCCAATTTTGCATGATATACCCAAGGGAAATGAACATCGTACAACGAGCCAAACCAATCTTCTTTTTTCCATCCTGGCGCCCCTTCAATGCTCGGAGAACGGTTCCAAATTTTATTGAATTTTGAAGTGTACCTAAAATTCAGAAGTAGTTCTTCGACTTGATCTTCAAAGGGCATGTTAAAAAAATCACTATTACCGGTAATATCTGTGAGTTTCGATGTTTCACCGCTAAATCCTGTCGGGAGATTATCTTTATAGAGTAGATAGGCATATGCGTGTGAGGCATACTTGGTTTTACGAATTGGTTGTAAACCGAAAATGTAAGGGTCTTTGCCCAAATAAAGTCTTTCAAGCACTAGGTTATAAATCAGTTCAACTGCAAGTTCACCATTTTCATAAATCCCGCCATCCATTCTTCCCGATGAAATGGTTCCTTCCGTGCCTCTTCCACTTAACTCCCAATATCCTGAATCAATTTTAGACCAGTGATTTAAAAGCCTGATCGAGCCTTGATAATTTTGCTGGAATGTAGATGTCCCGTATTTATTACTGATGCACTGAGAAACAAATTGTTCTCGATTCAATCTAAAATTTTCAAATAACCTATGAGAATAAGGTCCAACGAGGTGAGGAACTTCTGGAAACTTTTTAAAATATTTATTATGACTCAATAAAAAGTCTGCATATCTTTTGATCCACTGAGTATCACCAGATTCCAAATTCTGGGTATATTCTAACATTTCATTAGAAAACTCGGAATAAGTTTGATGAAATGATCCCAACGAAACATGGTGGGCAGCAACTAGGTTTATTGCATTTGTAACGGATGGTCGATGCATAAGGGATGCTGCCCAGCTTGAAACATCATCAGTCTGAAAAAATTCGTTTAATTCCTCTATTCCCGCATTTTCGCCTGTCAAGGAAAGGAAAATTTGAGCAGGTGATTGACTAAGATTACTTGAGTATTTTTTGTCAAATTCGATTTCTAGTTCACCCGAAGGAGAATTATAGGTTGCAGGTATTGCAGCAATCGAATCTTGCAACCGACCAATGGCGGAAACTTTTTTTGCTCCTTCGTAATTTTCAAGATCTAAAGGAAATGTCATTGTATAAACAATTTCACTTAACCTAGATACAGTGCCAGTTTCTGAACGGTTTGTCGGATAAGATAGAGGTTCTCCATCAATGTAGAAGTCAACCCCACTTACCCTGCTTAGCAAAGAATCGCTGCCAGTAAAGGAAGCACTGACTGAGATTTCCATACCAGGTACATACCCTTGGGTCATCATGTTGGGCACAGGTGTAAGTAAAGTTAGAAAAGGTAAGGGTTCTGGTTCGGTTAGGTTTCCCTCAATGAACAAGGTTACTTTTTCGGTATCATATAATTGTCCATCAACATTTTTTTTCATTCGGTTTGCTAGTGCATCGATCCTCCAAGAGTCTGCTTTTATGTTCAAAAGAGTGCTGACTGAAAATGGTGGAGATTTATCTGCTGAACCGATTGGTTTTCCATTTAAATAAAATTGAACACTCTCAATTTGATCATCAAAAGAATATCCATTTATGTCATCATAAAATTCTGCACTGGCAACAATTGTAGACCCTTTGGGGGCAGGTTGGTCTAAATACTCTTCTGGGAAAATAGATAGTCCCCCGGTGAAGTCTGACGGATAAAGGTCTTTGGTCGAGTGCTTGCCTACAAAGACCAAGACATGATTCGACATTGTTTTTGTAGTCCTTGAAAAAGAATCTGTAATCTCGGCATGAACAACAAAAGTGCCACCCACTTTCGGAGTCCATGCATATTGAAATGACTTACCAAAACTCCACGCAAGATCAATCGTTTCCAATTGGACTGCCCCGAGGTCAGGCTGGATATCAATCTCTGCATTTGAAATTTCTAAGGTATCATTTTCAATTGGGTCTTGTATTTTAAAGCGGTCGAACCTTAAGTAAACAGTTTGAAGAAGGGATTCATGCTCTCCTTGCTCAGAGTAAGGAAATAAATTATCCTGCATGAAAGAAACTGCCAAATTTGTACCATTGTACTTTATTTTATTGGTAATTTCATCTTGTAATAAATTGCGGAAATTTCTTGCAAGTTCCTCAGCAACATTGGCAATCCCAGACTTAAGTATGGAACCATCGTTGTCGTGAATTCTAACTGTATTGTCTGATTGCTTTCTTAAAATATACTCCCAACCGTAGATAGTTATTGTCACATCATCATCTATAGGCTCAAGGAAATGAATCATAGCATTTCCTCCATTTGTATAATATTGTAGAAGTAAATTTTGAGATTGACCGTCTAGATCACCGACATCTGCATTAAAAACAATCTTTTCTTTAGGCTTCCATATTGAGCCCGATGCAGGAGAGAGGATTTGGGCAGTAGGCTGGAAGTTTGACCCATGGCCTGAAACAGCATTTATCTCTACAAGTGAAGTTGCCATACGATTACCCACTGTATTGATCAAAGCATAATTAATTCCTCCCACTGGTTCTCCGGCGAGAATTTTTTCGATACTTGGTTGGTGAAATATAAACTTTTCCAATGTTCCAGTTCTTACTTTTACTCCGGATAAATCCGTCACAACAGCTGTGATAATGGATGAGCGACTCGTATCAGGCGTCCATGAACCAGTGAAGAAAAGAAGGTCGCCGACAGAAAATACTGGATCTTCTTGTGTGTCCTGCACTATTCCATCAACAATGAATTCAACCTTCTCTATTGGGCGCTCTCTTTGGCGAACCTGAACTGTTATATATACAGGGGAACCAATGGAGAATGTGTCACCATCCACCAAAGGGGATACCATGCTTATTTCCGGAGGTAGTTGTCGAGTTGATACTATCTCTATGGGTACATATTCGGAGCGTTCAAAATTTCCGTTATTATCTATTGCACCGGCCGTAAATATGTATTTGCCTGCATTTAAATTCAAGCTGTCGAGCTCTATTTTAAATTTATTTGAATTTCCAACACGTTGGGCATCGCTCAACCGGCTATGGTTTGCGAACAATGATATCTGCTGAACCGTACCATCTTCATCAGCAGCATCAATGAAAATAGGAAAGTTGCTACTTGCACCAATACTCTCAAAAGTTTGCCGATCATCGATAGTAGAATTAGAGGAAAGGACTGGGTAGTTGAGTTCCACTGATGGGATAAGCCCTTTATTAGCTTCTACTTTGATCGATGTCTTTTCGCTGATTCTAATGTTGTTAAATTTGTCCTTAGTTAGAATGTGCAAATCATATTCACCTGGATAAAAGGTGTAAGAGGTGGCGTAAGGAGGAAACCTAAAGTTATCTTCTTCATTTAAATTTCCGTCTTCATTAACATCCAAAACTCGACCATTCGAAAGAATGGATACCTCCACAATATCTTCCGATCCAGTATAAATTGCTTCAATTGGAATTTCAGTGATTTCGTGGCCCCCCTCCAATATGACCTCAGTCGCGGCAGGTGGCTCCAACATGTTTGATGAGTATGTGGTTGTTCCATTTTCATCATAACTGGAAACAAAGGAATAATAGTAGTCATCAGGAAAACCATCAGAATATCCAGTGCCCCTAGATTCTTCGTTGAGGGGTGAGATTGAAGTTACTTGTCCAAATTTTGACGAAAATGTATCAAAGTCTACAGTAGCAATAAAGTTTGCGTTATTTCCTGCACCGAGAAACTTAACCTCAGGAGGAGAACGATATCCTTTTCCTGGATCAGTGATCTCTATGCTTATGATAGCACCTACTAAATTCAATGTGTTACCAGTATTGCTTGCACTATTAACATCATAACTTTTTGCTGTTCTTGCGACTTTGGCCTTTGCTTGCCGCGTCTCGCGATCTGTAGTACGGATAATACCGTTGGACTTTGTGGTATCTGGAATAAATAAATCAAATGATCCAAATTCGACAGGTGAAGCCACACTTCCAGTAGCAACAATAACCGTGACAGGATTACTAATAGATATAAGACCGCTATTATCTTCTACCAGTGCTGCAAATGAGTGATTTCCTGCTGAAAGTTTTTGGTTGTCATCAAGGGGCCAACGTAAACTATAGTGCCCATCTGCCGTCCCTTCCGAAAAGATTTTCTCACTACCGATGATTTCCTTTCCGTTAAGAAGAAATCTTACATTTTCAACAGTTCCATCATTGTCACTAAATTTAGCAGTTAATAAAATATTAGACTTTTGAGTAATCGTGTAGCCAGAAGTAGGGAAACTCATGGAAACTTCAGGAGCATTCATATTTTGATCTTTTTTCTCTACAAAAATTTCGTACCCAGACTTACTCACTAATGTTCCATTGTTCTCTAGTGTCTCTCCAAGAGCTACAGTACTATTAACTTCTTCAAAAGTTTTTACTGGCAAGGATTCTCCAAATTCATCTAAAGCATGAAAGGATATAAAATGACTGCCAGGAGTCATATTATTCCAGGAAAAGAAAAATCTGCCAATGGAATCATTTGTTACATTTTGCTCTGAAATAACTTCTCCATTTACTTTCATTTGCACGGTGGAAACCACACTCATCCTGTCTATAAGATCAACCGCACCAATGTAGCCACTAGATAGACCTTCATAATAGGCTACACTTAAGTTTTTATCCATGTCAGTCGGGTAAACCATCTTAAAATAAAGGTTGTCAGTATCCATAGAAGATGGCGGTAAAATATTAAGGATTTTACTTTTTCTTGAGGCAATATTGGTGAGTGTTGGAGAGAAGGTTCCAGCTTGGTTACCAACTTTATCCCGAGCAATTCCATCAATGTAATGTTTGCCTTGAGCAAAATTGTATTCAGTCATATCGACTGAGTTAAAAAACTTCGTTCCGTTTGACTCAGCCTTCACGCTACCAACCGAAACTCCATCTATGAAATATTCTACTTCTGCTACACCAAACTGGGAGCTAGCCTCTGCAAAAAGAAGTAATGTTCCATCACCTTCCACGGACATCTCATCAGAGCCGAGTAACTTTATAGAAATTCCACTACCGAAAAAATCACCTACAGAAATGGTTGATACTGGCGTCGAGGCAATGTTACCAAAATTATCCATTGCTAAAGCATTAATCGAATAATCCTTCGCAATTGTAGGAGTCCAAAGAAAAGAATAGGGAGCCTTAGATTTTGTTTCAACTTTTACGCCGTCAATAATTAAGGAAACTTCAGAAATAAGCTCATTAGTCTGGTTAACATCCAATTCAAAAAGTATGGAAGATTGAGTGAACCCACCCTGGAGCTCCGCCTTTTTTGTTTCTGCCCTTCCATCTATAACGGGATCTTCCCAGCCTATTTCTTTTATTTGCAGGGATGATGAAACTCCCATTCCCTCTTCCAGTGGCCATCTGTTGTTGTTTCGTATCGGCATACCTGATGGTTGCAGTATTAACCTAGGTGCAATTACATACCCACTACCGTTCATGAAAGACCCATCAACATTTTTTCTTATTGTGACATTTCTAGAAATAATAGTTGCATTAGGATCATCAATTGTAGCTTCGCTTATAGAGACACTAGCTTCTTCACCTTCATTAACCGAATTAATAATCGGAACTATTAAAAATTTGGTCGTGCTCGAATCATACCACTGACCTCCATTAATCACATTAAAATCAATAATTTTGCCAAAGTTTATCGAGCTCACATTATAATCAATTACAGGTTCAATCTGAGCACCTGTTCCGTTTCCATCGTCTAAAACATCCACCCTGGCAGAAAATATTCTATTACCTATCGCTTGGTTGGCACTTAGATTTAAATCCAATATTTCTCCAGTGCTCGGATCTAGTGATAAGATTAGGTTAATTCCATTAGGATTGGGCCCTTGAGTTAAGGGTTCGCCATCTAGTCTTGAACTAAAGCTTATGTAAGGTGCTGTCGTCCCTTTTGTGTATGAAATGCTATGGATAGCAGAGCCCACACGGTTGCCACTACTATCTTCAGCAACCGAGAAAATGGTAAGAATGCCTGTCTCGGAGGTCAAATTTAAGTCATTCATATCAAGCAAGGTGGAAAAGGTTTGCTCTTCTTTAAATTGTTGAGAATTTCTTGGAACGGTATCAATTATATGACCATCAGCAAAAAACTTGATATGCGTTATTGCACCATCTGGGTCCTGTGCGTTTACGCTAAGTGGTAAAATAGAGGTAGAAGTGACTGCATCCAACATTTCCTCAACGCCATCATCTATGCTATAAACTGGGGGTTTCATGTCTATCGTTGAGGGCAGTGACCCCTCAAATCCAGTAACCGTAAATCTTACAAGCGGGCTTGTTGCAATAATCTCATCATCCGCATTTCCGGGAATTCCATCTTCATCATAAACCGCGACCAGGTATAAAGATTGCTCACCCTCTTGAAATGCTGGATAGCGTCCTGTGTAGCGGTTGGAGCGGAAATTATTACCGTTTCCTCCACCAAATTCACTAAGACTGCCAACCTTGTTCTGCTGTATAACAACCTCTACTCGGCTGACTAGCCCTTCGTAATCAAGCTGGGCAACAATTGGAATGAAGCTGTTGGGAGCAAATTGGTTTTCTGAATCATTTGCAGGATAAAGCAACCTGAGTGTTGCATCTATTTCCATAACTTCATTGGCCTTAAGATCCCGAAGATAGAGATCACGAGAAGGATTGAGGTCACTCGGAAGTTGGTTACTGCCAAAAAACGCAAGCCCCTCTTTTCCTGAAGAATCAGAAGTGAAATATACAAACCTTCCATTACCACTTATCGAAGGAAATCGATTACTTGGCAAACTGGGTATGCTTTGAGTCGGATCCGTTAAATATCTTACAGGCGTGCCAAAAGTACTCACGCTAACACGTTCCAAATTTGTGCTTACCTGATTACTAGAGCTTGTGCTTAGTGTGAAAAGATAAATATCATCAGATTCTTGATCAGGCTCCAATAGCAATGACATCCTGCCCATATTTTCATTTATTTCAAAATCTGGATTTGTTACTGTTTCCGAAAACCCAAATATTGATGGTGTTTGATTAATAACAGGGATTGCTTTGGTGTAACCTTCTCCCTTGATGAGCATATTAGATACAGGATATATTTTTATAGCTGTCACATTATCGGTCGTAACAACTGCAGATAATCCCGAAAAACTAAAGGAGTTTGCTCCATCTAGAGAATAAAGTGCCCCATCACTAAGTACGGCACTTCGGTTACTCTCGTTTACATTGTCTATGATATCCTCGAGCAAATACTCACTTTGGTTAAATGCTTGCTTTAGGATATGAATGATTTGGTCCCTTATTGCGGATACTGTATTATTTACATCTAAATTTATGGATGTTGTTGAAGGAGCACTGGATAAAGACGCTCTGTAAAATTGAATAGGAATTGGGTTCAGTCCGTTGGATCGATCGCTAAATGTCAGGGTTGTACCTTCCAATGCAATCGGGTCAAAATTAATTTTAATTGAGTATCTTTGCTCTAAATAAACACTACCAGATGTTGTATGGTTCCCATCCGATATTGTATGAACCATGGATGGATTGACTCTACCGTCAGGAAAACCGTCGCCATTTAAATCAGCACCATCTCCTTCAAACTGGAAAAGTTCACCAAAGCTAGAGCTATCAGAATCTGCCAGTTTAAAACCAAATCCATGATTTGACATTTCGATTTTGTGTATTCTACCACCGCCGGTCCGAGTACTACCTGTTCCAATAGTTGGCAGAAATTTTACCTTGCCGGCCATAAAACCACTTCCGCCGTTCGGGTTTTGGACACTCACAGTTGTAGTTTCCAAATTATAGTCAAACCCAGGATTGATCATGGTAATCGAAATAATTCTTCCAAAACTATCCACATTATAATGAGCAACCGCCCCATAACCTAAACCACTCATATCCTCAACCCGTAGAACACCAGAAGCATACCCATATCCAGAATTTTCTATTTCAATTTCTCCAATGCCGCCAACAAGTGTGGTAACAGCTTGGGGTAACTCATGGGGGGAATTATAAAATGTTTTTCCGTCATCTCTTTCGATTTGATTCGATAGTAAGTTCGATGATTTGGTTGAGAAAACAATGGATGTGCCATCCCAATTAATACTTGGGTTGAGGCTGGCAAAATTTCCACCCGATCCATTTTGATCAAGCGTGTTATTTGATGATTTTCGAAACTCACTGACTCGACGAATTGCTTGCGGATCGTAGAGAAAATAATCGGCTAAAGATAACCTATAAATATCGGATTCATGGTTGGCCAAATTAGCTTTTACTGACGCAGATAAAGGGGGGTCAATAAAGTTTGGGTCAGGAATAATCGATATAACTGGATTTACATATCCCTCACCCGCATCGACTACAACAATTCCATCGGGGGCAATTTCGCCAAGCGAATTAATTGCTCCTTCTCGAAATGCTAATATCGCACCATTTCCTCGGGCTGCCTGTGCGTTAAGTGCAGAGTCTGTCACTTCTATTTTTGGTGATCCCATATACCCCACACCCGGCTCAACAACTTCAACATTTGAAATTCCCGTTCCTGTCACTAGGTTCGGAGCATTTGACTCAAATACGACTACCTCCCCATTACCTGATATCTTAGCGTTTTTTGAGTGACCTGGATCAAGTGAGCTTGAACGCTTTGAAGTTTGAAGACCTAGGTAATTAAGGCTAAGGAGGTAAGTGTATGTATTCACATTTTGGCCCCCTATTTGCAATACATCAATATTCTCATTTAGGCTACCCGGGTGAGTTGTTCTGGTGCCGTTAATATCTACCAAAAATACATCTCCTAAATTGTTATTGTCACCAGTTACAAGATGGCTATCGAGAGAATCAAAAACGACACGATCACCCGTCTCGCTTATAGATGGCATAAAGGATCCACTCCCCATCGAAGACGGTGGGTTTGAAGTTAGATTTTGTATGAGTGTCGATCCATTGGTATCCCTAGTCCAAAGATAGATTTGTCGGCCACTTATGCCACTTACGGCATTGGTGGAGTCGGATTCAAAAACAACCCTAGTGCCATCTCCGTTTACATCTGGATACAAGCTTCTACCGTTAAGCTCTTGGTTTGTTTTATCATTAACCACGCGAATCATCGTTTTGGTTGATATTCGATAAATAAAAATGTCTTCTTTGTTATTGAAGTCGCTGGGGACAAGGTTTGATGCACGCGAATGAAAGACAACTGTATCACCATCATCACTAATTTTAGGACGGAAACTATCCCCGTTTGACGGAAAATTTTCTCCCACTTGCCCAAAAGCTCTGGAAATTAGCTTGGGTATTGGGTTGGGTTGTAACATGTCCATAAAGTAAATCTGCTGATTAGCATCATTTCCTTCTACAGATGGTGTTCTTTTTTCAAAAACTACAAATCTTCCGTTTTTACTTGTTTCCGGTCTTTCAGCAGAACTCGATATAGCATTGATCTGGGCAATCAGAGAATCTCTCTGCGCCTCCAGATTACGAATAGTCTGATCGTATGCGTAAGCGAGATTAGGAAATTGGGCCTTTAGAGTTTTCTGCTGAAGAATTTCCGTTTCCAAGTTGCGAGCTTCGTTAATCAAAGAATCCAAGCCAGATTCTTCACTAATTGTGGTCTCAAGAAGTTGGGTAACTCCCTTATCTTCGCTTTCAAGAGTTACAATTGGAGTAGTGTCTAAAGGGGATACCTTGATTACATTATTATTGCTTACCTCCACAAGTAGATAGTAGTCACCCTCTAAATTATCGGGTAATTGTTGAAACCAGGTAAGGTTAATTGTTTCACTGGCAATCATACCATTGCCTATGCCGCTTCCCCCTAAATTAAATTCCCGAATAATAAAATCTCCTGGATCAACAATCAGATCTTCTGAAACAAGAATTTTAGCCGTAATGTTATCATCTTCTTTCACCGGAGCGCTTCCATTATTTCGAATGGCGAAAGATATGAAAATGGGTTCCAAACCTCGAAAATTTCCGCTTTCGCCAGCATAACTTCCTTCAACAAACTCTAGACGGGCTCCACTTGTGATGGAGGATGTTACCAAGGAGAGGATACGAAAGTTGTTGTTATCCTCATAGGTGCTTTCTTTCATGATCGCACCACCTATCATGTCATTTGGATTTACCTCTAGGCTAATATTAAAGTCTCCAGTATAGCTCGCGGGTAAAAACAGGTTTCTAATTTCAACATTCCATTCATCGTTAGGATTGAGGTAGTCAACTGCAGAACCTGGTGCAGGAAGGACTACCATTTCTTCATCTAAAATCCCTGAGGAACTATTAATTCTTGCCCTTATAGGAATCGAGACTCCACTTTGGGTAGTTGCACCACTGACATTACGGACAACTCCTTGCAGGGTATAATTTGTGCCAGGAACATAATTGGCAGACAACTCGCCACTCTGTGGATCCACAGCAAAAACATCTGTAATTGTAGTTTGTAGGTTTGGAATGATTACAGTAAAATTACTCTCAACATTATTATTATCAAAGTTGCTTTCTGTAGATTGTAAGCGCACCTGGGAAATGATTTTCCAGCTTGCCTCTTCACTCCACTTGGATGCCTGTGACCAAGGAATATGAAAATAGATAACCCCAGGGGAGTAATAGCCCCCATAACCACGACTTAAGGCTCCATCTGTAGCAAAATCAAACCCATTGAAAGTTGTTACATCTTGGGAAATTTGAATATTATCTGGGTCATAGAGACTTACAGTTGCAGTCACCGTATCACCTGTGGGTACCGTAGATGAATTTTCCTCCAAATAAACCTCAACATTGATACCAAAAGATCCATTAATTTTAACAGTCTCAGGGGGTTCAGAAGTTACGCGAATTCCTAGATCCACTGGATTTCCCACAGATTGGGCATAAAGAGATTCTCCAACAACAAAGAGCAGACCAAACGCAATGATAACCAAGCTGTGCAGGTGCCTCATTTTCTTCTCCTCCATTTCAATGATTCTTGATCGTAAAGCATTACTTTCCCTGCATCATTATAAATGTACACCCAAGATTTTGTATCGTCACGATAAATCCAAGGAAAATGCTCTTGAGATGTCCACCACCATGTTGACCAGGCATCATCCCATAACCAATATCCACCGAGAGAATCGCTTTTATAATAAAGCCAATCAAGTGAAAGGTGGTAGATCCAACTTTCATTCGAAAGAAAAAATGTGCCAAACCATAAAGATTCAAACCAAGAGTGACCGAGTTGTTTAGAGCCCATCGGAGTATTCTCCTCAACCGAAATCACTCCTTCGATCGTAGAATGCTTTCCGCGCCCATCATCCAGTCTTATTTCTAGACGTATTGTTTGGCCTGCGATTGCTTGAATATCCTGTGGGTCATAGATGGATAGGCTTCCACTTGTGGATAACCTGAATGCTGACCTTCCGTCACGATTTCGGTCAAAATTACCTGAGAGCATTAAGGTATTTATCCAATCACCATCTCCGTCCAAGGGGCTGATCTTATGAATAAGATATTCAGGTTGCCATTGTTCTCTGCGCAAAAAGCTCTCAAAAGAATTTGCCTCGGGTGCATACAAGTTGATTGATTTTCGATACCTGACTGTAGACATTGAGGTAACCACCTGCAAAGCAAGTGACTCAAGAGAGGCAAATGTTCCAGTTTGCAGTTCTTGAGTAGCAACTTGGTCTATCAGTTGACTCAAGGCAGTAAGCTCATTTATTTGCAATTGAGCTGCATCATTTGAAGTCGCTGCCCCATTAATTAGCCTGAAATATGCATCATCACACGCTTGAATTATTTCGGATCCATCAGACAAATTGGAGGCCGTTAATAGAGCTGGCATGGAAATGCCTGCGTTATCGGCAGCACTTTGAATATAAATCTCCAACTCATCTCGAGATAGACTTTGGGAGTGTAAACTTAACCCACTATGAAGCATTTGATCGGCTAATTGCCGAACTAGTGCAGCACCTATATCACCAGCAGAATGCACCGAGCCCATACCATTAAAAAGAGCCTCCGTTTGGTTCATGAGGTTAGCCAGTCTCAAAGTAGCTGCTAGCACCTTGGGTCTGGATGCTTCAAAAGAAACGGACGGTTCATAAGGATCAAATGAAAATAAATCTAAACCAGATTGTAAATTAAAGGCAGAACTTGCCTGGGCAGAAGCCTGCTCAGCAGTAAGACCCTGTTCAAGAAACTCCATCAAGAGAGTAGTTAATGGCGATACCACAGTCTTGTTAGATTCAATGAGAAATGGTAAACGGCCGATAATTTTGCCAAGAAAGGGCGAATTTGTAACTGTATCCATACCGGCAGAAACTTCGATAGTGCCGAACATGTCTCTAGAGTCTGACATCGCACTTATAAATTCAACACTTCCATTATCCAATCGGAGGATCGATTGTCCTGTTCCGTTTGTTTCCAGAGTTTTGATTAATGATTTTCCAAGGGGAGTATAAATCTCAACCGAAGAACCTGATAGATAACCATCAAAGACAATAATGGTTTTTTCAAGTGCTGGCTTGAGCACTTCTAGCTGATAGGCTTTGATTTGATGATTAGCACCATCCGTGGCATTTATTTCAATACTGAAATTTCCATCTTGAAGAGGGAATAATTTATATGTGCCAAGGTCTGATGAGTTTGCTTCATAGATCGCTAGACCATTCGATAGAATCGTGTCATTACTTTCCACAACCAAGCCAATTGGGAATGATATTGAGTAATATGGTGTGTTGTTGAAATCATCCATGATAGACAACGCAGGGAAATCCGCCTCCTCTCCAAGAAAAATTGTTGAGGCATTCGATTCATTCCCAGACTGACCAAATTGTATGCTTGGGGCTTCTAAGTCTCTAATCTGAACAAGGACAGATAGCAGCGTGGTGTTATTTGAGTCATCCGTTGAGGAAATACTCACATTATAATCTCCAAGCTGATTTACATTGATACTGTTTACTGGACTACTTTGGTAAGAAATTGTGGTTTGATTTAGGGGTGCATCATCCCATTCATCAAAAACATTCAACTCATAGGGAATCTCTTGCCCTCCAGGCCATAACCAAGTGGTATTATTTTGGTACGAGGAGCCAACCAGCGGGGCTCCACTTCCAGCAGATTTAAAATAAGAATATGTGCCGTTTGATGCAGACAAGGTTAGACCCGGGGCAATTGTGTCTATTACTCTAATCAATTGCACAAGTGTATTGGATAAATTACCCCACTCATCGAC